>Ga0137410_10002577_pt1 | contig 12318 bp, 3 predicted proteins | sample CZODoug1_16funga_FD_108878 | JGI IMG/M metagenome (GOLD analysis project Ga0137410, IMG submission 108878) | Vadose zone soil fungal communities from Angelo Coast Range Reserve, California, USA - CZODoug1_16fungal (Illumina Assembly) | ecosystem: Environmental > Terrestrial > Soil > Vadose zone... | reverse complement strand
CGATCCGCGACAGGAATACTTCGCCGACGGTCTTACGGACGAGCTGATCGCGGATCTTGCCTCGATCAAGTCGCTCAAGGTGATCTCCCGCACCTCCTCCACGCGCTACAAGGGCGTGAGGAAGCCCCTTCCCGAGATCGCGCGAGAGCTGGGCGTGGACGGAATCGTCGAGGGGTCCGTTTTACGTGCCAACGACCGGGTTCGGATCAAGGTCCAGCTCATCGATGCCGCCAAGGACCGGCACCTCTGGACACAAACCTACGATCGGGATGCTCGGGACGTCCTGGCGATGCAGAGCGAGGTGGGGCGCGACATCGCCGAGAGGATCGATGTGGAGCTCACTCCCGGCGAGCAGGGACGCGTCACGAGCCCGCGGCCGGTCAACCCCCAGGCTCAGGAGCTCTATCTTCGGGGGCGGTATTACTGGAACAAGCGCGACAAGAATGCGCTCGTACAGGCTCTGGACAATTTCAACCAGGCGGTCCGGCTTGATTCGACGTACGCCGCCGCCTACGCCGGTCTGGCGGACACGTACGTTCTCATGCCTGTGTATTCGGGCAGCTCACCACTGGAAAGCTTTCCCAGGGCAAGGACCGCCGCCCTCCAGGCGCTGAAGATCGACGAGCATCTCGCCGAGGCACACGCCTCGCTGGGGCGCGTGAAGCTCTTCTATGATTGGGATTGGACCGGCGCCGAGACCGAGTTCAAGCGGGCCATCGAGCTCAAGCCAAGTCTCTCGACGGCTCACCATTGGTATTCCATCTGCCTCCGGGACGTGGGCCGCCTCACGGAGGCGATTGCCGAGGCGAACCGGGCACTGGAGCTGGATCCCGTCTCGCTCATCATCAATACGAACCTGGGCGACACGTTCTTTTACGCGGGACAATTCGATCAGGCGGTCGCGCAGCACCGAAAGACCCTCCTCCTGGACGCGCGCTTCTTTCCGGCGCATCTCTATCTCGGCCGCGCCCTGGAGCAGAAGGGGCTCGTGCAAGAGGCCGTCGGGGAATTTCAAAAGGCGAGATCCCTGGCGGGGGGAGGCTCCTACGCGCTGGGAGATCTCGCACGAGCGTATGCGCTCGCCGGAAAGAAGGCGGAAGCCAAGGGACTCCTGAGCGAATTGTCAGAGCGTTCGAAGCAGGGCGCCAGCCTGGATGTGGACATCGCGCTGGTTCATCTCGCGCTGGGAGACCGCGACCAGGCGTTCCAGCATCTGGAAAGGGCCTACAAGGAACGATCCGGGCTGAACGATCTCAAGGTGGATCCGAGGTTCGGATCGCTTCACGGGGATCCGAGGTTTCAAGACTTGCTCGTGCGGCTCGGGCTACCTTCCTAGCGCCCGATCCTCCGATCTTAGAACCGGAAGTAGTGGCCGGCCCAGAGACCGAGGAAATGGAGCCGCTCGCCGCCCATGCCCGCGCCGTTTGGCCCAGGAGTATCGAAATAGCGAACCGCGACGTCCAGGGCGACCCTCGGCCGTAGGTAGTACTCCACTCCCAACCCGCCGGTCCAGCCCACTCCCCATCCGGAGGACAGGATCTGGGTGCCCGTGTTCGGAACGCGTATGCGGGACTCCCAGCCGGAAGGTCCCACACCGGCAACCGCGTAGGGCCGGAGGACTGCCTCCGGGGCGCGCAACACGAGATTGGCCATGATCGGGTACACGAAGAGCGATCCTCCGGCGCCTTCCGTGCGAGGGAATCTCTGGTATCCACCCAGGAATTCGATTCCGCCGAAGCGGGCCTTCGCCCAGAAATTGCGCCAGATCGAAATGCCCTTCGAAGTGCCGTACAACCCCGCGAAGCCTTCGCGCGGATAGGCGAAGCTCGCGCCCAGAACCGTGGACCCGATGCCTCTTTCGGCCCATCCGCTGCGAGGGACGAATCCCAGACGCTCCAGATCTTCGCGCTTGAGCGTTCCTCGCGTGTCGTGGACATAGCGTGGATGCCGGAAGGCATAGAGGTAGTACCAGGGCTGGACCAGGTCTTCGAGGTAGGAGCGCACGACAGGGATCTTCCGGATTCGATACCCGGGGTAGGTCAATCCCGGCCCGGCCCGGTTCCACCCCGCGTTGAACGCGGGCCCGAACGGCGCGCGGTTTCCCACGTCGGCGGCCAGCAGGTGGGATCCCATGGAAGGCGCGCTCGGGAATCCCCACCGCACGGGGAGGAGGAGCCATGCCCACTCCCTGAGCACTTCCGGCTTGCGACGGTAGTCGATCCGGCTCGGCTCAGGCGTGAGGATCACCTGAAAGCGGCCATAGGGAATGATTCGCGTCGAGTCGCGGCGGGAACCGGAGACGCTCTCGGTATGTCCCAATCCGGCGACCGCCTCCCATTCGCCTGGGTAAGGATAGTTGCCGTGCGAGCCCGAGTTTCGGTCGTGGGAGAAAAGACGGATAGGGTAATCGAGCACCATGTAGGCCCGCCCACCCACGTAGACGACGGGATGGGTGCCGTCGGTGATTTCGGGCCGGCGATCTCCTTGGGGAAGGTTCGCGCTTCGGGCGTGGAAGAAGTAATGCACCTCTGCGATGCCCGACCGATCGGCACTGAGGACCACATTGATGTGCTCCCAGTCTCCCTCGTGGTCCGCGATGTAGTCGTTCATCGGATAGAAGTACCAGTACTGAACGACCACGCGGTTTTGTTCGTCGAGGAAGGGGTGGGCGAAGACGGTCGGTTGGCCCCAGGCGGCGCTGTCGGGCCCCGTGCGGAGCCGGGCGTAGGCCTTCCACCAGTCCCGTGGCCTCGAGCCCGGGAAGTTGAAATACCAGACCTCGAGCAGCTCCGGGTCGCTCTGGGAGCGCAGACCCAATGCCACAAGGTCCGCGAGAGAGTCGAGGCTCAGCCCGCGAAAAGGCAGGTCTCGAAAATCGTTGAGCTGATAAGGAGCCGCGCGGACCCGGTCCAGGCGAAGGGTGTCCGCGAAGAGCATGGGATGGACGGGGAGAAGCTGGGCCTTTCGGCCGTGGACGGCGATGTTGTCCCCGGACGGGAGGACCAAGGTGGGCGCGAATCGCCGAACGAGCGACTCCAGCTCGGCGCGGTGAGATTCGGCAATGCCGTCCCCTCGCTCAGACGCTTCCCCGGGGCCAAAGAGCGAGTCCGCCGCGGCACGCACGCCGACCAGGGGCGGCCTCTGATCGGGCCGGATCACGTCCAGGTACGCGCCGCGCTGGTCTCGTGTGGAGGCGCAGCCCGATGCGGCGGCCAGCAGTATCAGCGCGTGCAGGAACGGACGCGCGGGGGATCCTCGCGGGGCGCTCGCCATGGCCATGGCCCGATGGCTAGTCCTTGAGGATGAACGTGATCTTCATGTTCACGCGGTACTCCGTGATCTTTCCGCCCTCGATCCGGAGCTTCTGCTCCTGGATCCAGGCCCCCTTCACGTTCTGGAGCGTCTTGTTCGCTCGCTCGATGCCGATCCGGGTGGCGTCCTCGAAGCTCTTGGTGGATGCGGCGGTGATCTCGGTAACTCTGGCGACGGACATGGCGCGTGCTCCTAGTGTCAGTTGGGGTACGATGGGGGAATCGCCGCAACCAGCCTGGATCGGCTGTCGGCGCTGGAAGTGCCTGGGAAGATACTGCCGCGGACCATCGTATGGCCACCACCATGCATGTCCATCCATAGCGCGCGCCCCTCCGCCGCAGCATGTACAATTGCCATGGCGCGTAACTGCCTTCCTCAGCCCCGGTTCCCGGGGCCGGGAGGGCCCCGAACATGAAATCAAAGGCTCGCGAATCGGGGTCCGAGCCGGAGGGCCGCATTCCCGTTGAGCGCGAGCTGGGTATTCGAAAACTGGAATAGAGCCGACCGTCAGCAGGCCGCGGACACGGGCCCTCTCCGGGGGGAGCTCCTCAGCGTGGAGCACCTGGAGGAGCGCGCGCGCGTCCTCGCCGCAAGCTACACGCTCGCGCGCAATCCCCGGCATCGCCCGCTCCCCTTCCTGCCACGCCTTCAAGAGAACGCCCGGGTCCTCCGCCGGAGTTACCTGATCCTGGCCACCGACGTGCGGCGAGGGGAGCCCGTGGCTCCGGCCGCGGAATGGCTGCTCGACAACTTCCACCTCGTCGAGGCGGAGATCCTCGAGGTTCGGAAGAACCTCCCGCAGCGGTACTACCTCGACCTTCCCAAGCTGGCGGTGCGCGAGCTGGCGGGCATGGCCCGGGTTCACGCCATGGCGCTCGAATTCATCCGCCACAGCGACGCGCGCTTCGACCTGCATCGTCTGACCCGCTTCGTGAGCGCGTACCAGATGGTGGCGCCGCTCACCCTCGGCGAGCTGTGGGCGTGGCCGAGCATGCTCCGCCTCTGCCTGATCGAGAACGTCCGGCGTCTCACCGACGAGATCATGGAGAGCCGCAACGGCGAAGCGGAGGCCGAGCGCTATTTCGCGCGCTTCGAATCGATCGGTGCGTCGGATCCTCTTCCGCCGCTTCCCGAGAAACTGTCGAACGCATTCGTGGTTCACCTGGTCCAGCGCACGCGGGAGCTTGGCCCGCGGATCTCCGAGCTCCGGATCGAGCTGGAGCGCAGGCTCCAGAGCATGGGCTCCAGCGTGGACGACGCCGTCCGCGCCGAGCATCAGCTCCAGACCATGGGGCAGGCCTCCATGGGCAACTCGATCACCAGCCTCCGCCTGGTCGCGACGACCGACTGGAACCGGGCGATCGAAAAGGTGAGCCTCATGGAGCAGGTGCTCCAGCGCGATCCGGCCGGCGTCTATGGCCGGATGGATTTCCGGAGCCGGGATCGCTATCGGCAGGCCGTCGAGGAGCTGTCCGAGCCGACGGGGGAGGCCCAGCTTCGGGTCGCGCTTCGAGCGATCGAGAGCGCCCGGCAGGGGGAGAGGCGCCCGGAGGATCCGGGCGGGCACATCGGCTACCACCTGATCGGCCCGGGCCGCCGCGGCTTCGAGCTCGACGTCGCGTACGTTCCCCGCTTCAAGCAGCGCATCCGCCGCTTCATCTTCAGGCACAACGTCGCCCTCTATCTCGGGTCGATCTCGCTCCTCATGGCGCTGAGCGCGGCCGCCGCCATCCTCTACGCGTGGAGCCACGGGGCTGCCCCGTCCCTCTTGCCCTGGGTCGGCCTGCTCACGCTTCTCCCGGCGAGCCAGCTTGCCACCGCGATCGTCCAGATCGTCGAGCATCGTGTCGCCAGACCCAGGCGCCTGCCCCGTGTCGAGCTCAAGCACGGAGTGCCCGAGGAGGCCCGCACCATGGTCGTGGTGCCCACGCTTCTCGCGAGCGCCCAAGGCGCGCGCGCGCAGATCGAGCACCTCGAGGTCCAGGCGCTGGGGAACGTGGATCCGAATCTTCACTTCGCGCTGCTCACCGATTATCCGGACTCGACCGAGGCCGAGCGGCCACAGGATGCGCACATCCTGGCGGCGGCGATCGAGGGAATCGAGGCGCTCAACGCCCGCTACGGAAACGGCCGTCGGGACCGCTTCTATCTGTTCCATCGGCCGCGGCAGTGGAATCCGCGGCAAGGCGTGTGGATGGGGTGGGAGCGAAAGCGCGGGAAGATCGAAGAGTTCAACGCCTTGCTGCGCGGCGCCACGAACACGTCCTTCCACATCATGGTGGGTGACCGCTCCATTCTCGAGAAGGTCCGCTACGTCATCACGCTGGACGCGGACACGCGATTGCCTCGCGACGCCGGCTGCGATCTGATCGGGATCATCCAGCATCCGCTCAACCGCCCGCATTTCGATCCCCGCCTGCGGCGGGTGACGGCCGGATACGGAATCCTGCAGCCCCGCGTGAGCGTCACGCTCCAGAGCGCCGCCGGGTCGCTCTTCGCGCGCGTCTACGCGGGCCACACGGGGGTCGACCCGTACACGAGGGCGGTCTCGGACACCTACCAGGATCTCTTCGGCGAGGGCATCTTCACGGGGAAGGGCCTCTACGACGTCGACACGTTCATCGCCGCCCTGAAGGGACGGGTCCCCGAGAACGCGCTCCTCTCGCACGATCTCTTCGAGGGCCTCTATGCGCGGACCGCGCTGGTCTCCGACGTGGAGCTGGTGGACGACTTCCCTTCGAGCGTCCTGGCTCACGCGGGGCGCCAGCGCCGGTGGGTCCGCGGGGACTGGCAAATTCTAGCCTGGCTTTTCCCCTGGGTTCCCACGCGGCATGGCCTGGAGCGGAATCGCCTTCCTCTGATCAGCCGCTGGAAGATCCTCGACAATCTCAGGCGAAGCCTCGTCGCGCCGGGCACGTTCGCGCTTCTTGCCTCGGGATGGACCTGGCTGCCCGGCTCGCCCTGGGCATGGACCCTCGCGGTCATCGCGGGCATGGGGTTCCCGATCTATCCCCACCTGTGGCGTTCCCTGAAAGGACCCGCGGAGCACCAGCCGTTCGGTGTCTTCCTGCGCGACCTGCGCGAGGAGCTGGCGACCGCGGGGGCGCAGGTGCTCCTCGAGCTCACGCTCCTCGCCTACCACTCCTACGAGATGGTCCACGCCATCACGCTGACGCTGGTGCGGCTGCTCTTCACGCAGCGAAAGCTCCTCGAATGGGAGACGGCGGCCACCGCGGCGGCACGCTCGGCGGGGTTGACCGGCCGCCAGGGGTTGCGCGCGTTCGCGAATGGGATGTGGGCAAGCCCGGCGGCGGCGACCGCGCTCTATGCCGCCACGATCGCGCTCCGCCCGGGCGCGGTCCCGGCCGCCTCGTTCCTCCTCCTCCTGTGGTTCTCGGCGCCGCTCGTCGCGTTCTGGCTGAGCCGTCCCGCGCTCCCTCGAGCGATCGACCTGAGCCCGCGCGATGCGGAATACCTGCATGGGCTCGCCCGGCGCACCTGGACCTACTTCGCGGGCTCGATGGACGAATCGGGGCACTGGCTCCCGCCCGACAACATCCAGGAGAAGCCCGCGCGCGTGGTGGCCGATCGAACGTCGCCGACGAACATCGGCATGGCGCTCCTGGCAACGCTCGCGGCGCACGACCTGGGATTCCTGAATCACCGGCAGCTTCTGGATCGCCTCGACAAGACGATCACGACGGTCGAGAGCCTCGAGAAGCACGAAGGGCATCTCTTGAACTGGTACGACATCCGGAGCCTGGCGCCGCTCAAGCCCCGGTACGTCTCCACCGTGGACAGCGCGAATCTGGCGGGGGCGCTCCTGGCGCTCGCGGCGGGACTGCGGCAGCTCCACGGGGACGCCGAGCTCACGGAGGAGGAGAACCGTCTTCGCCCGCAGATCGCGGACCGGGCGGAAGCGATCGCGGATTCCATGAACTTCGCGTTCCTGTACGACCGCGATCGCCGGATTTTCTCCATCGGGTACCGGCTGGCCGATATGGAGGGTCCTGGAAGCCTCGATACCTCCTATTACGATCTGCTCGCGTCCGAGGCGCGCCTTGCTAGCTTCGTCGCGATCGCAAAAGGGGACATTCCCCAGGAGCATTGGTTCCAGCTGGGGCGCGGTCTGGTGAGCGTCGGAGGGATTCCGACCCTGGTCTCCTGGAGCGGGTCGATGTTCGAATACCTCATGCCGCTTCTCCTCATGAGGAGCTACCCGGATACGCTGCTCCACCGCTCCTGCTCGAGCGCCATCCGGGCGCAGATCGCCCACGGCCGGCGCCTGGGCGTGCCGTGGGGAATTTCCGAGTCCGCGTTCAACGTGATGGACCGCCACGGGACGTATCAGTACAAGGCGTTCGGCGTGCCGGATCTCGGCCTGAAGCGGGGCCTGTCGGAGGATCTGGTGGTGGCGCCCTACGCCACGGCTCTGGCCGCGATGGTGGATCCCACCGAGGCCGCGGACAATCTGAGGCGACTGGCGCGCGAGGGGGCGGAAGGGGAGTTCGGGTTCTTCGAAGCGCTCGACTACACGCCGAGGGATACCGAGAAAACGGCGGCGGACCTTCCTCCGGAGGGGCCGGTCCGGCCCGTCGCGGTGGAGGCCTTCTTCGCGCACCACCAGGGAATGATCATCGTCTCCCTCGCCAACGCGCTGCTGAATGGCCGGATGGTCTCCCGCTTCCATGCCGACGCGCGAATCCAGGCGACCGAGCTATTACTCCAAGAGCGAGTGCCGCGCTTCGTCCCCCTGACGCGGCCGAGGCCGGTCGAGGTCACGCGCGTCACGCCTCCGGTTCCGACCTTGCGGCCCCGGCGCTTCCGGACTCCCGACAGCCTGTTTCCCCACGCGGCGTTTCTCTCCAACGGCCGATACGCGACGGTCGTCACCAATGCGGGCGGCGGCTGGAGCTCCTGCCGCGGCCTTTCGGTCACGCGGCAGCGCCGTGACCGCGTCTCGGATCCGGGCAGCCAGTACCTGTACCTCCGCGACGTTCGTAGCGGGGCGGTCTGGTCCGCCACCTATCAGCCGATCCGGAGCGATCCGGACGGGTACCGGACCACCTTTTTCGCGGACAAGGCGGAGATCCGGCATCGCGGCGAGGACATCGAATCCCTGCTCGAGATCGCGGTCTCCACCGAGGATGACGTGGAGGTGCGGCGCCTCTCGCTCACGAACCTGAGCCCCTATCAACGCGAGATCGAGATCACGAGCTACGTCGAAGTGGCGCTCTGGCCGCCGGCGGAGGATCTGGCGCATCCCGCCTTTGGAAAGCTGTTCCTCGAGACGGAGTGCCGTCCCGAGACCGCTTCGCTCCTCTGCGGCCGCCGCAAGCGGTCCGGTGACGAGCCCGGTGCGTGGGGCATCCACGTGCTGAGCCTGGAGGGACGTCCGCAGAGCGCCGTGGAATGGGAGACCGACCGCATGCGCTTCCTGGGCCGCGGCCGCGGACCCGAGGATCCGATCGCACTCGACGGGCGCGCCCTCTCCGGGACGACGGGCGCGACGCTGGATCCAATCCTGAGCCTGCGTCAGCGCATCCGGCTCGCGCCGGGAGGATTCGCGCGGCTCGCCTTCGCGACGGGAATGGCACAGGATCGGGAAGCCGCGATGGCGCTCTGCATGAAGTACGCGGACCCGACCTCCGCGCCGAGAACGTTCGCGCTGGCGTCGACTCAGCTCTCGATCACGCTTCGCCATCTCGGCATCTCGATCGACGAGGCGCAGCTCTACGAGCGTCTCGCCTCGCGCGTCTTCCACACGGACCGCTCGCTGGGACCCACGGCCGAGATCCTCCAGAGCAACACCCTCGGGCAAGCGGGGCTCTGGAGTCATGGCATCTCGGGCGATCTGCCGATCCTGCTTCTCCGCGTGGTCGAGGGGAACGATCTCTCCCTGGTGCGCCAGGCGCTGCGCGCCCAGGACTACTGGCGGCTGAAGGGACTGAGCGCGGACGTCGTGATCCTGAACGAGCACCCCGTGGGGTATCGAAACGAGATCCATGAGCAGCTCAACACGCTGCTCGAGGGCGGTCCCTGGGGCGCCTGGAAGGATCGGGCCGGCGGCACGTTCCTGCTCACGGGGGACGGCATGGGCGCGCCCGACCGGCAGCTTCTCCTGGCGGTGGCGCGCGCGGTGCTGAGCGGAGACGCGGGAAATCTCCAGGAGCAGCTGGATCTCCCGTATCCGATTCCGGAGTGGCCCCCTCCTCTCGAAATCGAAAAGACGCCGGCGGGTCTCCTCTCGGACGGATCGCCCGATATCGATGTTCCGGAGCTCAAGCTCTGGAACGGGCGCGGCGGATTCACTCCGGACGGGAAGGAGTACGTCATCGTGATGAACGGCCAGGACGAGACCCCGCTCCCCTGGGCCAACGTGCTCGCCAATCCTCGATTCGGGTCGGTCGTCACCGCGGCGGGGCCCTCCTACACCTGGTCCGAGAACAGCAGGGAAAACAGGCTCACGCCGTTCGCGAACGATCCTGTGACCGAGGCGACGGGAGAGGCGATCTTCCTGCGAGACGACGAGTCGGGCGCGGCGTGGGGAGCGACCCCGGGCCCGATGCGCCGGAGCGCGGAGAGCGGCCGGTGGCTCGTGCGCCATGGCGCGGGCGTGACACGGTACGTGCATCGCGAGCGGGGCATCCGGCACGAGCTCGCGATCTTCGTACATCCGTCCGATCCGGTGCGGTTCGCCCTGCTCACGGTGGCGAACCAGTCCGGCCGGCCTCGCCATCTCAGCGCCTTTGGATACAACGAGTGGAGGCTGGGTCCGCCGCGCTCCGGGGAGGAGCTGCACGTGTGGACGGAATCCGATTCGGAAACCTCCGCGCTCCTGGCCCACAATCCGTACAACCAGGGGTTCCGGGGCAGGGTTGCCTTTGCCCATGCGGGGCCGCTCGTATCGCGGACCGGAGACCGGATGGAGTTCCTGGGGCGGAACGGCACGATCGCGCGGCCGGCGGCCCTGGTGCGCCGGCGCCTGTCCGACACCGTCGGCGCGGGACTGGATCCCTGCGCGGCGCTCCACGTGGCCCTCGCCCTCGAGCCGGGAGAGACGCGCCAGATCGTCTTCCTCCTGGGCCAGGGGGAGGATCGCGCCCACGCCCTGCGGCTGGTTCGCGCGAATAGCCAGGTACCCAGCGCCCTGCAAGTCCTGGGAGACGTGGAGCGATCCTGGGATCGGCTCCTGGGCGCGGTGGAGGTACGGACGCCGGACGATTCTTTCGACTTCATGATGAACCGATGGCTGCTCAACGAGTGCGTGTCCAGCCGGTACTGGGCACGCACCGCGTACTACCAGCCCGGCGGCGCCTACGGTTTTCGCGATCAGCTCCAGGACGTCATGGCGCTCACCTTCGCGGCCCCCGATCTCTACCGAGAGCACATCCTCCGGGCCGCGGGGCGGCAGTTCCGGGAAGGGGACGTGCAGCACTGGTGGCATTCCCACTCGGGGGCGGGCGTGCGCACGCGCTGCTCCGACGATCGTCTGTGGCTTCCCTGCGCGGTCGCCCGCTACATCGAGTCGACCGGCGACAAAGCCATTCTCGAGGAGCGGGCGCATTTCCTCGAAGCCCCGCCGCTCGAGCCCGATCAGGTGGAGGCGTACGGGCATCCCTCGCACTCGGGTGAAGACGGCTCGCTCTACGAGCATTGCACCCGCGCCATCGACCGAAGCCTGACGTCCGGACCGCACGGCCTTCCTCTCATCGGAAGCGGCGACTGGAACGACGGAATGAACCGTGTCGGGCATCACGGGCGGGGAGAAAGCGTCTGGCTGGCCTGGTTCCTCTCGAGCGTTCTGAAAGACTTCTCCGGCATCGCGCAAGGCCGGGGAGACGAGGATCGCGCGGCGCGCTACCGGAGCGAGGCGGATCGCCTGGCCGCCGTCATCGAGCAAGCGTGGGACGGGAACTGGTACCGGCGCGGGTATTTCGATGACGGCACGCCGCTGGGCTCCGCCCAGAGCGAGGAATGCCGCATCGATTCCGTGGCGCAGTCCTGGGCCGTGCTCTCCGGATCCGCCCCTCCGCAGCGCGCGGAGCGCGCCATGGATTCGGTACGGACCCACCTGATCCGCCGTGACGCTCGCGTCGTCCTGCTCCTGACCCCGCCTTTCGACACCTCCGCGCTGGATCCCGGCTATATCAAGGGGTACCCGCCGGGCGTGCGGGAGAACGGGGGCCAGTACACGCATGCCGCCCTCTGGGTCCTGATGGCGGTGGCCCGCCTCGGAAGCGGGGACGAGGCCGTCGAGCTCTTCCACCTCCTCAACCCCATCAACCACGCGCGCACGCCGGCGGACGTCACGCGCTACAAGGTGGAGCCCTACGTCGTCGCCGCCGATGTGTACGCCCATCCCGCGCACGTGGGCCGCGGCGGATGGACGTGGTATACGGGGTCGGCGGCCTGGATGTATCGTGCGGGACTGGAGATGATACTCGGCGTCAAGCGCCGGGGGGCCGCGTTCTCCCTGGATCCTTGCGTTCCCTTCGCCTGGCCCGGGTTCTCGGCCGTGCTCCGGATCGGGAGGACACGCTACGAGATCACCGTGGAGAACCCGAAGCAGCGCTGCCGCGGCCTCGCCACGGTGGAGCTGGATGGCGTTTCCGTCGACGCGGCCGCCATTCCCTTGCGTGATGACGGGGGAGTGCACCGGGTGCGCGCGGTCATCGGCGATCCGGTGATGGCCGGGAGCGGCGTTTAGGGGGACTTCCGGGGTAAAAGCGAAGAGGCGGCACCTTTCGGTGCCGCCTCGAGCGGTTCTACGGGCGATTCAGCCGGGCTGGTTACGCCTTGCGGACGTTCGCCGCCTGCAGGCCCTTCGGGCCCTTCACAACCTCGAACTCCAGGCGCTCGCCCTCGGCCAGGGTCTTGAAGCCCTCACCGGAGATGGAAGAGTAGTGCACAAACACGTCCTCGCCACCTTCCTGCTGGATGAATCCAAAACCCTTCGCCTCGTTAAACCACTTCACGGTTCCAACAGCCACTCTTTGCTCCTTG
>Ga0137410_10002576_pt1 | contig 12320 bp, 16 predicted proteins | sample CZODoug1_16funga_FD_108878 | JGI IMG/M metagenome (GOLD analysis project Ga0137410, IMG submission 108878) | Vadose zone soil fungal communities from Angelo Coast Range Reserve, California, USA - CZODoug1_16fungal (Illumina Assembly) | ecosystem: Environmental > Terrestrial > Soil > Vadose zone... | reverse complement strand
GTCGCGCACGTGTTCCCTCGGCACGCGGGTCTGCGCGTCGACCACGACCGAAATCTGTGGCGTGTAGCCATTGTCGACGCACCATTCGTACACCGCGCGCAGCAGGTACGGTTTGGTCGACGTGGGCTCGCCCGCCGGCGTCATTTGCGCATGACCTTTTCCGAGGGCGTCAGCGCCTCGATGAAGGCTGGACGGGAGAACAGGCGTTCGGCGTATTTCATCAGGGGAGCCGCCGCTTTCGGAAGCGATATGCCGTAGTAGTCGAGGCGCCAGAGCAGCGGGCTTATCGCGACGTCGAGCATGGAGAACTCGTCTCCCAGCATGTACTTCTGCTTGGTGAACACCGGCGCCATCTGGGTGAGCTGGTCGGCGACGTGCTGGCGCGCCCGATCCTGCTGTTTTTGATTGCCGTTCTCCAGGGCATCGATGTGTGAGAAAAGCTCCACTTCGAATTGAAACAGAAACAGCCGCGCCCGCGCACGCATCACCGGATCCGCGGGCATGAGCTGCGGGTGCGGAAAGCGCTCATCGATGTACTCGTTGATGATGTTCGCCTCGTAGAGAATCAGGTCGCGCTCGACCAGCACCGGCAGTCTGTTGTAGGGATTCATCACCGCGATGTCTTCGGGCTTGTTGTACATGTCGACATCGATGATCTGAAAATCCATGCCCTTCTCGTAGAGCACGATGCGGCAACGCTGAGAGAACGGACAGGTGGTTCCTGAGTATAGGTTCATCATGTTGGCTTACCTGTTCGGGGATCGCAGATGAAAAAGGCGCGGACGCCCAGCGCCCGCGCCCCGCGGACGGCTCGATTTAGTGGACGTCCTTCCAGAATTCCTTATAAAGAACATACGCGAGCACGAGCAGCACCAGTAGCGCGAGCAGCACAACGTAGCCGGACTGCTTGCGCTCCAGCTGGTTCGGCTCGGACATCCAGGTCATGAAGTTGACCAAGTCACGGACCACGAGGTCGTATTCGAGTTGCGACAGCGACCCCGAGGTGTCGGTTCTTATGGTTTTCAATATGAATCGCTCTCCGTCCTTGCCAGCCTGTTCCGGGGTTAGCACGTCGATTTTCCAGGCGTTCTTCTGCTGCCTGCCGATCGCCTCGGCCTGCTCCATGTTCTTGAACTTGCGCTCCACCTGTACCTGCTGGCCTGAGAGCATCCACAGGACGTGCGGCATGGCAACGCGCTCATACACCATGTTGTTCCAACCGGTCGCAGACTCCCGATCGCGGTAGAAACTGCGAAGGTACGTATACAGCCAGTCAGCGCCCCGGGCGCGCGCTATCACCGAGAGATCCGGGGGAACGGTGCCGAGCCAGTCCTTGGCATCCTTTCTGGTCATCGCGATGTTCATCAGCTCTCCGACCTTGTCGGCGGTAAACAGCAGGTTGTCCTTGATCTGCTGCTCGGTGAGGCCGATCTCGAGCAGCTTGTGATAGCGCATCATGCCCGCCGAGTGGCAATTCAGGCAGTAGTTGACGAAGGTTCGAGCGCCCGCTTGCAGGCTCGCGACGTCTCTGGGGTCGATCGGCGCGGCATCGAGCCTTACCGACTCTTCCGCGGCGAGAGGGAGCGGAGCCGCGAGGGCGAGAAGCAGGACGAGCACTCTCATTTTCCGGTCACCCTGTGCGGCTCGGGTTTGCATTTATCCATCCTCGACCACCACGGCATGAGGAAGAAGAACAGAAAATAGACGGCGGTCCCAATCTGCGCGGCGAACGTGCGCCCGCTGGTGACGGCCTGGGTCCCGAGGTATCCGAGGATGAAGAACGCCACGACGAAAAGAGCGATCGCCGCCTTGGTGAGCGGCCCTTTGTAGCGAATCGACTTCACGGGACTGCGGTCGAGCCAGGGTAGGAAGAAGAAAATCATGACCGAGATCCCCATGAGCACCACGCCCCAGACCTTCGCATCGAGGGTGAAGAATCCGGCGAGCAGGACGACCGCGGCCACACCGACTGCAATCCGGACGTTGCTGTTTTTAACACTCCACACAATGAGCGCGGCGAAGCCAACGACGCCGGGCGTGAGCACCCACAGTACGAACTGCTCCGTGGTCGCTCGCAGGATCGAATAGTACGGCGTGAAATACCACACCGGCGCGATATGCAAAGGCGTCTTGAGCGGATCCGCTGCGATGAAGTTGTTCGCCTCAAGGAAGTATCCGCCCATTTCCGGAGCGAAGAACACGACGATCGAAAAGATGATTAGGAACACCACCACGCCGAAGGAGTCCTTCACCGTGTAGTAGGGATGGAACGGAATGCCGTCGAGCGGCAGGCCGGTTTTGGGGTCCTTGGCATTCTTGATCTCGACCCCGTCGGGGTTGTTCGAACCGACCTCGTGCAGCGCCAGCAGGTGCGCTCCGACGAGCGCGAGCAGCACTAGGGGCACCGCGATCACGTGAAAGGCGAAAAACCGATTGAGCGTCGCATCCGATACCACATAGTCGCCGCGGATCCAGATCGCGAGCTTGGGGCCGACGAACGGGATCGCATCGAAGAGGTTGACGATCACCTGAGCGCCCCAGTACGACATCTGTCCCCAGGGAAGCAAGTAGCCGAAGAACGCCTCGGCCATCAGGCACAGAAAGATCAGCACGCCGACGATCCACAGCAGCTCGCGCGGCCTGCGGTAGGAACCGTACAGCAAGCCGCGGAACATGTGCAGGTAGACGCAGATGAAGAAGAAGGATGCGCCTGTCGAATGCATGTAGCGGATCCACCAGCCCCAGGGAACCTCGCGCATGATGTATTCGACCGAGGCGAACGCCTGCGCGGCGTCGGGCTTGTAATTCATCGTCAGGAAGATGCCGGTGACGAACTGGAGGACCAGCACGAACAGCGCGAGCGAGCCGAAGTAGTACCAGAAGTTGAAGTTCTTCGGGGCGTAGTACTCGCTAAGGTGCGAACGCCAGGTCTCCACCAGCGGAAAGCGCTGATCGATCCAGGTGAGCAGGCCGCTCATTACTCCATTGAGCGGGCCCGCTCCGGAAACCGTTACCGGCTGTTTTTCGACCGCCGCCATGGTTCTAGGCTCCCTTCTTGTCTTCGCCGATGAGGATCTTGCCCTCCGACAGGAAGGTGTGGGGCGGCACCTTGAGATTGTCCGGCGCGGGCTTGTTCTTGTAGACCCGGCCGGCGAGATCGAACAGGGACCCGTGACAAGGGCAGTAGAAACCTCCTTCCCAATCGCTCGCGAACGGCTCCGGACCTGCCTTGAGGCGATCCTGCGGCGAGCAACCAAGATGGGTGCAGATGCCCACCACGACGAGATACTCCGGCTTGATCGAGCGGTACTCGTTCCGCGCGTATTCGGGCGTCAATTCGTCCTTCTTGCGATCGCTCTTGGGGTCGGCAACCTTGTCGTCGTCCTTCTTGACTCCCTCAAGCATCTCCGGAGTGCGGTGAACGATCCACACCGGCTGGCCGCGCCACTCCACTGTCATCTTTTCTCCGGGCGCGAGCAGGCTGATGTCGGCTTCGACTGGCGCGCCGAGCGCCTTGGCCCGATCGGAGGGAAGCATCGAGGCGGCGAAAGGCACGGCGGTGGCGACGGCAGCCGCGCTTCCTGCGCAGGCGCTCGCGATGACCAGCGTGCGGCGACCGCGGTTGATACCCGCTTGGTCTGTCATTGAGAAATCCTTGCTGGGAGAGGCATCGTCGAAGAGCGCAAATTATACAGAAAGCATGCCAGCAGGCCAAATTTTTGACGCCAACCTGTTGATTCTGTAGTCGAATTCTTGAATTCGCCCGCGCTCTGCGGGCGCCGCCACCGGATTTGCGCAATAATCGCGGGTACAGGGAGTCCAGGGTTACCGTCACGCATTCCGCTGATCGGCCGCCGCGGACATAGTCGTCAGGATCTTTCCGAAGCACCATTTGCACGATTTTTCATGCGCAATCTCTGGCTCATCTTTGCTCAGGCGGCCACCGTCGCCGTTGGTGCGCTCTTCGTGGTCACCACCCTGAAGCCCGAGTGGCTCGGCCGCTCGGCGTCCGGGCCGCAAGTGGTCGAACTGCGCCAGGCCACACCGTCGGGAGTCGTCCCGGCACGCGCGACTTCCTACAACGATGCCGTGAGAAGGGCCGTCCCCGCGGTCGTCAACATTTTCACCAGCAAGGAGATCAAGTCGCAGCGCCACCCGTTTCTCGACGATCCGCTGTTCCGGCATTTCTTCGGCGACCGCCTCGAAGAGGAGCCGCAGCGAGCGGCGAGCCTGGGCTCGGGCGTGATCGTCAGCTCCAAGGGCTACATCCTTACCAATCATCACGTCATCGAGGCGGCCGACGAGATCGAGGTGGCGCTCGTCGACGGAAAGAAACTCAAGGCGCGGGCCGTGGGCTCGGATCCCGAAACCGACATCGCGGTATTGCAGGTCGAAGGTGGCCAGGTTCCCGCGATCACTTTCGGTGATGCGGACGCGCTGCGCGTGGGCGACGTCGTGCTCGCCATCGGCAACCCCTTCGGCGTGGGGCAGACCGTGACGATGGGCATCGTTTCGGCGCTGGGACGCAACCAGCTCGGCATCAACACGTTCGAGAACTTCATCCAGACCGACGCGGCGATCAATCCCGGCAATTCGGGGGGCGCGCTCATCGATACGGCCGTAAATCTGGTGGGCATCAACACCGCGATCTATTCGCGCTCCGGGGGATCGCTCGGCATCGGCTTTGCGATACCCGCCTCCAGCGCCAAGCAGGTCATGGAACAGATCATCGAAACCGGCAGCGTAACCCGCGGCTGGATCGGCGTGGAGGCCCAGGAGATTACGCCGGAGATCGCCGATTCGTTTCGTCTTTCCTCGACCAACGGCGTTCTGATCGCGGGGGTGCTGCGCGGCGGACCCGCCGAAAAAGCCGGACTGAAACCGGGAGATATCCTGGTCGCAATCGAGGGCAGGCCGGTGAAGGACCCGAACTCGATGCTGAATCTGGTAGCGGCGCTGGTCCCGGGCAAGCCGGCTTCGATCCGCTTCCGGCGAGAAAACAAGGATGTCGACGTCCAGGTCGCGGTCGGCAAGCGTCCCACCCAGCAGCGCCGGCGCCGTTGAGACCGGGGCTCGGCTATTTCTGTCCCGCCTCGGATTTGTTCAGGTCGCTGGTCCCCGCCGCGTCGGACGACACCGGCGCGCGCCCGATGAGACGCGCGACCACGATGCCAAGCTCATAAAGAAACCACAGAGGCACCGCCAGCATCACCTGCGAGATCACGTCGGGCGGCGTGAATATTGCTCCAACGACGAACGCCCCGACGATCACGTACGGCCGGATCTCCTTCAGTTTTTCGATCGAGACCACGCCGACTCGCACCAGAACGATGACCGCCACCGGGACCTCGAAGGTCACGCCGAACGCGACGAAGGTCGTCAGCGCGAACGACAGATATTTGTCGATGTCGGTCATCCACGCGACGCCCTCCGGTGCAATCGACGCCATGAACTTGAATACCACTGGGAACACCAGAAAGTACGCGAACGACATCCCGATCACGAACAGCGCCGTGCTGGCGACGACCAGCGGCGCCACCAGGCGTTTCTCGTGCAGGTACAAACCCGGGGCGACGAACGCCCAGACCTGATAGAGAACATAGGGAAGCGCGATGACGAAAGCGACGAGAAAGGCGACTTTTACGGGTACCAGAAACACGCCGACGACGTCGGTCGCGATCATCTGGCCTCCCGCGGGCAACGCCGCGATCAGAGGCTTGGCGAGTATCGCGTACAGATCCCTCGCCCAGGGAAACAGGCACAGGAACACGATGATCACCGCGAGAATCGCCCGCAGGAGCCGGTCGCGCAGCTCGACCAGGTGGGAGATGAAGGTGTCCTGCGTGGTCATTCGCGACGGAGACCGTTCAGACCGGGGTCTTCTCCGGCGGCGAAGGCGAGCCCTGCGGTTCGCTCCCGGTTTCGCCTTGCGCCTTGGCCGGGGCGGTTTCCCCGACCTGCGTCATGGAATTGAGCTCACTCTCGGTTTTCGCGACCTCGCTTTGCACCGAGTCAACCGTCGTATTGACGCTGCTCTCGAACCCGCGCGCCGCATCCTCGAAGGTGGTCTTGAATTTGCGCAGCTCCTCGAGCTCGATCTCGCGGTTGATGTCGGCCTTGACGTCGTTGACATAGCGCTGCAGACGGCCGAACAAGTGGCCCATGGTGCGCGCCACGCGCGGCAGGCGCTCGGGTCCGATGACGATGAGGGCCACCACGGCGATCACCATCAGCTCGGAGAATCCGACGTCAAACACGATGAGCGAACGAGTTGTTCACGACCGGGACCATGCCCGGCATCCGGATCGGGCGCAGACCCTCAGGTCTTGGCCTTGTCCTTGATCTCGCCTTCGATGGTGCGGCCGCTCAGCTGGGCCGAAGACTCGCTCTCGGAGTGCTTGTCTGCTCCGGATTCCTTCATGCCGTCCTTGAATCCGCGCACCGCACCGCCGAGGTCCGTACCGATATTGCGCAGTTTCTTCGTGCCGAAAACGAGCAACACGATCAACAGCACGACCAGCCAGTGCCAAATGCTCCAAGTCCCCATGGCATTACCCTTTCAATTGCGTTTCAGCATCGGGCCCAAGACCTCCGGGCCGCCGATGACGTGGACGTGCAGATGATACACCTCCTGCCGACCCACACGTCCCGCGTTGATGATGACGCGAAAACCGTCGGTCGAGCCCTGCTCGCGCGCAAGGCGCGGCACCGAGGCGAGGATCTTGCCCAGGATCGCCTCGTGGCTCGTGTCGCAGTCGACGAGCGACGCGATGTGCTGTTTTGGGATGATCATGAAATGCACGGGAGCAACCGGGTGAATGTCGTCGAACGCAAGGATGTCCGCGTCTTCGTAGACCTTGCGGCTGGGAATCTCTCCGCGGACGATCTTGCAGAAGAGGCAATCTGCTGCACTCATATCACTTGCGCTCCGCCTTGGCGCGCAGCTTGTCCGTCCGCGCCGCCTTCTCGTCAATCCCGGAAATCCCTTCGCGGCGGCGCAGCTCGGCGAGCACATCTGCAGGCCGCAGGCCGAACTGCGCCAACATGATCAGGCAGTGGAACCACAGGTCGGCGGTTTCCCCGACGATGCGCAGCCGGTCGCCGTCCTTCGCGGCCATCACGGTTTCGGTCGCCTCCTCGCCGACCTTCTTCAGTATCGCGTCGGGTCCACGCGCGAAAAGGCGCGACACGTACGACTTCTCCGGATCGCCGCCCTTGCGCGATTCGACCACGTCCGCCAGCCGCTCGAGTATGTCGCTCATTTGCGGTAGATTTCCTTGGGGTCCTTGATCACCGGCTCCACCGCCACCCAGCGGGCATTTTCGAGCTTCTGGAAGAAGCAGCTGCGCCTTCCCGTGTGGCACGCGATCCCGCCGCCCTGCTCGACCTTGAGCAGCACCACGTCTTCGTCGCAGTCCAGACGGATCTCGCGCACCGTTTGAACGTTCCCCGACTGCTCGCCCTTCTTCCAGAGGCGCTTGCGCGAGCGCGACCAATAGTGCGCCTCCCCGGTTGCAGCAGTCTTCGCCAGCGACTCGCGATTCATCCACGCCAGCGTGAGCACGTCGTTGGTCTTCGCCTCCTGGGCGATTGCGGGAACGAGGCCGTGCTCGTCCCACTTCACGCTATCCAGCCATTCGTCACTCATCGCGCCCGCCGTTCCTAGAGCCTGACTTCTATGCCCTGCTTCGCCAGATGCAGCTTGGCCTCGCGCACCGTGAACTCGCCGAAATGGAAGATGCTCGCCGCGAGGACTGCATCGGCGCGCCCTTCGAGCACGCCGTCGGCAAGGTGCTGCAGCGTGCCAACCCCGCCGCTCGCGATAACCGGGATGTCCACCGCATCGGACACAGCCCGCGTGAGCGCCAGGTCGAATCCAGCCCGCGTGCCGTCGCGGTCCATGCTGGTAAGCAGAATCTCGCCCGCGCCCAGCCCCTGCATTCTACGCGCCCACTCAACCGCATCCAATCCCGTCTGCCTGCGTCCGCCGTGGGTAAACACTTCCCACCCCGCTCCCGAGCGCTTTGCGTCAATTGCAACAACGATGCATTGGGCTCCGTAGCGACCAGAAGCGTCGGCGACGAGCTGCGGGGTCTGAACGGCGGCCGTGTTGATCGAGACCTTGTCGGCCCCTGCATTGAGCAGGCGCCTCACGTCCTCGACCTTGCGCACTCCGCCCCCGACCGTAAGAGGAATGAATACCTGGGCGGCGACGCTCTCGACGACGGAGACGATGAGGTCGCGTTCCTCCGAGCTTGCGGTGATGTCGAGGAAAGTGAGCTCGTCCGCGCCCTGCTCGTTGTAGCGCCGCGCGATCTCGACCGGGTCGCCCGCGTCGCGAAGACCGACGAAATTGATGCCCTTGACGACGCGCCCTCGATCGACGTCGAGGCAGGGGATGATGCGTTTGGCAAGAGCCATGGGAGACGGACGAGTCGAATCGCGATCGGGTCGCGATACCAGCTTCAATCCTTGCTTTTCCCCAGTTTGTCCGCTTCGGCCTGTGCCTTCTTGAAATCGAGCGTTCCCTGGTAGATCGCGCGCCCGGTTATCACGCCGCTGATTCCTTCGGATTCGATCTTGCAAAGGGCCTTGACGTCGTCGATGCTGGTCAGGCCGCCGCTCGCGATCACGGGTACGCGCAGCTCGCGCGCGAGCTTCAGGGTAGCGTCGATGTTGACCCCGGTCAGCATGCCGTCACGGCCGATGTCCGTGTAGATGACCGACTCGACCCCGTAGTCCTGGAACTTCTTCGCGAGATCCACGACGTCGTGCCCCGTCATCTTGGACCAGCCCTCTACGGCCACCTTGCCGTCTTTGGCGTCCAGCGCCACGATGATGTGTCCGGAAAATGCGGTGCTCGCGTCCTGCAGGAAACCGGGGTTCTTCACCGCGGCGGTACCGATGATGATGTAGCTGACGCCGAGATCGAGATAGTGCTCGATCGTGTCCAGGTCGCGGATGCCTCCGCCCAGCTGCACCGGCAGCGCGCCGCCCACCTCCTTCACGATCGCGCGAATGACGGGCTCGTTTTTCGGCTTGCCGGCGGCGGCGCCGTTGAGGTCGACCACGTGGAGGCGGCGTGCGCCTTCGGCTTTCCAGTGCCTGGCCATGGCGACGGGGTCCTCGGAAAATACCGTGACCTCGTTCATTTTTCCCTGCTTCAGGCGGACACAGTGCCCGTCTTTGATGTCAAGCGCTGGAATGATCAGCATTGAGTCGGAAAAAGCGGAGGCCCAGGGAGGGCGGGACCGGCGATGAAAGAATTCAGGGATTCCAGTTGAGGAAGTTCGCGAGTAGCCGCAGGCCTGCAGTATCGCTTTTTTCTGGGTGGAACTGTACCGCAAAAATATTATCCCGTGCCACCGCGCAGGTAAAGGGTAGGCCGTATTCGGTCATGCCCCGGACCACGGCTTCGCCCGGCTGTGGAAAATAGCTGTGAACGAAATAGAAGCGGCTGCCGTCCTCGATTCCCGACCATAGGGGGTGCGGCTGGGCCTGAGCCACCCGATTCCAGCCCATGTGGGGGACCTTGAGCCTGCGTCCCTCGGAGTCGACCAGGGCGGAAGCGGGAAAGCGGCGCACCGTTCCCGGTAGCAGGGCCAGCCCATCGACCCCGCCCTCGTCGCTGCGCTCGAACAGCATCTGGAGCCCGATGCAGATTCCCAGGAACGGCCGGTTGCGAGCGGCGTCAATGACCGCCGGCCGCAGCCCCCGCGCGTCCATCTCCCTCATGCAATCGGGCATCGCACCCTGTCCGGGGAACACGACCCGGTCTGCCCCAGAGACGCGCGCAGGATCGGAAGTGACTTCCACGTGAGCCCCGGGCGCGACGTGCTCCACCGCCTTGGAGACGGAGTGGAGGTTGCCCATGCCGTAATCGACGACTGCGACGCGCATCGCGGGTCAGACGGAGGAGTCTAGAGCGTCCCCTTGGTGGAGGGGACGGTGCCCGCGGAACGCGGATCCGGCTCGAGGGCCATGCGCAGCGCCCGTGCGAATGCCTTGAACATCGTTTCGCACTGGTGGTGCGCGTTGTCGCCGCGCAAGTTGTCGATGTGCAGTGTCACCTGCGCGTGATTGGCGAATCCCTGGAAGAACTCGTGCACCAGGTCCACGTCGAACTCGCCGATGAGTGCGCGCTTGAACTGGACGTGATACTCGAGACCGGGGCGTCCGGAAAAATCGATCACGACGCGCGACAGGGCCTCGTCGAGCGGAACATAGGCATGGCCGTAACGCCGTATGCCCTTCTTGTCGCCGACGGCGCGCGCCACTGCCTGGCCGAGCGTGATGCCGATATCCTCGACCGTGTGGTGGGCATCGATTTGCAGGTCGCCTTTCGCCTGAATGTCGAGATCGAGCATGCCGTGCCGCGCAACCTGGTCGAGCATGTGATCGAGGAAGGGAATGCCGGTCGCGAGAATGGCCTTACCGCTGCCGTCGACGTCGACGGACAGCGCTATCTGCGTTTCGGCGGTCTTGCGGTCTGCTTTGGCGGCGCGCGTGGGCATTGCGGCGAGCTTCAAGTGAATAGCCTACACGAAATCAGCACTCGGCGAGCGATTCCCCGAATGCGGAAAAGCATCGCCGGTTCTCCTCCGGCGTCCCGATGGTCAGCCGGACGCAGCCGTCGAGCAGCGGTACACCGGTGTGCAGATTCTTGATCAGCACGCCGCGGCGGCGCATGCCTTCGAACACCGCGGCCGCATCGGGAACGCGGACCAGGATGAAATTCGCATCGCTCGGAAAAACAGTGATGCCGGGGAGCTTGCGCAGCTCAGCGTCGAGACGCTTGCGCTCGGCGATGATGCCCTGCGCCTGCGCGTCGAGCGCATCGTAGTGCGCGAGGGTCCGCTCGGCGACCGCGTGCGTCAGCGAGTTGACGTTGTAGGGCGAGCGCACCTTGTCGAATTCTCGGATCCACTCCGGCCGCCCCACCGCGTAGCCCAGGCGTATTCCCGCGAGCCCCAGCTTGGACAGGGTTCGCATGACGACCAGGTTGGGAAACTCCGCGAGGCGCGTCATGAAGGTCTTGCGGGCGAATGCGTGATAGGCCTCGTCGATCACGACCAGTCCCGGCGCGGCCGCGATGATGCGGGCGACCGATTCCTCGTCGAACAGATTCCCGCTGGGGTTGTTCGGGTAGGAGATGAATACTACGGCGGGCTGATGCCGCTCGATCGCCTCGAGGAAGCGTGGGACGTCGATAGTGAAGTCGGGTTTGAGCAGCACGCCGACGTACTCCAGCACCGCGAGATCGGCGTACATGCCGAACATGAAGAAGCTCGGCCGTGCCGCGAGCACGAGCGCCCCTTTGCGCGCGACGCTCTGCACTATGATGTGGATGATCTCGTCGGAGCCGTTGCCAAGGAGAACGTCGAATTCGGGAGCTATGCCCATCGTTTCGCGCAGGCGCCGCACCAGCTCCGGCGCGGTCGGATCGGGATAGCGATTGATGGCGACCTTCGACACGGCCTCCGCGATCTCGCGCTGCAGCGCCGCCGGCAGGCCGTAGGGATTTTCCATCGCGTCCAGCTTGATCAGCCCGTGGGCCTGCTGGACGTGGTAGGCCTTCATCGCGCGGATGTCGTCGCGGATGATCTTTTCGGGGCCCGCGCTCACCGCTTGCTCCTCGGCCTCTCCCGCAGCCTCAGCTCGGCCGAGCGGGCGTGCGCTTGGAATCCCTCGCCTTGCGCGAGCGTCATGGCGATTCTCCCCAGCTTTTGCGCGCCCTTGCGCGAGACCGCGATCAGGCTCGAGCGCTTCTGGAAGTCGTACACGCCGAGCGGCGAGGAAAAGCGCGCCGTGCGCGAGGTCGGCAGCACATGGTTGGGGCCGGCGCAGTAGTCGCCCACGGCCTCGGACGCGTAGCGCCCGAGGAAGATCGCGCCGGCGTGGCGGATTTTCTTGAGCCATTTCTTCGGGTCGGCGACCGAAAGCTCCAGGTGCTCGGGAGCAACCCGGTTCGCGATCTCGCACGCCTCGTCGAGGTTTTTCACCTTGATCAGCGCCCCACGCCGACGTAGCGACTCCCGAATAATCTCCGAGCGCGACATGCCCGCAAGCAATCGTTCGATGCTGTGCGCCACTTTCTCGATGAACGCTTCGTCTGGAGAAACAAGGATCGCCTGCGAAGTCTCGTGGTGCTCGGCTTGGGAAAAGAGGTCCATGGCGATCCAGTCCGGGTCGGTCGCGCCGTCGCAGATCACCAGGATCTCGGTCGGCCCGGAAATCATGTCGATGCCCACCGTGCCGAACACGCGGCGCTTCGCAGCCACGACGTAGGCGTTGCCCGGACCCACGATCTTGTCCACCTG
>Ga0137410_10002575_pt1 | contig 12321 bp, 12 predicted proteins | sample CZODoug1_16funga_FD_108878 | JGI IMG/M metagenome (GOLD analysis project Ga0137410, IMG submission 108878) | Vadose zone soil fungal communities from Angelo Coast Range Reserve, California, USA - CZODoug1_16fungal (Illumina Assembly) | ecosystem: Environmental > Terrestrial > Soil > Vadose zone... | reverse complement strand
GAGAAATCCGACATCGGAATCGCGACCGTCTTCACGATCCAGTGGAATCCCCAGGGCACGAACTCACCGAAGGGGACGAGGTGCGCCTTGTCGTAGCGTTGTGGCCGCGACGCGCCCACGCTGATCACGCTGTTGAAGTAGCGTCCGTCGGGATCGCGGATCGGCACCCCGATGAGGACGTCGGCTCCGCGCACGGCCGCGGTTCGCGCGATGTCCTTGAGGTACCCAGGATCGACAGCGTCGAGAAACCGCGGGATGGCCGTTTCGGGAAGGACGACGAGTCTGGCGTCGCTCGATTCGATTAGCCGCTGGTAAATCGCCAGCGTCGCGGCGTATCGGCCGGCCTGGAACTTCAGGTCCTGCGAGATGTTTCCCTGGAGCAGCGCCACCCGGATAGGCGCGCCCTGCGCCGAGGTCCACTCGATCTGCTTGAGAACCTGTCCCAGGCCGAGCGCGAGGACGAGCGCAACCGCTCCGGCGATGCGGACACGCCCCGCGCCGGCGATGATCAGGTAGAGCAGCCCGGCGCAGAGCGCGGTCGCAAAGGACACGCCGTACACTCCGGCCAAGGGGGCCATGCCCGCGAGTGGCGAGTCGACCTGGCTGTAGCCCAGGGCGAGCCATGGGACCCCGGTGAACATCCAGCCGCGCCACCATTCGAAGAGCGTCCAGAGGCCGGGAAATGCGAGCACGGCCCAGGCCCAGTGGCTGGACCGCAGCCTTGAGAAGCACCAGCCAGCCCCGGCCGGATACAGCGAGAGGATCGAGCAATACGCGATGGTGCCGATCGCCGCGAGCGGCGCCGGCATCATTCCGAAATCGTGCAGGCTGACGTAGACCCAGGACGCCCCGACGCCGAACAGACCTGCGCCGAACGCGAAACCCCTGAGGAACGCGGCTCGCGGCGTCGCGGTCCGCCACACGAACAGCATCACGCACAGGGTGGCGATCGGCAGCGGGAATACCGACATCGGGGCGAAGCCCGCGACCGTCAGCGCGCCCGCGGCGGCGGCGGCGGCGAGGAGAGGAGGCTGCGACTTCAGGAAATCCTTCAAGCTTTGGCGGGGAGCCGATGCACCTGAAGGACGTGCAGCCTGCGGCTGTCGGCGCGCAGCACCTGCACCCGCAGGCCGTCGAGGGTGATCGCCTCGCCGCGCCGGGGAAGGCGACCGAAGCCGTGCAGGACAAGCCCGCCCACCGTGTCGAAGTCGGTGTCGGAGTAATTCGTTCCGAAGGCCTGGTTGAAGTCGGCGATCTCGGTCTGTGCCTTGACGCGATACAGGCCGCCCTGCTCGCGCACGATATTGTCCTCGGAATCGTCGAAGTCGTACTCGTCCTCGATGTCCCCTACGATCTGCTCGAGCACGTCCTCGATCGTCACCAGGCCCGCGACGCCGCCGTACTCGTCGACCACGATTGCCATGTGGTTGCGGTTCGCGCGGAATTCGCGCAGGAGCACATTCAGGCGCTTGGACTCGGGCACGAACACCGCCGGCCTCAGCATGTGGCGCACGTTGAATTCTTCCTCCCCCGCGTAGTAGCGCAGCAGGTCCTTGGCAAGCAGCACGCCGATGACGTCGTCGCGGTTCTTGTCGATGACAGGGAAGCGGGAATGCGCGGTGGCGATTACCTGCGGAATGAATTTGTCGGGGGTTTCGTTGACGTCGATCATGTCCATCTGCGACCGCGGCACCATGATGTCGCGCACCTGCATTTCCGAGACTTGGAGCGCACCTTCGATCATCGACAGTGCGTCGCCGTCCAGCAGGTTGTGCTCGAAGGCCGAGTGCAGCAGCTTCACCAGGTGCTCGCGATCCTCCGGGGCACGCATGACCAGGGCGGATAGGCGTTCGAGCAGCGAAGGTTTGTTCGTTTCGTCCATGCTTGCGGAGGTTGGCTCTGCCCCGGACCTGGACAGCCTATCCGGAGGCTTCGTAGGGATCAGGATAACCGAGTTTTGTTAAGACCTTCTTTTCGAGCGCTTCCATCCGCTCGGCCTCGCTGCGCCGCGCGTGCCGGTACCCTTGCAAGTGCAGCACGGCATGAACGGTCAAGTGAGCATAGTGCGCTTCCAGGGTCTTGTCCTGGTGCCGGGCTTCGCGCGCGATCACCGGGGCGCATAGGACGATATCGCCGTGGATCGCGCCCCGCGACGGCGCGTACGGGAAGCTGAGCACGTTGGTCGCATGGTTCTCGCCGCGGTAGCGGCAGTTCAGGCGCCGGCCCTCCGCGGTTCCCACTATCCTGACGGTGATCTCCCCGGGACTCCTCAGCGCGGCACTCGCCCAGCGGCGCAGCTGGGTTTCCGTGGGGGCGCGGACCGCGCGCGAGCCGACCTGAAGGTGGAGCTTCAGCGGCGGTTTGCGCCGGCGAAGGGCAGGCACGCGGCTACTCGTCCCCGTGGCGCTCGTAGGCATCCACGATGCGCTGCACGAGCGGATGGCGGACGACGTCCTCGCTCTTGAACGAGGTGAACGCGATGCCCCGCACCCCGGCAAGGATTCTCTGCACCGCCACCATGCCGCTCTTCTGTCCGCGTGCCAGATCGATCTGCGTGATGTCGCCGGTGACTACGGCCTTTGAGCCGAAGCCGATGCGCGTGAGGAACATCTTCATCTGCTCTGGGGTGGTGTTCTGGGCCTCGTCGAGGATGACGAAGGAGTGGTTCAGGGTTCGACCGCGCATGTAGGCGAGCGGCGCAAGCTCGATGGCGCCGCGCTCGAACAGCTTGCCGGCCTTGTCGAAGCCGATCAGGTCGTAGAGCGCGTCGTAAAGCGGTCGCAGATACGGATCGACCTTCTGTGCGAGGTCCCCGGGAAGAAAGCCGAGGCGCTCTCCCGCTTCGACCGCCGGACGGACCAGCACGATGCGCTTCACCGTGTCGCGCTCGAGGGCATCAACGGCACACGCGACGGCGAGATAGGTCTTGCCCGTGCCGGCCGGGCCGATTGCGAAGGTGATGTCGTGCTCGAGGATATTCTGGATGTACTGCCGCTGCCGGGGCGTGCGGCCGTGCAGATCTGCCCGGCGGGTGAGCAGCGGCGTGTCGCTTTTTGCGCTCCCTCCTCGCGCACGCGCCTCGATCAGGCCGAGCTGGATGTCGTCTACCGTGAGGCCGCGCTTTGCCTCGCCGTAGAACTTCTGCAGAATTTCTGCTGCGCGGGCGGCCTCGGTCCCCCGCAGGGTGAAGCGCTCGCCGCGTCGCGCGATCGTGACATCCAGCGCTGTCTCGATCTGCCGGAGGTTTTCGTCCAGCGCCCCGCAAAGGTTCGCAAGGCGCTGGTTGTCGACCGGGCTGAGGACGAGTTCCAGGGGGCGGTTCTTCAAGGACTAGGCCGCAGCGCGGACCTCGCCGCGCAGCGTATGAGTCAGCGCCGCGGTGATGGTGACGTCGACGAACTGCCCGACGAACCGCGGCTCGCCGCGGAAGTTGACCGTGCGCCTGTTCGAGGTGCGTCCCGACAGCTCGGCCGTGTCTTTGCGGGACGCGCCTTCCACGAGTATCCGCTGGCCCGTACCGATCATGCGCTCGCTGATCCGGCCGGCGTGCGCGTTGATTTTCTCCTGCAACCGGGAGAGCCTCGCGAGCTTGACTTCCTGGGGCGTGTCGTCGGCGAGCTCGGCGGCGGGCGTTCCAGGACGCCGGCTGTAGACAAACGAGTACGAGTCGTCGAATCCCACCTCGTCCATGAGGCGCAGAGTCGCCTCGAAATCGCGCTCGCTTTCCCCGGGGAATCCCACGATGAAATCCGAGGAAATGCTGATCGCTGGGCACGACGCCCGCAGCCTGCGCACGATGCCCTTGTACTCGAGCGCCGTGTAGCCTCGCTTCATCGCCGCGAGGACGCGGTCCGATCCGGATTGCACCGGCAGATGCACGTGCGATGCGAGCTTGTCGATGCGCGCGTGGGCGTCGATGAGCCGCTGGGTGAATTCCTTCGGATGCGAGGTCGTGTAGCGAATACGCCCGATACCGGGAAACTCCGCGACGTACTCGAGCAGCAGCGCAAAATCCGCGGTCCCCCCGTCCGCCATCCGTCCCCGGTAGGCGTTGACGTTCTGGCCGAGCAGGGTCACCTCCTTCACTCCCTGCTCGGCCAGGTCGGCGATCTCGGCGAGCACGTCCTCGAAAGGGCGGGATACCTCCTCGCCGCGCGTATAGGGCACCACGCAGAAGCTGCAGTACTTGCTGCAGCCTTCCATGATCGAGACGAACGCGCTCGGCCCTTCTACGCGCGCGGGGGGGAGTCTGTCGAATTTCTCTATTTCAGGGAAGCTGACGTCCACCTGCGGGACGCCCGAGCGTCGCCGCGCGTCGATCAACTCCGGCAGCCGATGCAGGGTCTGCGGGCCGAAGACGAGATCGACGTAGGGGGCGCGCGCGACGATCGCCACGCCTTCCTGGCTCGCCACGCAGCCGCCCACTCCGATGAGGAGATCGGGCCGCGCCTGCTTCAGCGGCTTCACCCGCCCGAGATCGTGAAACACCCGCTCCTGCGCCTTCTCGCGTACCGAGCAGGTGTTGAACAGAATCAGGTCCGCGTCCTCGGGCCGATCGGTCGTCTCAAAACCTTGGGCTTCCCGCAACACGTCTGCCATCTTGCCCGAGTCGTACTCGTTCATCTGGCAGCCGAAAGTCCGAATGAACAGTTTCTTCGCCACTAGCCGCCTCCGCGGCGAGGTTTCGGCCGCGCAACTTCCTCGGGCGTGAGCAGCCACACGCGAAAAATCTCACCGTCGCTATTCAGGATGTAGTCGGCCCAGGCGCCATTCGGTGGGATAGCCGTCGGCACAATGATCAGATTCTGCTGGTTGCGGACCTGCGCACCGGCGGCGAGCTGCACGATCTTATCGTCGACGGCGACCGCCATTTGCTTGATGTGGCGGATGACGCCTCGCCGGGATTCCTCGGGGACGGGAGTGGGTCGCGTCTGAGCGAAGGCCGTCACCGCCATCAAGGCCTGCAAGAGAACAAGGTACGCGGCTCGGCGGTGGACCATGGTCCCACAGCGTGAAAGGGAAATGGTGGCGAATCAGGGACTCGAACCCCGGACCTGCGGATTATGATTCCGTCGCTCTAACCAGCTGAGCTAATTCGCCACGGAACCGAGAATTATCCTTTTTACATTAGATACTTGTCAAGAAAGAATAGTCTCCCGAGTACAATCCGCAGATGGACTTCGATGTCGTCATCATCGGCGGTGGGCTGGCCGGCGCCAGCCTCGCGGCGGCGCTCGCGGAGTCCAGGCAGAGGGTCGCCCTGATCGAGCGCAAGGCGCCGTCCGTGCCGCTCCCCCAGTGGGACGCGCGGGTCTACACACTCACTCCGGCAAGCATCGCGTTTCTCGAGCGCGTTGGCGCGTGGCAGCGCGTGTCGCGCGAGCGCGTCACGCCGATCTACGACATGCAGGTGGCCGGGGACGACGGCAGCTCGCGGCTCGATTTTTCGGCCTACGAGTCGGGCCTGCTCCAGCTCGGCGCAACCGTCGAGTCCGGACGACTGCACCACGCGCTGTGGGACGGTCTCGAGCGCCAGAGGAATCTTTCGCTGCTCTGTCCGAAGCTGCCCGCGGACTTGCGCCGCGCAGGGGATCACGTCGCGATCAGACTCGACGACGGCTCCGTTGCGAGGGCGAAGCTGGTGGTGGGCGCCGACGGGGGCGACTCCTGGGTGCGACGCGCGGCAGGGATGGACGCGCGCGGCGAAAGCTATGACCAGCTCGGCGTCGTCGCCAATTTCACCTGCGTCCGGGCGCATCGTGGAATCGCCTTCCAATGGTTTCTCCGGGACGGCGTGCTCGCCTTCCTGCCGCTGCCGGGGCGAAGCGTGTCCATCGTATGGTCGACATCGCGGGCGCACGCGCGCGAGTTGCTCGCCCTGGCGCCGGATGCACTGTGCGGACGCGTGAGCCAAGCGAGCGCGGGCGCCTTGGGCGATCTGCACCCGCTCACCCCGCCTGCGGCGTTTCCGCTGAGCCGGATGACTTCACGCCGGATCGCGCAGGAGCGGGTCGCGCTGATCGGGGATTCGGCCCATGTCGTGCACCCGCTCGCGGGGCAGGGGATCAACCTGGGCCTGGGCGACGCGCATTGCCTTGCGGACCTGCTCGCCGAGGCGCCCGATCCGGGAGAACGGATGCTGCTGCGGCGGTTTGAGCGCTCTCGCGCCGAAGACATACTGGCTCTCCACTGGGTTACCCACGGGTTGTTCCGTCTATTTGGCACGAACCATGCAATCATCAGGCGGATTCGCAACCTGGGATTGAACCTGACCAACTCCAATCCGGTCATAAAGACTCTCCTCACCCGCCGCGCAACTGCCGTGGGCGGGGGACTCCCCCAACGGGAAACATCATGATTCTGCGGCTCTTGGTGGGTTCACTCGCGGCAATGGTTGCCAACCACGCCTGCGCCGACGAGGCCTCAGTCAAGCGCGGCGTCGAAACGCGATTCGACGGGGTCAAGGTGGAGAGCGTGACGCGCACGCCCTACAGCGGAGTCTACGAAATCGTGGTTGGAGAGACCATTTTCTACACCGACGAGAAGGTGAGCTTCTTCTTAAAGGGCGACTTGATCGATGCCCGCAGCCAGAGGAATCTCACCGAGGAACGGCAGCAAAAACTCTCCGCGATCAGGTTCGAGGACCTGCCGCTCGAGCTGGCGATCAAACAGGTGCGGGGCAACGGCAAGCGGGTCGTGGCGATTTTCTCGGACCCTTTCTGCCCCTATTGCAGGAACCTCGATCGGGCGCTGATGCGTGAAGACGACATCACCATCTACACCTTTCTCTATCCGATCCTGCGGGCGGAGTCCCCCGAGAAGTCGCGCACGATCTGGTGTGCGCCCGACCGCGCCAAGGCCTACTACGATTTCATGCTGAACGGCCGCGAGCCTGCCGCGACGGCGAGCTGCAGCGCGCCGGTCGAGAAGTGGCTCGCGCTGGGTCAGAAGATCGGCGTCAGGGCGACGCCGACCAGCTTTGTGATGAACGGGCAGCGCATCATGGGAGCCCGGCCGGAAGAGCTGGTCAAGCTCTTGGGAGAAGCCAACAAGTAGGTCTGCGCTGGCGCAGCCCTGCTTCAGGGTGTTGCCGCGCCAACCGAGGCGGGCTTCATCCCTTTCGGCAGAAGAGTCCACATCCTTCCCTGCTGTCGCGTGCGGCCGGCCAGCGCGCCGGCTTCGGCGCCCGATCCCCAGAAGAAGTCCGCGCGCACCGGATTGCGTATCGCTCCGCCCGCGTCCTGCGCGAGCACCAGGCGGGTCAGGGGCGTCGTGCTCGCCGGAAAAGTGGTGGCGAGGAACACCGGAGCCCCGAGCGGAACGTAGCGCGTGTCGACAGCGATCGAGCGCCCCGCGAGCAGCGGCACTCCGAACGCACCCACCGGGCCACTCGCGGGATCGGCGAGGGGCAGCTCGCGGAAGAACACGAAGCTCGGGTTCTGGTCGAGGAGGTCTTCTACACGCTGCGGGTTGGCCGCCGCCCAGGACTTGATCGACTGCATCGAGGCTTCGCCCAGCTTGAGCTCGCCCCGGTCGACCAGGAAACGCCCGATCGACTGAAAGGGATGGCCGTTCTGATCCGCGTAGCCGACGCGCAGAGTCTCGCCGCTCGCAAGCTGGACCCGCCCGGAGCCTTGTACTTGGAGGAAAAACGCTTCGATCGGGTCATCGACCCATAGAATTTCCTTTCCGGCGACGGGTGCCGTGCCGCGGGCGATTTCCGCGCGAGAGTAATAGGGCACGACACGCTTGCCCTCGACGCGCCCTCGCAGGCGCATCCCGCGCAGCTCGGGATTGGTCGCGGACAGGTCGATGGTGAGCAGGTCGTCGGGCGGGCCGTACAGCGGATGCACGAAGGGAGCGAGCTTGGTGCGGCTCCCCCGCAGGACCGGCTCGTAGTAGCCGGTGACCAGCCCATCGACGGCGCCGTCGGGATTGGCGAGCCGCCATGGAGTGAAGTGCTCTTCCAGGAAGCGGCGCGCCTCCTCGTCGCTGGGCGAGCGAAGCTCCGTCGCTTTTGCGCAAACCCCGCGCCACGCCTCGCGCCAGCGCAACGCCTGGCAGGACGCGAGGAGGGCAGGCCAAGCTGCCGCCTGCTCGCCGTTCTTCCAGCCGGTGACCGCCGCGAAGTCGACGACCTCGAGTGGGTTGACGCGTTGCGCCCCTGGAGGCGGCGGGGGACAGACCGGACAGGCCGGGCAGCCGGCAAGCGCGCTGCAATCTCCCACGCCCGGACCCGCAGGCCCCAGCGGACCCGCGCAGCCCGCGGACAAGACCGCGGCCGGAAGAATAAGCCAACGCATATGCTCTATCATCGCCCGAGAGTTTGAGGGGACATGAGGGGTATGAGTTCCGGGCTGTGGATCATCTTGCTCGAAGCCGGGTCGGCGCTCGCCTTGTTCCTGGCCCTGGTGTGGTGGACGATCCCGAAAAAGCCGAGAAATCCCGGGGAAAAACAAAACGCGCGCAGCGATTCTTCGCCACCCGGCTAATGCAGCACGCGGGGCACCGAGAGCGTGAACTCCGGAATCTCCGCGTCAAAGTGGGTGCCGTCTTCGGCCACCATCTGGTAGCTGCCCTTCATGGTTCCGACCGGGGTGGCGATTGCAGTTCCGCTGGTGTACTCGAATCGTTCCCCGGGTTTGATGAGCGGCTGGGCACCCACCACGCCGAGGCCGCGCACCTCCTGCACCTGATTGCGGCCGTCGGTAATGATCCAGTGCCGCGAGACCAGCTGAGCAGGGATGCTGCCGTTGTTGCGGATCGTGATCGTATAGGCGAAAACGAAGCGGCTGTGCTCTTCATCGGACTGTTCGGGTACGTACAGCGTCTGCGAGGAAACGGCGACGTCGTATTTCTTTTCTGCGACCATGCGGTCATTCCACACGATTTCGCGCGACCTGACAAGGGCGAGGGCGCGGCATTTCATGCGATGGCCGTCGAATCCAAGTAGAATTTCCGGCAATGACTGCGCGCACTTTTCGTATCGCACCGAGCATTCTGTCCGCGAACTTCGCGCGGCTCGGCGACGAGGTCGCGGCGGTGGTCGCTGCGGGAGCGGACATGATTCACTTCGACGTGATGGACAACCATTACGTTCCGAATCTCACCGTGGGGCCGCTGGTGTGCGAGGCGATCCGGCCGATCACCAAGAGCATGATCGACGTTCACCTGATGGTGAGGCCCGTGGACCGGATCATTCCGGATTTCGCGCGCGCGGGGGCCGACATCATCAGCTTTCATCCGGAGGCGAGCGAGCACGTCGATCGCACCGTGGGCCTGATACACGACGCGGGCTGCAAGGCGGGACTCGTGCTGAATCCCGCGACACCGCTGTCCTGCCTCGATCACGTACTCCACAAGCTCGACCTGGTTCTCGTCATGTCAGTAAACCCGGGGTTCGGCGGGCAGCAGTTCATCCCGCACACCCTGGATAAATTGCGCGACGCGCGCAGGAGAATCGATGAGTCGGAGCGCGACATCATGCTCGAGGTGGACGGCGGCGTGAATACCGGGAATATCGCCGCCATCGCGCGAGCCGGAGCGGATACCTTCGTCGCAGGGTCTGCGATTTTCGGCTCGAAGGATTATCGCGCGACGATCCAGCGGATGCGCGAGGCGCTGGCCGCTCTTTGAGCGATATCGTCGAACCGCAATGCGCCTTGTCCCTGCGGGAGCGGCCGAAAGTACAAGCAGTGCTACGGCGCCGCAGCGCGGTTACGGGGTATGAGCGCGTTACTTGAACGCATCCGGAGCGTCGTCGGTCCTGCGGGATTGATCACCGCGGCCAGGGAGGCGGCGCCCTACGCGACCGACTGGCGCAAGCGCTACGTCGGCGTACCTCTCGTCGTGGTGAAGCCGGCGACGACCGCAGAAGTCGCTCAGGTCGTCCGCGCATGCGCCGAAGCGCGCGTGGCGATCGTCCCCCAGGGCGGGAACACGGGTCTGTGCGGCGCGGCGACACCGGATGCGAGCGGCTCGCAGGTGGTTCTCAATCTCTCGCGCATGAACCGCGTCCGGGAGGTCGATGCCCACAACAACACCATCACGGCGGAAGCGGGGTGCGTTCTGGCCAGCCTTCAGAAGGCCGCGGAGGACGCCGGTCGCCTGTTTCCGCTGAGTCTCGCCTCGGAAGGGAGCTGTGAAATCGGCGGCAACCTTTCGACAAACGCGGGCGGCACGGCCGTCCTGCGCTACGGCAACGCTCGCGATCTCGTCCTGGGACTCGAAGTCGTCCTGCCCTCGGGCGAGATCTGGGACGGCCTGCGCGGCCTGCGCAAGGACAACACCGGCTACGACCTCAAGCAGCTCTTCGTCGGCGCGGAAGGAACGCTCGGCGTGATCACGGCAGCGGTGCTGAAGCTCTTTCCCTTGCCTCGGTCGCGCGCGACTGCCGTGGTAGCGCTGCAGGATCCGGAAAGCGCGCTCGAGCTGCTCAAACGGACGCTCGAAGAGGGTGGCGAACGGCTCGCGGGGTTCGAGCTGTTTTCCGATTTTTGCCTCTCCCTCGTGCTCAAGCACTTCAAGGACGTTGCTGCGCCCTTCGCACGGCGCTTTCCCCACTACGTGCTCTTGGAGCTTTCCGATACCCTGCCGGGGAATGAGCTTGCGAACCTGGCCGAAAGCATCCTGGGCGCGGCGCTCGAGGAAAAGAGGATTCTCGATGCGGCGATCGCCCAGAGCGATACCCAGGCCCGGGCCTTCTGGAAGCTTCGCGAGTTCATCTCCGAAGCACAAGCCCACGAGGGTCCGAATATCAAGCACGACGTGTCGATCCCGATATCGGCGATCCCCGAATTCATCCGGACAACGGACGCTGAGCTCGCACGCGCCCACCCCGGGGTTCGGATGGTGACCTTCGGTCATGTCGGCGACGGCAACCTGCACTACAACGTATCGGCGCCCGGCGGGATCGCGCCCGATGTTTTCGTGAAGCAGACCGCGGCGATCAATCGAATCGTGCACGACAGCGTTTCGCAATTCCACGGTTCGATCAGCGCGGAGCATGGACTGGGACAGCTGAAGCGGGAGGAGATTCGCCGCTACAAGTCATCGCTCGAGCTGGAGCTGATGCGCAAGATCAAGGGTGTGCTGGACCCGAACGGGATCATGAATCCCGGCAAGGTTCTCTAGCGCGCACAGGCTGGACAAGCCGCGCGAGCGTGTTATACAGTAGCCTTCCCAAAAAGCTGCAACGCAGGATTCGATCGTGCTCTTCGAAAACGCAGGAACTCGGGTGCAATGGCGCTGGCGGCGCAGCTAGCCAGTAGTCGCTAGCGCGCCGGTATGCAGCACGGCGCGCACTCGCAGTACCCGCAACGTTTTCGTGGAGCAGTCAGATGACTGAAGCAGAGTTCCAGCGGCTTGCCGCTCAGGGTTTCAACCGCGTTCCCCTCGTCGCAGAAACCTTCGCCGATCTCGACACGCCGCTTTCGCTTTACCTCAAGCTCGCCAATCGCTCCAACACTTACCTGCTCGAGTCTGTCGAGGGCGGCGAGCGGTTTGGACGCTATTCTTTCATCGGGCTGGCCGCTCAAGTGCGCCTGCGCGCGGTTGGAAGGCTCGTGACCGTGACTCACGGAGACGCGGTCGTCGAAAAGTCCCAGTCGACGGATCCGCTGGTGTTCGTGCGCGAGTTCCTGGCGCGCTATCGCGTCGCGGAACTGCCCGGCCTTCCGCGCTTCTGCGGCGGCCTGGTCGGCTATTTCGGCTACGACACCGTGCGCTGGATCGAGCCCCTGCTCTCCGGAGGATGGCTCAAGCCCGATCCGCTCGGCTGCCCCGACATGCTCCTGGTGGTGTCCGAGGAGCTTGCCGTCATCGACAACCTCTCCGGCAAGCTCTATCTCGTCGTCTACGCCGACCCGGCCAAGCCCCGAGCGTGGCACGACGCCCAGGCGCGCCTGCGGGAGTTGCTCGGTGCGCTGAGGCTTCCATTGTCCCTGCCACCGGAGCGTCGCGAGGCCGACCCCGAGGTGACCTCGAATTATGCCCCGGACGCTTTTCGCGAGGCCGTCGCGCGCGCGATCCGCTACGTGCACGAGGGCGACATCATGCAGGTGGTGCTCTCACAGCGATTCTCGCGACCCTACTCGGGAAGCCCGCTTTCGCTGTACCGCGCCTTGCGTTCGATCAACCCTTCCCCCTACATGTTCTATCTGGATTTCGGCGACTTCCAGGTGGTCGGGGCATCTCCGGAGATACTGGTGCGCCACGAGCACGGCACGGTTACTGTCCGGCCGATCGCCGGCACGCGCCTTCGCGGCGCAACGCGCGATGCGGATCTGGACCTTGAACGCGAGTTGTTAGCGGATCCCAAGG
>Ga0137410_10002570_pt1 | contig 12335 bp, 8 predicted proteins | sample CZODoug1_16funga_FD_108878 | JGI IMG/M metagenome (GOLD analysis project Ga0137410, IMG submission 108878) | Vadose zone soil fungal communities from Angelo Coast Range Reserve, California, USA - CZODoug1_16fungal (Illumina Assembly) | ecosystem: Environmental > Terrestrial > Soil > Vadose zone... | reverse complement strand
GAATACCGATGACGTCTTGGGCTTCACCATGTAGGCGAGGTAGCGTCCGTCGGGAGACCAGGCAGGACTTTCTTCTGCGATCTCACGGGTGTTGGTGACGTTCACGACCTGTCCGGTTTTGGGCGAGACGAAGAAGATGTCCCACTGCTCGTCGCCGTCGTAGTCGGACATGTAGGCGATCCATTTGCCGTCGGGCGACCACGCGGGCGATGTTTGGCGCTGGTCACTGACTGTAAGCTGCATCGGCCAGCCACCTTCAGAGGGAACCAGCCAGAGATTGTTGCGTCCGCTCATATTGCTGACGAAGACCACGCTCTTGCCGTCCGGCGACCAGTCAGCGCCGCCCACTAGGCGCGTCATATAGAGCTTCTCAATGGTGAGATTCTTCTCCACCTGTGCATTGGGCTTGGAGGTGATCTGTTTGGGATCGGTAATGGCCTGGGGAGCGGGCAGCGTCTGCGGTTCGGAGACGATAGTCATCACTATGACAATAGCAAAGAGGGAAAGAGTGCGCATGAGAGCCTCGGTGGGGAGGTGAACAAGAGAGTGTAGCAGCCCTGAGAATGATCTGAGGCGTCGTGCCTGAACGGGCCTATGAGACAGGAGTTCTTGCTGTCACAACTATGTGGAAGAGATGTGTTGCCTCTATGTGGTTCCTAGATGACAAGTTAGGAGGGCTACCCGAGCCATTCCCACGACGGATCAGCTGGGAACTTCCAGTAATCAGGGACGGAATCTCCTGTAACCCACCAGATGGCACGCAGGTGGCCTATAGCTCGAGGCGTGTTCGTGGCATCTTAATTAAACAGATCGATGCAGGGTTTGCGACTCCCGGCAAACCGGAATGTGGGGCTCTTATGAAGAGTCTGGGAAAGGTCATCCGGTCGGTGCAAGCCTTTGGCCGGGAACTCTCTCGCAAGCCAATCGCAGCCGAGTCAAACCGCGTACCGGCAATCGGTATCGCCTTAGGCGGAGGCTTTGCTCGGGGAATCGCGCATATTGGAGTTCTGAAGGTCCTCGAAGAGGAAGGCATTCCAGTTGGCATGGTTGCGGGCACCAGTGTGGGAGCGCTGATTGGCGCCGCGTATTGCAGCGGACTCACCATCGCGGAGCTGCAAGAAGTCGCTCACAGAGTTCGCTTCACGACCTTTGCGCGATGGACCCTCTCCCGTTGCGGCTTCGCCACAACCGATCGCATGGTTTCATTCCTGACGCAAACATTGAAGGTGAAGACATTTGAAGAATTACGCATCCCCTTGGGTGTGACGGCCACAGACTTCAAAACCGGGGAAGGAGCGGTGTTTCGCACCGGCTCGATCATCGACCCGGTGCGAGCGAGTTGCGCTTATCCGGGAATGTTCCTGCCGGTAATCATTGACGGGCACTGGCTGGTGGATGGCATGCTTTCGCATCCCGTGCCGACGCGTCCACTGCGCGAAATGGGCGCGGAGCGAGTGCTGGCTGTGCAATTGAAAGGACAGTGGTCGAAGACGACCGCGCCCCGTCACCTCTTCGATGTCATTGGACAGTCGTTCGCTATCGCGCAGGACAGGATGGGTCCCCTGTGGAGAAGTGCGGCCGATGTAGTGATCGAGCCCGATGTCGCGGGGTTTGACTACGACGACTTCTCACGCGCCGACGAATTGATCCGCGTTGGCGAGCTCGCCATGCTCCAGGTGTTGCCTCAAGTACGCAAATGGCTGGAGGTGCCGTTAGAAAGTGGTGCCCGCGTGAAGACTCCCGCGATGGTCGCGAGGCCCGCGCCTATGGCAGCGGAGTGAAACCCACCAACCCGGCCCCGGCGCTGGCGAGGTCCGATGCCTACGCCTTCGTCTGACAGGACCAAGAGAAAAGTAGAGCACGTCTCCTTTAATACGGAGGTGTACAAGCTTGCCGGAACTAACTTGATATTCATCTAGAATAATTAATCCGTGGAGTCCCCGGAGGCGTAGTATTGCTGTGTCGCTGTTTTGGCCCACAACCTTCAATTCCAAAGACCATCATTTCGTAGCTAGAAATTCGGAGTCCACCGACAGCTACCCTTCAGACTGGTATCAAGTCGCAGAAAATAACGAACTCGAGTGGAACTCCGGAGTGCACAATGCCAGATCAATGCGCAAAACTCAGAAATAAGGTCGCAAGTTCAGAAGAGAAGATCGCTGACCTCAAGGACCAGATTAAGGGCGCGACAGGCGCCGTGCTGCATGGGCTGGCCGGACGACTCACCCAAGCACTGAACCAGTTAGCTCGCGACCGAGATGCATTAGCAGCGTGCCAGAAGAATGCGCCGCCACCGCCACCTCCTCCGCCACCACCTCCTCCGCCACCACCTCCTCCGCCAAGGACCGACAAGTGCGCGCGGGAAAGGCAGGCAATCGCCAGGTCGGAGGAGAAAATCGCCGAACTGAAGAGCGAAATGGAGGGCGCGACCGGCTCGGTGTTACACGGCTTGGCCGGGCGGCTTACCCAGGCGCTGAACCAGTTGGCCCAAGAAGAAGACCTCCTAGCGGCGTGCGAGGGAAAGCTTCCCCCTCCAATTCCTCCCAAGCCAATCACCATTGGTGTTGACCGAATCGTTTGTCTACAAGAAACAAGCGGGTCCGGCTCGGACGAGCCTTACCTCCTGGTACTTGCGGTGGATCTGGCGTCAACTGTCTCAGTGACGGTTGGAGGAACCCAGGTTCAAATACCATTCCCGAGCCTGCATGTAACCCGGGTGGGTCCCTGGGACGACGTGGACGATAATGAGACTCATTTTGCGGCGGAGCTCGACGAGTCCGCCCGGCGTCCCTTTTGGAATCTCAAAGGCAACCTGCAACTTACGGATCCAGCCAAAACAATATTCCTCGTTGCTCTAATGGAGAATGACGATGCGCGGCCGGAAAGCGTGCGGACGACAGTTCAAGGAATTGTGACCGGCAACATTTTTTCCAATCTCGCCCTTGACCGCGACTCGCTTGCTCGCGCGCTAACCGGAGTGATGGACGCGGCAATCGGTGCCGCGCGCGGCGCGGGATCGACCTTCGCGTTTAATTTCGATGATCAGATTGGCGGCACTCAAGAGCTGCATATCACTGCCATTGACATTGATAGGGCATCTCGCAACGGTTCGACGAGCAGAAATCTTACCTTCTCGGGCGATGATGCGTTCTATCAGGTATTTTTCACAATTAGTACCAGTCCTCTGGCGTAGTGCTTCAGGAAAGGAGCCGAACTTCATTCGTAAGGGATAGGATTAGCCCGCGTTCTATAGAGTGAGCACTATTCGTGCAAAATCCTCAATCGGATTCTTCTGCCCTATCCGGGCAACGAGACGCATGCTGATGCTCGAAAGTGAGCATGTGTGACGTTTTAGCCAAGATCCTTACCTCTACCCGAGCATAAGCAGTACAACTGCCCTGTGGTTCATATGGAAAATCTTAGGACGCAAGGCTATCCGCGTCTACCTAACGGTCGTGCATTCATGGCTCGGACGCCAAGGGCGCTCTCCCGCAGAGGTCGTGCTAAAGCAAAAGCTGGAGAAAATATTGGCAAATGCAAGCACGCAGGCGTGTTCTGATCCTCGACAACTGGATGGCACCATTGTACCGCGACAGTACTGCTCCATCGAACAACAACTGTCGAAATCAGACGATTACACCAACTACCCAAGTCTTGTGAGCAAAAGTGATTTTTACGACAACTACTTGTGAGCCAAGATGACGCTCTCCGGCCTCCCGGTCGGATGGCTTTCTGCGGGATTCATGGCTGGGGCGTCATCGCGGCCAAACAGCACTCGAAGGTCGTCGATTCCGCTGAGAATTAGAACCAGGACGCAGCCCAGCATCCCTACCACAAACATACCTTCCAGGATCCGAATGGCTATGATCAGCATGAGTGAATTCAGGAACCTTTCCTGACTTCCAGTTCAGCATGAAGTTCATAAGGAAGGCGTAAAGGTCCTGAATTTCACGGAGAGGCATGTCTGAGCATCGCTTAGCTGTGGCAAATCAGGTGTTTACGGCGGCAAGTACGAGTACATCTTCAGGAGATGGCTGGCTACACAATTGACTACCGCCTGCCCGCGTCTTGCATTATCCTTCTCCCGCCCATGAACTTTACTATCCTTGACTGGACGGCGATCGTCGGCTACCTGCTCATCACCCTTGTCCTGGGTCTCTACTTTCGCAGCCGTTCCGGCAAGAGTATGGACGACTACTTCGTCTCGGGCCGCAGCGTGAGCTGGTGGCTGGCTGGGACTTCAATGGTTGCAACCACGTTTGCGGCCGACACGCCGCTGGTTGTGACCGGACTTGTCTACACGCAGGGAATTTCCGGGAACTGGCTGTGGTGGTCATTTTTGCTGTCGGGGATGATGACCGTCTTCTTGTTTGCGCGGCTGTGGCGGCGGTCGGGACTGCTCACCGACGTGCAGTTTGCGGAGATGCGCTACTCCGGAAAGCCAGCTGCGTTTCTGCGCGGGTTCCGGGCGATTTATCTCGGCATGCTGATGAACTGTCTGATTCTCGGGTGGGTCACGAAGGCGATGACCAGCATCGTCGCCGTAACCTTGGGACTCAGTGACAGCCGCGCGCTCGCGGTGTGTCTTTTCTTTCTGATTCCGTTTACCGGGCTGTACGTGGCGCTTGGCGGATTGTGGGGCGTCCTGTGGACGGACCTGTTCCAGTTTGTGCTCAAGATGAGTATTGTGATCGCGGTCGCGTATTTTGGGGTTAAGGCTTGCGGCGGGATGGGCAGTCTGTTGGCACGGCTGGCGGAGATGCGAGCCGCGGCCGGGCCGAACGCTGGCGACGCTACTTCGTTCTTTCCAGACTTCTCGAAGCCGCTCAGCACGGAACTGCTCTGGACCTTGCCGGCGCTTACCTTCGTTGTGAATCTGGGCTTGCAGTGGTGGGCGTTCTGGTATCCGGGAGCGGAGCCGGGAGGCGGCGGTTACATCGCGCAGCGCATCTTCAGCGCGAAGGACGAGCGGCACGGGCTGCTCTCGGTGCTGTGGTTTAACATCGCGCACTACGCGGTCCGGCCATGGCCATGGATTCTGACCGCGCTCTCGGTCGTTGTGCTGTATCCCAAGCTGGAGCATCCCGAAACCGGCTACATGATGGTGGTCACGCAGCATGTGCCGCCCGCGCTGCGCGGGATTGTCGTCGCGGGATTCATGGCGGCGTTCATGTCTACTTTCGCAACGCAATTGAACTGGGGTGCTTCGTATCTGGTGGCCGACTTCTACCGGCGGTTCCTCAAAAAAGACGGCACTGACGCGCATTACGTGACGATGTCGCGCGTCGCGACGGTCGTGCTTGTGATTGTCGCGGCGTGGGTGTCGGCGCAACTCGCGTCGATCCGTTCAGGGTGGGAATTTGTTTTGGAAGTGGGGGCGGGCACGGGGGGCGTCTACCTGCTGCGCTGGTACTGGTGGCGGATTAACGCGTGGAGCGAGATTTCGGCTATGGCAACAGCGCTTGTGTCATCGGTGGCGCTGCGTTGGTGGGCGCCGTTTGCCGGAAAGCAACCGATGGTATTTGCCAAGACCGCACTTACAACCACGGCAATCACTACGCTGGTCTGGGTGGTGGTTACATACTTGACGTCACCCGAACCCGAAGCGCTGCTGGTGAAGTTCTACCGGCAAGTACGTCCGCACGTAACGGGATGGGCACCCGTAGCGCGCTTGGCTCCGGAAGTACCGCCCACTCGCGATCTGGGACGAAACTTGCTGTCGTGGGTGCTCGGATGCGCGATGGTTTATTCGGCCCTATTCGGCGGAGGCTGGCTGCTTCTCGGTCCGCGAGGACGGGGAGTTGTATTCCTGGGCATCGCTGCGGCTTGCGGCTGCGCACTCTCGCGGGACCTGACGAAGCGGAGCCTGTCGAATTAAGCGTGCCGCCCACGCGGTAGCTCTACTCTACGGCGCCCAGTGAGCGATTTGACACATTCGTGACATATCATGTGCATCTAAGATTGAAGAGCCAAATATGCGGGTCCGCAAAACAGTTCGATTTGTCACGAGAAAGAGCGTTAGTGGACTCTGCCTGACCCTCCCTCTTTTTGTCCTCATGGCTGTCGCCCATGCTACTGAACTCACTACGTCTACTGGCTTGGACCTCGGTTTCAACCGTCTCTATGACCTCGATTTTCCGGGCGCGAAGAAGGAGTTTCAGTCCTGGGAGCAGGAGAATCCCGAGAATCCGATGGGGCCGGTCAGCGAAGCGGCCGGGATTCTCTTTTCCGAATTCAATCGGCTGGGCGTGCTGGAAGCGCAGTTCTACGAGAACGACTCGGCCTTCGCATCCCGCAAGAAATACGAACCGGACGCGAAGCAACACGAACTATTTGAGCAGCAGCTTGGACTGGCCGAGACGCTCGGTAAGGCCCGGCTTGCTCGCGATCCACACGACCATGACGCTCTCTTGGGGATGACTCTGGCCAGCGGCTTGCGTGCCGATTACGCTGCGCTCATCGAGAAACGTACTCTGTCGTCTTTACATTTCACGAAAGAGTCGTCGGCTTGGGCGGACCAGTTGCTGGCGGCGCATCCAGTCTGTTATGACGCATATCTTGCAGGCGGGATCAGCCGGTACATTGTCGGTTCCATGTCGGCACCGGTGCGCTGGTTGCTGCGTATGGGAGGAGTCTCCGGCGACAAGGCTCGGGGCATTGCCGAACTTCAGACCACAGCCGCAAATGGCCGTCTGCTGGCCCCGTTTGCGCGCATCCTGCTGGCCATCGCTTTTGTTCGCGACAAGGACACGGCGCACGCTCGCGAGATCCTGCTGAAGCTTCAGAAAGATTTCCCGAATAATCATCTTTTCCCGTTGGAATTGGCCCGGCTCGAAAAACCGAACACGCGCTAAGTAGTTGGTACCTCAAGCGCGTTCACTAGAAATTCACCGCTCTGTAACCTTCCTTTAATACTTTCCCCATAGAACCTAAAGATGAATTCCAATCGAGGAGGACTATCGAGTGATACGTCGCATAGCGTTGTTGCTGGGGTGTGCACTGCTCGCGCTACCGCTCTTTGCGGACACCGTCACGCTGAACGGAGCGGGTGCAACGTTCCCAAATCCTATCTATACCAAATGGTTCAGCGAATACAACAAGCTCCATCCGGACGTGCAGATTAACTATCAGTCCATCGGCAGCGGTGGCGGCATTCGCCAGGTTTTGGCGCAGACTGTGGATTTTGGAGCCAGCGACGGACCGATGAGCGACGAACAACTGGGACAAGCCAAAGTAAAGATCCTGCACATCCCCACCGTTTTGGGTGCGGTCGTTCCAGCCTACAACGTGCCGGGTATCACAGGCGAGGTCAAGTTCACACCCGATGTTCTGGCTAACATTTTTCTGGGCAAGATCACCAATTGGAACGATCCCGCGATCGCTAAGGCGAACGCTGGAGTCAGCTTTCCCAACCAGCCCATTATCGTGATTCACCGCTCGGACGGTAGCGGCACGACCTACATCTTCACAGACTACCTTTCGAAGGTTAGCAAGGAGTGGGAGTCGGTGGTGGGGAAGGGAACTTCTGTTAAGTGGCCGATCGGCCTGGGCGGCAAAGGCAATGAAGGCGTGGCCGGACAAGTCCGGCAGTTGCAGGGCTCGATCGGTTACATCGAACTGATCTACGCAGTGCAAAACAACATCTCGTACGGTTCGGTGAAGAACGCCGCCGGTGCTTTTGTGAAAGCGACATTAGACGGAGTGACCGAGGCGGCCGCGTCGGTGAAAAGTATGCCGGCTGACTTCCGTGTTTCCATTACCAATGCTCCGGGCAAGACGGCGTATCCCATTTCCAGCTTCACTTGGCTGCTCATTCCGGTTCAGGCGAAGAATCAGACAAATGGGAAAATCCTCGCGGACTTTCTGAACTGGATGGTCAACGACGGTCAAAAAATGGTCGCCGCACTTTCCTACGCACCTCTGCCAGATAGCGTGGCGGAGAAGGTAAAGGCAACAATCAAACAGGTGCACTAAACGGCCGGCGGATGGCCAGTGACCAGTGAAATGTTCGTCGCTGACGCCCTTCTGCCGCGGCTGGGGAACTCGAGCGAGAACAGAAAAACCTTGCACACATGGGCCATCGGGCTTCGGTGCAGTTCCGCCTGTCTTATGCCGATGCGCTACTTCGGAGGTATTGCCGGCAGGCGGGCCTGGCAGGAGAATTGCTATGGCAATGCCGATTAGTCTAGTAGACTAGTAGGGATTATGGGGTATCTCGCAAAAGGAGACAAAATGAAGGCGGTTCTCAAGGTAGGCGGTATTCTGCTCCTGGCGTCGTCGCTGTTGGCTCAGACCGCAGCGCCGGCTAAAAAAACGGCACGCAAGCCGGTTTCCACCTCGGCGGCGGACATCCAGGCCCTCAAGGATGCCGTGGCAGCCCAGCAGCAGCAAATCCAGACACTGCAACAACAGTTGCAGCAAACCAACCAGCAGTTACAACAGAGCGCGCAGCAGGCCCTGGAAACCCAGCAACAGTTGCAAAAGGCACAGCAGGCCGCGACCGACGCTCAGATGACAGCGGCCGGGATTCAGGCCTCGGTTGCTCCGAAAGACGCAGTCGATAAGCTGAACGCGCAATACGCCGATATCCAGACGACCCTCACCAATAATGCCGTCTCTGCGCAGGATGAACAGAAGCGGATGACGGGTCTGGAGAACACACTCGGACGTTTTCGCTGGACCGGCGACGTGCGAGTGCGCGGCGAAGATTTCTTCCAGGGCTATAGCGGCTGTACCGCCTGCGCCGACCGCAACCGGGCTCGCATTCGTGTGCGTTTCGGATTCGAAGGTAAGTTGAATGACGATTTCACGGCGGGCGTCGCGCTGGCTACCGGCTCACTCGGCGATCCCACGACCACAAATGAAACCTTCACCAACAACTTTGACCGGAAGACAATCGGCCTCGATAAGGGTTACATCACCTACAACCCGGTGGCCCACAAGTGGCTCTCGCTGACCGGCGGTAAGTTCGCTTACCAGTGGCAGCGGACCCAGATCACGGGCGATCCCGACACCAACCCCGAAGGCTTTAGCGAAAGGTTCTCCAAGGACTTCACAAGCGTTCCGATCGTGAAGAACCTGAACCTCAACCTGATGCAACTGTTCTACAACGAAGCCAGCGGCACGGGTGGTCTCTATCACGGCCACGACTCGTTTGCAGTGGGCGGACAGGTTGGTGGCAGGCTTCAGCTGACGAAGTGGTGGAGCATGACGCCATCCTTCCTCGTGATGAACTGGCGCTACCCGGATGCGATCCTGAACTCCAGCTTCTTCGCAACGCAGGCGACCAGCACGAATAACATCAATGTCGTCGATGGCAGCGGGAAAGTGATCAGCTTCCCAGTGCCGGGCGAGGGCCCGGGCTGCTCAACACCTGCCAGCAGCGGCCTGCAAAGTTCCCAGGCTTGCGCATTTTCCCCCAATGGCATGACCAACTCCACCTACGCGGATGCGGCCGGCCACTTGCATTTCCTCTCCGGGTTCCTGTATGCGGACCTGATCTTGAACAACACATTCAAGACGAAATGGTCGCGTCTGCCCATCAACCTGCTGGCCGAGTATGAAGACAACCTGAACGCGGCGTCCCATCCCTTTGACTACACAGTCAAAGGAGCGGTGCCTGATCCAGGAGCCGTAGTCAGAACAGACCTGGGCAGTCAGTCGCACGTTTACTACGGGGACATCAGCGTCGGTCAGCAAAAAAACCGGGGCGACATTCAGGTGGGGTACGCCTGGCTTCGTCACGAGCAGGATGCAACGATTGCGTCCTTCAATGAAAGCGATCAGCGGGCGCCGTCGAACATTCTCCAGCATCGCGTGTACGCGCTGTGGCGGATTCGTCAAAACACCACTGCGGCTTTTACCTGGTGGCACGGACGCACGCTTGATCCGTTCCTTCAGAATGCAGCACTGGCTCCGGGTACCTCAATTGCTACGAATCCGGACGGTCACGCGATACTGAATCCGGGGGCAAGGCAGAGTGACCCTTGGCTGAACCGCCTGCAGTTTGACTTGATCTACACCTTCTAATCGTCCAGCAAACAAGGGCGGTTGAGGATGTAACCCAGGGCGCCGGACAAAAAACCGGCGCCCTTTCTGCCTTGGTATACTGTGGGTGGATGTATGCGGCGAGAATTGCTGATCGCGCTGTTAGTGCTGGGCATGGTCGCATCCTTGGACGCGATCGAGAGTGGCGAACTGTCGATGACCATCGTCCGGGCCGAGCAGAAAATGCGCGACCGGGTGGTCGCCTGGGTTAACGACACTCCGATTTATCAGCAGGATCCCTACTTTGACGTCGCAGTGCGCTCTGGCGATAAAGTGCTCGAGGGCGAGTATGAACCGAGCAGCGCGTGGGAAACTCTGCCTGTGTTCTGGAAGCCCGGGGTCGAAGTCCAGGGACGCGTGCGTGGCCACAGCTTGTTTTTGAAACGGCCCAACGGGGTCGAAATTCGCTTTGTGATTCTGAAACGAACCGCAGTAACAGCGATCAAGAAGCAGTAGGATTCCTCACTATTCTTAATTTTTATGGTCCGCCCCGGTCTCGACAGCTCGACCGCTCTCATCAACCGCGAGGAATCCTGGTTGAATTTCAACTGGCGCGTGCTGGAAGAGGCGCAAGATGCGCACAATCCTCTTCTGGAAAGGCTGAAGTTTCTTGCGATTTCAGCCAGTAATCTCGACGAATTCTTTGAAGTTCGCGTGGGCGGATTGTTGCAACAGCTTGAAGATGGCTATAACGCGACTACTCCTGACGGCATGACGATGGTGGAAGAACGCGAGTCCATCAACCGGTTGACGCACGAGTTTGTCGCAGAGCAGTATGCCTGCTGGAACGATTGGCTGCGGCCCGAAATGATGCGGCAGGGTATCCGGGTACTGAACGTCGATCAGTTGGACGACGATGGGCGCGCCTTTGTGGACGAGTACTGCAAGAAGGAACTGGATCCGCTGCTTACGCCGGTGACGGTCGATCCCTCTCATCCGTTTCCACGGGTCATCAACAAAGCGCTGTGTGTAGCTTTGCTGTTGCGGCGGCGGCGGCGCTCTTCGCTCACTTACACAGGCGTGGTGACCGTTCCGCGGGCGTTGCCTCGGTTGATCCGGCTGCCCAGCCAGGACACCATCGACTTCATTTTTCTCGCCGACCTCGTCACTCATCACGCCGCCCGCATGTATCACGGATACGACATTGTGTCGTCGTCCGCCTTCCGCGTTACGCGCAACAGCAATCTCTATTTGCAGGAAGAAGAGTCACGCAACTTGCTGGAATCGGTGCGCGCGGAGTTGCACAACCGCCGCAAGGGCGACGCGGTGCGCATGGAAATCGAAGCTGACGCTGACCCTGAAATCATTGAGCGTTTGCGCACCGTCTTCGAACTGGATCGCTGGCAGGTCTTTCCGGTGAATGGACCCGTGAATCTTTCGCGGCTGTTCAACATTTACGATCAGGCGGCGCGCCCTGAGCTTAAATTCCGGGCCTTTGCGGCGCGTGAACTGCGTCTGACCGCGAAATCGAAGGATTTGTTCGAAGAGCTGCGCCAGCACGACATTCTGCTTCATCACCCCTTTGATTCTTACGACGCGGTGGTGTCGTTCATTCAATCAGCGGCGGAAGATGAGCGCGTGCTGTCGATCAAGCAGACGTTGTATCGGACTAACGAACATTCGCTGATCGTTCCGTCGCTGATGTCGGCCGCCGCGCACAAGGAAGTCACTGCGGTGGTGGAGTTGAAGGCGCGTTTTGATGAAGATTCGAACATCCGCTGGGCGCGCGATCTCGAGGATGCGGGCGTTCAAGTCTTCCACGGCCTCGTCGGTCTAAAGACGCACTGCAAACTCTCTCTGCTGGTACGGCGCGACCCCGACGGTGTGGCTCGTAGCTATGCCCACCTGGGGACCGGAAACTACAACGCAACCACCGCCCGGATCTATACCGACCTGAGTTTGCTGACGGCCGATCCCGAAATCACCAGCGCCGTCCACGACGTATTCAGTTTCCTGACGGCCTATGCGGAGCATCCCAACTACGGCCCGCTGCTGGTAGCACCGCTGGACCTGGCCGAGAAGTGCATGGCCCTGATCGAGCGCGAAGCCGAGCACGCCTGGGCCGGACGCCCTGCGCGCATCATCGCCAAAATGAATTCGCTGCTCGATAAGAATATTGTTCAGGCGCTATACCGGGCTTCCCAGGCGGGAGTCGAAATCGATCTTCTGGTGCGTGGGATTTGCTCCTTGCGTCCGGGAATTCGCGGCCTCAGCGATCACATCCGCGTGCGCAGTATCGTCGGACGTTTTCTAGAGCACAGCCGGATCTATCATTTCGAAAACGGCGG
>Ga0137410_10002568_pt1 | contig 12335 bp, 3 predicted proteins | sample CZODoug1_16funga_FD_108878 | JGI IMG/M metagenome (GOLD analysis project Ga0137410, IMG submission 108878) | Vadose zone soil fungal communities from Angelo Coast Range Reserve, California, USA - CZODoug1_16fungal (Illumina Assembly) | ecosystem: Environmental > Terrestrial > Soil > Vadose zone... | reverse complement strand
GAACTCGCGTTTGAAGAAAACTTGCCGCCTGGTTCGACGATAAAACCGTTCACCGCGCTGGCCGCGCTGCGGTCGGGCGTGATTGACGAAGATTCGCGCACTCTCTGCCACGAAAAATATGCCCGCGAAGATTTTCATACTACCTGTTCTCATCCGCGCGACTTGCCTCCGCTGAACCCAACGGACGCGATTGCTTATTCCTGCAACTACTATTTCGGCAAAGTGGGCGAGCGCTTGTCGGAAGACAATTTCAGTTCCACCCTTAACGAATTTGGCTTTGGTCGCCCGAGCGGCATTAATGCGGACCGCGAAGGCCCGGGCTTGCTGCGGCGCAATGAGTGGCACTCGCAGAATGCGATCGGTGAAGGCGATTATCTCCGAGCCACGCCGATTCAACTTCTCAACGCCTACGCGGCGTTGGTTAATGGCGGCCATCTGCTTACACCGCGCATCGCTTCAGCCGCAGGCTTTGTTCCCGAAGTTCGCGCGAGCCTCACGATAAAGGACGAACACCGCAGCCTGATTCTAAAAGGAATGCGCGGCGCGGTTCGGTATGGCACGGCGGAAACGGCCAGGCTCTATTCGCTGCCGCTTTATGTTTTTGGCAAGACGGGCACGGCGACAGAAATTAACGGCTATCGCTCGCAAGGATGGTTTGTTGGCTTTGCATCTGCGGTGGAGGAAGGCGCGAAGGATGAGGGTCAGGGCGCCAAGGAACAATCGGAGTTTGCGCCGGAAAACGTAAGACTTGCCGTACTTGTTTTCCTGACGAAGGCACATGGATCGGAGGCCGCGGAAATCGCGCGACCGATCTTCGAGGAGTACTCCCATTCTGAGATCTCAGATTTCAGATTTCAAATTTCAGATCAGAAAGCGGCGATCTCCGATCGGGAAAGCCAATCTGAAATCTCAAATTTGAGATCTCAAACAACTTTGAGATCTCAAACAGCGTCTATTCAGTCGATCCGCGTTCACCTTGTTCACGAAAACATCACTCGCACAGTGTCTCTTGAAGATTACGTAACCGGCGTGGTTGCGGCTGAGGGCAGCATGGAGCGCGAGCCTGAAGCATTGAAGGCCCTCGCCGTCGCCAGCCGTACGTTTGCGCTCAAAAATATTGGACGACACGCGCACGATGGTTACGACCTCTGCACCACCACCCACTGCCAAAGATATCGTCCGCTCGATGCCGGCGCACCAGCCAATATTTCCGCCATGGTCAGCGAAGCGGTCGCCGCAACTAAAGGCGAAGTGCTGAGAGACGGCAACAATAAACTTGCTGACTCTTACTTCAGCGCCTCGTGTGGTGGTGCGACTGCAAATCTGACGACGTTGTGGGGTGGTAACGCGCCTTCCTACCTCCGCGGCGTTCGCGACGAGTATTGCGGCAGCGAGGCACATCATACGTGGACCGACGTCATCCCGCAGACACAATTACTCAAGGCGCTGCAATCCGATCCGCGCACGAACGTTGGCGATCGGCTTGCCGATGTAAACGTGCTGCGGACTGATGCCAGCGGTCGTGCCGAGTTGATAAGCATCGCGGGCAATCGCCGCATCACCGTCAGAGGGTGGGACTTCAAAATCATCGTCGGCCGCGCGCTCGGCTGGAACCTGCTGAAGAGCTCGCGGTTTAGCATTGCGCGCTCCGGTTCGAACTTTGTCTTTCGCGGCAGCGGGTTTGGCCACGGCCTTGGGCTTTGCCAGGAAGGAGCGCACGTGATGGCCGCGCGCGGCGCAAGTTATCGGCAAATCCTGGAGAAGTATTTTCCGTCTACGCGCATTGCTAACGGAAACTTTTCAGCCGCTTCCGCAGATCTGATTTGGCGTTGGCAGAAGCCCGACCATCAGGGAGGGCTCCCAAAGAGTCCAATCTCCAATGTCCAAAGTCCAAAGTCAGGAGCCCTTCCTGACGGTCGGGCTTCCGCCTTGTTCCCGCAAAGCGTGAGGGCAAACCGTCGCACACTCGCGAGCGAAGACTTTCGCATCAGCTATCCGAGCACCATTAGCCAGGACGAAGTGGCAGACCTGCTGAGCTTGCTTCAGTCAACCCGGGCGAAGCTCATCGCGCGCGTCGCGGCGGCCGGAGTGGCCGTTCAGCTCCCTGCTCTCGAAGTCTTCATTAACGAGACCACTGGCGATTTTGTTGGACGGACGGGACAACCCGCCTGGGCGGCTGCCGCCACCAAAGGAAATCGCATCGAGCTTCAGCCGCTTGCAACGCTCAAGCGGCGTCGAATTCTCGAAACAAGCCTGCACCACGAACTCGTACATACTCTAGTCGATGTCGTTGGTCGTGGGCGCGCACCGCGTTGGCTTGCCGAGGGTTTGGCGGTGCATCTGGCCGGCGAGGGACGACTGGTGGCGCGTTATCAGCCACGACAGCGCCTGACGACAGACCAGATTGAGAAGCAACTTAGCAACAGCGGGGCGGCAAGTTCTGCCAGCGAGATGCGGGCGGCTTACGCAGCGGCATACGACGAAGTCAAACGTCTGATTGATAGCGAAGGCGAAGCGAATGTCTGGCGGCGCTTGGCGAGGTGAAGTTCAGAGTACAACCTTTAGGTTGCTAATTCACCGAAGCGGCAAGCTAATATTCTAAACAGTGAAATGAAACTTCTTGATTTTGGCGATTGATTAGCAGACGATGTTAACGTTCCTTTGAACCTGCGCTCTCGCGCAAACCGTCTTAGGCTCCCACAATGCAGAAACATAAAAGCAGCCAACGTCTAATCGGTCTGGTGATGGCGATTGTTTTTCAAGCTTCGCCGCTCAGCGCGCAACAGCGGCGCGACGCGACGCCGAAGAAACCAGTATCGGCCGAGCCTGCGGAAGCGACGCCAACGTTTGACACGCTGCTCGGCGCCGACAGTTACAAAATCTACTGCGAGGTGCGAGGCGTGGGTGGGTTGATCCATTCATCCGCAGTCAATGATCTGCTCGATCCGATGATGAAACTCGGTGGGCCGCCAAAAGAGTTCAAGAGCCTGGTGAAATGGTTTGACGCGCACGCCGACTTGCTCGGCGGCTCACGAATGCTGGTGGCGAGTTGGCCTTCAAGGACCGATCTTCCGAGCGTGCTGGTTGCCATCGAGTTTTCTTCTCCTGAGGAGGCGAAGAAGTTTTACCCGGAGTTGAGTGGTTTTCTGCCGACCCTCTTACCGACTCCCGCGCCAACGCCCTCGCCGACAGCTACGCCGGCTGAAGAGATGTCCGCCAAGGCGAGCGATATTCCGCCGGTGAGGTACGGCGTCCGGACAATTATCGGCAGTGAGTCCTCGAATGCTGCTGCTCCTTCATTGCCTCCATCGAGATCAACCTCGACTGCTTCTGCCGGCCCAACCGACGGCCATGTCGAATTGGCCGGCCTCAAAATCGTCTCCCCGACAATCGTGGGAGCGGTAAAAACTGTTCCAGAAGAAGCACCCACGCCGCCGCCACCGCCGCCTTATCAAATCAGACAAGCCGGCACGCTTATTTTGATTAGCAATACCGCCTTCACATTTCGCAATCTGCGACCGCGCACTGAAAAGGCACTGGAAGAGGATCAGAACTTCGTACTGGCGCGGAATCGCTTTGCGTCGGAGTCGGTTTTTCTCTACGTCGACGTGAAGTCGATTCAAAAGGAAGAAAAGGAACGCCAGAAAAAATGGGAAGAGGAAGAGCAGAAGCGAATTGAAAGCGAAGCCGTCAATCCACCCAAAGTCGACGAGCCGCCTGACAGTGAGGGTGGGGAGGAAGGGGAGATGACTGCTCCGCCGGGCGAGGAGCAACTGCCACCGCCTGAGGCGGAGCCAACGAGTTCTTCGGAGCTGACCGTGGAAATGACCACCACTGATCCGCAAGCGCCGCCAAACGGAACGCTCACAGCCCGACCGATGGATCCAATTAGCTCGCTTTTCTTTGGTGGCTTTCTTGGCGGCGAAACCAAATGGCCGGAAGCCGTCGCTGCGGCCGTGGCTTTTGAAGGCGATGCTTATGTAGTGCGCACGCTGATACTCAATGGCGGCGGCGAAAACAAGGCGAGTGCGATCCCGTTTGTGCCGCAATTCGTTTCCGGGCCCGCGCTCGTTCCCGAGTCTCCCAACATTTTCCCTGCGGACTCCGATCTCTTCGTTAGTGTTTCGCTCGACTATCCGCAAATTTACGACGGCGTGTTGAAAGCGTTTGCTAATGCGCAGGAACTATCCAGAAAATACAGCGGCCAATCCGTCAAAGCTGGTCCGCCTCCCGAATCGCCTTTTGCCGAATACGAAAAGAGGCTGGGCTTGAAGATTAAGGACGACTTGCTGCCGCTGCTCGGAAATGAGATGGCCCTTGTGCTCCTGAAGCAGACGCCGAGTCCGAGCCCAACTCCTAATAATGCGGCCCCAGAAAAACCCGCGGCGGCAGATACCGGGCCAAGGACCACGCGCGCCGCCGATCCGATTCCGGTAATCGCGATCGCCATCAAGGATCGGGAAGCGGTGGGACGACTAATACCAAAGATCATCGAATCGTTTGGATTCAAGGGCGCGGAGCTCCTGGCGCAGTCTGAGAAGCGCGAGGGCACGGAAATCATTTCTTACGCAAACGCTTTTTCATACGCATTCGTCAGTGACTTCCTGATCGTGTCGCCCAATGCCGCCGCCACGCGCCGTACGGTCGATTCGTATTTGAATCATCAGACGCTTTCGTCAGACAGCCATTTTCGAAACTTTACTCGCTGGCAGCCCCGGCAGGTGCTGGGCCAGGTCTACGTTGCACCGAGTCTGGTCGAGCTATATGGTCCAGGCTCTGGCGGCGTGTTTGTCAACGAGAAGATGAGCGAGTTTTTGTCTCACATGAATCCGGCCATCGATCCGTTGACTTACGCTCTCTCCAACGATGGACAAGGTCCGCTTCACGAGCTTCACATGCCGAAGAACCTTCTCCAATTGTTGATTGCCGGGGCTTCGAGTGAGGTCAGCCAGGCGCCGCTGCAAACCAACGAACGAATCGCGCGCAGCACGCTGCAATCAGTCGCGGGCGCTGAGGCTTCGTTTTGGACCGACAAGGGCGACGGACGTTATGCAACGCTCGATGAATTGGTTTCGGAAGGACTGGTCAACAAGGATTTACTGCAAAGATATGGTTACACGATTGAACTGAGCGTCTCAGGAAACAAATTCGAGGCCGTCGCCATCCCTGCCGAGTATGGCAAGACGGGCAGGTTGTCTTACTTCATCGATGAAACCGGAGTCTTGCGAGCCGGCGATCATGGTGGCGGAGCGGCAACGATTGCGGATCACCCGATCGAGTAGAAAATCTCCGCGGTCAGCCGCGGATGAACGCGGCTTAATTCGTTTTTGAGTTCTTAAATTTCAGATCTGAGATCCGAGATCTCAGAGGTTAACGATCTCCACCGGCTCAACCGGCTCCGCCAGCTCAAATCCAAACACACGGGAATAAAAATAGAGTTCACCGTCAAGCGCGCGTTTGATGTTCTTTGCCTGGCGAAATCCATGCTGCTCGCCCTCAAAGGGAATATACGCAACTGGAATCTCCTTTGCCTGCAATGCGGCCACCATCGTTTCCGCTTGGTTTGGCGGCACCACTTTGTCTTCGAGTCCCTGAAAAAAGATCGTCGGACACGACAATCGTTCGGTGAAGTTAATCGGCGAACGTTCGTAATAGATTTCGCGTTTTTCCGGATAAGGTCCCATCAGTCCATCCAGATAGCGCGATTCAAACTTGTGCGTCTCCTTCGTCAGCTCTTCGGCGTCGCTCACGCCATAGTGGCTCGCGCCGGCATTGAACGTGTCGCGAAAGGTCAGCGCGCAGAGCGTCGTATAGCCGCCGGCGCTTCCGCCCGTGATCATCAGACGATCTCCATCGACTTCGGCTTGTCCAACCAAATATCGGGCTCCGTTAACACAATCGTCAACGTCGACGATGCCCCACTTGTCCTTCAATCTTTCCCGGTAGGCCCGCCCAAACCCGGTGCTGCCGCCATAGTTCACGTCCAGCACTCCGATTCCGCGGCTGGTCCAATATTGAATGCCGAGACTCAACGCCGTTGCGGCCGCGGCAGTCGGCCCACCATGACTTTCAACCAGCAGCGGCGGACGTTCACCTGCGGGCGCGTTGAAGTCAGGATTTTTTGGTGGATAAAAAAATCCGTGCGCAGTTTGTCCATCTGTGGTGGGAAATTCCACGGCGCGAGGAGTTGAGAGGTATGCGGCATCAATCTCGAGATTGTTTGACCGGCGCAATATTTCAAAAGTCTCCGTCGCGAAATCAAACTTCACAATCGACGCAGCTTCAGCGGGCGACCCGGCGCGCATCACCGCGTAACCTGGCGCGGCGCGCACATACCGGATGTCCGTGTACGGCGAAACGATTGGCGTAAACTTGTTAGTCCGAGTATCGATCTGAGCGAGCCGCGAAATGCCATTTTCAATGTAAGCACAAACAATTCTCTCTGCTGATTCGAACGCATAAGTCGACATGCCGAACCCCCATTGCGGCATCCCAAACTCCGCCTGCATTTCACAAACCGCCTCGACCGTCCCGGCTGGATTCAGCCGTTGGAGATTCCACCACCCGCTCCGATCTGAAACAAAATACAGCACACCGTCGGGCGACCATTCCGGCTGAAAGATCGATTCATCGGCGCCGCCAGCAACGCGTTCGCTCGTTGCCAATGTTCCATCGACAGCGAATCGACCGATCCAAAGTTCACAGCCGTCCCACGGCATGTTTGGGTGATTCCAAGTGAGCCACGCCAGCCTGGAGCCATCGGGACTGAGCCGCGGCGACGAATAAAAATCATTGCCCGATACCAACACTTCACCCGGAGTTTCATTGCCCTCGAGTTGAACGCTCGCCAAAGTGTTCACTGCTTCATGGCCGCCGACCGTGTGATCTTCCCGAACACAAATCAAACGACCGCGCGCCTCATCGATAACCGGGTCGGCATAGCGCATGTCGGCGGCGGGAGTAATCGCTTCCGGAGGCGCCTCCCCTCTTCGGACATAAAGTCGCTGGTCGGAAAAGTTTGAAAAGTAGACTGCCGGATCGCGCACCGCATAATCGCCGCCCCCATATTCATGCACACGAGTTCGCGCGTTAAGTGGCGGTGGATTCACATCGGTGACGACGCCGAGCGCATCGCGTTTCACAATCACGCTCCGGCCGGCTTCGATTGGCCGCATCTCGATCCAGTAGATATCTGGTCCGTCAATCAGGGGCTGCGACAGTCCGATCGAGCCGCTGATGATTAAGTCAGAGGTTATCGGCGACTTCCACGAACCGTAACGCGCGATGCGAAACTCGGGCATAGGTTTTTCTCCAGCTAATCCAGCAGTGTAGGGGCAGGGCTCGTCCCTGCCCGCGGAACGTTAGGTTGGGACAAACCCACCCTACACGAACGTCGGGTGGGGACAAGCCCCACCCCTACGGTTCGTTTCTGATAATATCAGTGGTCCAAAGGCGAAAAGTTTGCGGATAATTTTGTTACGGCCTCGTGAAGTGTTTGCAAGATTACTGCAACCAAAGGCGGCCTGGCCCAGCTTAATATCCTTCATCGTTAATTCTCCATGGGAGAACTGAGATAAAGGCAAGGGCGCCGGTCTTGGGGGAGGTCGGCGCCCAAAGTCTTTTTTGAGAGTTGCAACTATTTTCGAACCTCCACTCGCTTCAATCCCTGTGTCTCCTTCCGAACTTTGACTTCAGTCTTCAGCGAGCTTGTGCCCAAATCCAGAGTGACCGTGTAATCGCCGGGCTGAACCCACGCGAGCGCGTCTCGCTCCGAAAGTGTTTCCACTCCGGCTCGAGCTGCTTCTTCATCGGTCACCTTGTCTTTCCATTTGAGGTCCCAAACAACGCGATGAATCCCGGGCGCGCCCGAACCCTTCAGCGAGCGAATCGCCTTGCCGCTCTTGTCCGTGATAGTCAGCGTCACGTCCGCGCCTGCGTTTTCGCGTAAGTAATAAGTGATGGTTGTGCCGTAGGGAGGATTCTCGGCGCGGAAAAACATGTCGCCATTCAACTCCTCAATCGTTGCGCCGTAGGTGTAACGCGTCTTGAAAAGAGTCCCGGGTTTGACGTCGAAGAGATGGGCGGGTTGTGCAAGCGTCTGCGCGGACATCTGCTCGAAAGGGGCGATGTCGGTAATCCAGATAGCGCGGCCAAATGTGCCGACGACCAGATCATGATCTCTTGCCTGAATCGCCATCGCGCGCACGCCCACCGTCGGCAAGTTATTTTTCAACTGCACCCAGTGCCGGCCTCGATCGATCGTTAAGTAAACTCCAAATTCCGTCCCCGCAAACAGCAGGTTCGGGTTAACCGGATCTTCGCGGATCACATAACTCGATCCGCCCTGCGGCAGGTCGCCGGTGATGTCAAGCCAGGTCTTGCCGTAGTCGTTTGTCGCGTAAAGGTAAGGCTTGTGGTCTTCGCGCGTGTGCGCGTCGTAGGCCACATAGGCAGTGCCTTTGTCAAAACGCGACGCCTCGATTTCTCCAACTACCGCGTAAGTGGGCGCACCGGCCGGAAAGTTTTCCGTCACGCTGGTCCACGACGAACCACCATTGCGCGTAACGTAGATTGGTCCATCGTCTGCGCCCGTCCAGATCACTCTGGCGTCGAGCGGCGATTCAGCAATCGAGAACAGCGCGCCATAGCTGTGATAGCCGGTGTAATCCTTCTTGTTGCCTTTCAACTCTTTGTCTTGTTGCGCTGTCAGATCGGGACTGACAACTTCCCACTGCTCGCCGCGCTTCCTAAACCTGAAAAGATAATTGCTGCCCAGATAAAGCACCTCCGGATCGTGCGCGGAAATGATCATTGGCGGCGTCCAATCGTAACGAAACGGATGCAGCCCGCGTTTCTTTGCTTCGTCCGCGGCGGGCAGAAGCTCCTTACGGTCCCACGTATGCAGATCGAGTCGCGAGAAGTTGCCAAACTCCTGCACCATGTAAATGACGTTTGGATCTTCCGGACCCGCATGGATCGACATGCCGTCGCCATTGAAGCGCAGCTTGATCCAATCGTAGTTAGTTATGCCTTCGTTGTCGTAGGTTTGACTGGGGCCGAGCCAGTGGCCGGTGTCCTGCATCCCGCCGTAAACGTAATAAGGATCCTGATTGTCTACCGCCACTTCATAAAACTGCCCAATCGGCAAGACCGCCTGTTGCCAGGTGGCGCCGCGATTGTAGGAAATGTTTACGCCGCCATCGCCGCCTAAAATTAAGTGTTGCGGGTCTCGTGGATCGATCCAGATGCTGTGCTCGTCGTTGTGCACGTGCTTTATGTTTGACTTCGCGAGCGTTTTGCCGCCGTCTGTGGAAACCATCAGATCAAACACCGGCATCCAGATGCGGTTGTCATCGCCGGGATCGACATTGATGCGATCGTAGTAATAGCTGGTCATCGTCGGGTTCATGCGCTGCCAACTTTTGCCGCCGTCCGCCGAGCGAAATACGCCGCCGGTATCGATGGTTCTTTTGCCGCCGGGCGCGGGTTCGCCGGTGAGGATGGCGGCGTAAACAATTTTCGAATTGTTGCGGGCAACGGCGACCGTGATTTTGCCGACGTCTTCTTTGGGTAAACCATTCGCCGAACCATTCGTTAGCCTCGTCCACTTCCGGCCGCCGTCAGTCGTCTTGTAGAGCCCGCTGTCCGGTCCCGACTCCGCCATGTCCCCACCGCCAAAACGAAAGCGCTGCCAAGCCGCGGCGTAAAGCACGTCAGGATTTTTCGGATCAGCTTGCAGGTCGATGAAGCCGGTCGTGTCGTTAATGAAGAGGATTTTGTTCCAACTCTTGCCGCCGTCCACAGTCTTGAAAATTCCGCGCTCGTTGTTGCGTCCCCATTCATAACCCATCGCCGCAACGTAAACCGTATCGGGCTTGGCGGGATGAATCACGATGGCGCTAATCTGCCGGCTCTCGCCCAGCCCCATGTGTGCCCATGTCTGGCCTCCGTCCAGCGACTTGTAGACGCCATCACCCCAGGAATTCGCGCGCGTGTTTGCGGGTTCGCCGGTGCCCACCCAAACGAGATTGGAATTCGATTTGGCAATGGCGACGGCGCCGGTCGAAGCAGACGTTTGATTGTCGAAGATCGGAACGAGCGTCGTGCCGTTGTCAGTGCTCTTCCACAAACCTCCGCCCGCGGTGCAGACATAAAAAGTCTTCGGATCATTTTCATCGCCAACGACCTGCCAGACACGACCCGCCGGACTCGACGGACCAATCAGCCGCCACTTGAGTTCCGCAAGCAGTTTGGAATTGAGTTGACCCGGAGCTGATTGCGCTTGTACCGTCGGAGCGATCGTCAACAGAAAAAACAGGAGCATGAACGCAGAAAGCCGCCGCGAGAGTGTCAGAGTCATCTTTCCCCACCTGGACTAATTTAGAATTTGAAGTCTCCGCAGATTACGCTGATTACACAGATTTCGACAAGGGCCGGCGATTGAAGCTTCTGTACCTGGGCCCGCGGGCGTCTCGCCCGCATACCGAGAGTTTAGAGGCGGGCATTGCCCGCCGGTTCAACGTTGAGACGGCGGGCAATGCCCGCCTCTAAACTATCCGGTCGGTTGTGAACACCAGAGCAGCACGGAGCGCCGAGAGGCGCGACTCGTGCTCTTAACATTCGTAGTAACGTCGCCATTGCGGGCGAGACGCCCGCGGTCCCGGTAAGATGTTGACTCACAACTGAAACGGGATCACAATTCGCACACACTCGAATCCATCTCGAAAGGTATTTCGCCATGCGCCGGTCGATCATTGTCATCATTGCCATATCTTTGTTGTTTGTTTCAGTGCCGCAGCCGTTATCGCAAACGCAGACGTTTCGTCCGGTCGTACGCGGCAAGCGCGGCGTCGTCGCCGGCGGTCATCCGTTGTCAGTCGAAGCAGGCTTGAGAATTCTTCAGCACGACGGCAACGCAGTCGATGCGGGCGTGGCAACAATACTCGCCGCTTCGGTCATTGAGTTTTCCCACTTTTCTTTCGGTGGCGAAGTGCCAATCCTGATCAAACTGCGCGACAGCGCCGGCCGTGGCGGTAGCCCGACCATTAAGAAGGACTCAGGCGGAAGCCCAACCGTCAGGGAGGGCTCGGGTAACAACGTCGTCGTGATCGAAGGCATGGGCCAGGCGCCGCTGAAAGCGACGCGCGAGTTTTTCGCCAACCGCACGACCAGTAAGGAGCAGGGTCCCGGGCCCGACTCGGCGAGCGCGCAAGCCGGAAGCGCACAGATGCCAACGATGGCCGGGGCAAAATCTGGTTTGATTCCCTCCACCGGCCCGCTCGCGGCCACTGTCCCGGCTGTGCTCGATGCCTGCGTCACCGCGCTCGATCAGTTTGGCACTAAATCGCTCGCCGAAGTCATGCAACCGGCAATTGAACTCGCCGACGGCTTCCCGATCGACGAGTTGCGCGTGCAATACATCAAGACGCGCGCGCCGATTTTCTCGCAATGGCCCGATGCAAAACGCATCTTCCTGCCCAATGGCGAAGTGCCCAAGGTGGGCGACATTTTTGTGCAGGCCGATCTTGCCCGCACGCTGCGCGAGATCGTCGCCGCAGAAAAGCGTGCCGGAAAGACTAACCGCCACGCCGGACTCGTCGCCGCGCGCGACTATTTTTACAAGGGTCCGATTGCCGCACGCATCGGCGACTACATGCAACATCACGGCGGCTTACTGGCGGCGGAAGATCTGGCGCGCTTTCACGCGCGCGTCGGCTCGCCGGTGAAAGCGGACTATCACGGTTATGAAATTTACAAGGCGGGCTTCTGGACGCAGGGACCGGCGCTGGTCGAAACTCTAAACCTGCTCGACGGTTACGACCTGAAAGCGATGGGCCATAACTCGGCGGACTACATCCACACGTTGACCGAGTCGCTCAAGCTTGCCCTTGCCGATCGCGATCGCTATTACGGCGATCCTGATTTCGTAAAGATTCCGACGGCCGAATTGCTCTCGAAAAACTACGCCGCTCTGCGACGATCGCTGATCGAAAAGCAACGAGCGTCGCTGGCACAACAACCCGGCGATCCGCTGAACATGAAGGCCCTGCTCGCGAGCGTCAGCGAACACATCGGCCGCGTTTCAACTGTGCCCCTGATTGAACGCGCCAACGATACGACCTGCGTCAACGTCATCGACAAAGATGGAAATCTTTTCAGCGCCACGCCGAGCGGCGCCTGGCTGCCGGCAGTTGTTGCCGGCGACACCGGCGTGCTGATGGGCCAGCGCTTGCAGTCGGCGCTAACCGATCCGAAAAGTCCAAACGTAGTCGCGCCTGGCAAGCGCCCGCGCATCACGCTCACGCCGACGCTGGTGTTGAAAGGCGGCGAACCGT
>Ga0137410_10002564_pt1 | contig 12355 bp, 15 predicted proteins | sample CZODoug1_16funga_FD_108878 | JGI IMG/M metagenome (GOLD analysis project Ga0137410, IMG submission 108878) | Vadose zone soil fungal communities from Angelo Coast Range Reserve, California, USA - CZODoug1_16fungal (Illumina Assembly) | ecosystem: Environmental > Terrestrial > Soil > Vadose zone... | reverse complement strand
CGCCCGACCGCTTCGGCTACTGGCTCGCCGTGTCAGCTCCATACGCTCCCATTTCGTCAAGGCCATCGCGTCTGTCATGGACGCGAGTATAGTCTAGTAATGGTTGTTACAGTTCACTAGGAAGCCCGCCGTCCCGCAAGCCGGGTCGCAGACGACGTCGGTGGGCTGGGGCGCGGTCAGCTCCACCATCAGCCGGATGATGTGGCGCGGCGTGCGGAACTGTCCGTTCTGCCCGGCGGTGGCGATCTTGCCGAGCATGTACTCGTAGACGTCGCCCTTGGTGTCGCGCTCCTCCATTGGCACCTTGTCGAGCAGGTCCACCACCTTGGCCAGCAGCGCCGGCGTCGGGATGGTGAAGCGCGCGTCCTTCATATGGTGCGCGTAGGTGGAGTCGGCGCCGCCGAGCTGCCGTGCGAGGTCCGTGCGCAGGAAGGGGAACACGTGCTCCCCGACGACCGTGAACATTTCCGCAGGCGCGAAGTGCTTGAAGCGCGACCAGCGGAAGTCCTCGAACGCGCGGCCCTTGGCGTCCTTGCCTTCCGGAAAGACCCGCCGCTCCATCGGCTTCTTGACCCGGTTGGCCTTGTTCTCCTCCAGCGTGTGCATGTCGTCGAGCCGACGCAGGAAGAGCAGGTAGGTGATTTGCTCGATCACCTCCAGCGGGTTCGAGATGCCGCCGGACCAGAACGAGTCCCATATTCGATCAATTTGGTTTTTGATGTCGCCGGTGATCATGTCGGATTAGGTGCTCGGTACGAGAAGTCGGATAGGGCTACGGCGGGTTATCGGGTAGTGCGGTCAATCAGCCTCAGCTGATTCGGCGTCCTCTTCGTCTGCTTCTTCCGGCGAGACGACCCGCAGATACTCCTTTCGCACGCTTCCCAAGACTCCCTGCGCCGGACTATTGACGAGCTGTTGACGCTCTACCGGCGATTTGGGCACGTAGAAATAGAGGAGATGCGCCGGAAACACAAGATGCGCAGTTCTCAAGAATGGCCTACGCTCCAGCAGGGAGTGTTGCGCGCAGCAGGAACGCCTAAGCCAGATGTCCGTCGGACCCGTCAAGGACGAGGACGGATTGCCGTTGAGCGATGTCGGCCCTTGGGTTCACGACAAGCACACGCGCCTGCGGCGATACATCGACATCTCCTCGAGCGTGCGCGCAAAGTTCATCGGCCCAGGCAAGGCGGGGGCAACCTACATTGATCTCTACTGTGGGCCGGGCCGATCTCGCGAGCGTACTACTGGCAAACTTGTCGACGGGAGCGCGATCGTCGCTGCGCTTGCGGCAGAAGAATCCGGGCAGCCCTTCTCGGAAATTCATCTAGGCGACACAGATGGCGCAGCCGTACGGGCATCTGCTGCCCGTTTGCATGCACGCGGCGTCAAAAGTCCGATTTACGAATACATAGGTCGCGCAGAGAACACCGTAACCAAGGTGAAAGAGCGACTGAACCCCTTTGGCTTGCATGTCGCATTCTTGGACCCTTTTGGGTTAGCCGACTTGCCATTTGCTGTCATCCATGCGCTCGGCGGTCTAAGGCGGCCAGACCTCCTCGTGCACGTCAGCGCAATGGACCTACAGCGTAATCTTCGCAAGGCTATAGCTGCGAAGGGAGGGCATGCGTTCGATACATTCGCGCCGGGGTGGCGCGAGACCGTTGACATGCGGCAACCTCAGCATGCAATCCGTCGCGGAATCCTGAATCACTGGATGGTCGTGGTGCGCGCTGACAAGTTGCATGTGTTTGGTGAGCAACTCGAACTCGTTTCGGGTCCACGCAATCAACGACTGTACTGGCTTGCGTTCGCGGCGAAACACGAGAGGGCCAGTGAGTTCTGGGAGAAGATTAGGCACATCAACCCTCAGGGCGACCTGCCGCTCTGATAGCCATGGCAACCCGATCAAACATCGAATGGACTGAGATGACCTGGAATCCCGTCACTGGGTGTACCAAAGTCAGTCCCGGTTGCTTGAATTGCTACGCCGAGCGGATGGCGAAGCGTCTCAACGCCATGGGCGCGATCCGATATAAGGATGGCTTTTCGCTTCGCACGCACGAGGACACGCTCGATGCGCCACTTCGCTGGAAGGCGCCGCGCAAGGTGTTCGTGAACTCTATGTCCGACCTCTTTCACAAGGACGTGCCGCTCGGGTTCATCCAGCGCGTGTTCGACGTGATGAATCGCTGCCCGCAGCACCAGTTTCAGATCCTGACCAAGCGCGCGACACGGCTGCGAGCGCTGGCGGATCGGCTCCACTGGACGCGAAACATCTGGATGGGCGTGAGCGTCGAGGATCAGAAGCGAGCGCGACGCGCGCTCGAGCTGGCCCTGGTGCCAGCGCATATTCGGTTTCTGTCGGTCGAACCACTCCTAGGGCCAGTCGATGCTCTGCCTCTCAAAGGCATTCATTGGGTGATCGTCGGCGGCGAGTCTGGGCCGGGAGCGCGCCGCATGGAGCCTGAGTGGGTAGACGGCATCCTGCGCCAGTGCCGGGCGCATGGCGTCGCGTTCTTCTTCAAGCAATGGGGCGGCGTGCAGAAGCACCGCACGGGGCGGATGCTATATGGCAGGACGTTCGAAGAGATGCCGCAGGTGAGTGCGGGTCCCTAGGCCGGTCTCGCTGTCCCCAATGTAAGGCGCCAAATTCGACGTCTGTCCGCAATCTGTCTGGGGATCGGCGACCCGATCCCGCTGCCGCTCGTGCTACGGTGCGACTCGCCCGAACGCACAACGCGACTGATCAGGACGCGACGATGACCGGAAGCCAGCCGTGGATCTGCCCGGCGTGCAATCGCACGGTCGCGACGAAGTACTGTCCGGAATGTGGCGAGCGCTCACCAAGCGCGAGTGACCTGACGCTTCGGGGCCTCTTCGGGCAAGCCGTGCGCGCGTTCACCGATATCGATGGACGGGTCATTCGCAGCTTTCGCCACCTGGTAGCGCGTCCCGGCGCTTTGACGGTCGCGTACCTGCGCGGACAACGAAGGGCATACCTGCTGCCGTTTGAAATCTTCCTGGTCGCGAACGTGCTGTTCTTCGCCGTTCAATCGCTGACCGGCCAGGATGTCTTCTCGACGAGGCTCGACTCACACCTTCACCACCAGGATTGGAGTGCCTTCGCACAACAACTGGTCGCGCATCGTGTCGAGAGCCTGCACACGACCCTTGATCGATATGCGCCGGTCTTCGATGAGGCGGTCGGTGTGAATGCCAAGTCGCTCATCATTCTGATGGTGCTGGCCTTTGCCCTCATTCCACCACTGGTGTTCTATCGAAGTCACCGCTCGTTCGGTACTCATCTCGTGTTTTCACTCCACCTCTATTCATTTCTGTTGCTGCTCTTCTGCCTCGCCCTGGGTATCGCCGCCATCGACGTATGGTTCGGCGGCGCCGGATTGGTCTCCCCGCGAATCGATCACGCCTTGTCAATCGCGCAGCTGCTGATCTGCGCTGCGTACTTGTACGTGGCGACGGGTGCGGTCTACGGCACGAAGCGAGGCGTACGGATCGTCCAGGTCGCGGTGCTGGCGTTCGCCGTCGCCTGCCTGGTGCTCGGCTATCGGTTCGTGTTGTTGCCGATCACTTTGTATACGACCTGACGGCGCCGTAACGCGATCGAACGGGCCAAGGAGCACCGGGTCTCCTTTGAGGAGGCGGTGACGGCCTTCTATGACCCCTTGTCGCGGACGATTGACGATCCGGATCACGCCGATGCGGAGCTACGCTTTCTATTGATTGGCCTGTCCTCCCGCGGTAGGTTGCTGGTCATCGCCCACGCCGACCTTGGCTACCAAATCCGCATCATCAGTGCGCGGCTCGCCACGAGGCGCGAGCGCTGGACATATGAAGAGGCGCAGTAGGGATCCTATGCGAGCAGAGTACGATTTCTCGAAGGGTGAGCGTGGCAAGTATCTAGCACGGCTCGTCAAGGGCGCGAACGTGGTCGTGCTCGATGCGGATGTAGCGGCGGTATATCGCGACTCGAAGTCGGTGAACTCGGCGCTGCGGAAACTTGCTGGCCTGCAAAAGCCTCGCAAGCGGAGCGGGCGTTAAACGCAGTTCAGGTCCCCGCGATCGATCGCCAGCACCGTTCGCAGGAGCACGTTCGCGCCGTTGGTGATGTCTTTCGGTGACGTGTATTCCTTTGGAGAGTGACTCACACCACCGACGCTCGGCACGAAGATCATCCCGGTCGGCGCGATGTGCGTCAGGTCCTGCGCATCGTGCCCTGCGCCGCTTGGCATAAGCTTGTGCGTGAGGCCGAGTGATGTCGCCGCCGCAGCGATGATGCGTCGCATCCGTTCGTCGGTGGGAGCGGGTACGGCCGCAACCTGCAACTCGGTGAAGGTGATCGGTGTCTGTCGCGCCTTCGCAATCTTTTCCGCTTCGACCTGGATGGCCTGGTACACCTGCTGAATCTTGTCCGCTGCGAGGTCACGTATTTCCAGGCTCATGACGACCTTGCCTGGAATGACATTGGGCGCGCCGGGTTCCGCGCGAATTTTGCCGACGGTGGCGACCTGTCGGCCGGGGAGTCTGGTGGCAACCCGGTTGACGGCGAGCACCAACTCAGCGGCGCTCAATAGGGCGTCTCGTCGGCGGTTCATGGGGGTCGTGCCCGCATGATTGGCCACGCCTTCAACGGTAACGTCCCACCAGCGAATGCCGACGATGCCTTCGACGACTCCGATATCGATGTTGCTCTCTTCGAGAACCGCGCCCTGTTCGATGTGCAGTTCAACGTAGGCCTTCAGCTCGCCCGGCTTACGCCGCGCCTGCTCCATGTGATCGGGATCGCCGCCCACGGCGCGAATGCCCTCACGAACCGTCTTGCCGCTGTGGCTCATGACGTCGAGTGCCTTCGGTTGCCGCCGCCCGGCCATTGCCAGGCTTCCGATCAGGCCGCCTTCCTCGTCGGTGAAACTCACGACTTCGAGCGCATGGCGCAGCTTGACGCCGCGCTCACGCAGGACCTGTGCGACCTCGATCGCACCCAGCACGCCGACGTCGCCGTCGTAGTTGCCGCCGCCCGGGACGGAGTCGATGTGCGACCCCATCATGATCACTGGCAGCTTCGGAACGCTCCCCTCGCGCCGGCCGATGATGTTGCCCGCCGCGTCCAGGCGCACGATGAGCCCGGCGTCCTGCATCAGTTTCTTGATGTACTCGCGACCCGCGATATCAGCCGAGCTGAAGGCGACGCGGCTGACGCCGCCTTCGGGATTGGCGCCGAATTTCGAGAGTTCGGTGATGTGCTGTTGCAGCCGCTCCGTGCTCGGGGTCAAGGTTCCGGTCTCGCCGGAAGCGAGCAGCGATGCCAGGGCGGCGGAGAGGAATGCAGAAAGAGTGAGGTGAGACTTCTTCATTTCGGCCGATTGTATGCGGCGTAGAGCAGGCCCTATCGTGCTCTCTGCGGGACGGAGGGCGAGCCACGGCCGAACCCCGATGGACATCGAAATCGAAGACGCGCACCAGAAATGCGCAATGATCCTTCCGGATCAACGGACTACGCTGTCCTAATGGGGCCTCGCCTGGAGCCGTAGCCATTCGCCGGTCCGCTGCAGTTTCCGTCGAATCAATCGCCAATCGACTTCTGGTCATTCGAGGCCAGCGAGTGATGCTTGACGTCGACCTGGCCGCGCTATACGGCGTGCCTACCGGACGACTCAACGAACAGGTCAAGCGCAACAGGGCCCGGTTCCCCGTCGACTTCATGTTTACGCTAGACCGAAAGGAGTGGTCGGTCTTGATGTTGTCGCAAATTGCGACAACATCACAACGCCGCCGCCGGCTTGATCGATTGCCGCGAGCGTTTACGGAGCACGGGTGTCTCATGCTCGCCAATGTTCTGCGGTCGAAGCGGGCGGTTGAAGTCAGCCTTCTCGTGGTGCGGGCTTTTGTGCGTCTTCGCACGGTGCTTGCCGCGAACCGAGATCTCGCGGTGCGCGTGGATGAGTTGAGCCGCGAGCTCGGTCAGCATGGGCGAAGGCTATCGGCGCATGAAAGAACGATCCTCAAAATACTCGAGGACATCAGACGCCTAACTCACTTCCCTGAGCGCAAGCCACGGCCGATTGGCTTCACCGCGAACCTTGAAGGCGAAGGTTCGTAACTCTGCGGACCCGGCGTGACGGATCCCTGGTGTGGGCTGTGATACGGTGTATGAAGGCCTCGGAATGGCACCACATGACAGACCTATCGAGCTTTCCGATCACGAGAAAGTGGCCCGCGCGCCATCCCGATCGGCTGCAGCTCTATTCTCTGCCCACGCCGAACGGCGTGAAGATCTCGATCATGCTCGAAGAGACGGGCCTGCCGTACGAGGTGCACCGCGTAGACTTCGAAACCAACGAGCAGCGGTCCCCGGAGTTTCGCTGGCTCAATCCGTACGGGAAGATTCCGGCGATCATCGATCCGAACGGGCCGGACGGCAAAGCACTGCCACTGTTCGAGTCAGGGGCCATCCTGGTTTATCTTGCGGAGAAGACCGGTCAGTTCATGCCGCGCGAGGGGGCGGGGCGATACGAGGCGCTGCAATGGGTCTTCTTCCAGGTGGGCGGCGTGGGGCCGATGTTCGGCCAGGTCGGTTTCTTCAACAAGTTTGCGGGTAAGACCTTCGAGGACAAGCGGCCGCGCGACCACTACGTCAAGGAAGCCAAGCGCCTGCTCGAGGTCATCAACGGCCGGCTCGCTGGTCGGACGTGGATGTTGGGCGACAGCTACACGATCGCGGACATCGCGATCCTGCCGTGGGTGCGCAACCTCATCGGTTACTACGAGGCCGGGGATCTCGTCGGCATCGGTGGCTACCCGCACTTACGCCGCGCACTTGAAGTATTTCTGGTGCGACCCGCGGTGATGCGGGGTCTCGAGATCCCGAAACGTCCCTGAGACGATGAAGGAGTGGCGAGACGCTTCGCCCTAGCGGCGATCACTGTCGGCAAACAGCTTGTTCATCGTGCTGGACGCGGCGACTTCATTGAAAAGCGTGTCCATCCCGCCGGCAAGAAACTTGGTCGCGAGACGACTCGTAAGGCCCAACGCCGCTTGCGCGATGGCCGAACCTGCGCTCAAACGTCGAACCCCGAGCTTCTGGAGCGCATCGATCGCAGGCAGACCCGGCACCGCCATGATGTTAAGAGGCGCCGGCTTTATGGCTGCTGCAATTGCCGATATGGCCGCGCCGTCAGGGAGGCCTGGCACGAACACGCCGTCACCACCGGCCGCCCGATAACGCGCTGCCCTGGCGATGGTCTCCTCGATGGCCGCATCCCCGGATGCGATGCCGCGCAGGTAAACATCCGTACGTGCGTTGATGAAGAGGTCGGCACCGGAGCGCTCGGCACGGTCGCGAATCGCCTCAATCTTTGTGCCCAGCAACTCCTTCGAGCCGCGGCCGTCTTCGATGTTGATGCCCACGGCTCCGGCATCGATGAGGCGGGCGGCGAGCTCGGCCACAGAGCGCGGGTCTTCCGAATAGCCGCCCTCCATGTCGACGGTGAGCGGCAAGCGAATGACGCGAGCGATCTCGCGAGTAGCAGAAACGAGTTGTTCCTCCGGGAGAATGTTGTCATCGGAGTAGCCACGCGACCAGGCCAGTCCCGCGCTGGTCGTCGCAATGGCCTTGGCACCCAGGCTCTCAATTAGCCGCGCGCTGCCGGCATCCCAGGCGTTGGGGAGCAACAGGACGCCTGGGCCCTGATGGAGACTTCTAAATGCCTGTGTCGACATGTTTCATCCTCAGCTGAAGGAGTGCCCTTCGTTCTTCGGAGTTACAAGCAGCTCGGGTCGTTAGAAGCCTTCGAGAGACTGGGTTGGCGCCGAATTTCGACAGTTCGGTGATGTGCTGTTGCAGCCGCTCGGTGCTCGCGGTCAAGGTTCCGGTTTCACCGGAGGCGAGGAGCGATGCCAGGGCGGCGCAGAAGAATACAAAGAGAGTGAGGTGAGACTTCTTCATTTCAGCTGATTGTATGCGGCCTAGAGCGGCATGAGGCCCTGACCTCTGAGTCCCCATTGATCTGTCCATATATTCGTCCAAAAACGACACATTAATTTACTAACATATTGACATAACAGCATCAAACATAGAGCATATCTGTCCATAGAAGTGTCCAAGGATATGTCCTGTGGCGGATCTTAGCGCGTTCGAACCACTCTATCCCGAAGAGCGGGTATTGGGCCCGCTGCTCGAGCTTGCAGGCGCCGTGAGCCACGAAGCAGCCGGGCTCGGAAGCGATGCCGGCCGCCCCGTGGCCGCCGCCCTGCGCCCATGGCTTCGCGCGATGAATTCCTATTACACAAACAAGCTCGAGGGTCAGCACACGCGCCCGTCCGATATCGAGCGAGCGTTGCATCGCAAGTTCGACGCCGACAAAAAACTCGCAAGGAAGCAGCGGCTCGCTGTCACGCACATGGCGGCAGAGGAGCAATTGGAGGCGGGCCCGCGGCCCGTCGCGCCGCGCGATCTTTTCAGCTCCGCCTACGTGCGCGAGATCCAGAGAGTGCTGTACGAGGGGCTCCCTTCAGCGGATCGGGTTACAGATGAAGGCGAGCCCATCCCACCCGGCGAGTATCGACAACGCGATGTGACGGCGGGACATCACCTGGCACCGCCCCATGCCGATGTGGCGGAATTCGTCGACGGCTGGGCGCGTGTCTACTCGCACCTCGCCGGCCGCGAAGCGCTGGTCGTCGCCGCAGCCTGTTCGCATCAGCGGCTCACGTGGATCCATCCGTTCATCGACGGCAACGGGCGGACCGCGCGGCTTCACTCGCACCTCCTGTTGCACAAGCTGGATCTGACTCACGGCCTGTGGTCGCCCATGCGCGGGTTGGCGCGCACACAGGACGCGTACTACGCGCGATTGAACAACGCGGACCTCCCGCGCCGGAACGACCTGGACGGCCGGGGAGCGTTGTCACAGGAAGGGCTGGTGGCGTTTGCCACCTACTTTCTCGATCTGTGCCTTGATCAGGTGCGCTTCATGCGCGACCGCTTGGATCTCGCCGCACTCAAGGCGCATCTGCAGAGTCTCCTCACATCTTTGGAGGAGCGACCGTGGCAGGTCGGCAGCGAGCGCTCGGTCATCAAGAGTGAAGCACTCGAAGCTCTGCACTATGTCGCCATCGCCGGTCCGGTGGAACGCTCGCGTTTTGTGGCCATGACGGGACTCGGCGGTCGAACGGGACGGCGCGTATTGGCGAGCCTTCTCGACTACGGGATCCTCGAGGCGCAATCGCCGCGCGCGCCGGTGGGGTTCGCGCTGCCACTCAACTCACTGCGATTCGTATTCCCCAACCTCTGGCCGGAGGCGGAGGTGGACTGAGACTGACGTTCGGCGAGGCACGCAAAGACGCTCTTCATCGCATTGACTCGGGCGAGATAGCCACGGACATCGTGATCGCCGCACCGCTGACGGGGAAGCAACCGAAAACCCCGTCGCGCATAGTCATCACCTGCCCCGGCGCCGCACAGGTGGATCACCGCGGCCAAAGTCTGCTTTTGCTCGAGCGTAGCGGCCGCGATCCGGCGGCGCTGCAGCGTGCTCGCGACGCCGCGATCCAAGTAGCCGGAAGTGAGCTCGACCGCGTCAGTTGGCATCACCCGTGAATAGAGACCATTGAACCAGCACGATCGCAGTTCATACCAATGTCCAGCCTCCGCGACGGCGTGATCATGAATGCAGTAGCGCCGCGCCTCGGCAAACGTTCCATCCGTAATCTGATACATCCCCACCGCACTCGAAGCCGGCCGGTACACCTCGAACGGCTCTGGCGTCAGCGCCCAACGCCAATACGTCCGCACCACCGGATTGCCTGACCCTTCCACTTGCGCGAGAGCGGCGAGAAAGTCCGGAGTCATCACGTTGGTTGCATGCTCGCGAAAGATTGGCGCGTACGATCGCCACGTTTCGGAGGGTGTTTTGTAGAGCGTCCCGCTCACCGGAAAGAGCAGCTCCGAGGGCTTGCGGACGGCCTGGTAAGTCCAGTTGACAGCGAGCCAAAGCGTGAAGACGCTCGCCGTGCCGACGATGAGCTGCACGAATAGCGGCGCGCGCCGGAAGGCTTTGAACCATCGCCGACGCAACCGGGCACTCGGCCATAGCCTGGAAATGCGGAATCGACGCGACATGGGGCAGCTGCTATCGCAGCAGGACCCAGTGATGAGGAGGGGTCGTAGGACTCAATGACTCTTGAGGTGATCTTTCAGGAATGCGACCAGTGTTGTAATGGCGTCCTGGGTCTCGCCGGCAATCGTATCGCTATATTCCGGAGATCCGTCGGGGAAGCGAATGCTGTCTGACGTTGTTACCAAGTGATTCAGTGAAGCCAGAAGCGGTTCTCGCGCGGCTTGTGCGCGAGTCAGAGCGGTCAAAAGTAGCGCCAAAACGCTTTCAATCGCGATAATCCGTGCCGTCGTTCTGACTTGTTCAAACTCTTCAGGCGTCATTTCCTTGGCTCCTTGATCAAAGTGCCTGGAGCAGGTGGGCCGCGCGATTGTAGTTGCGTGGCTCTACCCAGAAGAGCAGGCCGCACCGACCGTCTCCCGCAGAGATCACGTTTGCCGCGATGATGTTGATGTTCGCCGACCCGAGCGTGGCGAGAGGCCCTACGGCCGCACCGACTTCGTCTGTCCCCTGACCCAGAAAGGCGCGCTTGGTACGGCTCAATTTCCATTTGCGCCGCTTGGCGATTTCCTTGAGGCCGTCGAGATCCTGGGTAACGAGATCGATCTGCGCCTGGTTGCGTCCTTGCGGGAATCCAGAGAATGCGAGCAGGTTGAGGTTCGCCTCCAACAGCGATACCAGGATGCGGCCTGCCTCCCCAGGTTTGTTCCCCACCGTGACGTAGGCGTAGTTCACCTTGCGAATCGTGAGTGGCATTTTGCGACTCCTTGTCGTGGCCGCACGCTATCTGCGTGAAGCGCGACTATACCGCGTAGCGGAGCTACCATCGCCGAAGGCCGCAGACGCGGCCGATATGGACTACCAAATTGGGGGAGACGGGTATGAACAAGAACCATCTATTACTGATGACTGCGCTGATTGCGTTGGCGGCTTGTGCGCCCAAAGCACCCGACGCGGCCGCGGACGAAGCCACTCTCAAGGCCGACCCTGGCGTCTGGATGGATCACTACAACGCGGGTGATGCTGACGCCGTCGCCAATCTGTACGCGGAAGACGCACTGCTGCTGGCACCCGGGATGAAGGCCATCACCGGTCGCGCTGCGATCAAAGAGTTCCTCGCGTCGGATATCCCAACGTCCAAGGGTGCAGGGCTCACGTTCAAGAATGGAGAGGCGACGGGGGTTGGCGTAGCGGGTGATACGGGCTGGGTGAGCGGGACCTTCACTGTCATGAACGCATCCGGGGCCGCGGTCGACAGCGGCAAATTTCTCACGGTCTATCGTCGCGTCAACGGTGGCTGGAAGACGATTCGCGACATCTGGAACAGCGATGCGCCGCCGCCTGCCGCAGCTGCCGCTCCGGAACCCGCACCCAGCAATTGAGCGCTTGATCGACTCTTCACGCGGTCCACAAACGACACGGGGCCGGCTTTCGCCGGCCCCGCATCAGTCGACCTGAAGCCGACGCCTACCTTACGTTGACGATGGTCGAGCCAATCGTCGCCGGATTCCCGTAGACGACCTGTCCGAGGTACCACGTTCCACCGACGAGCCCGGTGAAGGTGAGGTTGACCGGCACCGTGCCGCCAACCGTCGCTGCCGCCGAAGCGGGCACCGTCATGTTGCCCGCGCTCGTCGTCGGCACCTGCCAGTTGAAGAGCGTGAAGCTCGCGCTCGGCCCGTTGGTGTTGAAGCCGTGCACGTACACGGTGTACGTCGCGGCGGTCGGGTTGTTGAGCGTCACCATCTCGTTGGAATCACCATCCGCAGCCTGGCCCACGAGCGTCGTGCCGCGGAACAGGAAGACGTCGAGGTCAGTTCCCGCCGGGGTGATGAAGCCTTCGTCAATCCCGACACGCAGCAGGGCTACACCCGCTGGCACCGTGAAGGTCGCGGAGAACGTTCCGGTCGGATCGTTTGGATCGAACGACTGATCCGGATCCTGCGTCACGTTGCCCGCCGTGGTGACGGCGGCAACGAGGCCGCGCGCCGCGAAGTCCAGCGTTCCTGCGAACCCGGTCTTGACGTTGTACGAAATCCCGCTCGCAGTCCCGGTGACCTCGGCCGGCGCTGCAATGTTGACCGGGCGGATGGCCACGGGGCTGCGAACCACATGGCCGCCGCTCCCATTCCACGACAGGAAGCCGGTGGTGAATGCGTTCGCGGTTGCGGTCGTGCGGGTGAACGTGACGGTGTACGTCTGGCTCGCGCCCGGTGCGATCG
>Ga0137410_10002556_pt1 | contig 12373 bp, 9 predicted proteins | sample CZODoug1_16funga_FD_108878 | JGI IMG/M metagenome (GOLD analysis project Ga0137410, IMG submission 108878) | Vadose zone soil fungal communities from Angelo Coast Range Reserve, California, USA - CZODoug1_16fungal (Illumina Assembly) | ecosystem: Environmental > Terrestrial > Soil > Vadose zone... | reverse complement strand
CGGATTTTCTCGCTGAGGGGGGTGCCTCCGGGTTCCCGGGTGCGGACGACCTCGCGGCCGCGCCGGCGCAGCTCGTTGGCGATGTGGCCGGCCATCGTGGATTTTCCGGAGCCGTCGATGCCCTCCACCACGATGAATGCGCCGCGCATGCGGCGTACTATGGCAGAATCCGCAGCGCCCCGCAAGGTGTTGCCAAAGGCGGCAGGCACCCCTACAATCGATCCATGACGACCATTCTCGCCGTCCGATCGGGCGGCTCCGTCGCCCTCGGCGGCGACGGCCAGGTGACCCTGGGGGCCACCGTGGTGAAGCACAACGCCACCAAGATCCGCCGCCTGCATGAGGGCAGGGTGCTCGCGGGCTTCGCGGGCGGCACCGCCGACGCGATGACCCTCCTCGACAAGTTCGAGGGGATGCTCAAGAAGGCCCAGGGCAACGCCGCCAAGGCCGCCGTCGAACTCGCCAAGGACTGGCGCACGGACCGCTTCCTGCGGAGGCTCGAATCGCTGCTGCTCGTCGCGGACAAGGATCGCACGCTGCTGATCTCGGGGCAGGGCGACGTGATCGAGCCCGACGACGGCGTCGCAGGCATCGGCTCCGGTTCCTCCTATGCGGTCGCGGCGGCGCGGGCGCTCGTGAAACACACCAAGCTGCGCCCGGCCGAAATCGTCAAGGAGGCCCTCGAGATCACGGCGCGCATCTGCATCTACACGAACGACGCGTTCGAGATCCAGGAACTGTAGAGGGATGAACGAGGCCGTTGCCGCGTTTGTGGCGGTCCCCGAGGCGGTGGTTCTGGGGCTGATCGCGACAGGAGCGGGCCGGCGGCTCTGCACGGTCCGGCTCCCGGACGCCACGGGCCTCGAGCGGTCCGTCCTCGGCTTCCCCGTCGGGATGGGCCTGCTGTCCCTGTTCACGACCGCCTTGCTCTTCCTCCGCATTCCCGGAACGGGACTCCCGTGGATCCTCGCCGCGGTCCTGCTCTCCGGCGCCGTCTGGGCCCGGAGGGACGTCCTCGATCTGCTGCGGGAGCTCCGCGCGTTCGTGTCCGAGTGGCCCTGGCTGTCGGCGGCGATCGCCGCGAGCGCGCTCCTCGGGGTGATCGGGTGCCTGGCCCCGGAGACCGGCTGGGACACCGGCGTCTACCACTTCACCCTGGCGCGGCTCCGGGCGGAGCAGGGCGGGATGCTCGTCCGCCTGGACGTCCCGCACGGCTACCGCCCGGCCTATATGGAGGCGCTCTACACGCTCGGGTTCGCGCTGCAGGGCGAGACGCTGGCATCGCTGATCAACGCGTCGTTCTATCTGGCGGGACTGGCCCTGACCCGTCTGTGGGGCGTGAGTTTGGGAGGCCCTCGCGGCGGCCTCTTCGCCGCCCTCGCGTGGATGACGTCGGCGACGTACGTCCTCCGTTACGACGGCGGCGACGTCGAAGTGGGACAGGCGGTCTTTCTCGGGACGGCCCTGTATGCCCTGATCCGGCTCAGGCAGGGCGCCGGATCGTGGCGGATTCTGGCGGGCTCGGCGCTGGGGATGCTCCTGGGGATCAAGTATGCCTCGATCAACATCGCGATCGTCATCGCCGCCCTCTGGCTGGTCCTCCGCCTCAAGGACCGCAGCGGATGGAAGCCCCTGCTGCTGGACGGCTTCGTCATCGGGGGTCTTGGTCTCGCCATCGCCTGTCCCTGGTATGTGCGGAACAGAATCGCCGTCGGAAGTCTCTTCTTTCCGTATGGCGCCTCCGTCGGAGCGGGGCAGGGGTTGGATCTCGGCGTTCTGTCCGCGGGGGGCGGTCACGCGATGCTGAAGGCCCTGGGGATGGACGTCTTCATCCTGGCGGGACTGGCGGCCCTGCCCGTTGCGGCGAACGCCCGTGCGCGATGGACCGCTGCGCTCCCGATCCTGACCGGGCTCTGGACGCTGCGGCAGCTTGGATTCACGGCCCCAGCCGTCAGCAATGCGATGCGGTATGCCGCTCCGACCTGGCTGCCGCTGATGGTGCTCGGGGGCGTCGGCGTCTCCGAGGCCGTCGCAAAGGGCGGATTCCGGCGTCTGGCGGCGCTCGTGGCGCTGGCCGGCCCGCTCGCCCTGGGTCAGGGCGTCCTGGCCGTCCGCAATCTCCCGAAAGCGCCGGTCGCGCTCGGCCTGGTGCGGCGGGACGCCTACCTGGAAGGGAAGGTCTCGACCTGGCGGGCCATCCGCGACGCGGAAGCCGCGCTGCCGGCGGGAAAGAAAATCCTTCTCGTCGAGGAGCGATCCTACTATTGTCGGGCCCCGTTCCTCGCGGCGTGGGACGTCCCGTCGGCCGTCGATTTCGACGCGATGAAGACCGCGGCCGACCTGCGGGCGTTCCTGGACCGGGAAGCCGTGGGCGCCATCGTCGTCGATCGGGAAGGGGGCTCCAAGATCTGGAAGTTCCGGAATCTGGAGGTGCGGCTGGCGGACACCTGGCCGCCGCCGGGGGTCCGGCCCCTCCCCGTTTCCGGCCAGGCTTCGCTATACCGGGTGGACTGACCGTCGTATCTCTTATTTGAGCGACCGACTATGGACCCTCGAGACCTGACCCCCGCCCGCATCGTGGAGGAGCTGGACCGCCACATCGTCGGGCAGGACGCCGCCAAGCGCGTTGTGGCCGTCGCGATCCGCAACCGCTGGCGACGCCAGCAACTGCCGCTGGAGATGAGAGCCGACTTCTCGCCGAAGAACATCCTGCTGATCGGTTCGACCGGCGTCGGGAAGACGGAGATCGCCCGCCGCCTGGCCCAGCTCGTCTCCGCCCCGTTCATCAAGGTCGAGGCCACCCGCTACACCGAGGTCGGCTATGTCGGGCGCGACGTGGAATCGATCGTGCGCGACCTGGTCGAGATCTCCGTCAGCATGGTGAAGGCGGAGGAGATGGCGAAGGTGCGGAAGCGCTCGGACGAGCTGGCGGAGGAGCGGCTGCTGGACATGCTGCTCCCGAGGCGCTCCGAGGCCTCCACGCCGGTGGAAGGGGCGGCGGAGCGTGCGGCGGAGTCGCGCCAGAAGCTGCGCGAGAAGCTCCGGGCCGGCGAACTGGACAGCCGCGAAGTCGAGGTGCAGGTGGAGGAGCGGCAGACGCCCTTCATGCAGGTCTTCTCGCCCGGCGGGATGGAGGAGGTCGGGATGGACATGCCGGGCGCGCTGGGGAACATGTTCCCCCCTCGCCAGGTCACCCGCCGCCTGAGCGCCGGAGAGGCCCGCCGCGTCCTCGCCGGGCAGGAGGCCGAGAAGCTCATCGACCGGGAGCGCGTGACCCGCGAGGGCCTTCGGCGCGCCCAGGAGTCCGGCATCATCTTCATCGACGAGATCGACAAGATCGTCGGCGCGGACAAGGGCTCGGGGCCCGACGTCTCCCGCGGCGGCGTGCAGCGCGACCTGCTCCCCATCGTGGAGGGGGCGACGGTGAACACGCGATACGGGGTGGTGAAGACGGACTACGTGCTCTTCATCGCCGCCGGCGCCTTCAGCATCTCCAAGCCGTCGGACCTGATCCCGGAGCTGCAGGGCCGCTTCCCGCTGCGGGCCGAGCTCAAGAGCCTGGGCCGCGCGGACTTCATCCGCATCCTCACCGAGCCCAAGAGCGCGATGCTCAAGCAGTACACCGCGCTCCTGGAGACCGAGGGGATCCGCGTCGAGTTCCGCCAGGACGCCGTCGAGGAGATGGCGACGATCGCGGCGGAGATCAACACCTCGACCCAGGACATCGGCGCGCGCCGCCTCAGCACGGTGGTCGAGAACGTCCTGGACGACGTGTCCTTCAACGCGCCGTCGCTGTCGCCCGCGAACATCACGATCGACGCGAAGTACGTGCGGGACAGGCTCAAGGGGCTGCTGGCCGACGAGGACGTCAAGAAGTACATCCTGTAAGGCGGAAGGCCTCAGGCCCGATACTCCTTCGCGCCTCTCCCGGTTCCGGGTCAGCGGCGGAGAGGCTCGAGGACGGGGACGTCGCGGAGCAGGATCACCGGCTCGCCGGGCCTCGCGGCCTCCACGCTCCCTTCGAGGTTGGCGACCGCGGTCATGAGCCCGGTAAGGACCATGAAGGTTTCCTCGGTGCGGATCGCGGAGAAGGTCGTCGCCGCCACGGAATGGACGACCATCGCGACGAAGGCCATCAGGTAGCCCGCGAGATAACCCCGGCGGAACGTGAACTCCTGGAGCCGGTCGTGGGTCTGGAGCGCCATCCGGCCGATGCGCAGGAGCAGCCAGACGAAGAGCGCGATCCCGACGACGCCCAGGTCGCTGAAGATCCGGACGTATTCGCTGTCGACGTCGCCGAACTTGACGGACCCGATGCCGCGGCCCAGGAAGTGGTCGACCGGCGACATCCGGTTCATGGCCCACTGCCAGGCCTCCAGACGGGAGGTCCAGGAGGGCGGCGTGACGCCCGAGGCGACGCCGCCGACGGTGGCCATGCGGTCCATGACCGACGAGGGGGCCAGGATCGGGAGGATGCCGGCGAGGATGGCGAGAATAAGGAGCAGGCGGCGGTACTTGAAGGCGCCGTAGACGAGGATCGCGCCGCCGACCGCGACGTAAGTCGTGCGCGAGTATGTGAACAGGATCGAGGTTCCCAGCAGCACGATTGCCGCGCCGCCGGCGACACGGCCGCCGCCGCCGGTCGTGTGCAGGAACAGGCCGATCGCAATCATGAGGTGCAGGGTCAGGTAGCCCCCGTAGATGTTCGAGGTCTCCCCGAACGGACCGCGGACGCGGCCTTCGACCATGTCCGAGGCAAAGGTCGCGGTCGATCCCAGACTGAGGGTCGAGGAGACGAGGGCGACGACGACCGAGAAGATGGCGAGGGCGCGGATTTCGGCCTCGGTTTTCACGGAGTTGAGGACCAGCAGGTAGATGAGGAGATACTCGGCGTACTTGCCCAGGATCAGGAAGGCGGTGGCGGGCGGGGTGGAGCCGGCCCAGCTGCCGGCGACGGTCGAGAGCACCATGCAGATGCCCGAGCAGACAGCGGGGGCCCAGATGCGGGCGGGGGCCAGCGGGGTGCGCTGCATCCCGCTGCGCAACAGCCAGCCCAGCAGGAGGCCGGGGATGAAGAAGTCCTCCATGCGCAGGTTGCGGATGCCGCCGATGGTGAACTCCGGCGACAGGCCGATGCATGCGATGAGGAGGGCCAGGCCGAGCATGGGGTCCACCAGGACGATGAGGTACATCGGGAGTCCCAGCGCGGCGGCGGGGAGCATCAGCTCCTCCAGGCTCAGTCCGCGAAGGGTGAGGTACCCCAGGGTGACGAAGACGCCCAGGGAGGCCATGACCTGGAGGATCTTCGGGAGGGGGGTCGCCGAGCGACCGGGCTCCGCTGGAGTCGTGAAATCCTGCATCTAAAACCCATGAAGTATATCGGACGAACCGGCCTTCCGCCCTTCGGATCTTTCGATTCGATTGCCCGTCCCTGCCGATAGAATCAGGGCGAGGGACGAATGCCTGGACGCGTGCTCATGGTGGCCTATCACTTTCCGCCTTCCGGGGCCGTGGCCGCCCAGAGGCCCCACAAGTTCGCCCGCTACCTGCCGGAGTTCGGCTGGGACCCCGTCGTCATCGCCCGAAAACCCGATCCGATGCATCCCCGCGACGACAGCTTCGCCGGAAAGCCCTCGCCGGCCGAGGAGCTCGATCCTTTCGAGTGGTCGCGCCTCCTGGGCGTGCTCCCCAAGGCCTGGATCGACCCGCTCAAGCGCCGCTGGTTCGTCCCCGATCCCGAGACCGGCTGGCGCCGCCTCCTGGAGCAGCGGCTGCCGGACCTGATCGACCGCCATCGCCCCGACGTCCTTTGGGCCAACTCGGTTCCCACGGGTTCCCTGGTCGCCGCGGCCCGGGTCGCCCGCCGGCGCTCCATCCCCTTCGTCGCCGATTTCCACAACGAGTGGATCCGGAACATGTACTACCGGCCCCCCTCGGCGAAGAACGACGCCGCCCATCAGCGCCTGGAGCGCGAGGTGCTGGAGGCCGCCCGGTTGACCGTCACCCTCAATCCGCTGCACACCGAGGATCTTCGCGTCCGGTTTCCCGCGGCGCGGGTGGAGACGATCGAAAACGGCTGCGATCCCGGTGACTACGAGGTCGCGCCCGCAGACCCCTCGCGGCGGCCGATCGTCCTGACGTACGCGGGTACCGTCTACGGACACCAGAGCCCGGAACCCTTCCTCCGCGCCCTGGCCGGAACAGGCCGGACGGACGTGGAAGTCCGCGTCGTCGGCGATTCCTTCGGCCAGTTCTCCTCCGGCATCTGGCCGTTCAAGGTGTCGGCCGAAGGGCACCGGACGCACCGCGAGCTCGGAGGCGTCTTCTCGGGCAGTTCGGCGTTCTTCCTCTGCCTGGAACCCCCGGCCGCCCGCCAGCTGCCGGCCAAGCTCTATGAGTATCTTCGTGCGGGACGGCCGACCTTCGGCATCGTGCCCCGCGGGGGCGCCGCGGACCGCTGGATCCGGGACCACGGGTCGGGGGTTTCGGTGGACTCCGCGACGCCGGACGCCTGGACGCCGGCCCTGTGCGCGTTCCTGGACTCCCTGAGCGCCTATAAGGCCCCGCCCGCGGACGCGTTCCATCGCCGCGCCCTGACTGCCCGCCTGGCGGCCCTCCTGGACGGGGTGCGTGCGTGAGCGGCTCCGCGGACCGCTCGGTCCTGGCGCGCAACACGGTTTGGTCCGTGGTCGGCTACGGGGTCCAGTTCCTGACCCCGATCCTGATGATGCCGTACACCCTGACCATGATCGGGGCCGAGCGATACGGCATGTGGATCACCCTCTTCACCCTGGCGGCCTGGATGGGCTTCTACGACCTCGGTCTCTGGGGTTCCCTGACGCGCGACGTCGCCGAGCGGCAGGCCCGGAACGACCGCGACGGCCTTCGAACCCTCTGGGCGACCTGGTGGACCTACGACCTCGCGGGCGGTCTGGTGTCGATGGCGGTAGCGGTCCTTGCGGCTCCGACGATCGTGCGGCACTTCTCTCCGAAGTCGGACCCTGCGACGGCGGTTCCGCTGTTCATCGGACTCGCCGCCCAGTTCGCGCTCAGCCCGATGCTCCGGCACCTCAGCGGCACCCTGAACGGGCTTCAGCGGCTGGATCTCTTCAATCTCATGGCCATCACCGTCACGCCGCTCTGGGCCGCCGGCCAGGTCGCCGTCCTCCAGTGCGGCTGGGGCCTCCAGGGATTGATGCTCAACGGGCTTTTCTTCGCCCTCTTCCAGGTCGGGATCCTCCTGATCCTCATCGCCCGGCAAGGCTATCCCCTCAGCTACTCCCCGGCGCTTTTCTCAGGGTCCGAATGCCGTCGTCTCCTCGGGTTCGGATGGAAGGTCCAGGCGACGGTCGTGATCAGTCAGGCGTTCCGGAACGACCGCATCGTCATGGGCCGCCGGCAGATGGAAAACTCGCTGATCACGATGTACCAGTTCGGCGCCGGAATCATGGATCGTCTGGGCGGCGCCATCGCCGTCCTGTCGTCGGCGGTCCTGTCGGCCGTCTCCGACCTTGCCGCGCGCGGGGATATGGTCCGCGTGCGGATCCTGTTCCTCCGCGGCACGAAGTACCACGCGCTGGCGGCCTTCGGGCTTCTCGGCTTCGCCGCGCTGTTCGGCCACGAACTCCTGGTCTTCTGGCTCGGGCAGGCGCATCCGGAATCCGTCGTCGTGCTCCGCATCATGGCGGCGGGTGCGATGGCCACGGCCATCGGCTCCTGCGGCCAGTCCGTCGCGGTGGCCCTGGGGAGGCCGGGATGGTCGGCGTTGACGGGGGCGTTAGGACTGGGGGCGACCGTGATTCTTTACATGTCCGCGGGGCAACGCTATGATTACGTCGGCTTGGCCGGCTCGGTCTCCGCCGGCCTGGTATTGATCCAGATCGTTTTCATGATCGGGTTGCGCCGGATCCTGGAGTTCCGCTGGGGAGAGTACGTGGGAAACGCCCTCATCAAGCCTGCCGTTCTGACGCTGCCGCTGGCCGGCGTCTATGCGGGGTGGGGCGCGCTGGCTTCCCATTTCCCCTCGGTCGACACCCGGATCCGCGCCTTCCTGGTGCTCGCTCCCGCGTTTCTCCTGTCCGCGGTCCTGGGCTGGGTCCTCGCACGCGCCCTCCGCGTCATCGATGACGTCGACCTCGACGTCCTGAAATCCACGGGTCGCCGTCCAACCGCATGAACATCCTCTACCTGTCCGACATCCTGAACGTCCACGACGAGCGGCTGCTCTCGCAGTTCCGAGCCGCCGGTCACACGGTGACGCTGCTGACGTTCTTTCACCGCGCCCCCGAGCTGCCCAAGTTCATCGCCGACCTGGGCCTCACGATCATCCACGAAAAGTACGCGACGTATCCGGACGGCGCCGGGGCCAGCCGCTGGCGGCTCATCCGCGCCGTGGAATATCGCCGCGACGAGGCGCGCGCCTGCCTCAAGATCAAGGAAGTCATGCGCCGGAACCGCTTCGACGTCGTCTTCGCCAACTGGGCGCTGACCTCGGGCTACGTGGCCGCCCACGCGCTGGCCAAGCCGCTCTGCCTCTTTCCCTGGGGTTCGGACATCCTGGTCTGGCCGAAGCTCCACCGCGGATTCGCCGAGCGCGCCACCAAGGCCCTCCGCACCGCGGACCTCGTCGTCTGCAACTCGAAGACCGCCGCCGAGGAGGCCAAGCGCCTCGCACGGCTGCGTCCCGACGCCGTCGAAGTCCTCCCCATCGAGCTCGACGGCGGCAAGTTCGAGCCGCGCCCGCGCAACGACGCCCTCCGCGCCGAGTGGGGGGTGAGCGACAAGACGGTCGTCATCTCGACGCGGCCGCTGAAGGAGATGTACGACCATCCGACCCTGATCGCCGCGCTCGCGAAGCCCGGCATGGAGAACTTCGCGGCCGTCCTCGTCGGCGAGGGCAATCTGCGCGCCGACCTGGAAAAGCGCGCCATCGACCTCAAGGTCGCCGACCGCGTCAAGTTCGCGGGCATGGTGGACAACGAGAAGATCCCGGACCACCTGGCCGCGGGCGACCTCTACGTGACGTGTTCGCGCAGCGACAGCGCGTCGCTCGGCCTGCTCGAGGCCATGGCGTCGGGGCTGCCGGTGGTGTCGAGCGACATCCCGGCGAACCGGGAATGGATTGCCGACGGCCAGTCCGGCTGGCTCTTTCCGGGCGGCAATCCCGAGGCGCTCTCGAAGGTCCTCCTCAAGGCCGCCGAGAACGAGCAGAACCGGCAGGAGGTTGCGCTGCGCGGTCGGGCGATCGCGCTGGCCCGCGCCGACTCCCGTAAGAACTTCCCCCGCCTGCTGGCGCGGATCGAGGCCCTCTCGAAGGCCGCCAAGGCCCAGATGCAGTAGGAACGTGTTATCATTCCTGCAACGCAGGAATGGCAACCGCGTGAGAATCCTCTATCTGACCTTTGACGACCTGACCATTCCGTTCGCGTGGTCGGTCCACGTCCGCGAAATCGTCAACGGCCTCGCCGCCCGGGGCCACGCGGTCCGCCTGGTCTGCCCGCGAGGCCTCGCTCCCGGCGTGAAGGCCGACTGCGACCCGCTGCCCTCCGGGAAGTTCCAGCACTGGTCCGGATCCCTCGGCACCTTCGTCCGCAGCGGGAAGGATTTCGGCCCCGACGTGGTCTATGTCCGCGGCATCCACGGCACCGTAACCCCGGCCCTCGCGGCCGGCAGGCTGGGCCGCCCCCTCGTCGTGGAGGTGAACGGACTTCTCGAGGACGAGGTCAAGGGCTGGCGTCGGGCCGTGGCCCGCAAGTCCCACCGCTTCACGCTGCGCCGGGCTGCGGGGGTGGTCACCGTCTCCCCGCTCCTGAGGGACGCGCTCGCGGAACGCTATGGCTATCCCGCGAACCGGATCGAGATCGTCCCCAACGGCGTCGATCCCGAGCGCTTCCGGCCCGCCGACCGCGTGGCCGCCCGGGAGAAACTCGGACTGCCGCTGCATCGCCCGCTGATCGTCTGCGTCGGTGGATTCTTCTCCCACCACGCCGTGGACCTTCTCATCGCGGCGGCCGGGAAGACCCGGGCGCAGCTGGTCCTCATCGGGAAGGAGGGCCCCAGCGGCGGCGACATCCTCCACGCGGGCCGCGTTCCGCACGACCAGGTCCCGGACTATATCGCCGCGGCGGACGTCTGCGCCTATGTCCTCCGCGCCCCGCACCGCCAGTTCGGCTACTCGCCGCTGAAAGTCTTCGAGTATATGGCGTGCGGGCGCCCCGTCATCGCCGCGACCGACCTCGACGAGATCCGCGGCTTCATCAACGGCGGGGGCATCGGCGTGGCGGTGCCGCTGGAGGTCGACGCGTTCTCGCGTGCGCTCTCGGAGCTGCTGGCCGATCCCGACCGCGCCCGCCGGATGGGGGAACGGGGTCGGGAGCTGGCGGTTTCCAGGTACACGTGGGAAAAATCGGTCGGCGGAGTCGAGCGCGTCCTCCGTTCCGTTCAGGCGTCGGAGTCCTAGGCCGGCCCCGTTCGTCGCGGGCGCGGATATACTTGTAGGGTCCGGCGCCGCAGGATGCCGATACTGAACCCGGGATCCCGCGCCCGAGGCCAAGATCATGATGCGTATTTCCGTCGTCCTGCCCACGTTGAACCGGCCGGAGGCCATCTACAACCTCCTTCGGCACCTGGAGCACCAGACGACGCCGCCCTTCGAGATCGTCGTCGTCGATCAGTCCGAGGCGGCCGACGCGCGGCTGGCCGCCTACGCGTCGACGCATCCGCTCGTGCGGCTCCACCGGATCCCCGTCAAAGGCCTTCCCAATGCCCGCAACGTGGGCATCGGTCTCGCCAAGGGCGACTCGGTCCTGTTCCTGGACGATGACAGCATCCCCGACACCGGCCTGGTGGGCGGGCATGCCGAGGCCTACGGCGATCCCGCGATTTCCGGCGTCGGCGGCCAGGTCCGCGGCGGCTATGACGCCGGCGGCTCCGAGATCGGCACGTTCCGGGAGAGCAACGGCCGGGTCGTCCGCAACTTCGGCGCCTCCACGCGCTGCGAGGTGGATCATCTTCCGGGCGGGAATATGTCGTTCCGCCGCGAGGTTTTCGAGCGGGTCGGCGGCTTCGATCTCCGCTACGGGGGGTCCGCGATCGGGGAGGAGACGGACTTCTGCCTGCGCGCGCGCCGCGCGGGGTTCCGCTTCGTCTTCGAGCCGCGGGCGTCGCTGGAGCACCTGCACCTGCCTACGGGCGGCTGCCGGGCGCCGCGCTTCGAGGACTGGCTTTACTGGCACTCGCACAACACGGTGCTCTTCGCGCTGCGCCACGCCCGCCGGGCGATGCTGCCGCTCTTCTTTCTGAAGCGGACGCTGCGCCTGGGCCTCTTCGCGATCGAGCACGGATCGCCGGCGCTGATCGCCGTGGGCCTCCAGGGCTTCGCCCGCGGGATCGCGACCTACCGCGCCGGCCGCTGATGCGCATCGGGATCTACGCGCCGAACATGGCCACGCCCGCCCCCAGCGGCGTCGAGCGCTATATCGTCGAGCTGCTGCGCGCGCTGGCCCAGGAAGCGCCCGCCCACGAAATCGCGCTGCTCACCGACTCCGCCGATCTCCCGGTCCCCGAGGGCGGGCGCCGCATCCCCCTGAAATCGATGGGCCGCGGCTCCCGGCTCTGGTTCGACCACTGCCGCCTGGCCCGCGTCGCCCGCGACGAGAAGCTCGACCTGCTCCACTGCATGAAGAGCTTCGTGCCGTCGAAGCTGGATTGCCCGAGCGTGGCCACCGTCTACGACGTCATCTTCCTCAAGCGCCCCGAGCTCTATCCCTTCTGGTGGCGGGCGTACTGGACGCGGACCCTCAAGGCCTCGATCGACCGCGCGACCGCCGTCGTCACCATCTCCGAGGCGACGGCCCGCGACGTCGAAACGCTGCTCCCCGCCGCGAAGGGGAAGGTCACGGCCGTCCGCAGCGGCGTCAATCCCGCGGCCTTCTCGATGGCCGACGCCGACGCCCGCCGGCTGCGCGCCGCGCGCTCGGTGAAGCCGCCGTACTTTCTCGCCGTCGGCAACCTGACGAAGCGGAAGAACATCCCGGTGCTGCTCGACGCGTTCGGGTCGATCCAGTCCGACGGCGCCCGTCTGGTGCTGGCGGGCGCGGAGGAGTATGGCGCCGACGAGGTCCTGACCCGCCTCAAGCGGGGCGAAAAGGGCGTCACCTGGCTCGGGCGGGTGAGCGACGCCGATCTGGCCGCGCTCTACAAAGGGGCGCTCGCGCTCGTGTATCCGTCGTCGGACGAGGGCTTCGGCCTGCCGGTGCTCGAGGCCATGGCCCGCGGGGTGCCGGTCGCCTGCTCGGACCTGCCCGTGCTGCGCGAGGTCGCCGGCGACGCCGCGGTGATGTTCGACCCGCGTGACGTGAGCGCGATCCGCGCG
>Ga0137410_10002555_pt1 | contig 12375 bp, 12 predicted proteins | sample CZODoug1_16funga_FD_108878 | JGI IMG/M metagenome (GOLD analysis project Ga0137410, IMG submission 108878) | Vadose zone soil fungal communities from Angelo Coast Range Reserve, California, USA - CZODoug1_16fungal (Illumina Assembly) | ecosystem: Environmental > Terrestrial > Soil > Vadose zone... | reverse complement strand
GCCTGCATCTACCAGAAGCAGGAGCCGGTGAACATCCCGCAGATCGAGACGCGCACGCTGAAGGACGTGCTCGAGCTGCCCTGGGGATTCGAGATCTACTCGCTGCTCACGCGCTGGAATCCGCTCAACTTCGGGCGGCCCCTGCCCCTGCCGGCGACCGGCCGCAAGGTGCTGATCGCCGGCATGGGTCCGGCCGGATTCACCCTGGCGCACCACCTCATGAACGACGGCCACGCCGTCGCGGGCATCGACGGGCTGAAGATCGAGCCGCTGCCCGCGCAGTTCTCGGGCGTCGCGCAGGACGGAACGCGCGCGCCTTTCGAGCCGGTGCGCGACGTGGGCACGCTGTTCGAGTCGCTCGACGACCGCGTGATGGCCGGGTTCGGCGGCGTGGCCGAATACGGCATCACGGTGCGCTGGGACAAGAATTTCCTGAAGCTGGTGCGCCTGCTCCTCGAGCGGCGCGCCGAGTTCGCGATGTTCGGCGGCGTACGCTTCGGGGGTACCGTCGTCCTCGAGGACGCGATGGAGCTCGGTTTCGACCACGTCGCGCTCGCGATGGGCGCGGGGAAGCCGACCGTGCTCGACATCCCCAACGGCCTCGCGCGCGGCGTGCGCGCCGCCTCCGACTTTCTGATGGCGCTCCAGCTCACCGGCGCGGCCAAGTTGGATTCGATCGCCAACATGCAGCTGCGCCTGCCGGTCGTCGTGGTCGGAGGCGGGCTGACCGCGATCGACACGGCGACCGAGTCGCTCGCCTACTACCTGGTGCAGATCGAGAAGTTCCTCACCCGCTTCGAGGCGCTCGCCGCGGAGTCAGGGGAGGACGCGGTGCGCGCGAAGTGGGACGACCAGGAGCGCGAGATCGCCGAGGAATTCCTCGCGCACGCGCGCGCGGTGCGAAAGGAGCGGTCGGCCGCCGAGCGCGGGGGCCGCGAGGCGCGCGTGGTCGAGCTGCTGCAGCACTGGGGCGGCGTGACCATCGCGTATCGCAGGCGGCTGATCGACAGCCCCTCCTATACCCTCAACCACGAGGAAGTGGAAAAGGCGCTGGAGGAAGGCATCGGATTCTCGGAGAATCTCACGCCGGTGGCGATGGACGTCGACAACTACGGCGCGGTGCGCGGCATCCGCTTCACGCGCCCGAGCGGCCTGGAGTCGGCCGAGCACTGGCTGCCGGCGCACACGGTGTTCGTCGCCGCCGGGACCCAGCCGAACACGGTGCTGTCGCGCGAGCACGCGGGGTTCTCGCTCGACGGAAAGTATTTCCAGGCCTGCGACGAGGACGGACAGGCGGTCAAGCCGCAGCGCGCGATCTCCAAGCCCGAGCGCGCCGACGTGCTGCTGTCGCGCCTGGAGGACGGCCGCTTCGCCAGCTTCTTCGGCGACCTGCACCCGTCCTACTTCGGCAACGTGGTCAAGGCGCTCGGCTCGGCGCGCCAGGGCTACCCGGTCCTGTCGCGCGTTCTGGCGAAGCGCCCGCCGCAGTCGGCAAAGTCCACGGGAGAGTTCTTCACCTCGCTCGCGGACCAGTTGCTGGCGACGGTTCACAAGGTCGAGCGGCTTACGCCGAACATCGTCGAGGTCGTCGTGAAGGCGCCGCTCGCTGCGCGAAAGTTCCGTCCGGGCCAGTTCTACCGTCTGCAGAATTTCGAGACCCTCTCACCCGTGATCACGGCCGGCGGAGCGCCGACCCGTCTGCAGATGGAGGGCCTCGCCATGACCGGCGCCTGGGTCGACCGCGATCGCGGCCTCGTCTCGACCGTGGTGCTCGAGATGGGCGGGTCGTCCGACCTGTGCGCGATGCTGAAGCCCGGCGAGCCGGTGATCCTCATGGGCCCGACCGGCAGCCCGACGCACATCGCCGCGGGCGAGACCGTGATCCTCGCGGGCGGTGGCCTGGGCAACGCGGTGCTGTTCTCGATCGGCGCGGCGTTTCGCGAAATGGGCTCGAGGGTCCTCTACTTCGCCGGATACAAGAAGGTCATCGACCGTTACAAGGTCGCGGAGATCGAGGCCGCCGCGGACACGGTGGTGTGGTGCTGCGACGAGGAGCCGGGGTTCAAGCCTTCCCGGCCCCAGGACCGCAGCTTCGTCGGCAACATCGTCCAGGCGATGGACGCCTACGCCCAGGGCGGCCTCGGGCCGCTGTCGATCGACATGCGGAACGCCGACCGGCTGATCGCGATCGGCTCCGACCGGATGATGGCGGCGGTCGCGCGCGCGCGCCACGACGTGCTCAAGGACCACCTCAAGCCGCATCACTTCGCGATCGGGTCGATCAACTCGCCCATGCAGTGCATGCTCAAGGAAATCTGCGCGCAGTGCCTGCAGCCTCACCGCGACCCGCGCACCGGGAAGAAGACCTACGTGTTCTCGTGCTTCAACCAGGACCAGGACCTGGACAGCGTCGACTTCGGCGCGCTGTCGGAGCGCCTCAAGCAGAACTCCTTGCAGGAAAAGATCACTTCGCAGTGGATCCGGCGCTGCATGCCGGAACTGCGCAAGCAGCGCAGCCTGGTCTGACGCTTAGTGCCAGTCCTCGCGGGGAGGAATGGGCAGCGGCATTACGGCGATGCCTTCCTCGAGCAGATCGCGCGTCTCCTCGCCGGTCGCCACGCCGCGGATGTTCCGGTCGCGCGCTTCCTTGCGGTGAATGCGCCGCGCTTCGGCGGGGAATTCCTTTCCGACGTCCTCGGTGTTGAGCAGGATGGTGTCGATCATCTCGCGCAGCTTGCGAGAGTCCGGCGCCTGGGGAGCCGGCGATTGCGTCTGCTCCGCGCTCTCGGCCCGTCCGATCTTCGCCGTGAGCAGCTTCTCGACATGGGAACCGCCGCATACCGGGCAAGCGAGCAGCCCGCGGCCCTTCTGGCCCTCGAAGTCCTCGGCCGAGGCGAACCAGCCCTCGAAGCGGTGGCGATCCCGACAGATGAGCTCGAATACGATCACGTTTGCAGTGTCCTGAAAAGATCCTCGTGCGTCAAGGCAATATCGGCGCGCGCTGCGCCGATTTCAAGAGGCCGGCGCCGCTAGCGGTGCAGCGGCGGTTCCGCCGCCAGCGCGTCTTCTTCGGGCGACCTGGGAGCCGGCGGCTTCGCGAGCGCCATCACCAGGCCGAGAAGCACCGCGACGACCGCGGCGATCAGCCACACCACCGCCTCGGCGAGGCTGCTGCGCGCGGCGAACTCGGTCTGGGCGTAATAGGCGACCACTTGCTCGCGGGCCTTGAGGTCGTCGAGCGTCGGGACGAAGGTCTTGGTTTCGCCGTTGCGGTCGACATACGGGCCGGGAGCTCCGTACTCCTTGAAGCGCCGCTTCGCCACGGCCTGGCTCAGGAGTTCCTTTCTCTCGGGCGACGGGACCTTGCTGAACGCCGCCGCCGCTTGCGTCGCCGGAGCCTTGCGTTGCACCGCGCCCGCTGCCGCGCTCAGTGTGCCGTACTTCTGGTAGGCGAAGCCGCCCGCGGCCGCGCAGGCCGCAGCGGACGCGACGAACATGAGCACGCCCGCGCGGTGCGCGCCGTAGGCGCCGATGCGCCGGGTGCCTTCGAACAGGCAAAGCAGCGCCACGGCCCCCGCGGCGACGTACAAAGCGAAGTCGATCCAGTTTTCAATCATGGGCCACGCCCCGTAGTGGGTCCGCCTCAGAATAGCGCCGGGCCCGGAGGCGGTCTAGCGATCCCCGGCGGACATGCGCATTTATGGCGCTAGAACGCGACCGTGAAGCTGATCTCGGGATAGGTGTCGCTGCACGAGCGGTAGATCGCCGTGCTGCAATCCACGTACGACTCGTACACGACCCCTGCGCCGATGTAGGCCCTGCGCCCGGCCGCCACGTAGGCGCCCGCGCGCCCGCCGTACGAATTGATGTCCGGCAGCCCCGACACGTAGGTGCGCCGGTAGAAGGCGCCGATGTACGGCTTCACCACCGGTACCTGGTAGAAGACGTACTGCACCGAAGGCGTGACCTTGTAGAAGTGGGGATCGGCCCCCGACCACGACTCGGCGGAGAGCCCGACGTTCAGCCCGTCGATCACGTAGTAGTTGACGCCCAGCCCGGCGACGAAATAAGTCTCGTTGAAAGCGTAACCGGTGCCCACGCCGACGACGAAGTGCGTGCTGCCCCTGCCGAAGACACCGGCGACGTCGGCCGCGTTCGCCGTTGACGCGAACGCCGCGGCCGCGGCGAAGAGTGCGGCGATCGATTTGCGGGTCATCGTTTAGTGTTCCTGTATGTGGTGCCCGGGGCAGGACTTGAACCCTGCATGGCCTTTCGGCCTAGGGATTTAAGTCGACCCAAGCCAACAATTCGCAACAAGTGACAGTATGCAGCAGCTTTCGAGTCAATGGGTTACCTGCTGTGCGTTGCGGTAGACTTTGGCGGTTTGTTGCACCGATTGTGCCAAAAATGTGCCGTGACCCCAAAGGAGGAGGCAACTAGTGGTGGATTCAGCCATGTGGACGCTTCTTGGATCATTAGGAGGAGTTGGCATCGGGTCGTTCGTTACTTGGAAAATCCAACAGCGCCAACTCGCCGCGCAAGAACGAACACGCTTCCACGAGCAACGACTGGAGATCTACACCCAATTCACAGGTGCCTGCAATCAGTACATGAGCGCAATGCAAGTCGGCCCTCAGGCGGCTGCTAACGCCACAAGCGCTCACGTTCTACTAATCGCGGCGTTCGAGAAACTACGGATGTGTGGCTCAACCAACGTATTCAACGCCGCGACCGCGGTTCACGCGATCTGTGTCCCAGTGATGACTGGCCAAGCAAATGCGAATCAAGTGGGGCTAGCCTTTAACGCTCGCATGGCGGAATTAGTCGTTGAAGCGCGCAAAGAACTCGGGATAGATTAATCGTCCCGTGGCACAACGCATCCGCCCCGTCGTAGGCAAGCTCGACGTCAGCGGCCGCTTCCCCTGCCAAATCATCGCGACAGCTATCTTGCTGGGGCTTGTTGCAAACGTTGCCCATGCATCCGACTGGCAATACGCTGGGTACGACAAGAAAGGCACTGTCGAGTCTCACACTTTTTTCGATGCCGAGAGTATCAGCCATCCGTCCAAGGACGTAACACGAGTCTGGATGAAGACGATCCTGGCGCGAAACCTTGACCGCTACAACAAAGCCCATGAACAAATGGTCACCCAGAAAACCGCTCGGAAACTCGCCCTTGGCTATTCGCCACGATTCTTGATGCTGCCCGCAATCCAGACTAAGTACACTAAGGCCAAGCTGGAAGACGCTGTTGTCGATCTTACAATCTACGAAGTGATAGCGAACGAACCTGAAATCAAGGAATCCTCCAAGTACTACTGGGAGATTGATTGCGCCGGCAAACGTATGAGACTACTAGATGCTTATTCCTTCAACAGTCGAGGTGAACTATCAAATAGAACTACCCGCCCCGAGGGAACCTTCGGCTTCGTCCCGCCGGATTCCAATGGAGAATGGCTGTCAACGATGGTGTGTCCAGCCAAATAGGCAAGTGGATCGCATCGAGCTTTGGTTCTGGGAGCTGAAGGACGAGCTGAGCGGCAAATGGCGCAGGACGCGCTACCGCATGACTGAAGAGAATGCGCGCAGGATCGACGGAACGCTCGAGATCCGCCAACCTGATCCGGCGAGGATCTGGCCGCCCCAGGGCTAAAACCCGTGACAAACCACCGGACTCCTTGGAGAGCCACGCTGTGGCAAAAGTGACTGACCTGATCCCGGACGTGCAGACTCTCTTGGCGTTGGAGGCCCCCGAACTCGCCGGCACCATTCTCCAACACCTTTGTTCGATACATCCGAGCGAACAAAATCAGTTGTTGCGCTTGGGAAATTACACCGGATTGCTCACAGGGAATTCTCGCTCGTCTCCATATCCTGAACAGCACTGGGAGGAGATCAACATCCGCGTGGCCGAGGCGTGGGCCTGGTTAAGCGCTCACGGCCTTATCGCACCCCGCCCGGAAGGTGGGGACAACGGATGGGTATTCATAACGAGGATCGGGAAGGAAGCGGCCTCCGCGGCCGGGTTCACGGAGTATCGCAAAGCGATGGAGCTTCCGAAAGAAAAACTCCATCCTGCAATTGCGGAGCGGTGCTTTGGGCACTTCATCAGAGGTCTTTTCGATACAGCCGTATTCGAGGCGTACAAGGCGCTCGAGATAGCGATTCGGGAAGCAGCAAGGCTTGGACCCAATGATCTCGGGCCAGATCTGGCGCGGAAAGCGTTCAACGTTCCAAAGGGTCCGCTTACAGATCCTAAACAAGTCGCCGCAGAGCAACAGGCATTATCCGATCTTATGGCCGGCGCACTCGGCAGCTACAAGAATCCGCACAGCCACCGGAATGTCGCAGTGTCGCCGGAGGAGGCCGTAGAAATGATCGTTCTGGCAAGCCACCTTCTGCGAATCGTGGACAGTCGCCGCCCTAAATAGTCGAGCGGGAAATAGCTACAGGCCAAGGCTTAGGAGCGATATGGACACCGACGGAAAACTAACCATCCGTGAGCTATACAACGCTCAGGTGGCGTACATCAACGCAGCCGAAGCGATTACGTGGTTTCGGTTCAATACTTTTCTGATCGTCAATTCAGTGTTATTGCTCACATGGTCAGTCATTTACGGGCCTGCCGTCGCATCTGGGAAGATGCTTGGTGCGCCCGCGAGCGTGGTACTGACAGTGGTTTCCATGATCGGGATTTTAGGCGGGATCTTTTGGTCCGAGCTGGGACGAAGGGGAAGGGAAACACAAAAGGAGTTCGTGAGGCAGGCTCAGTGCGTCGAAATGAAGGGCGATTATTGGGACCGGGAATACGACCCACGCCTAAAGCCGATTTGGGAAACCGAGCGGATCCGCGAGAAAGGCCCCAAGTGGGGCACGAGCACCAGTATTCTCAGGAGGACACCGCTGGCGTTTTCTGTCGTGCATACCATCCTGGCTTCGACTGTCCTGATCCCTTGGTTGAACTGGGTTTTGGGCCTTGGGGTGATCATTGGCGCCGTGCTCGGGATGTTGATCTCATGGGTGATATATCTCGCCCTGCAGCCCCTCGGTGCAGACTAGGGAAATGCCTTCCGACCGCATCGAGCTTTGGTTCTGGGAACTCAAGAACGAGATTTCCGGCAAGTGGCGTCCCACGCGTTACCGGATGACCGAGGAGGACGCCCGCACCAGGCACGACGACAACGCGCGCAAGATCGAGGGCACGCTCGAGGTACGCGAGAGTGTGGGATTCAGGGTCGGTAACTTGCAGCCCGATCGCGAGGAAACGTAACCGGGTCGGGCTATCCAATGTTCATGCTAGACACAAACGCTTTCAACCGAGCGCTTGACGGGTCCGTGGATCCGGTTTCGCTGTCGAGTCGTGGCAAGCTCTTCGTGACGCATGTCCAACTCAACGAAATTCAGGCCACCCCTAGCAAGGAACGCTTGGAGCAACTCCTTGGCGTCTTTGCCGCTGTTGACCAAGAGAAGGTTCCGGCGGCGGCAGCTGTCTGGGATGTTTCAGAATGGGACAGCGCAGAATGGGGAGGTGCCGATGGTGCCTATGCAGCAATGCTTGCGAGTCTGAACGCGCGCAACAACAGCAAAAAAAGCAACGCCAGAGACGTCCTCATTGCGGTCACTGCACTGAAGCGCGCGTACACCTTGGTTACCGACGATCGCGATCTCGCCGCAGTACTCCAAGAGTCCGGCGGAAAAGCAATTACATTCGAACAGTTGGTGCGCGGATGAACCCGGACATTTTAGGAACGGCGGCTTGGAACCGGATGAAACTATGGGGGCGCTTGGATCAAATACTAGTGTAACTAGCTGACTATCTTGGTGCCCGGGGCAGGACTTGAACCTGCATGGCCTTTCGGCCTAGGGATTTTAAGTCCCTTGTGTCTACCAGTTTCACCACCCGGGCCGGTTGGTGGATTGTGGCAGAACGAAACCGCAAGGGGTAATGGAGGCGGGAGTCGGAATCGAACCGGCGTCCACGGCTTTGCAGGCCGCTGCATGACCACTCTGCCATCCCGCCGTGTGCTTTGAACCGGAACAGCGAACGGGCTGTTCCGGGAAATTCTTGGAGCGGGAGAGGAGTCTCGAACTCCCGACCTTAACCTTGGCAAGGTTACGCTCTACCAACTGAGCTACTCCCGCGCGGAGGGCAAATTCTACGGGCCCGCCCCTCTGCGGTCAATACTGCGGCGGCGGTCTCCGGGCGGGCGCGGCGCCATGGCCCGCTGCAGGTAATTGAACATCGACACCAGGGTGAGGATCGCGGCAACATAGATCAGCCAAGTGCCGATGCGCTGAACGTCGATGGGACCGATCGAATCGTGGTAGAGCAGCATGGGTACCGCGATCATCTGCGAGATCGTCTTGACCTTGCCGAGGAAGTTGACCGCGACGCTCTTCGACTGGCCGATCTTGGCCATCCATTCGCGCATCGCCGAGATGGCGATCTCGCGGCCGATGATCACGAAGGCGATGATCGCGTTGGCGCGCTCGAGCTCGACCAGCACGATGAGCGAGGCCGCGATCATGAGCTTGTCCGCGACCGGGTCGAGGAACGCTCCGAACGCCGAGGTCTGGTTCAGCTTGCGCGCCAGGTAGCCGTCGAGCCAGTCGGTGATCGCGGCGACGATGAAGACGGACGTCGCGATGAGGTTGCGCTGCCAGCCCGTCAGCCAGGCGTCGGGAACGGTGAACACCCCGATGACCACCGGGATCATCACGATGCGCAGCCAGGTCAGGAGGTTCGGAACGTTAAGCGGCATGGAGCTCCCGGTAGATCTTCTCGGCGAGCTTGCGGCTGATGCCCTCGACCTGCGTCAGGTCCTCCACGCTCGCGCCCATGACCCCTTTCAGTCCTCCGAACCTCGTGAGCAGCTGCTTGCGCCGCTTCGCGCCCACGCCCGAGATCCCCTCGAGCGAGGACGTGGTGCGGCGCTTCGAGCGGCGGGCGCGATGCCCGGCGATGGCGAAGCGGTGCGCCTCGTCGCGGATCTGCTGGATGAGGTGCAACCCCGCATGGTCCGGCGGCAGCCGCACCGGCTGTCCTCCGACCCACAGCTCCTCCAGGCCAGGCTTGCGCTCGGGGCCCTTGGCGATGCCGACGAGCGCGATGTCGGAGAGGCCGACCTCGGCGAGCGCCTCTTTCGCCGCGGCCACCTGCCCCCTGCCCCCGTCGATGAAGATCGCGTCGGGCGCCATGCCCTGTCCCGCGGCAATGCGGCCGTAGCGGCGGGCGAGCGCCTGGTTGAGCGCGGCGTAGTCGTCGCCCGGAGTGAGGCCCTCGATGTTGTAGCGGCGGTATTCGCCTCGGCGCATGTCCATTCGATCGTACACCACGCACGCCGCTACCGTCGCCTCGCCCATGGTGTGGCTGATGTCGAAGCACTCGATGCGCTGCACGGTGTCCGGCAGTCCCAGCGCCTCGCGCAGCGCAGCAAGCTTCGTCCCCTGCGTGCTGCGCTCAATGAGCCGAGTGGTCAGCGCCTGGCGCGCGTTTTCTCGCGCCATGTCGAGCCAGGCACGCCGATCGGCGGTCGGCCTGGTTACGATGCGCACCGTCCGCTTCGCGTACTCGGTGAGGGTCGCCTCGAGCTCGTCGGATTCGATGTCCTCGCCCACCACGATCAGCGGAGGAACCGGGCGCTCCAGGTAGTGCTGCGCGATGAACGCCGACAGCACCTCTCCCGCGTCGCGCTCCTCCGCGTTCTGAGGGAAGAGGCTGCGGTCGCCGAGTTGGAGGCCGCCGCGCACCATCGTCAGGTTGACGCATGCGACACCCTCGTCCAGGACCACGGCGATGACATCGACGTCGACGTCGTTGCCGGTATCGGCGTACTGGCGCTGGCTCACCTTCGCAAGCGATTGAATCTGATCCCGGTAGACCATCGCTTCCTCGTAGCGCCGCGCGTCCGACGCAGCCTGCATGCGCTCCTCGAGGCGCTTCAGCGCGGTATCGCTGCGCCCCTCGAGGTACAGCTGCGCGCCCTTCACGTCCTCCGCGTAGGCGGAGGCACTGATCTGGCCCACGCACGGCGCCGTGCAGCGTCTGATCTGGTAGAGCAGGCACGGCCGCGAGCGGTTCTGGAACACCGAGTTCTCGCAGGTACGCAGCCGGAAGACCCGCTGCAGCAGCTGGATGCTCTCGCGCACCGCTCCGGCGTGCGGGAACGGGCCGAAGTAGTGATGCGCCTTGTCCATCGGACCGCGGTGGAAGCCCAGGCGGGGAAACTCCTCTCCGGTCACCATCAGGTAGGGATACGACTTGTCGTCGCGGAATAGGATGTTGTAGCGCGGGCTGAGCGACTTGATGAGGTTGTTCTCGAGGATCAGCGCCTCGGCCTCGGAGCGCGTCACCGTGATCTCGACCGAGGCGACCTGCGACAGCATCATGGCGGTTCGAGGCCCGTGCTGGGTCTTCTGGAAATAGGAGGAGACGCGCTTCTTCAGGTCGGCCGCCTTGCCCACGTAGAGGGCTTCGCCCTGCGCGCCGATCATGCGATACACGCCAGGCGTGCCGGGCAGGCTCGCGACGAGCGTCTGGGCGTCGAACGGTTCGGCGGGCGAAGCGTCCGCGCGCCCTTGGGGAGGGAGCGCTGGGCGTCGGAGAATCATCGGGCGCTGCGGAGGAAAGTCGCGATATCGCGAATCACCGCTTCGAACATCGCCGCGGTCAGCCTTCGCGTCTGCGTATTATAGCGGCTGCAGTGGTAGCTATCGAAAAGCAGCGCGCCTAGTCGGACCTGAGGAAGCTCGTGTTCGGCGTGGTGTGCGAAGCGCCATTTCCCCGGAGAGAGCCCCAGGGCCATCAGCACGGCGCGATGGGCGATCGCACCGAGCGCGAGGATGGCGCGCGGACGCACCGCGACGATTTCCCGCGCAAGAAAGCGATTGCAGCGCCGGACCTCGTCCGGCTGGGGCTTGTTCTCGGGCGGGAGGCATTTCACGGCGTTGGTCACGCGGCAGCCGATGAGCTTCAGGCCGTCATCCGGATCGGCCGATCCTTCGTGACTCGCAAATCCCTGGCCGTGGAGGGTCTTGTACAGGAGAATGCCGGCGTGATCGCCCGTGAACGGGCGGCCGGTGCGGTTCGCGCCGTGCAGGCCGGGAGCGAGTCCGACGACGAGCAGCTCCGCGCGCGCGGGCCCGAAGGGCGCAACAGGCCTGGCGTGGTATCCGGGGTGCTCGCGCCCAATGCGATCGAGATGGGCCGCGAGCCGCGGACAGTCGCGGCAGGACGGATCGAAGGAGGAAACCTTCGTCGGATGCGGCTTTTTGCGATAAAATGCCGCGCTTTTGCTCGGAACAACCATGGCCAAAGTTCTCGCTACCGAAATCCGCGTCGGTCACCTGCTGGAGTGGGAAAAGCGGATCTGGCGCGTGCTGAAATGCTACCACGTGCACGTCGGCGGACGCGGCGGCGCCTTCATGCAGGTCGAGATGAAGGACATCGATACCGGCACCAAGACCAACCAGCGCATACGCACCGAGGACAAGGTCGAGCGCGCGTTCGTGGAGCCGCGCGAGATGCAGTACCTCTATCACGAAGCCAGCGGCTTCGTGTTCATGGACAAGGAGAACTACGAGCAGCTCACCCTTTCGGAAGGCATGCTCGAGGGGCAGAGCGGATTCCTGCTTCCCAACACCGACGTCAAGGTGACCTTCTACAACGACAAACCGATCGGCCTCGAGCTGCCGCCGTCGGTCGTGCTCACCGTCACCGAGACCGACCCGGAAATCAAGAACGCGACCGTCACCACCTCGTTCAAGCCGGCGACCATGGAGACGGGCTTGGTCGTGCAGGTCCCGCCTTTCGTCAGCACCGGCGAGAAGATCAAGATCAACACCGACGACGGCGCGTACATCGAGCGCGCGTAGTCAGCGTTTCGGCGGCTTGTCCTGAGCGCTGGCGAGCATCGGCAGCGCAGGCGCGGCCGCAGCAGCCGCTGCGACGGCGAAGATGGCTCTGTTCATGTTCCCCTCCTTGAGGCTACATGCCGTCTAACGTTCTCGGCCACCGGGCCGACGGGATGAAGGTTGCCACAAGGAGCGTTGCTTCAGAGGCTCCGCGTGGGCCGCGCTGTTAGGCGTCTCCTGACCTCAACACATCGATCCGTTTCATGCTACCGCGACCAAACGTAATCTTCGTGAGCCACGACTCAAAACCGGCCATGGAACCAAGGGGCACCTGAGCACGAATCTCGTAAATACCTTCTCGACTGTCCATGGCGATCATTTGGCCACCTCGGACGCTGACCTCGCTGCAAATATCCCTAATGAAGTCCTCGGGAACATGGGCTGTGATCACTGCCATAGACAAAGGAAATGAGGTGACAGCTCGGCGCATTTCCAGTGAAACACTCAAATAATAGTAGCCCG
>Ga0137410_10002554_pt1 | contig 12377 bp, 10 predicted proteins | sample CZODoug1_16funga_FD_108878 | JGI IMG/M metagenome (GOLD analysis project Ga0137410, IMG submission 108878) | Vadose zone soil fungal communities from Angelo Coast Range Reserve, California, USA - CZODoug1_16fungal (Illumina Assembly) | ecosystem: Environmental > Terrestrial > Soil > Vadose zone... | reverse complement strand
GCGTTCAGCGCTAGGAGCAAAGCCAGCGCCGCGCTTGCCCGCAAATGATGGGGAGTTGGCTTGGACATAGACTAATCCTACCTCAGTGCGGCCGGCATAAAATGCCGGGTCACGGTAAACTGCGGCGTGTTTATGGGCCTCATATAGTTTATCAACCGGTGTGGTGTCTATGTTTGAGTTGAAGCAGGCGATTGCCGACGTACCTGATTTCCCGCGTCCCGGCATTTTATTCCGCGATATCTCTCCGCTGTTGCGCGATCACTTCGACGCCACGATACGTGCCTTGGATGCGCTGCTTACCGATGCGGAGTGGAGCGAGATCGACGCTTTGGCGGGAATCGAGTCGCGCGGGTTCATTCTGGGCGCCGCCCTCGCGAACCGCCGCGGGAAGGGGTTTGTATTGGTTCGCAAGCAAGGCAAGCTGCCGCCGCCGGTGGTCGACGTGGCTTATGATCTCGAGTACGGGTCCGGCGTTTTGGAAATGCAGAGCGGCCGGGGGCGCGTGCTGCTGATCGACGATGTGCTGGCAACCGGCGGCACGATGACCGCCGCTGCCGATCTATGTCAACTCGCAGGTTACCAGCTGCACGCGCTGGTGGCGTTGATGGATCTGAATCTTGTCAGGAACTATTCCTGGCGGACACTGCGCCTGCGTGCGGTCATCAACTATCAACCGTGACCATTGATGCTTGAGTTGCCGAATGCGCTGGTGGTCGTTGCCTTGCGGGCGGAATCCGCAGGGGTTTTCGAGGCGGCGGGTATTCCGGTACTGTACTGCGGTGTCGGTAAGGTCAACGCGGCCATCGCACTTGCGCGCGAGCTGAGCCGCTACGCTCTGCAGGGTCAAGCAATGCCTCTGGTGCTGAACTTCGGTTCGGCGGGAAGTCGTCGCCATCCCACCGGCACCCTGGTGGAATGCCACGAGTTCGTGCAGCGGGACATGGACGTGCGCGGTTTGGGATTTGCATTGGGGGTGACGCCGTATGACGAGGCACCATCCTGCCTGCGCTTCGAACCCGTGTTCAAGCACTTGCCGCCGGCCGTCTGCGGCAGCGGCGATTCGTTCGAAACCGCGGCCACGGAGGTGGACTGGGCGGTCGTCGACATGGAGGCCTATGCGCTTGCAAAGGCATGCTGGTACGCAAAGGCGCAATTTGCCTGCGCCAAGTATGTAAGCGACGGCGCGGATCACGCGGCGGCGGACGACTGGCAGCAAAATCTGCACAAGGCAGCCGACGAGTTTCTGCGCTTGTATCTGGCTGCCGTGCGATAGTCGGATCGTGTCGCGCAGGCGATCGCAAGGAAATCATGGCCTCGTCGAAATTTGCGTTGCCGGCCGGGCTGCTTTTGTTGACGCTGCCGCCAATCGCCGGCGCGACCGTTCAAGTGATGGTGGGCCCCACCCCCATCCCGGACGGCGAGGCCAGGTCGGCCGGCGACATCACGGTCGTCAACGAGAGGTTGGCGTTCGCGCTGGCGGTGCGATCGCCGGTTCCGTATGGGGTGCCGCGCGGTGCGATTGTGGACGTGGCTCCCGTGGTGAACGGCAAGATCGGTCGCGACTGTGTCGTTTTCGCGGACTTCATTCCCAATAATTGGTCGGCCTGGCCCAATACTTTCCAGCACGTCGAGGTCCTCGAACGCGGCCCCCGGCGAGCCGTCGTCCGTACGGTGCGCGACTGGGGCAAGGTGAAGGTGACCACGGTCTACACTCTCCAGTCGAACGCAGACTCGGTCGAGATCCGCGCGACCATGAGCAATGGGGGTGCCGCCCTGACCGGCCTGCTGTCGGGCCTGACGCTGTGGCCGAAGGGAGGCTATTTTTTCGGTGTTCCGGGATTGGCGGGGCTGGTGCAGGGTAAGACTGACGGGGCGCTCGCAGACCGGGTGGTTGCCTATGATGAGAAGTGGACAGTCGCGCTGCATGCGCCGTATGCAGACCATGTCGCCGATGGATCGCTGGACTTGTACCAACTACATGCGCTGGCACCCGGCGAAAGCCGAGAATTCCACGCGTGGCTGCAGGTCGGCCCGAGCGGCGATCTAAAGCCGGTCATCGCGGCCGAAATCGCACGCAAGCATCTTGCTTCAGGGTCGGTTCGCGGCGTAGTCACCGGAGGAGATGGCAGGGCGGTCGAAGCGCCGGTCGTCGTGATCGAAAAGCAGGGTAAGCCCTTTGGCTGGGTACTGGGCCGGCGCGGCGAGTACGAGTTGAGGCTTCCGGTGGGCGACTACGATTTCTATGCCACCGCCAAGAATTATTCACAAAGCGAACGGATTCGTCTGCAGATCACGGCAGGCGCGGCCGCGGTTCGTGATTTTCACGGTTTGCAAGTCCCGGGCAGCATCGAATGGTCGGTGGCGGATACCCGCAACGGCAAGCCGTTGGACGCACGCATCAGTATCGAGGAAGGCCAGAAGCCGCTCGTGGAGTTCCTCGGCCGGAACACGTTCTTTACCGAGCTCGATCGCAAGGGGCGGCTCGATGTGCCGATCGCACCGGGGAACTATCTTTTCACGGTCTCGGCGGGCGGGGGATTCCTGGCCGAGAGGCAGCAGGTAAAGCTCGCGGTCGTTGCCGGCCAGGCGCAGACGGTGAAGATTGCGGTGACGCCGCTATTCGATCCGGCGGCGCGGCAATGGTATTCCGCGGATTTGCATCATCACGCCGATCAGGCGGAAGCGGTGACTCCGCCCGCGGGTCTGGCGCGTTCAGAGCTGGCGGCCGGGCTCGACCTCCTGTTCGTCAGCGATCACGATTCGACGGTGAACCATGGCGTCTTGCAAGCAATCGCCGATCGCCGCGGCATGGCGTTCATTCCCAGCATCGAGCTCTCGGCTTCGTGGGGCCATTTCAACGCATATCCGTGGGTGCTCGGCCAGAAGCTGGCGATCGACACCGGTACCGCGACCATCGACGAGATCATCAAGGAAGGCCGGCGCCAAGGCGCCACCGTAGTGCAGGTGAACCACCCGTTCATCCCCTATGGTTATTTCACCAGCGTGACCGGCGGCGTGGCGCCCGGCGGATTCAGCCCGGCATTCGATCTCATCGAGATCAATGCGGCGGCCCCCGCCGACGATCTGAAAGTGCTGCATACCCTGTGGAACTACTGGAATGCCGGGCATCACTACTACCTCGCGGCGGGCACGGATACGCACGATGTGTGGCGCGACGAGTCCGGTGCCGTGCGCACATTCGTTCACATCGACGGCGGGGTGACGGCCAAGGCGTTTGCGCAGGGGCTGAAAGACGGTCACGGCTACGTGACTTTCGGGCCGCTCATTTACCCGTCGGTGATATTCGGCGATGAGCTCAAGGTGAAGCCCGGCGAGGCATTTACCCTCAGCTTCGATCTGCAATCCGTCGCCGGCGTGAAACAGGTGGAGCTGATCGGGGCAGGCGCGGTGGCCAGGACTGAATCGTTTCACGCGCCATCGCAGCAAGTCCGTGTCGACTTCCCGCTCAGCACCCAAAGCCGTACCTGGTACTCGCTGATTGTGGAAGACAATCAAGGCCATAAAGCCTATACGGATCCGATCTGGGTGGACGCGGTCGAGCCGTGAACCACCAGCGCCGGCCCTCTTGCGGCGGCGGCTACCGGCATGAAAATTCGCTGAGGCCGCGCGGAGGTTCAATGCTCCCAGTGGCCGTTCACGTGCTGCCAATGCGAGCCCACTTGATCCCATCGATCGGGAACCCAGTGAGACCCGCGACGCTCGAATATGTGGTGCCCTGAAACCCAAGAATACGCATGACCGTTCCAGTCCCAGTAGCCGGGCGCCCAGACGTAGCCGTCGCGCGGCGCGGGCGCCCGCTCCTCACGTGCCGCCGGGGGAGCCACATCCACATCCACGCCTGCTCCCGCGGAAGCCACGGACGAAGTACCTATTCCGCCGGCGCCGAGGCACAGCGCGATCAACATTGTTCTGCTAATGGCCTTCATTCCCGTCACTCCTCTGCTGGGGGCACCTTGACTACACCGACCTGTGTAAGTAAAACGTCAACCATGCCGCCTGTCAAGCAAAAATTACACAGACCTGTGCAATCATGAGCCGCTGGCCCGCCAAGGAGGCCATGCAAGAGCGGATTCTCGATACCGCGGGCCGGCTGTTCTATGGACAGGGCATCCGGGCCGTCGGTGTCGATACGATCGCGGCGGAAATCGGCATCAGCAAGCGCACGCTCTATAACTATTTTCCGTCGAAGGACGAGCTGATCGTCGCGTATCTCTCGCGTCACTTCATCCAAGCCAAGGCGTCCGATCGGCCGCTGCTCGAGCAAATTCTGCGTTATTTCGACTGGCTCGAACGTTGGTTTGCGACCGACACCTTTCGCGGCTGTCCCTTCGTCAACGCCGTCGCCGAATTGGGCGACCCGACGCATCCCGGCGCCAAGATGGCCGTCGCCTTCAAGGAGCAGCGGCGGTTGTGGCTGCGTGATGCGCTGGCTCGGTTGAACGTGGCGGATCCCGACGGCCTGGCGACGCAAGTGGCGATTCTGGTGGAAGGCGCGATCATCGCTGCGCTGATCCGCGGCGATCCCGGCATGGCCGGTGCCGCCAAGGCGGCCGCCCGGGTGCTGCTCACCGCGGCCGGCGTGCCCGATCCCGACGCAGTCCCAGAGCCCATGCGGCGGACCGCGCGAGGCCGGTCCCGCAAATCCCCGGCAGGCGCGCCGGCGCGCAAGGCGCGATCTCGTGTATCTTGATGTCGAGAACTCAGCTTTGCCGCTGCCAAATCTGCGTTCGGCCGAGCAGCGAAATACCGATGCGACCTCACGTCGCGACGCCGTCGAGCCGCGCTTTCTGTGCCAGGTTGTCGCTTCGCCAAAGGTATAGCGCGAGCAACGGGCTGCCGCGGGTACGCATGGCGTGCGGTTCTTCGCTGGCGTGATGGATCAATGCGCCCGGGGCTCGATCCTGCCACCCCGCGTCACCTTGTTGCCACGCTGCCGTGCCGCTCAGCGGCAGGTATATTTCCTCCGCTTCGTGGCGGTGGCGCGGATAATGCGTGGATGGGCCCAGGATCAGAAAGCCGCAGGCGATCCGCTCGCTCGCCAAGGCTCCGTTCCCGCCCCCCAAAATTTCGCTCCATCCATAGTTGTCGAGAAAGGCGCGGTCGAGATCTTTCGCCGTGTAAGTCTGGCGCCAGGCCAGCGACGGCGCGGCGCGATGCACCGCAGCCACCAGCTCGATGCCGAACGGCGCGGCGTCGCGGGCTATTTCCGGCAGCCACCGCAACACCGGCAAATGCGAGGCGGTGATGCGACGTTGCCGAGAGGTGCGCGGCCAATCCGCCAGAAAGGGAGCGAGCGCCGGCTCCTGCAGAGACTCCAGCAGCTTCCGGGTCTGCGCGGCGATGTTCACGGCGAGTCACGCTCTCCTCGGGCTTGGGCGTTCAATTATACTGACTCGCCGGTATTGCCGCAGTTCGGAGAGTTCGTGGCGCCCAAGTTTTCGTTGACTGAGGGAATGGGTTCCGCGAGCGGCGCCGGTACTCTGCGTTTGCAGCGCCCGCTGGCGGTGCGCTGCGGTGCCTTCGGCGACATGGTGCTGTTCACCGCGTTGATCCGTGTGCTGCACGCGCGGTTTCATTCTCCCGTGGACATCGTGACCTCGGGTCCCTGGAGTGAGCCGCTGCTGCGCGGACAACCGGGCGTGGGCGAGATAATGAGCCTGCGCAGCCGCAAGACTCCGTACTGGCTGAGCGCGGATCAGCGGCGCGTCGTGCGGCGCCTGCGGGAGCGCGGCGTGGGTCCGACATGGTTCTGCGACGCCGGCGATGCGGCGCGGCCCTTGCTGGCGCGCGCCGGAATTCCCGAGGAGCTCATCGTCGACGTAAGGGATCACTCACTCTTGCCCGGCGAGCATGCGACGGAGCAATGGCGGCGCCTCGCGCAAATCACGCCGGTTGCGGTCGCCGCGCCTTCCGACGCCGAACTCGCCGCGGTGACGCCGGGGTGCCATCTCGAAGTCAGCGAACGACAGCGCAGTGATCTTGAATCCTGGCTGCGCGCGCACGGCATCTCAGCGGCTCCACCGATACTGATTCAAATCGGCAACAAGCGCACGATGCGGCGCGGCCTGCGCCGATTGGCTGTCAACAACAAGTACTGGCCGAACGAGAGCTGGGCCGAGGTATTGCGCCATGTGCGCGCGCGGCATCCGGATCGCGCGATCGTGCTGCTGGGTACGGGACCCGAATATGCGCTGAACCAGGAAGTCGCGGCGCTGGCGAATATTGCACGGCTGCACAACGCCGCCGATGATCTGCCCGTTCCGCGGCTCGTGGCGTTGTTGGAGCGCGCCGCCGGCCTGATTACCGTCGATTCGGGACCGGCGCATGCTGCGGCGGCGGTGGGCTGTCCGCTGGTGGTGCTGTTCGGCAAGGCGCTGCCGTCGCTGTATCGGCCGTGGGGCACGGCGGGAGCGGACGTGAAAGTCCTGTGCGGCCGGGTAGCGGGAGAGCCCGATATGCTGGGAATTGAACCGCGCAGCGTGATCGAGGCATGGTCGAGCTTGCAACTACGCGATCGAGACGCCTGACGCCGCCGCGCGCTATTGCACGGGCTGCGCCCGCAGCATGTCCTGAGTCACCAAGACGACGCCGCGCTTGGTCACGAAGAAGCGCTGCTGATCCAGCGCGCGGTCTTGCCCTATCTGTGTGCCGTCGGGAATCACGCAGTTCTCATCGAGAATGCAGCGCGTGATCCTGCAGCGGCGGCCGATGGTGACGCTCGGCAGCAGAACGGAATTCTCGATGATGCTGCTGTCCTCGATGCGCACGTCGTTCGACAGCAGCGACTCCTTCACATAGGCGCCCGAGATGATGCAGCCGCCGGCGACCATGGAGTTGACCGCCATCCCGCGCCGCCCTTCCTCGTCCAGCACGAATTTTGCGGGCGGTTGCTGGGCCTGGTATGTCCAAATAGGCCATTGATGATCGTAGATGTTGAGTTCCGGATTGAGCGAAACCAATTCCATGTTCGCTTCGTACAAAGCGTCGACGTTGCCCACGTCACGCCAGTAATTTTGCGCGCGGGTTTCGACGTCATGGAAGGGATAGGCAAACACGCGCAGGGGCTTGATGGCGGGAGGTATGATGTTCCTGCCGAAATCGTGATTGCTGGATTCATTGGCCGCGTCGTCGGTCAGCATTTTCTCCAGGCGGTCCATGCCGATGACGTAGATGCCCATGGACGCACGCGCGAGGTCAGGTTGGCCGATGATGGGATCCGGGTCGTTCGGCTTCTCGGCGAAATTGGTGACGCGATTGGTGTCGTCGGTGGTCAGGATGCCGAATTCATTGGCGCGTTCCAGCGGCACGTCCACGACACCCACGGTAATGTCCGCCTCGCATTGTTCGTGATAAGCGATCATCGGACCGTAGTCCATCTTGTAAATATGATCGCCCGCCAGAATCAGAACGTGAGTCGGGTGGTGCGACCGAATGAAGTCCAGATTCTGATAGACCGAATCGGCGGTGCCGCGATACCAGTGTGGGCCGATTTGCTGCTGCGCCGGAATCAGTTCCACGAATTCGCCGAGCTCGCCGCGCAGATAGCTCCAGCCGCGCTGGATGTGCTGAATCAACGACTGTGCCTTGTACTGAGTGAGCACGGCGATCTGCCGGATGCCGGAGTTGACGCAATTCGACAGTACGAAGTCGACGATCCTGAACTTGCCGCCGAATGGCGTCGCCGGCTTGCAGCGGTGCTGGGTGAGCCCTTTGAGGCGTTCGCCGCGCCCTCCCGCCATGACCACCGCCAGGGTGCCGCTCGTCAAACGGCTGACGTAGCGTCCGGTGTTAGTACGAGCAGCGTGTCGCATACCTATCCTGGCTTCACCGTGAGGAGTCCCGAATCAGCCCCCGCCGAAATACCAGCGTGCCACACTCGGCGAGCGCCTGCACCTTTTCTCGCGGCGGCGCCGATGCCTTTGCTAAACTCTAGATTATGTCGGCATTGAAGCTGTGTGTCTTGAGTTCGGAGATCTTGCCGTACGCGAAGACCGGCGGACTCGCCGATGTCACCGGAGCGCTGGTGCAGAATCTCCGGCTGCTGGGTCACCACGTGTACGCCTTCATGCCGCTGTACTCCGCCGTTCGGGCGGCGCACCCGGAGCTGCAGCCCGTCCTCGGCGGGCAGCAGATCCCAATGACCATCGGCACCACGGAATTCCGTTTCTCCCTGCAAACGGCCAGTTTCCCCGGCACGGACATCGCGATGTATTTCATCGATTGTCCCGCGCTGTACGACCGTGCCGGTTTCTATACCACCGATCCGGACGAACATCGGCGCTTTCTGCTGTTGACCCGCGCGACTCTCGAGAGCTGCCGGCGTCTGGGAATTGCGCCCGACATCTTCCATTGCAACGACTGGCATACGGCGTTCCTGCCGCTGTATCTAAAGACGCTCTATTCGTCGGACCCTGTGCTCGCCGCTGCGCGGTCGGTACTCACAATTCACAATATTGGATATCAGGGCATCTTCCCGAGCGCAGCGGCGGCCGATTTGGGATTGGACCGCGTCGATGCGTATCTGGACGCCGAGGATCTGGCCCACGGGGTCATCAATCCCTTGAAAACCGGCATAAAGTTCGCCGATCGGGTGACCACCGTGAGTCCGACGTACGCACGTGAAATCTGCGAGGGACCGCTCGGTATGGGGATGGAGGCAACGCTGCGGGCGCGTCCCGACCGAGTGGTCGGCATATTGAACGGAGTCGATTACCGTGATTGGGACCCGCGCCGCGACCCGTATTTGACGGCGCATTTCGGGCCGCAAGACCTGCGCGGCAAGCAGACCAACAAGGAACTGCTGATCGCCGCCGTTCACCTCGACATGGCCGTCTCGCGGCCGCTGATCGGCATGGTGACTCGGCTGGCGGAGCAGAAAGGCATCGATCTCTTGTTCGACGCATTGCCGAGTCTGTTGCAGGAGCGCGATTTCAGCTTGCTGGTGTTGGGCAGCGGCGATCCTCCGTATGTAGCTTTTCTCGAGGGACTGGCGCGGCGTTTCCCGGGCCGCGTCTCGTTTCGCAACGGATACGATGAGTCGCTGGCTCACTTGATCGAGGCGGGCAGCGACATTTTCCTGATGCCGTCCCGCTATGAGCCCTGCGGGTTGAATCAAATGTACAGTCTGCGCTACGGCACCATTCCGGTGGTGCGCAAGACCGGCGGTCTTGCGGATTCCGTCCAGCATTTCGATCCCGGCACCGGCATGGGCACCGGATGCGTGTTCAATGACTACGATGCGCCTGCCGTGCGCTGGGCCATCGGAACCGCGCTCGATTGGTACAACGTCCCGAAGAGCTGGCAGCAGCTCATGCAGAACGCGATGGCGCAAGACTTTTCGTGGGCTCGCCAGATCGCCGAGTACGATTCGCTCTACCGGGAGCTGCGCGGGACTATTCGCGAACCATAGGGGGTCTCGAACTTTCTGCCGTCACTTGCCGACGAGCGGCACGGATCGGGAGCTCAGTTCGAGCAGCGCGTAGCGGCGGCCGTTGGGCAGTGCATAGCTCTTCGCCATGCGCAATCCTGCCGACTGCATCCAGGGCAGCTCCGGCTGGCCGTCCGGCCGCTGCGCCGAGGGGCCTCGCCTTGACCCGAACCTCAGCCGTTGGGCGATCGAACCGGCGCGGCCGGGCAGCAGCACGACGACGAGGCTTTGCGGCGCGGCGGCGGCATCGGCTCGGAGATGTTTGATGGAGGCGGCGTCGATCGGCCCGGGTATCAAGTCCACGGTGGTCCGCGCATACATGTCGATGATTGCCCGAGTCGTCTCATCGGGTGCGAATAGAATCAATGGCTTGCCCGCGGCGTCGTGCTCAATCGCACGAGCGATCGACGCAAGATCCTGCCAGGTATCGACCAAGGTGTACGCCTGCGATGCCGGCCCCACGAGTAAGGCGCAATACGCCAATAACAGCGACCACTGCGCTTGCTGGACCTGGCCGCGCGCCGCCGCCCAGGCGCGCAGCGCGAGCGCCGCGGCCAGGCCCAAACCGGCTGCGGAAATAAGGATGAAGGCCGCGTGCGAATTCATCGTGTTCCAGGCGTCAGCGCCGGCCACGCCCAAAGCTGCAATGAATATCACGACCCCCAGCAACAGGAGGACAGAGGTCGCGCGCAGCGCGCGTATGTCCCATCGGTCCGGGTTTTTCGAGATTTCCCGCGTCCACCAGGCGAGCAGCAAGGCGATACCCGGCAGTGCCGGGGCGAAATAGATATTGCGGGCTGTCGCCGCCATCGAGAGGATGGCGAGCGAGGGCAGCGAGGCGGCGAGCGCGAAGCGCACAGGGCGATAGTCATCGAACGCGCTTTTGCGCTGCAGCCACGCGCGGCGCAGGGCGGCGATGACCAATAGGGTCCAAGGGGTCAGGTAGAGCGGCAGCTCGATCAAATACTTGCCCGGAGAATTTCGATGGGCGGCCGCGTATTGCAATTCATCCGGTGCGTCGATGCGCGTGAATCGGCCGACCAAATTGTTCCAGAAAAACACTTTCAAATGAGCAAGTCCGTCCGGGCCCGCGTACACGAACCAGATCCAGGTGAGAATCATCGCAGCCTGCAAGACCAATCCCAGGTGCAGCTCCCAACGGAGAAGTTCCCGCCAGCGTTTCTCCCAGACGGCGAGGGTAACCAGGGCCAACGCCGGGACCATCCAGGCGACGGCGCTCTTGCAGAGAAAACCCAACGCCAAGGCGGCATGCATCAAAAGGTAGCCGCGCAACCGCTCCCGGGTACATGTCGCATAAAAGCCCAGGTACGCACCCAAGAGCGCGGCTGAGTCGGCGGCGAGCAGAGGCGCATCGGTCGCGAGCCAGATGGAGGTCTGGTACGAGAGCAGGAAGGTGCTCATGGCGGCCGCGCCGACCAAGCCCGCGACTCGTCCCGCACTCCGGCGCGCCAGCAAGCCGGCGCTGAGCGCGGCGATCATTGCGTACAGCAGATTGGGCAGCCGCGCAGCCCAGGCTTCCGCACCGAAAAGCCGGATGGGAACGGCTGCCAGCCAGTACGTCAGCGGAGGCTTTTCGCAGAAGGCCTCGCCTGCCAACAGCGGCACCGCCTTCTCAGGCTGCCAGCTCATGCGCCAGGCGATGTCCGCTTCGCGCGGTTCATCGGGAGTCCAGTAGCCGCGCCCCAACATGCCGACGCACCAAATCAGAAGCAGCGCTGCCGAGAGCCACGCGAGCGGAGGGCGGAACGGTCTCGACAACGCGGTATACTTCAAGGTCTACGAAGGAGAGAGCATGGCATTCGCTGACTATACTTCACACGGCGCCGTCGCCGTCATCACCCTGAAAAATCCACCGGTCAACGCCTTGAGTCAGGGGCTGCGTACCGCCATCGCCGACGGCGTAGAGCGGGCCGACGGCGATGCGTCGATTCGGGCGGTGGTGATAGTCGGGTCCGGCAGTGCATTTTGCGGCGGCGCCGATGTCGGCGAATTCGGATTGCCCGCCATGTCGGCGAGTCCTTCCTTGGCGGATTTGTTTGCGTTGATCGAGAGCTCGCCCAAACCGGTGGTCGCGGCGATCAACGGACTCGCGTTGGGCGGGGGACTGGAACTCGCCATGGCGTGTCATTACCGCGTCGCCTCCGTGTTGGCGCAGCTCGGGCTGCCCGAGGTCAAGCTCGGTATTTTGCCGGGCGCGGGAGGTACGCAGCGGCTGCCGCGTCTGGTGGGGGTCGAACGGGCGCTCAACATGATCGTGAGCGGCAATCCCGTGAGCGCGCGCGAATTGGCCAAGACAGAGTTGCTCGACTCGACCGCCGAGGGCGATGTGCTGCCCGCCGCCGTCGCGTTTGCCGAGCGGGTCATCGCCGAGAAGCTGCCCCTGAAGAAGGCGCGCGATATCAAGATCAATTTTCCGAATGCCGAGGCGTTTTTGGACTTCGCGCGCGGCGCCGTCGCTCCGCTCGCCAAGAATTATCCGGCGCCGCTCAAGTGCATCGATGCGGTCGAGGCGGCGGTGCTCGAGCCCTTTGACGAGGGAATGAAAACCGAAGGCTCTCTGTTCATCGAATTGCTGAACACGCCGGAGTCGAAGGCTTTGCGGCACGCGTTTTTTGCGATGCGCGCCGCCGCCAAGATTCCCGATGTACCGAGCAGCACCTCATTGCGCGCGATCAAGTCTGTGGCCGTGATCGGCGCCGGCACCATGGGCGGCGGCATTGCGATGAATTTCGCCAATGCCGGCATCCCGGTCACGGTGCTGGAGACGACCCAGGCGGCGCTCGACAAGGGCCTCGCAACGGTAAAGAAGAACTACGAGAACACCCTGAAGAAGGGGCGGCTGACTCAGGACGAATTCGACAAGCGCATCAAACAGATCACCGGCACTCTGTCGTACGACGACATCAAG
>Ga0137410_10002551_pt1 | contig 12384 bp, 10 predicted proteins | sample CZODoug1_16funga_FD_108878 | JGI IMG/M metagenome (GOLD analysis project Ga0137410, IMG submission 108878) | Vadose zone soil fungal communities from Angelo Coast Range Reserve, California, USA - CZODoug1_16fungal (Illumina Assembly) | ecosystem: Environmental > Terrestrial > Soil > Vadose zone... | reverse complement strand
GACCTCGACGATCGCTTTCAGCAGATCGAACGCGATGATGAAGTGGATCGGCTGCTGCTGGACCTGAAGGCCAAGCGAGGGCTCACCGCTTAGACGCTTCGCTCCGCGATGGCGGATGGCTGATGGCTATGGTTCATGGAGAGACCATCTCCCATGAGCCAGTAGCCCCCAGCCATGAGCCATGACGAATATCACTGCTGCGAGGTCGGCTTCACGCTTTTCCTGTGCGTGTCGAAGAACTCGACGATCGCCGGGATGTTAGGCGCCACGACGTCGCCGTGCAGGCCGCCGGGCACCTCGATGTATCTGTGCTCGACGCCCAGCTCCTTCAGCTTCGCCACCATGGTGCGCGACCCGGTGACCGCCACCGTCGGATCGGCGTCGCCGTGGACGATGATCTCCGGGATGTGGCGGATCTTTTCCAGCGTGTCGGCCGCGCCGTTGCCGGAGATCGGCGCGATCGCCGCCCAGATGTCCGGGTACTTCGGCGCGATCTTCCACGTGCCGATGCCCCCCATCGAGTGGCCCATCAGATAGATGCGGTTCTCGTCGATCTTGTACTGCTGCCGCATCCGCTGCAGCACCTGCACCACGTCCTGCTCGCTGAGCTCCTGTGTGCGGCGCGTAGTCGGATCGGCCGGCGGATTGCCGAGGCCCCACCCGTACGATCCATCGACGCGATACCCGAGCGGGGCGGCGACGATGTAGCCGTGCGACTCGGCGAGCGGCGGGAGCACCTTGTTGTAGTTGTCGAAGAACGCGTCCTCGGTGCCGCCCAGCCCGTGCAGCGCGACGATCAGCGGGAACGCCTTCGTCCCGTCGTAAGACGTCGGCACGTAGGTGCGATAGGGGATAATCTCCTTCGCCGCGGCGAGGAGATAGTGGCGCCTGATGTCGCCCGTTCGACCGGCGAACGGATCCTTGCCGGCCTTCACGCTCGCGGCGACCGCTTGGGCGGCCGCAAGGTCCCGCTCCGGATCGAACGTCCGCAGCTCGAGCCGGCCGCGGTTCACCTGATTCAGACGATCGACGGGGAAGAGAATCTCGGCGCGCACGTTTTCCGGTGCGCTCTTCGCGGCCGCTTCCAGGCGCGTGGCGAGGTCGTCGACACCTTTGTGCAGCGCAACGGTCAGAGCGGCGCTCCCGATGCGCTCCCCTTCGTTCGACACGTCGATGGTCAGGAGATACGGTCCGTCGGCGACCTCATGCAGGTCGAGGTCGAAGAAGTACGGCGATTCGCGCAGGTCGCGCGCGACCCCGTCGAAGGTGCCGAGATCCTTGACGATCGCCGGCTCCTGCGGCGGCTGGTTCGGCGCCGCCGGCGCGGGACGCTGCCGCAACGCGACGCGCGCCGTGACCCCGTTCTGCAGCGCCAGCGAGGGCGCGTAGATCTGTTCGAGCCGCACGATGTACGGCTTCGATGAGTCGACGACGACACGGGGCGTGCGGATGACCAGCGAGCTCGAGTACTCGGCGGCGTCGGTCCACGGGCGTCCCGCGAGCAGCGTGATGCCTTTCGCGAACAGCCGCCGGAGCTCGCCGTTCCTGCCCAGACGCGAGGCCTCGGCGATCTGCGCGTCGAGCGCGTCGATCTGCGCCTTCAGCTCGCCCTGCGGTTTCACGGTGTTCCGGCGTGTGACATAGCCGACGCGCACCGACGCGAGGCTGGTCAGCGCCTGCGGCAACGCGGCAGCCGGCACCAGCGCGCACAAGACGGCGACGAGCAGAACGCGAGCTCTCATGTGTGATCTCCTGCGGCGAATGGTATCTGAAATTGTGGCGCGTTTCAGCGGGGGCCGGGGCCCAGTCCCTATCCCCCTAAATCCCGAATCCCGAATCCCGAATCCCGAATCCCTAGTCCCTAGCGTCTCGGCGCCGCGATCTTCAGTTGTTTGAGAGCCGCCGCGTCGCTCGGAAGCTCGGTCTGTCCAGCGGGGAAGCCGTCCTTGCTCAGGATGAACGCAATCACGTCGGCGACCTCTGGCGGCTTCAGGGAGCCGGGCGCGTCGCCCGGCATCGTGGCGTGAATGCGCTCGAAGAGATCGCTGAGCGGCATGTCGTTCCACTCCGCGTTGAAATCCTTCCCGACGAGCGACGGCGCCTGATCCGCGCCGCCCAGATCCTTTGCGTGACAGCTCTCGCACGTCTTCACGTAAATCGTCTCGCCGCGTCTTGCCTGCGCGTCAGTATAGACGCCGTCTTGCGTAGTCCTGCTCTGCGCCGACGCCAGGATCCACGCCTGAACGGCCGCGCATGAGACGATCGCCAGCTTGCGCTTTGTTGTCATGTGTTGCCAGATTCACCGAGCGGGACCCGCGCGCGTAGCTCTTCGGACCAGTTGAGGACGACGGCCATGCTCGCGGGCGTCGTGGTCTGATCGCCATGGACGAGGAATCCATCCCCGACGTCGAACAGCGTGCAGACGTGCGGGTGCGAGAGCTGTGAGATCGTCGCGTGCATTATATGCAAGTCCGCCGCATTTCAGGTGTCGAGTGGGCGTGGATACAATGCCCTCATCCGGACCAAGCAGAGGTCGGGCAAGAACGGGCTTCCGGTCCGCGAAATCGTTTCGCCAGCGCGGCGAGTTGCGCGAGGTGATCAGTGCCGGCGACGGAGAAGCGTGTCACCACACCGAGCAGGATTACGCGAGCGCGGCCAGGGCCGCCGCGTGTCGCGCCAGATACGCGACGCGGGCGTCGAACGTCGCGAAGCGCTGATCCGTGGTCTGCCCCTGTGCGTACCGGTAGTAGATCTGCTGGATGACGACGGCGATCTTGAAGACCGCGAAGATCTCGTAGTAGCGAATCCCGGAGGGATCGCGCCCCGTGCGCGCCGCGTAGCGCGCGATGATCTCGTCTCGCGTGAAGTAGCCGGGACGGTCGGTGACCGACGTGAGCGCGTCGCGCTGCTCGGGCGGGGCGGTCGGAGACCAGTACGTGAGCAGAATGCCGAGGTCCACCAGCGGATCGCCCAGCGCGCTCATCTCCCAGTCGAATACCGCGACGATGCGCCCGACATCATCTGAATCCAGCATGACGTTGTCCAGCTTGAAGTCGCCGTGAACAACCGACGGCCGCGGCGGATCGCGCGGCAGATGCGCCCGCAACCACTCGGCGAGCGCATCCATCTCGGGCAACGCGTTCGTCTTCGATCGGACCCACCGCTCGGACCAGCCGCGCACCTGACGCTCGACGAATCCGGCCGGCTTGCCGAGCACGCTCAACCCCGGCACGCTTACGTCGATGGCGTGCAGATCGGCGAGCGTATCAACCATCGCCCGGCTGACGCGGCCCCGCGCGGCCGGGTTCGCGAGCGCCGGCGGTTCGTCCGCGCGCACGACCATGCCCCGGCGGCGCTCCATCGCGTAGAACACCGCGCCGATGACATCGAGGTCGTCGCAGAGGAGATACGGTCGCGGCGCGAGTGGAAACGCTCCGTGCATCGCGGACAGCCATCGGAACTCGCGCGCCATGTCGTGCGCGGTCGGCGGCACCGGACCGAACGGCGGGCGGCGGACGACGATCTCCACGCCGCCGAAGCGGACGAGGTACGTGAGGTTCGAGTGGCCGCCGGGAAACTGCGCGACGGCCGGCTCGCGCGTCACGTCGAGGCCGGCAACTCCGCACGCCGGCAGCCGCTCGCGCAGCCACGCGACGAGGCGCGTCCAATCGAGCTGCTCGCCCGCGCGAACCTCCTTGGCGTCGAGCTCCATGACAGGTGACGGCGTGTACATTATCATGCGCGCCATGCGCCTCGAGCCCTCCGGGAAAGTCGTCGAACTGCAGCGGCGTCTGACCGCGTTCATGGACGAGCACGTCTACCCGAACGAAGCGACCTTTCATCGGCAGATCGTCGAAGGCGATCGGTGGCAGCCGACGGCGATCGTCGAGGAGCTGAAGCCGAAGGCGCGCGCGGCCGGCCTGTGGAATCTGTTTCTGCCGGAGAGCGAGTACGGCGCCGGGCTGACCAACGTCGAGTACGCGCCGCTCTGCGAGATCATGGGCCGCGTCCCCGGCTTCGGGCCCGAGGTGTTCAACTGTTCCGCGCCCGACACCGGCAATATGGAGGTGCTGGTGCGCTACGGGACGGAAGCGCAGCGCAAGCAGTGGCTCGAGCCGCTGCTGGCGGGCAAAATCCGATCGTGCTTCGCGATGACCGAGCCCGACGTCGCCTCCTCGGACGCGACCAACATCAAATCACGAATCGAGCGCGCCGGCGACGAGTACGTGATCAACGGCCACAAATGGTGGACCTCCGGCGCCGGCGATCCGCGCTGCAGGATCGCGATCTTCATGGGCAAGTCGAATCCGGACGCCCCGAAGCATCAGCAGCAGTCGATGATCCTCGTGCCGATGGATGCGCCCGGCGTCACGATCCGCCGGATGCTGCCGGTGTTCGGCTACGACGATGCGCCGCACGGACACGGCGAGGTGACGTTCGAGGACGTCCGGGTGCCGGCGTCGAACATGCTGCTCGGCGAAGGGCGTGGCTTCGAGATCGCGCAGGGGCGCCTCGGGCCGGGCCGCGTCCACCACTGCATGCGGCTGATTGGCGTCGCCGAACGCGCGCTCGAGGCGATGTGCCGCCGGGTCCAGCAGCGCGTCGCGTTCGGCAGGACGCTCGCCGAGCAGGGGACCATTCGCGCCGACATCGCCGAGTCGCGGATGGAGATCGAGCAGGCGCGACTGCTCACGATGAAGGCCGCGCATCTGATGGACACAGTCGGCAACAAGAGCGCGCGCGGCGAGCTGGCAATGGTCAAGGTCGTCGTCCCGCGCATGGCGCTGCGCGTGCTCGATCGCGCGATCCAGGCGCACGGCGCCGCCGGCGTGTGCGACGACTTCCCCCTCGCCATGATGTGGGCGCACACGCGGACGATTCGTCTCGCCGACGGACCGGATGAAGTACACCGCGAGGCGATTGCGAAGCTGGAGTTGCGGAAGGGCGGGTAGGGCAACTCACCAATTCTTCATGGCTTGAGCGCGTCGATGAAGAACTCCATCATCCGATCCTGATTCATGCCACTGTGGCCGCGGTCGGGACCGACCTGGACGTCGAAGCTCTTGCCGGCGTCCTGCAGCGCCTTGATCAGCTGCAGTGAGTTCGAGGGGTGGACGTTGATGTCGGCCGTGCCGTAATAGATGAGCAGCCGTCCGGTCAACGCCTTGGCATGCGCCACCGCGCTCGCGGCATCGTAGCCGTCGGCGTTCTCCTGCGGGATCCACATGTAGCGCTCGGTGTAAATGGTGTCGTAGTTCCGCCAGTCGGTTGCCGGAGACGAACAGGCCGCCGCCGCGAAGATGTCCGGATGCCGCAGCAGCGACATCGCGGACGCGTAGCCGCCGTACGACGTGCCGAAGATCCCGACGCGCGTCCGGTCGACGTACGGCCGCGCCCACAGCGCCTTCACGCCTTCCACCAGGTCGTCGATCTCGGCGCGCCCGAGCTTCCGGTAGATCGCGTCGAGCGTCCGCTTGCCGAGCCCCGGCACGGCGCGCGAATCGAGATTCACGACGAGAAACCCGTACTCGGTCAGCGGGCTCGGCGTGACGAACGTTTCCCGCGCGGTGTTGCTGGCGAACTCCGGTCCGCCGTACACCCTGACGAGCACTGGATACCGCTTCGCCGGATCGAAGGTCGATGGAAACTGAATCAGCCCGCGAAGCCTCGTCCCGCCGTCCGCGGATACATACGTGAACAGCTCCGCCTTCTTCAGCCCGAGCTCGGTGAACTTCGTCGTGTCGCTCCTGGCGATGTGCGCGACGGTGCGCCCGGTCGCCGCGTCCGCGAGCGCCGTGGCCGGCGCGATGTCGTGCGTCTGGTACACATCGACGAAGTAGGTGCTGTCCGGAGAAATCGGACAGGACCCGGCGACGGGCGGCTGTTCGGGACGCGCCCCGAGCGACGCGATACACCCGGCGATCGTGTGATGGAACGCCGGATCGGTCAGACGGCGATCGCCCGCTCCGTCGAGGCCGACGCGGTGCAACTGCAGCTTCAACGGGCTGTCGCCATCGCGCGCGGTATAGAAGAGGACGCCCGCCCGCTCGTCGATCTTCACGAGCGACGCCGCTTCGAACGTGGTCGATCGCGTCAGCGGCGCGATGAGGCGGCCGCTGAGATCGTACAGATAAAAATTGTTCCAGCCGTTTCGCTGGGACTCCCAGATGAAGCGCTTGCCGTCGGCGAGAAACACCATCCGAGGCTCCGCGGCGACCCATCCGCTCGGCCACTCTTCGCGCAGCACGACGCGGCACGTGCCGGTGACCGGATCCGCGGCGGCCAGCTCCATGACGTTCTGGCGCCGATTCATGCGCAGGAACAGCAGCTCGCGCCCGTCCGCGGTCCACGACACGCGGTAGATGTAGTGGCCGATCGACGCGTTGTCGAACGGCTTGCCGTCGCGCGCGTCGATGCGCACCGACTCCTTCGTCGCGATGTCGTAGACGTACACGTCCACGATCGGGTTCGCCGTACCGGCTTTCGGGTAGGCCTCGGTCTCGAGCGTGGCCTGGATCTCGGTCTGGTTGAACGCGACGTAGTAGTCGCGCACGTCGTGTTCGTCGAACCGATAGTAGGCAATCCTGCGGCTGTCAGGCGACCACCACATCGCGGTCCGCTGACTGAGCTCCTCGCCGTACACCCAGCTGGCCGTCCCGTACTTGACGCGGCCCACCGCGCTGCCGTCGGTCGTGATCGCCCGCTCGTTGCTGCCGTCGGCCGCGCTGAGCCACAGGTTGCGATCCCTGCAGAACGCTTTCAGCGCGCCGTCCGGCGACAGCGTGGCTTCGAACTGCCGGCCGCGCTCCGGTACCGGACCCGCTGAGGTGCGGCCGCGCGCGCCTCGCGAGGGGCGCGCGTCTGTATCGGACGCCGACACTGCCTCGGTTTCGTGTCGCGTTCCGATGTCGTAGCGATAACGCCTTGCATCTTTCTGGTAGTCGAATGCCGTTCCATCCGTGGCCCAGGTAACCGACAGCACAGCGCCCGTGATCGCCGTAGGGGCTTCCGCGGTCATCCGCAGCGCGCGATCGTGCCCGGGCATGCCTTTCAAGCGGTCTTGCGCGTTCAGGCTCACGCACGTCAGCGCAGCGGCGGCAAGGATCGGCGTGCTCCGTCTGTGCATGAGTTTCACTATGGCTCATCTCGACAAGGGGACACAACGTTGGACCGCGATTTGCTCCTTCTAAGAATCCAGCGGTCGCTCGCAACAGAGCACAGCCGTTGGAGGAGAATCAGAAATGAAACCTGTCCTTGGAAGCATCGTTGTTCTCAGCGGCCTGCTCGCCGCCGGTCCGGTCTCGATGCGCGCCGCGGCGCCGCAGGCGACGACCACCGCGACCGACCATACACTCGACGAGCGGATCGAAACGCGCATTCACGCGTCGACGTTGAAGAAGTACGACATCGACGTGAAGGTCAACAACGGCGTGGCCATGCTCACGGGCACGGTGTCGACCGAAGCGGAGCGCCGCAAGGCCGGGCAATTGGCGACGGTGCCAGGGGTCGCACGCGTCGACAACCAGCTCGTCGTGAAGCCCGATACCAAGGGCACCGCGGGCACCGTCCAGAACAAGACCGACAAGGCCGCCGAGAAGACCAAAGAGGGCGTCAACAAGGCCGTCGACAAGACCAAGGAAGGCGGCGAGAAGGCCTGGGAAAAGACCAAGGAAGGCGCCGGGGCCGTCGCCGACAAGACGAAGGAAGGTCTCAGCAAGACCGGAGAAGTGATTACCGACGGCTGGATCCTTTCGCGTGTGAAGATGAAGTTCGTTGGTGAGGACGTGCTGAAGGGCAGTGATATCGACGTCGACGTCAAGGATCACGTCGTCACGCTGTCGGGAACGGTCCCGTCGGCCGCGGCCCGCGCCAGAGCGATCGAGCAGGCCAAGGAAGTCGAGGGCGTTCACCAGGTGATGGACAGGCTGACGATCGGGCCCAAGAAGCATTAAGCGCCGAGGTCGCACAGAGCGCAGAGAAAAGCTTTCTCTGCGATCCTGGTGTACTCCGCGGTCAGACGCTAAAACGTGATGTTGCCGCCGGCATGGACGCGGGTTGACGCCCCGCGTCCGTGCGCGACGGCGAGGTTGAACCGCAGGAACGCCGCCGTAAACCACACGCTTCCCCCGTAACCCGTCCGCAGCGTCTGATCTTCGAACCGTTCGCCCTTGTCGTAGACCGTGCCGCGGTCGACGAAGGCGGTGACGCCGACTTTCCCGATCTTCAGCGGCGAGGTCAACGGCAGGATGACCTCGGCGGCGGTCGCGACGAGCGTGTCGCCGGTGTCGATGCCCGTCTGGAAGCCGCGAAGATTCGACTGGCCGCCGAGCAGCGGCTGCAGATACAGCGGCAGCGGCCGGTCGGCGTCGCTGCGCATCGCGCGGAGCGCGATGACGCTCTGGCCGATGAACCCGAGATAGCCGCGCGCGTCGACGTCCGTGCGGTTCAGGCCGCCCTGATAGCGCTCGCCCGCAACCGGACGCGCCACGCCTTCGGGCGTCTGGCCGCCAAACGCGAGATGCTCCCACGATGTGCGGATGTACACGGCGTTGCGCGCCAGCACAGGGTCGAGCCGCGTGTCGACGACCACTTCGGCGCTCACGTGCGCGAACCGATCGCGGACATTCGCGAACGAGACGTGCTGCCACCCGGCGGTCGAGCCCACGCGAAACCCGTGGACGATCTCGCGTTCGCCGCGCACCCACACGCGCGCGCGGTCGTCGTCCTCGTCGACGGCCGGGTTCTTGCGCCGTGACACCGATCCGCCGATCCAGACGCGATCGATCGGGCGCCCCTCGATGCGCTGATCGAGCTCCATCGTCGCCTGCTTGGTGCCGCCCCATGTCAGCGGGAAGTACAGCCGGCTGTGCTTGCCGGCGAACTCGGGGATCGCGAGCCGCGCGCCATAGGTGAGGCCGTACCCGTCCTCCTGGCGCAGCACCGGAAGGAACAGGATGTTCGGCCGACGGCTGCGGACGACCCGCGTCGGATGATCCGGATCGCCGGTCATCTGGATCTTCACCGCGCCCTCGTCGACGATGATGACGAGCATGATCTGCGTCGGGTCGGCGATCGACGCGAACCGCTTCAGGACCTCGACACGCTCGAACCGCTTCGTCGCGCGCAGCCGCCGGGCGACGTCCTCGATCGTCGCGCCTTCGAGCGGCATCCCGACGCGCACGTCCGCGAGTCGGCGCACTTCGTCGTCGGGTGTGGCGGTGTTGCCCTGCACCTGGATGGCGGCGACGATGTCGGTGGCTCCTTCCAGTCGCGTGTCCGAGAAATGTGAACACGCTCCGGGCGCGGCGCTGGCCACCTCGGGCGATGACAGCAGAGCCAGGACAACCGCCGCCCACATCTCAACGCTCTTTGATGCCAACTTTGCTGGTGACGTCGGGCCGGCGGTAGTCGTGGTAGTCGAGGCTGTAGCGCAGATCGAACTCTCCGATCGCGACAGTCATCGCCAACTGGACATCGAGGCCGTCCGGCAGCCACACATCCGGAAAGGGCTGCGCCATCGTCATCGTCGCCTTGAGATCGTTGACGTGCACGAGCCACTGCACCGGCAGGAAATCGAAGCCGACGTTGTCGAAGGTGTACTTCACGATCTGGTGCGCGTTCGGCTCGACCCACAAGGTGACGAGCGCGACCTTGTTCATCAGGCGCCGGAACTCGGCGTCGCGCGCTTTGTCGTCGGCAGACGGCTCTTTGCCGTTCCGCCGGCGGTTCGTCCCGGTGAACATGCGGGTCGGGAAGTACTCGACGCGCAGCACCTCACGACCGTCGAGCGTTTCGCGTCCGACGAGCGCGTACTTGCCTTCCTCGAACTTGAAGCGGAGAAAGTAGGCGGACGAAATGAACTGCGGCTCGCGCGTCTGCCGGATCAGGCCGTCGATGTCCTTGGGGCTCTCCTCGGCGGCGGTCTCCGACGCCTGGCCGCGGCGTCTCTCACGCTCCTGCTGCCGGCGCAGGTAATCGGCCTCGAACTTCCGGCGCTCCCCGTCGGCGATCTCGACCCCGTTGAACTTGAGCGGGCTGCGGACGAAGAAGCCGTCGCGGATGTACCAGGTGTATTCGCGGCGCTCGCCCCAGATGGGCAGGCGCGTCGGACCGCGCAGCTCGATCACCTCGCGCTCGTCGAGGATGTATTGCTGCAGCTTCTTCCAGTTGTCGTCGCGCCGGGCGACGACCTGCTGCATGAAGGCGTCGAGGTCCGTCTGCGCCGTCAGACGCTCGGGCGCTGTCAGCGCAAGACCGCCTGCCAGAGCGGCGACCGCCGTCAGGATACGCATCATAAGGTCAGAGTATCAGACGGTGTCAGACACCGTGGCAAAAATACACGGTGTCCACACTCGAGTGGCGCGGGCCTTGCTGCGGCTTTCCAGATGAGCCTGCGCATTTCTTTCTCAGCCGTGCTGTTCGCGGCGGCCGTGAACGCGGCCGACATGCCGGTCACCGTCAGCGAGGTGACGACCGGCGCTCAGAGCCACGTGAAGCTCACCAACCGGAGCAGCCAGCCCGTCACTGCGTGGAGCCTGGCCGTGACCACCAGAGCGGAGGGCGGACGGACGCATCGGGAGGTCTACACCGCCGACGGCTACTTGAGCGAGGTGACCCACGGGCTGCCAGGATCGTCCGAACGGCTCGAGCGCCTGATCCCCGGCGAGTCGCGCCAGATTGCGCTCGACCCGCTGCCCGTCGGCGCGGACGTGGAGGTCATCGCGGCTGTGCTGGACGATGGGACGGCGATGGGCGAGGAGGAGGCGGCTGCGTCGATCTTCGCGAGGCGCGCGAAGGAGCGCGATGCGCTCAAAGCCGTGGTGGACGCGTTCAACGACGTGCTGCCGGCCAGGCACGGCGCCGACGCGCTTGCCGCCTTGAAGGAGCGCTTCGCGGCCCTCGCGCAGCGCGACGACTCGATGCCGTGCCGCGCGGCGCTCGATGCCGTGCGGAACTTCGAGCGCAAGGGCAGCGCGGAGCAGATCGATCAGTCGATGAGCGTGTACGCCGATTTCGTCAGGCGCGAGTACGACCTCGCCGCCAAGCACGCAGAGCGGCGCGCAGGAATTAGGAATTAGGAATTCAGAATTTGGAATGCGGATACGGATTCCAAATTCCAAATTCTCAATTCCAGATTTCACCAGCCGACCGGCTTCCCTGCGATCTGCTCGTCGAGCCACTTCGAGAGGGGCGCGAAGTAGTCGAGAATCGCCGTCGCGTCCATCTGCCTCGATCCGGTGAGCGTCTCGAGCGCCTCCGGCCACGGGCGCGACTGTCCCATCGACAGCATCTTGTTCAGTCGCTCGCCCGCGGCCTTGTTCTCGTAGGTCGAGCAGCGGTTGAGCGGCAGCGTGCAGCCCGCCGTTTTCGCCAGAGCGCGATGGAACTGGAACTGCAGAATGGCGGCGAGGAAGTAGCGCGTGTACGGCGTGTTGTCGGGCACGTGATACTTCGCGCCGGGATCGAAGAACTCCTCGCCACGCGCCGACGGGGGCGCCACGCCCTGATACTTCAGCTTCAGCTCCCACCACACCTTGTTGTAGGTGGCCGGCGTGATCTCGCCAGAAAACACCTTCCAGCGCCATTGATCGATCAGCAGGCCGAAGGGGAGGAAGCCGACCTTCTCGAGCGCGCGCGTCATCAGCAGGCCGACGTCACGTGACGTGTCGGGCGCCTTGTCGAGGAGCCCGATTCTCACCAGGTATTCCGGCGTGACCGAGAGCGCTATCGTGTCGCCGATCGCTTCGTGGAAGCCGTCGTTCGCGCTGTCGCGGAACAGGACCGGCAGATCCTTGTACGCCCGCTGGTAGAAGTTGTGTCCCAGCTCGTGATGGATCGTCGTGAAATCGTCGGCGGTCGGCTCGATGCACATCTTGATGCGGAGATCTTCGGCGTAGTCGATGTCCCACGCGCTCGCGTGGCAGACGACGTCGCGATCCCTCGGGCGGACGAACAGCGACCGCTCGAAGAACGTCTTGGGCAGCGGCGCGAAGGTGAGCGACGTGTAGAAACGCTCGCCGGTGCGCACCATGTCGACCGCCGGCATCCTGCGCTTCTTGAGGATGTCGGTCAGCGAGAAGCCGGGATCGGCGCGCGGCGGCGCGACGAGCGGGTAGACGTTTGACCAGTCCTGCGCCCAGATGTTGCCGAGCAGGTGCGCGGGAATCGGCCCGTTCAGCGGCACGATGTCGCCGTACTTCTCGTGCAGCTTCAGCCGCACGTACGCGTGCAGCTTGAGATACAGGGGCCGCACCTGATCCCACAGCCGCTCGAGCTCTTTCGTGAACTCGTCGGGCGGCATGTCGTATTTCGACCGCCACATCGCGCCGGTGTCCGCGAATCCGAGCTCCCTCGCACCTTTGTTCGACAGCTCGACGAACCGCT
>Ga0137410_10002550_pt1 | contig 12384 bp, 9 predicted proteins | sample CZODoug1_16funga_FD_108878 | JGI IMG/M metagenome (GOLD analysis project Ga0137410, IMG submission 108878) | Vadose zone soil fungal communities from Angelo Coast Range Reserve, California, USA - CZODoug1_16fungal (Illumina Assembly) | ecosystem: Environmental > Terrestrial > Soil > Vadose zone... | reverse complement strand
GGCCCGGGCCCCGCGCGCGTCGTGGCTCCAGGCCATGAGCTGACCGGCCCGCTTGAGCGCCTCGGCGTCGTCGGGCTGTACGTCGAGCAGCGAGCGATAGGCCCGCAGGGCCACGTCGTTACGCGACATCGTCAGGCTGCGCCGGCCGACCTCGCGCAGCACGCGCGGATCGCGCGGGCGCGCGCGCATCAGGCTCTCCCACTGCCGGAGCGCGGGCTCGCCGGCCCCCGTCCAGTCGTAGAGCTGGGCCAGCGCCAGGCGCGCGGCCACCGCGTCGTCACCGTCGGCCGGTGCCGCCGCGAGGACGGCCCCGTACTCCACGACGGCATCCGGGTAGCGGCCGAGATTCATGAGGATCCGGCCCGCCTTCGCCCGGTAGGCCGGGCCCCCGGAGGCCGCGAAGCGGCGATGCACGCGAAGCCCGTCGTCCACGCGCCCGCCCTGCGCGGTGAGGGCGAGGTAGCGGAGCACCAGGCCCTCGTCGAGGGGACGGCGCTCCACCATCGGCTGGAGCAGGCGCACCGAATCCTGGAATCGGCCGAGCCCCTCGGCGGCCTGCGCGGCCATCTCGCGCAGGACCCAGTCGTCCGGGCGGCGGGCGAGGAGGCGGTCGGCCACGCGCAGGAAGTCCGCGGACCGATCCTGGAAGCGATAGAGCTCGGCGAGCCGGCCGAGCGAGGGCTCGGGCAGCGCGCCCGCGCGGTCGAGCCCCTCGTACACGGCGATGGCCTCGCGCTCCTGGTTGTTCCACTCGTGCAGCTGCGCGAGCTTCAGCGCGGGGCCGGGCGCGCCCGGGCTCTGCTCGACGATCCGGCGCTGGCGCGCGATCGCCTCGGGGAGCCGGTTCGCCCCGACCAGCGCGTCCACCGCCTGCTGGGCGTAGCGGCCCTCCTGCGGGGAGAGCGCCGCGAGCCGGTCCAGCGCCGACAGCGCGGCCTGACCGTCCGCGCTCCCCTGGGCGAGCGCGGCCACCCGCTCCTGCAGCGCGCGGTCCGCCGGGCGCGCTTTCGCGACGCGCTCGAGCAAGGCCAGGGCGCGGCGCGGATCGTTTCCCCACTCGTAGAGCTGGGCCAGGGCCAGCGCGGTGTCCAGGCGCTCCGGCGCGATCTCAATGGCCTGTTCGTACGCGGCGATCGCGGCCGGCCCGCGGTCCTGCTCGACGAGCAGGCGGCCCAGCAGGGCCAGCGTGTCGTGGTCGCGAGGACGGAGCGCGGCCAGCTCCTGCTGCGCGCCGATCGCGCGGGGACCGTCACCGCTCGCGCGGTAGAGCTCCACCAGCCGGCGGCGCGCCCCTTCGTCGCGGCGATCCGCCGCGCGCTGGCGCTCGAGCAGCGCGATCTCCTCCACGCGCGGCGCGCCGCCGGGAGCCGGGAGCAGCCGGTCGCGGGCCTCGACGTCGCCGGGCGCGATCCGCGCGAGCACCTTCCAGTGCGCGATCGCGCGATCCCCCTGGCCCATCGAGTCGTAGGCCTGGGCGAGCCAGCGCCGGCCCTCGGGATCGTCGGGCCGACGCCGCACGAAGGCCTCGAGCACCGTCGCAGCCTCGTCCTGCCGGTTGAGGCTCCGCGCGACGGTGGCCAGCTCGCCCACGACCCCGGGGTCGGTCGGGCTGAGCGCCACCAGCTTCCGGAGCACCGCGACTTCGCGCGGGTAGTCGGCCTTCCAGAGATAGGCGGTGAGCAGGCGCTCGAGCAACGGCACGTCGTCCGCGCCCGGGCTCACGGTGAGGCGCTCCAGCACCGCCGCCTCCGCGGCGGGATCCTTGTTGGCCTGGTACGCGTCGGCCAGCTTCAACAGGAGGTCACGGCGCCGCGGCAGGCTCCGCGTTGCGTCCTCGAGCGTCGCGATCTGCCGGTCCGGCTCGCCCAGCGCCGCGTAGGCCGTGGCCAGCCCCAGCCAGAGCTGCGCGTCGGTGGCGTCGCCCCGCAGCGCGTCCGTGAACATGTCCCGGGCCAGCGTGTACTGCCGGTCGGCCAGATAGGCCCAGCCCAGGTCGGCGCCCCATGGCACCGAGAGCGCGAGGAGCGCGAGGGTGAGCAGCACCCCCAGCCCGAGCTTCCAGCGCTCGATCTTCACCCGAGCCGCACGTCCACGTCCGCGGCCTCCCCGGCGCGGACGGTGAGATGTCCGTCGGGCCCGGTGCGCGGCCGCTCGCGCCGCGAGGAGGCTGCGTCGCGAATCTCGACCGCGATCTCGCGATCGGGGGGGAGCCCGGCCACCTCGATCAGTTTCGGGCCCATCCCCGAGAGCGACGCCCTGACGCGCGCGGCCTCGCGGGCCCAGGCGGTGATCCGGTGGCTCGCCTGCACGAGGTACGGCGTCTGCGGGGGCCGGTCGCCGAGCACGATCAGGGCGGGCTCGGGCCCGGCCAGGTGCACGTACAGTGATCCCTGGTGATGGACGAAGCCGAGGACTCCTTGTGAGCGCGCCAGGTCCACCCCGGCGCGCGTGTCGTCGAAGCGCACCGTGCGCAACGCGCCGTGGTCCCACACGCGCCAGCCCGGCGCGGCCCGCGCGATGCGCGCGGTCCGGAAGCCGTCCACGACGGCCAGGTACTCGCTGGTGAAGAGCCGCGCGAGCGGCTGCCGCCCGACCCACTCGTGCACGTGGCGCAGCGAGGCCAGCGAGGCCACGCGCTCGGCCGAGTAGAAGTGGTAGTAGAGGTTGACCGGCGCGACCCGACGCGGCTTCTCGGTGTTCTCGAACGTCTCGACCACGTGGCGATAGCCGTAGAACGGGCCGGTCCACAGGTTGGTGTAGAGGTTCTCGTTCGAGGCCGAGGTGTAGGTCTGCCACTGCCGGCCCACCTGGCGCATGAGCGGCGCCACCCGCGTGTAGCTCGGCCGCTCGCGGTCGCGCATGGTGTCACCGCCGTTGATGTTGGGGACGCCCAACCGCGCGAGGACCGCGATCGCGTCCTCGGTCACCCGCGTGGACCCGGACCACTGGAAGAGCCGCACCCGCTTCCCGGGCGGGAGAAGCCGCTCCTCGATGTACCGGATGGAGCCCGCGGTCTCGGTCTCCACCGAGTACGGGATACCGGACAACGCGAAGCTCCGCGTTCGCTTCTCCCAGTCGAGTGGATGGGTGTAGGAATGGCTGCCCGCCTCCACGTTCGGTAGCCGTTACATGGCGCGCGCCAGCTCGTGGAACTCGGGCGAGCCGAGCAGCGCCGGGTCCACCTCCGCCACCACCACCGACACGCTGGTGGGCAGCCCGTAGCGGGAGAGGATCTCCTCGAGGAGGATCTGGCCGCTCGAGGCGCCCGGGCGGACCTCCGAGCGGTTGCGCAGGCCGTCGCCGTCGATGTGCGAATAGCAGATGCGCCGGCCGCACTGCGTGGTGGTATCCGGCCGCGGCCAGTCCCCCACCCCCAGCGCTTCCCGGAAGAACGCGAAGGGATCGAGCCACCACTGCGCGCCCGCCGCGCCCGGGAACTGGAAGCGGACGTACTCGGCCGCCGCGAAGCCGCCCCACGGGCCGGTCACCACCAGCTGGCTCTCGGAGTCCGGCAGGTCGCGCCGGGCCAGCACGAGGTGCGCGCGCGAGGCGGGCCCGCGCGCGCGCACCTGCTGATAGTAGGGCAGTCCGGGCGGGAGCGGCCGCTCGAACTCCATCATCTTCGGATCCTTGCCGCGGAGTTCGATGACCTTCTGGTTGCCCGTCCAGTTGCCGAGGAACTCGAGCCCGGTCGGCGCGAGGGCCTCGTTCGCCGCCGCGAGATCGACGGTCCGTAGGGTCCGGCGATCGCGGAGCGCACCCAGGTACTCGAGGATCACCACCCGGCGCCCGGCCCGGATCTGCGCGCCCAGCCAGCGCAGGTACTCGAGCGGCGCGGCCATCTCCTCGGTCTGGAACCACGTGACGACCCCGCGGTAGCGGGACATGGTCCGCTCGTCCGGCAGCCCCCGGTCGATGTCGTGGTACTCCACCATGAGCCCGAGCCAGTTGAGCGGCATCTGGGCCCAGCTGTGGATCTCGTTGAGCGTCGCGGTCTTCGGCCGGCCGCCGTCCACGTCGTGGGAGATCTCGGCGGACTTGTAAAGGGCCAGCACGTAGCGCGGCAGCTCGCCCGGCACGGGCGTGCTCGTGCCGGGCGCGGCCTGCGCCGCGGGCGCCCGCGCGCCGGCCGCCCGCAACGCGAGCACGCCCGCCGCGGCGGCCGAGCGTCCGAGGAGGGCGCGGCGCGAGAGCTTTCTGCTCATGCGTGGGTCATGGCGCGAGGGTGTGGGTCGAGACCTGGTCGAGGCCGATCGTCGAGACGTACGGGATGAAACCCCGGGCCCGCGAGCGCTGGATCAGCTCGGCCGGCCAGGGCGCGCCGCGGTCGGCCGCGGTGTACTCGAGCGTGAACACCGGCAGGCCCAGCGCGACCACACGGTTGAGCAGGAGCGCGCGAGACTCCGCCTCGTCGGCCGGCCGCACCCGGTAGGCCTTGGCCTTGAAGTCGTAGTCGGTCCAGATGGACTCGAGCGCGACCGCGTCCAGCACCGTCGGGAGCCGCTCCGCGATGGGAAGGCCCCCGTTGATCATGAGCAGCGCCCGCGGGTGGCGGCGCTTCATCTCCGCGAGCACGCGCTCCAGCGCCCGGGCCGCGCCCTTGAACCGGCGTGGATCCGTCTGCTCCAGGTCGAGCGCGGTGTCGGCGGTGTCGAGGAAGAGCCCGTTGACCGGCCCCGCGAGCGCGCCGGGCACCACCCGGTCGAGCAGCCAGCGCTCGTAGCCGGGCGCGCGCACGTCGAGGCGGCGCGCGTCGGGCCAGCTCGGGTTGGGCGAGAGTACCCACGGCTCACCCGCGATGGCCGCGTACTCGAGATGGTTCGTGTTCACCTCGCCCAGGCTCACGTAGGTCAGCAGGAGCGAGCCGTGCCGCTTGACCAGCGGCAGGGGCGGGTGCGCGTGGGGATCGAGGACGACCACGTCGAAGCGCGCGAGGTCCGCGGCCGCCTCGGGGGCCGCCGCGTAGTACACGGCCCAGGTACGCACGCCCGCCAGGGGACGGATCGACGAGGCGGCCGGCGCCGACGCCCCGCCGAGCCCCAGGACCAGGGCGGCGGCGAGCAGGCGCCGCGTCAGACCCACGCGGCGAGCGCCTCCCCCCGGGTCGTGTGGATCGTGATGGCCTTGTTCAGACGGGTCATCTCGAAGATCGCCCGCACGTCGTCCTGCAGCGCGCAGAGGCGCAGATCGCCGCCCGCGGTGCGGGCGTGCTTGAGCGTCGCGACGAGCGCCCCCATGCCCGAGCTGTCGATGTACCCCACGTGGCCGAGGTCCACCAGGAGCTTGACCGCCCCCTCGTTCACGAGTCCGGACAGGACGCCCTTCATCTTATCCGCGGCCGCCATGTCGAGATCGCCCCGGGGGGCGACCACGGTGATCGCGGCCGAACGAGTTACCTCGATGTCCATGGCCTCTCCTGATCGAGCCGGCGGCACGCCACCGCCATCCACGATCGAGCGATCGGCCGGGCCATGACCCGGCCGGAACTTGACGAGGGTCCAGCGGGTCCCCCGCTCCCGGCGTACGTCGACGGAAACCGAATCGGCGATGCGGTGCACCAGGTGAATTCCCAGTCCGTGGTCCGGGAGCGCGTCGAGATCGGGCTCCACGTAGCGGGCGGCGTCGAAGGCCCGTCCGAAATCCTCCACCTCGAGAACCAACCGGTCCTCGAAGCCCCGAACCGAGACGTGGATGGGTTGGCCACCCCGGCCCTCGTACGCGTGCTCGATGGAGTTGGCGCACAGCTCGCCCACCGCCAGCACGAGGGCCGCCCGGGCCTCCCGCTCCACACCCAGCCCGGCCAGCTCCTCGCGCAGCCACACGCGCAGCCGCGCCAGGTCCAGGGCCTCGCTCGACATCGTGAAGCGGCCGGACGCCGCCGGTTCACGCTCTGGCCGGGTCACGCTCTGATGCCCACATGGCGCGATTCAGTATAGCAGCGGGGAGGCGCCCATCTCGCGTGGGCGGGAGGGAACGACGAGGAAGCGAGCGTTGCGCTACCGGGTGCGCGAGTAGCCGAGCTGCGCGCCTACCGGAAAGCCGTTGCGGTCGCGGCGGTAAGGATCCGCGGTCACCGACTCGCGCCAGGCCTGGTATTCGCGCTCGTCCTGCCAGCGACGGAGGGCCCACACCGCGAGCCCTACCGCGACACCACCCGCTGCCACGATGCAAATGAGCGCTCCGCGCTTCATCACCATCTCGAGCGGGCTGCTCTGCTCCGAGGGCGTGTCCATGGCCTCCATCTCCTCCAGATCAACTCTACTCGGCGCCGATCGAGAGCCAGAGTATCGCCGAGCTCGCTCCGATCAGTACCACGGTGATCAGCGTTGTCAGGAGCATCGTGCTCGGCCCTCCAGGCTCTCGCTACGCGCCGCGTCTTTCATCCGCCCGGGTAAGGTAGCAAGAGACAAGCCATGGCGGAGCTCGCGAGAAATCAGTCAGTTGGGATCCGGCCGGCCCCACCGCCTCCGGAGCTTGTCAGCGCGAGTGCCCAGACTTGGTCAAGCGACCCAGCACTACCACGCTAAGTGTGCGCGATGATTGGAAGGACGGCTGGCCCTGTTCTTGCGTCCTCTTTCGGCCATGACTCCCACCGCCGCATTCCGCCTCAAAATCCTGGGGGGCGGCCTTCTCGGGCTACTGGTCGCGATCACCGTCGTCACCCTGGTCTCCGGGCGGCGGGACGTTCCAAATCCGGTCGCCGAACGGCCCGCTGAGGTCCCGGTGCCCGCCGCCCCACCGGCGACCGAATCGCCGGCCCCCGCCCCAGCCGCGTCTCGCTCGCGGGGCCAAGCCGAATGGACGTTCTTCTTCCGTCCGGGGGATACCCTGAGCCGCATGACGGATGGCAGCCCGCTGGGCGTCGTCGCACGACTCGAGCGGCGGTATACGTTCCCCGACGGCTCCACCGGTCCGGCCTATGTGGTCCGGTCGGCCGATAAGCAGGAGAGCGCGTTCGACGCCGACGAGCTGGAGCGGCGCGCACGCATCGAGACGATCCGGGACGTCCGGATTGCTCCGGCGCGCCCGCCCGACGCGCCGCCGACACGCTAGCCGAAAGCCCTCTCTGCTCTTCGGCTGAAGGCTACTGCGACACCGCCTGCTTCCAGGACACCGCGGCTGCCACGTTCGCCGGCTGCGGGGCCGTGCACACGGCCCCGCGCGCTCCCACGCTGGCGGTCCCCCCGCGTACCGCGCAGACGCCGAAGGGCGTGCCCAGCTCCGCGGTGCCCTGTACCACGGTGAGCGAGCTCTGGCCGTCCTCGGCCACCTTCACATCGATCTCCGCGTCGCGCGCCGCGACGACGGCGGCGGGACTCTCGATCTCGAGCTGATTCGCGCCGGACCCCGCCTTGGCCCAGATTCCGCCCCGGCTCACCCGGAGGATGCGCGTCGTCCCGCCGGTCTTGTCCCAGCGCGAGAGGATCTTGAGCGACGTGCGCTCGTTCAGGGCGACCGGGATGCCGGGTCGGAGCTGGATCAGGGCCTGGCTGGCGGTCTCGGTGCGGAGCACGTCGCCCTCGAAGAGCGGCAGCGATCCGCGTCCCTGCAGCCGATGCTCGATCCCGTCGGTCCGCACCACCACCAGCGTCCCCACCGCGTTCTGCGCCGTGCCGACCGGCACGCCCTGAGCGGCCGCCGGCCCCGCGCCGCCACCCGGGAGCAGCGAGCAGAGCGCCAGCGCGATCACCAACCCTGCACGCCATCCGACCCGCGCGCGCATGGCCGGCTCAGTTCCCGTGATAGACGACGCGGATCGGCTTGCGACCCACCGGCACCGTGGCCAGGACCGAGCTGCTGCCGGTGTCGATGACCTTCAGGTCGTTCGAGTTCTCATGCACCACGAAGAGCCGTGTCCCCTCGCGGTTGTTCGAGATCCCGTTCGGCCGCTGCCCCACGTCGATCTGCTCGAGGATGCGGAGATTGCTCGGATCCGCGCTCACCACCACCACCCGGTTGAGGCCCGCGACGGTGACGTAGGCGTTCGGACCCTGCAGGCCCTTGAACCCGAAGGCGATCTGCTGCGGCGCCGGCCCCACGTTGATCGCGCCGACCTTGTCCTGGGTGGCCGGATCGATCACGTAGATGTCGGTGCCGCCCGTGTTCGTGCCCCAGATGCGCCCGTCGGGGCCCAGCACCAGGAAGTGCGGGTTGGTGCCCACCGGAATTGCCTTCAACACGCGGTGCGTGGCGGTGTCGATCACCTCCACCGTCTTGTCGCCCTGGTTGCTCACGTAGGCGAAACGGCCGTCGCGCGAGAAGGTGAGCCCGGTCGGTCCCTTGCCCACCGCGATGGTGCCCAGGATGCGGAACGTGCCGGTGTCCACGATCGAGATCGTGTTATCGCCGATATTGGCCACCCAGGCCTGCCGGTTGTCGTTGGTGAGCGTGACCACGTGGGCTCGGTCGCCGGTGGCGATGGAGGCCACGGTCTCGAGCGCGCGGGTGTTGATGGCGGACAGCCGGCCCGAGGCCAGGTTGGTGGCGAAGAGCCAGCGACCGTCGCGCGAGACGGCCAGGTCGTGGGTGGCGTGATTGCGCGAGTCCACGGTGGCGATGACCTGGAAGGAGTCGCCGTCCACGACCGTCACCGAGTTCGAGCTCTCGTTGGCGACGAAGACGCGCGACCGTGGCGCCTCTTCGGTCTCCTTCATCTGCATATCGGCGCAGCCGGCGACGAGGCCGAGCAAGAAGATGACAAGGATTGCGCGCATGGGCTCCTCCTGACTTCGGCTGGGAAAGCGCCCCCTACCTTGGTCCAGGAACCCCGGCGAGTCAAGAGCCGTTCGTTGACAGGCCTCCAGAGAAGGGCTTAGTCTCTAGCCCAGGCGGAGCGGAGAAAACGCTATTCCGATGACGTGGATAGGACGCAGTAAGGGCACCGTCGCGGGTGTCATCGCCGGCCTTCTCGTGCTGTCGGCCGCTCACTCCGCATGGGCCCAGGCGCCCAAGGCCGACCGGCCCACCTACGCGGTCGGAGACAAGTGGATCCGCAGCGACGGCGCCTACGATCTCATCCGGATCGAGAACGGCCGCTACGTCTTCGCGGCCGACGGGGGCCGCGAGGTCCATCTCACCCGCGATCTGGGGGTGGCCAAGATCGTCCGCGGCGGGCAGGTGCTGCTCGAGCTCGAGCCGCCGCCGGGCCTGACCTGGCCGCTCGAGGTCGGCCAGTCGGGTGTGTCATGGCTCACGCTCAAGAGCCTCGACCCACAGTTCGGCCAGAGCGTCGTCCGGCTGACCTGGAAGGTGGACGCCTACCAGGACGTGCGGGTGCCCGCCGGCGTGTTCAAGGCCTTCCGCATCGCGCAGGTGCTCGAGCCGCGCTTTCTCGCCGCCTCACCGCAGTCGCGGCGGCTCGAGCTCGCGTTCTGGTACGCGCCGGCCATCCAGCAGCTCGTGCGGGCCGACGGCAACGATCTGAGCGGGCTCGCCTTCCAGGCCGTCGCCCTCGACCGGCCCGTGGCGGCGGCGCTGGCGGTCGCGCTCACCGACCCGAAGGACCAGGGGCGCGTGGCCACGGAGCGGATCACCCTCACCGGTAAGGTGACGGGTGGCACTGGCCCGCTGCGGATCGCGGTCACGCTCAACGGCGCCGAGATCGCGCGGCAGCAGGAGCCCGGCACGCCCGGCAAGGATGTGGCGCTCAGCGTGCCCGTGAAGCTCACGCCGGGCCGGAATACGCTGATCGTCACCGCGACGGACGGCGCGGGCGTCAGCCGCCAGGAAGGGCGCGTGCTCTTCTACGAGAAGCCCGCGCCCGCGGTGGCCGCGGTCCCGACCGCGCCGGCCGCCCCTGCCCGGCCTACGCCGCCGCCCGCGGGCGCGACCCCGCCGGCCGTCGTCGCGCCGGCCACCCCGACAGCCACGCCGCCGGTCACGACCCCGCCGCCGGCCGTCGCGGCGACCCCGACGCCCGCGCCGCCGCAAGCCCCGGCGCCGGCTCCGGTCAACCCACCCGTCGCGACCCCGCCCCCGGCCCCGACGCCGGCGCCGCCCGCGCCACGCGAGCCGAGCCGTCCGGCGGCCGAGCCACCGCCCGCTTCGACTCCGCCCCCCGCGGTCGCAGCGCCTGCGCCGACCGTGCCCGCGCCCCCGCCCGCCGTCGCGGCCGTGCCGCCCGAGTCATCGGCAAGACCGTCGGGCGCGTTCCGGATCACGATCTCGACGCCCGCGAACCAGGTGCGCGTGGACCAGGAGACGGTCACGTTCGCCGCCGTGGTGTACGGCGGCACCGGCGTGCGCCAGGTCCTCGTCACCGCCAACGGGGTGGAGCTCTGGCGCCAGGACAACCGCAGCCAGCAGCCGTCCATGGCGGTGAACCTCCCGGTCAAGCTGGCGGAGGGCCAGAACACCCTGGTGGTCACCGCGGCCGAGACCGACGGCACGATGCACCAGGAGATGCGCACCATCCACCACGAGAAGCTGATGCCGCTCGCGGTCGACGTGCGTTATCCGGAGGATCGCTCGCGCGTGACCGACGAGGCGAGCGTGGTGGCGGCGGTCGCGCGGTCGAGCAAGGGCATCAGCCGGATCACGGTCACGCTGAACGGGACCGAGGTGCACCATCAGGAAGAGCGGAGCCCGCAGAAGACGATGGCGGTGAGCGCGCCCCTCACCCTGCGCGAGGGCGCCAACGCGATCGTGATCACCGCGCGCGAGTCCGACGGGGCAGCCCGGCAGGAGGTGCGCACGGTGATCCTGGAGCGCGCCAAGCCCGCCGCGCCCATCGCGCCCCCCGCCCCGCCCGCCGCGCCGCCCTCGACCCAGTGGGCGGTCATCATCGGAGTGGGCGGCTACGAGAGCTCGGCGGTGCCTCGGCTGCGCTACTCGGTGGCCGACGCCGACGCGGTCTACCAGACGCTCGTCAGCTCCGGCTTCAAGAAGGAGAACATCCTCCTGCTCACCGACAAGACCGAGCGCAAGCCCACCCTACGCAATATCAAGTGGGCGCTCGGCACCTTCCTCGCCCGCTCGGCCCACAAGGACGATCTGGTGATGATCTACTTCGCCGGCCACGGCGCCTCCGAGGTGGACCAGCGCGGCATCGAGCGGGACGGGCTCTCCAAGTACCTGGTGCCGGTCGACGCCGACCCCGACGATCTCTACTCGACCGCGCTGCCGATGGACGAGATGCAGAACGTGCTGGCCCGGATCGAGGCGGAGCGGATCACCGTGTTCCTGGACGCCTGCTACAGCGGCGCGGCGGGGGGGCGCACCTTCGCCTCCACCAAGACGCGCGCCGTCACCGTGGACGACATCTTCCTCGACCGGCTCACGCGCTCCAAGGGTCGCGCGATCGTGACCGCCTCGCGGCCCTCCGAGCTCTCCATCGAGCTCGCCGAGCTCGGCCACGGGATCTTCACCTACTACCTCGTGCGCGGCCTGGAGGGTTACGCGGACAACAATCGCGACGGGATCGTCTCGCTGCAGGAGCTCTACGAATACCTGGCCCAGGAGGTCAGCCGCAAGTCGCGCCAGGTGGGCGGCAACCAGCACCCCATGATGAAGGGGGAGATGGAAGGGGTGCTGCCACTCACCCGCGCCGGGAAACGCAATTAGCCGGCGGGGGCCCGCCCTGCTCGCCGCGCTCGCGCTGGCCCTGGGTGCGACGCCGGTAGCCGCCCAGCCCGCCGCCGACGGCCAGAGCTGGGACACGCCGATGGCCGCGGGCGACCGCGCCTACCAGCAGGGCCGCTACGCCGAGGCCGAGCGCTTCTTCGCGGCCGCGCTCGAGCGCGCCGAGCGCCTCGGGGCGCAGGACCCGCGCGTCGCCCTGAGCCTCGGCCTGCTCGCCGCCGCCTACCAGGCCGAGGGCAAGTACGCCACCGCCGAGCCACTCCTCCGCCGCGCCCTCACCATCGCCGAAGGCGCGCTCGGCGCCGACCATCCGGAGGTGGCGGCCACCCTCACCGCGATCGGGGCCCTCGGTGCCGCGCAGGGCCGCTACGCCCAGGCCGAGCCGCTCCTGCGTCGCGCGCTCGCCATCGACGAGCGCGTGCTGGGGCCGGAGCATCCCGAGGTCGCGGGCACGCTGGACGCCCTCGCCACGATCGAGCGTCTGCAGGGCCGCTACAGCGAGGCCGAGATGCGGAGCCGCCGCGCGCTCGCCATCCGCGAGAAGGTGCTCGGGCCCGACCACGTGGACGTGGCGGCGAGCCTCACGACCCTGGCCGCGCTCTACCGGATCCAGAGCCGCTACGTCGAGGCCGAGCAGCTCGCCCAGCGCGCGCTCGCCATCCGCGAGAAGGCCCTCGGGCCCGAGCACCCCGAGGTGATCGGCCCGCTCGTGACGCTCGGCGAACTCCAGGCCGAGCAGGGCCGCTTCGCGCAGGCGGAGCCGCTGGGCCGCCGCGCCCTCACGGTCGCCGAGAAGGCCCTGGG
>Ga0137410_10002549_pt1 | contig 12386 bp, 14 predicted proteins | sample CZODoug1_16funga_FD_108878 | JGI IMG/M metagenome (GOLD analysis project Ga0137410, IMG submission 108878) | Vadose zone soil fungal communities from Angelo Coast Range Reserve, California, USA - CZODoug1_16fungal (Illumina Assembly) | ecosystem: Environmental > Terrestrial > Soil > Vadose zone... | reverse complement strand
TCGTCGAGCATCGCGGCGACCGCCTTGTTGAAAGCCTGCACGGCCCCCGGCGCATCATACGTCAGGGCGGGCTCGGATCGGGTGAACGCGCGCCGTGCAACCAGAACTCGTCGCACGGGATCGACCAATTCCGCGGTCAGTACCACCCGCACGTTGCCCGGGTTCGTGGCCGCGTCGTGATAAAACTCGGAGAGGTGGGTATTCAGGACCAGGCCGCCCTGCACTCCGCTCGTAGCGCGGCTGATCGCCTGGAACGAGCCGCTTTGCTCCAGGTGCGCGACGAGGAGCTCGCCGACGGTGCGGCTGGGGCGTTCGGTCCAGGAATGGAACTGGTAGTAGGACCGCGTGCCAGCGGTGCGGCTGTACACGATGTCCTGGGTTTCGTAGAAACTCGACGCGGTGGTGGGCGTAACCAGCAGCGTCGATGCGCGAGCGGATTTCGCGCGAACGGCCGCAACGCCGGATACCTCAAGGACGTAGTAACGCTGGAACCCCCGTTCGCCCGAAGACAGGCAGCCCGCGACCAGAGCCGCGATCGAGCACACCAGGATCATTCTAGCCATTGCGCTCATTTCGCCCCCTCGCCCGGCCCCAGGCTGCCCGCTGGCGGCCCAAACAGGACTTTGCCCGGATCGCCAAACCTGCGGGCGGTCGCCCCCAGTGAATCGGCCGCCGCGCGCAATTCCTGCGCCGTGACCCGCAATTCCACGTTGCCATCGGCAAACAAGGCGTCCGCGCGCCCCGAGAGCCGCGCGACATCGGTGCTGACCTGGCGGATGGAAGCAGAAATCTCCCGGACCGCCACCGCGGATTCCTCTCCCAGCTTGTCGTAGCGCGTTGCGAGCCTGCTGGTCTCGGAGGCGATGCCCGCGCTCATCGTCCGGACGTCATCGGCGGCTCGCCCCATGGAAGCAAGCGTCCGGTCCAGGGTCGAGAGGCTGCGGTCGATATTGGACGAAATGCGGCGAAAGTTGCCCAGCGTCTCGCGCAACGCCGCCTGATTCTCGTCGGATAACGTCTGATTGATGCGCTTCATGGTCTCGTCCGCGCGCGACGCCACCTGCGCCATGGATTCCGAAAGCTGGTATTCGGACTCGCCCTCGGCGATCAGCGGGTAGGACTCATCGGGCTGCACCACCAGCAGCGGCGGGCTGCTCTCGTCGCCGTTAATCAGCCGGATGCTCGCGATCCCGGTGAGCAGGTGCCGTTCGACGGTGGCCCGCGTGCTCTGGAGTATCGGCGCCGAGCCATCCACCCTCACCACGACCTCCACCGTGCCGGGCCGTCGTGATGATATGCGAAATCCGGTCACCGCCCCGACCTTGATGCCTTTCATCTTGACGTCGCTTCGTATCTGCAGGCCCTCCAGCGACTGCCGGGCGAAATAAATCTTGTACGGCAGGTCGTCGCTCTGCCCGGCAGTACTTTTGAGCCATATGACGGCGGTAGAGATCAAGGCCAGCAGGATCAGCACGGCTGTCCCGACCAGGGTGTATTTCGCTTCCGGTTCCATGGTTACCTTCCTAGGAGGCCGTTTCTGAATGACTGAAACGGCCCCTGACATAGGGGAGTATGAGGGGAAATCCCCTCGTTCCGTTCTTTTTCCTATGCTGACGCGCGCGCCGCAAAGTATTCCCTGATCCAGGGATTCTCCATCTTCATCACGGTGTCCACCGGACCATCGGCAATGATCTTCCCGCCGGACAGCACGATCACGCGGTCGATGATGGAGTGCAACGTGTCGAGATCGTGGGTCACGATGAACACCGTGAGCCCGAGGCTGTCGCTCAACACCCGCACCATGCTGTCGAAAGCGCGGGCGCCGATGGGGTCCAGTCCCGATGTGGGCTCATCCAGGAACAATATTTCCGGTTCCAGCGCCAGCGCCCGTGCAAGCGCAACGCGTTTTCGCATCCCGCCCGACAACTCGGCGGGCATCTTCGACCCCGTCTCTGGCGGCAATCCCACCAGCGCCAGCTTGAACCCGACCAGGGGCGCGATCAGCTCCGCCGGCAGGTCGGTATGCTCGTGAAACGGGACGGCGATGTTCTCGGCCACGGTCAGCGAGGAAAACAGGGCGCCATCCTGGAACAGCATCCCGAATCGCCTGCGCAAAATGTTCATGTCCTCCCGGCTGGCGTCCCAAACGTAAGTGTCGAGCAGCCGTATCCTGCCGGCGGTCGGTCGCTTTAGGCCGATGATCTCCTTGAGCAGCACCGATTTGCCCGTTCCACTGCCACCGATGAGGGCCACGACCTCGCCGCGCCTGACGCGAAAGCTGACGTCGTCGTGCACCACGGATTGGCCAAAGCGGGTGGAGATGGAGTCCACCTCCAGCACCGCATCGCCATCCCGGACCTGTGCAGGCACAGCGCTCGTATCCATCGCGGGTTTTATATGTCCAGGCGCTCGAACACGACCGCGAATAGGGCATCGAGGATAATCACCCAGACGACGCTTTGCACGACGGTTGAAGTGGTATTGATCCCGACGCTCCGGGCATCGCGCGCGACCAGCATGCCCATGCGGCAGCCGATCATGGCAATGAACGCGGCGAATACGGGTGCTTTCATCAAGCCGACGTTAAACGCGCTCATGGGCAGAACGCTGTGGAGACGGTCGATGAATGTCATGGTCGAAATATCCAGTTGCCAGGCAGCGACCGTCATGCCGCCCAGGATCCCCATCACGTCGCCGACGAACACCAACAAGGGCAACGCGATCATGATCGCCACCAGCCGCGGAATCACCAGTACTTGCAGCGGCGACAGCCCCAATGTGCTGATCGCGTCGATTTCTTCCTGCACCTTCATCGTCCCGATCTGGGCGGTGAAGGCTGCGCCGGATCGGCCCGCCACAATGACGGCCACCAGTATGGGCGACAACTCGCGACAAACGGCAAGTCCCACGCCGTCGACGACGAAAATGTTCGCGCCGTAGCGCAGCGCCTGCAGCCCGAGGAGGTAAGCAATGACCACGCCGATGAGGAACGTGACCAGGCCGGCGATGGGCACGGCGTCGAGACAGATCGTCTCGAACTGCGACACCGTTTCCTTGAAGCGGAACAGTCTTGGCTGGCGGAAGAGCGCGAGCAAGTCCAGCGCCACCGAGCCGATGAATGCGTTGTGGGACTTCAACAGGCGCCAGACATTGATCGCCGATGCGCCGATGCGCCGCACCGCCCCCAGGTGCATGGACCGGGCGGCAGCCGGTGGGCATGTCATGCGCTGGTGCACCAGGGCCAGCAGCCGTTCGTGCCGCGAGTCGAAGCCGCGCACGCTCACCATGGATTCCGTGCAGCCGATGCCCGCCAGATGCCGGTAGAGCGTGAAACCGGCGGCAGTATCCAGCTCCTGCAGGCGGCTGCCATCCAGAACGAAGCGCTCGCAAATGCACAGCCCCAGCGACCGTAGCGCGTCGGAAATGGCGGTCAGATTCGACAGGCGCCAGACACCGTTGAGGTAAAGAACGCTCGCGCCGTCCTCGACCTCATGTTGTATCCAACGCGCGACCGTGTTCATCCCCTGAGAAATCCCGAGCTAGCGGCTACCCGGGGAACTATAAACCCATTTCCAGCTATGTTGCGTGGGGGCAGCGTACGTCGAGCCTTGGGATCCAGCACGAGCTTGCCATCAGCGGCCCCGGGATCAGTCGGCGAGGGACGCGTCCAGGGAAATCTCGGCTCTCAGCACCTTGGAGACGGGACAGCCCGCCTTCGCTTTTGTGGCGAGTTCCTGGAATCTCGCCTGATCGGCACCGGGAACCTTGCCCCTCAAGGTGAGATGGACGGTCGTGATGGTGAATGCCCCTTCCACCTGGGCGAGCGTGACTTCGGCGGTCGTTTCCAGTTTTTCGGCAATGAGGCCGGCCTCGCCGAGGATCTTCGACAGCGCCATCGTGAAGCAACCGGCGTGCGCCGCACCAAGCAATTCCTCCGGATTGGTTCCGAGAAGCCCCTCGAAGCGGCTCGCGAAGCCGTAGGGATAGGCCTTGAGCGCGCCGCTGCCGGTGGAAATCGCGCCTCTCCCGTCCTTGAGCCCGCCCTGCCAGGCGGCCGATCCGCGTCTCTTGATTACCATGTGAGCCCTCCGTCAATGCAACGTAATGACTTTGCGACGCGCTTGATCTACTTCCGCCCGCGCAGCGCTGCTTCGACTCCATCGGTAAGCGCGTGCAAGCCGAACGAAACGTCCTGGATTTTGCCGTTGATGTAGAACGTGGGGGTGGCACGGACGCCGCTGCGGTTGCCGCCTTCGATATGCTCCCGGACGCGCTGCAGATAGAGCTCGTCCTTCATTTCGGAGTCATAGCGCTCCATGTCGAGTTCAAGCTTCTCCGCGTAGCTGCGCAACTGGCGCTGCTTGAGGTGGGGCTGATTCTCGAACAGCAAGTCGTGCATCGACCAGAACTTGCCTTGCGCGCCCGCGGCCTCCGCCGCCTGCGCGGCGAGCAGCGCATGCGGGTGAACCTCCTGCAGCGGGAAATGCCGATAGACCAGGCGGACGCGGTCCGCATAGCGCTCGAGCAGTAGCTTGGCGGTCGGCGCCGCCTGCTTGCAGTTGGGGCACTCGAAATCGCCGTACTCGACGACCGTGACCAGGGCATGTGCCAAGCCCAGCACATGATCGATGGCGCTCACTGGCACCGCCAGTTCAACTTTATTTATATTCGGTTTGGAATTCATAAGGTCGTCTTCAAGGTTGCCGTTTCAGAACAGGGTCAGACGGTGGTCCGGGCCTGGCGCGCAACCGCCGCACCTGCAGCGTGGCGCCGATCAGGAACACGACGAACAGCGCCGCAGTCGCCGCCTGCAGTTCGGGCGCTTCCGGGCTTGCCAGCAGGGGCGCGCCCGGCGGCAACCGGGTCGTTGTCTCGGCAATAGCCGGAATCCAGTGAAAGAAGAACGTCGCCGAGTAACTGACGGTCTCCACGTACGGCGCCGCGCGCCCGAACAGCTTTGAGTACCCCGCTGCCGCCGCGATCGCCAGCACGAGCAGCGTGATGATGCCCAGCACATGCGGCTTGCCGAATCCACCGTGCTGAAAGATTCCGAACCCGGTCAGGCAGGTGAGGACAGTCGTGATTACGAAGATCTGCCCCATCCGATTCCTCGGAGTGATCTCCTTGTCACGGAACAGAGCGATGAGTCCGGCGGCCATGGCGATCAGGCTGATCGCGGTATGAATCACGCCGAGCGGCGTCAAACCGAGCATGTCAATCTCCTTTGCAGAAATTGCAGTTCCGTTCATATACGTTACCACCACTGCGCCCAGATAGTAGAAAACGGGCGGCCCGAGAGGGTCCGCCCGCCGCTCGCGAGGGAGAAAAAGGGAGGGAGGATGCGAGCGAAATCTTTGATATTCATACCGTCGAAGACCTGCTGTTATGGGCGCAGAATGCGCCATCGGTGTCACCCGAACGTGTCGCCCGGGGAACGCTTTGTGTCAATGGACACCGAATCGTTGTCGGGGCTCGGTCAGCGCCGCCAGTTTACTGGAGACGGCCGTGATATCGCTGTTTTCGGGGCCAAGGCGAGAGAAAAGGCTACCGGGCGGAATGAGGGTCCGGTCGCACGCGGCGACTCAGGTAGCGATCAGGTTCTCGATGCGGAACGGGAGGTCACGCCCAGTTGCTTCAACCCTGACCTCGCTAGACACGCTTGGCCTGATCCGCCACCGGCAACTTGCGCACGCGCGTGCCTGTCGCCGCATAGATCGCGTTGGTCACTGCCGGCGCGATCGTCGAGGTTCCGGCCTCGCCCATCCCTCCCGGCGGCTCGACGCTGTTCACAATGTATACCTCGATTGCCGGCGTCTCGTTCAGCCGCAGCATCGGGTAATCGTGGAAATTGCTTTGCTGGACGCGGCCATCTTTCAGCGTGATCTCACCACGGAGTGCCGCCGTGATGCCGAAGATGATCCCGCTCTGGATCTGCGCCCGGACGGTATCAGGATTGACGACGGTGCCACAGTCGACCGCGCAGACGACGCGCCGGACACGAACCGCTCCGTCCTTCGACACCTCGACTTCAGCAACCTGCGCCAGATAGCTCGCGAAGGCGAACTGGATGGAGACGCCACGACCGACCCTTTCAGGCAAGGGCTTTCCCCAACCAGCCTTTTCCGCCGCAAGCTCAAGGACGGCCTTGGCGCGCGGCGCTTTTTCGAGGAGCGCGCGCCGATAGGCGACCGGATCCTGCTTCGCCGCTATCGCCAGTTCGTCCATGAAGCTTTCGGTCACGAAAACGTTGTGCGACGGCCCGACGCTGCGCCAGAAGGCCGTCGGAATTCCCGGAGGTTCCACCCGCAGATACTCGACGTGCAGGTTCGGAAGACCATAGACCAGATCGATCGCGCCCTCGGTCGTGTCGGGATCCAGGCCCTTGTTGAATGCCGGAGGAAGCCATCTTGAAATGATCGAGGATCCTGCAAAACGATTGTTCCAAGCGACCGGCATTCCTTTCGCATCGAGCCCCGCGGAGAGCCGGTCGAGGAAGCAGGGCCGGTACATGTCGTGCTGGATATCTTCCTCGCGGGTCCACACGACCTTCACCGGCCCCTTCACCTGCATGGCGATCTGAACAGCGCGGGTGACGCCGTCAACCTCGAGCCGGCGACCGAAGCCGCCGCCGATCAGGTGATTGTGGACAACGACCTTTTCCAGCGGCAGCCCGGAAGTTTTCGCGGCGGTGGCCTGTGCCCGCGCGAGGGCCTGATTGCCTACCCAGATTTCGCAGCCGTCTTTGCGGACATGAGCGGTGCAGTTCATCGGCTCCATCGTCGCGTGCGCGAGGAACGGAACCTGGTAGGTCGCCTCGACCTTGGTGACTGCGCTCGCCATGGCCTTCCCGGTATCGCCGATATTCTGCGCAACCGCCCCCGAATTGAGCGTCGCCTTTTCGAGTTGGTCCACGATCTGTTTTGTGTCGAGCTTGGCGTGCGGACCGTCCTCCCATTCGATCACCAGGGCCGCCAGGCCTTTCTTCGCTGCGCCCATATGGTCGGCCACCACCGCGACGGCATCGTCCAGCCGCACGATTTGACGCACGCCCTTGACCGCCTTGGCCTTCGCATCATTCACGCTTTTCACGCGACCGCCGAAGACGGGAGATTGCGCGAGGGTCGCGATCTTCACGCCCGGCGGCCGAGCATCGATGCCATAGACAGCCGTTCCGTTGACCTTCGAGGGCGTATCCAGGCGCTTGGCCGGCGTGCCGATGAGCTTGAAATCCGCCGCTCGCTTGAGGACCACGCTCTGGGGAACGGGCATGCGAGCGGCGTCGGCGGCAAGCTCACCATACTTGCTTCTTCTCCCTGTGGGCTCGTGAAGTACCTCACCGCTTTGCGCGCGGCACGACATCGGATCGACATTCCAGCGCTGTGCTGCCGCTGACACGAGCATGGCGCGTGCGGTTGCGCCGGCTTGTCGCAGCGGCTGCCACGCCCCGCGTATCGCGTTCGAGTTGCCGGTGGCCTGCACTCCGAGCAAGGGATTTCCGTACAGCTTTTCGTTGGGCGGAGCATGTTCCAGCCGCACCTGTTTCAGGTCCACCTCCAGTTCCTCGGCGATCAGCATCGGGATGGAGGTATAGGTGCCCTGGCCCATCTCGACGTAGGGCATGGTCAGGACAATTTTCCCATCACCGCCGATGCGGACAAAGGCATTGGGCGTAAACGGCGGGCTTGCGACGCTTTGAGCTGCATCAGCCACCCCAATTAAAGGATCCGTCGTGAAGCCGATGACGAGACCTCCGCCCACCGCCGCGCTGACACTCAAGAAGCGGCGACGCGAAAGATTCACGCCGTCGCTTTCGACGAGGCCGACATTTCGATGGCCAGTCATATCAAGCCTCTTTCTTGCCGCGCGCCGCGTGCTTGATCCCCTCGCGTATTCGCACATACGTACCGCAGCGACAGATGTTCCCGGACATGGCGTCGTCGATATCGCTATCGGTCGGGTTGGGCTTGGCGGCAAGCAACGCCGTTGCGGACATGATCTGGCCAGACTGGCAATAGCCGCATTGCGGCACCTCCAGCGCGATCCAGGCCTGCTGGATCCTTCTGCCGGCGGCTGTGGCACCAACGGCCTCGATCGTGGTGATGCGCTTGCCGGCCGCGGCAGCGACCGATGTGATGCATGAGCGCACCGGCTTGCCATCGAGGTGGATCGTGCATGCACCGCACAATGCAACGCCGCACCCGAACTTGGTGCCGGTCATGCCGAGCACATCGCGCAGCACCCAAAGAACTGGCGTGTCCTCATCGACATCGACGGTACGGGTCTTGCCATTGACATTCATTGCATAAGACATTCGTTCTCCTGATACCGTTGCCGTTGAGGACGCGCGGTCACTCAGGGAAACGGGCACCGAACATCGGCAGGCCGCTCAAGGATTCCGCTTTGGTCGCTTCGTCCTGAAGAACATCCCAGTGCTCAGCGAGCTTGCCGTCTTCGAAACGTACGATATCGGCGGCGATCCACGACCTAGGACGACCGTGACCCGAAAAGCGCCCATGGGCGATGACGTAGTCGCCTTCGGCGGCAATCACGTGATTTTCGTAACGGAGTGTGTCAGGAAGACCGCGAACAAGATTGAATAAACCATCGCGGCCCGGCGGAATGTGAGCGCTGTGTTGTATGTAGCGCGACGACCAATAGCGCTCAGCCGCAACATAGTCACGCTTATTGAACAACGTATCGAACGCCTCAAGAACAAGCGCTTTGTTATTCGATTCAATCTTCTGATTCACGTCGGTCTCCCAATTCAAAGTTACGTTTACTGCGTATGCTGACCGGACGTGATCGGAGAATAGCGACGGAATTGCGAACGGATATTGTGGAAAATGCTCATTTTTGGCATTTTCGACCATTTAATGATGGATGCTTCAGGAAAGCGGTCGACCTAGCGCGCGCGAAAAAGTCCATCCACTGCATATTCTGGCGCTGCGTCGTCTATTTTCCTGTGACGATACTCGTTCCGCCATCTCCTCGGAGGTGCGCCGACGACGGCTTTAAACGTTCGGGTAAAGGCGGCTTGGTCTGAAAAGCCGGTCTTGAGCGCAATATCGAGCAATGTGTTATCGGAATGCAGCAGAAGTGTTTTCGCCATTTCCACACGCTGCAAAATGAGATAGTTGTGGACCGACGTGCCAAATGTCTTTCTGAAGGATCGAGTCATTTGGCTTACAGATAAGCCGCATTCCTCTGCAAGTCTTGAAAGCCGCAGGTCGCCATCAAGATGTTGTTCCAACAGCTCGAGGATGCGACGCCTCTGCCACGGCGCGAGCCCTCCTTGGTGCAGCTTCATCGCGGGCATGACAGAGCTGTACGTGTTGACCAGGTGTCCACAGAACATCAGGACGAAATGATCGAAGAACAGATCTGGCCATCGACTCTTGGCTGACCCAAGAGAAGGCAAAATCAATTGCGTGAGATGAAAGAGCACGTCGTCTCTAGTACCTTGCGTGCACACCAGCGCGCCGATGTTTGGAATTTCATGACTTTCTGTGTAAGCATCCAGCGTTGTACGCGGCAAATTATAATGAACGCTGTCGAACGGACTGGGCCTCAACGCAATGGGGTCCGACTCCAAATCGTAGATGCCGATGCCCCCAGCCGCCCACGATTTGACTGGAGAGAACTTTCCGTCTACCCACGTCCCCCATTTTTGAGGATGAGGATCGACAAGGTGGACCGAGATTGTAAATGCCTTTTCGGGATGAACACTGACGGAGGGCTCTGGTAGTCCCTGTTTCAGGTTCAACCGGGTGCACGCGAGTTGCGAGTGTGACAATGGCTTCATCAGGAGAGAGGGTGCCTCTCTCAGATAGAAGCACTTTGCGAATTCATTGCCATACGATATTGGTAGATTCGGTGTCGCGGCCACGTTTACTCTCTCCAAGCAGATAATGCCGTTGGCGTAGGGTTCAGCTCAACCTCTTCGTCATTCCAATAGCAATTAGCCCAAGCGCTACCAATATAGATCTAGTGCTACCGGCCCATGGGATCCGGCCGCGAGCGTTTGAGGAAAACTGGATTATGTCGAGCATTCAAAACTAGGGCAACCACGTTAGCCGCCAGTTTGAATTGCCACGAATCCGAAGCGATGTGTCTATCGACCAGCCCCTAAAGACGCCCTTCCGCCCGGAGGCGCTTGCCAATTTCTGCTATTCTTGCTTCGCCTCTGTCGAGCGCGTGCTGGTTCGTATGAACGGAGTAAGTGCCGAGCACGAGGTCGTGGGGATGCTTGACGGCCGAACCCAGGATGAAGCCTGTGTCTTCAAGCGCTTCGAATTCGAGGGCGCTGTTCGACTCTTCGAATACGGCGAGCTCGCCCTTATCCACGACTTCCGGCGTAGCGAGCTTTCCTTGATGCACGGCGCCCCAGGCGACGGTGTGATTTTCCGGCGGCTCGTAACGCCATTTCTCGCCCTTCTTCAGCGCAACGTCCAGGTAGTTGATGGTCGTCGGCGCAAAGACCTTGCTGGCAGCGTCGCCGTGGCGACCCAGGATGACGCGCGCCGGACCCTGCGACCGGAAGTGCTCGCCGCCGAGGTACTGTGCACCGGATTCGATGCTTTCCATCTCCGGAGGAAGAGCGATCCATAGCTGATAACCCTTGGCGCGCGCGGTTCCGGCGACGCCCCCGGTATGCCATACGCCGCCCGCGGCGCGCATCCATTCGACGCCGCCCGGCTCGATGACGCCTTTCGTTCCGGATGTTTCTTCATACCAGATACGCCCCTCGAGAACGAGCGTAAGCGTTGCAATGCCGGAATGCGGATGAAAACCGATCGCCGGCGTGTGCTTCGGATCGATGTCGAAATAATCCAGAAACACGAAAGGCTTGATGAGCCGGCCCACGTCGGACGGGCTGACGAGTCGGGTGATGGGTCCATGCGAACGTCCGCGCGTACGGTGGGCAACGCGGCGAGGGCGTGCTTCCATTGTCGTCCTGGAGTTACTCGCTACAGGCATATTCATGTCGATACTCCTGTTATGGATCTGTGCTAAGAACTTTTGGTGCTTCGCGCTCGCATGCTCTGCAGCGCCTGGCCCCAAGGGACAAGGTCGTCGAGCATCGCGTTGACGGCCGCCTCCTGCTGAGGACCGGGTTTCAGCGTGGAGAAATTTTCGAAATCGGTATACAGCGACAGAGCGACCTGGGCCCGGACGTCGGCAACCTTGATCTCGCCCATGACGAGTCGCAGATGCTCGACGGCACGCGCTCCACCGACGGAGCCGTAGCCGACAAACCCGGCGGCCTTGTCGTTCCACTCGCGAAAGAGAAAGTCGATCGCGTTCTTGAGCGCACCCGAAGTCGAATGGTTGTACTCGGGCGTCACGAACACGAATGCGTCGAAGGTCGCGATCTTCGCGGCCCAGGCCCTGGTGTGCGGCTTCGCGTACTGGTTCATCATGGGAGGAACCGCCTCGTCGAGGAGCGGCAAGTCGAAGGCTGCGATGTCTACGACCTCGAACGATGCGTCGCTCCGTTTCGCGGCGATGCCGTAGACCCAGCGTGCGACGGCTTCGCTCTTGCGACCGGGGCGGGTGCTCCCGGTGATGATCGCTATTTTCAGCATGTGCGTTCTCCTGAAATATTGTTAATGGGCTCTGTTTCCATTGGTTCCCGGCGACTGCACCGCCACGGTCGTCTTGATGTTGAGACCGCTCTTGACAACCCGAGTGACGGGAGTGCGTTCGCACACTTGCGTCAGTCGTTGCCGTTGTGCGTCGGTCAATTCGGCGAGGATTTGAACGGTGCGGCGAATCTCCCAGGAACCGGGCGCACCCAGCAGCTCGACCGTCACCATCACGGTCCCGATGCTCCATCCCTTTCTCTCGCAATGCAGGCGCAAGGTCATGGAAGTGCACGCACCCAGCCCCGATAGCAGATAGGCAAAGGGGGGCGGTCCCGCATCCAGGCCTCCGCGTTCCATCGACTCGTCTGCAGTAAGCAGATGGCGTCCGCACTGGATCTCCTGGTAGTAGGGCGGACGATGGCTATCTCCGAGGATAACGACGCGGGTGCGTTTCACCGTGTTGGATCCGTTCGCCGGGATCGGCTCACGCGAGTAGCCACAAGAGAATTTCGCCTTCCAGAGCGGAGCGCCTATCGCGGTCCTTCAAGACACCCATCGGGAGGACTGCCGTGGGGCTGCCGGCGTTGAAGGTCTCGAAAGAGCGCCGGACGATTGCCTTGCCGGCATCGATGTCTGACATGGCCTATTTCCCGAGAATACCGAGCTGGTGAAAACCGGTCATCCAGTCTTCCGTGTGCCAGGTGCGAAGGATTTTCCCGTCCTGGAATTCATGGATGTCGATCGCCTGAATGGTCATCTTCCGGTTCTTCGCCGGGAACCCCATCAGCGCCGCTTTGTGCG
>Ga0137410_10002547_pt1 | contig 12394 bp, 9 predicted proteins | sample CZODoug1_16funga_FD_108878 | JGI IMG/M metagenome (GOLD analysis project Ga0137410, IMG submission 108878) | Vadose zone soil fungal communities from Angelo Coast Range Reserve, California, USA - CZODoug1_16fungal (Illumina Assembly) | ecosystem: Environmental > Terrestrial > Soil > Vadose zone... | reverse complement strand
GCAAAACGGAGCGACAAACGTTTTCCTCATAACGCGATGTTTTTGGAACGCGAAGTGGGCGGAGCGCTTTTCGACAAGCTTGCGGAAGCGGGCCGGGGGGTTCGCGTGGATCTAAAAAATCCGGAACTTACCTGCCGCATTGAAGTGACGCGGGGGCCGATTCTAGTTTATGCGCGGCGCATTGCCGGACCGGGCGGATTGCCGCCGAATACAGCGGGACGCCTGACCTGCCTGCTCAGCGGCGGATTCGATTCGGCGGTGGCAGCTTACAAAATGATGAAGCGCGGGGCTCATTTGAGTTTCGTACATTTCTGGGGAGGAGGTGCGGAACCGGGCGAGTCTTCGATTCATGTGGCGCGTCGGCTCGTGGAAAAACTTGTGCCTTGGCAGGGGACGGCGAAGCTTTATCTGGTTCCGTTCGAGCCGCTGCAACGGGAGATTGTCGCCCGCGCGGACGAAGCGCTCCGCACCTTGCTCTATCGCCGATTGATGCTGCGGATTGCGGAGAGGCTTGCGCTGCGGGAAAAATCGAAAGGACTCATTACGGGAGACAGCCTGGGGCAAGTTGCTTCACAAACTCTGCAAAATCTGCAAGCTGTGGGTTCGATTGCACGTTTGCCACTTTACCGACCGCTGGTCGGCGACGACAAGCTGGAGATTCAGGATCTCGCCACAAAGATCGGGACGCACGAGATTTCCGCGGAACGTTTTCACGATTGTTGTCCACTGTTTCAGCCAAAATCGCCGGCGCTTTTTGCATCGAGCGAAGAGCTCGACTACGGTGAGGCGCAGTGTGACGTCAGGGAACTTGTAGAACGCGGATTGCGCACGACATCACTGGAAAGATTCCGGTACAGGCAAGGCATGGTGGAACGGCAGGAAGCCAGACCTAGAGCGCAACACCTTTCGAAGGGATAATTCTCGGCGACGCCAGAGCGGGTCGCCGCTTCTATCTCAGGAAGGTCTTACTACCAGCGATTCCCGCGGTCGCCTCGATCGCCGCCGCGATCGCCGCCGCCACGGTCTCCACCTCGGCCTCCGCCGCGCCCGCCGCCATGACCGCCGCGACCTCCGCCGTAGCCACCGCCACCACCGCCGCGACCTCCGCCACCACCGCTGCGCTCTGTCTGCGGCCGCGCCTCGTTGACCACCAGGTTGCGTCCGCCGAAATTCTGACCGTTTAAGGAATTCACAGCGCGATCCGCTTCTTCGTCGTTGCCGATTTCAACGAAGGCGAATCCGCGGGATTGTCCCGTAAAGCGGTCGCGAATCAGATTCACTGCCGAGGGATTTACACCTGCCTGCGCGAAAAATTCGTGCAGGGTATCCTCCGTCGCGGAAAACGGAAGATTACCTACATAGAGCTTCTTCACTTACGGACTCCTTCTGCCCGGAACCCACTTGCGAGTCGCGGAGCGCGCTGAAGAAACAGCCTTTCATCTCGGGCAGTCGGGATACCGATGCACCGCGGGTGCGGACCTTACCTTCAGCGGTCAGTTGCATGGTCTCGGAAATTGACGGGTTTTGCAATGAAAATTGTCCGCGCTAGGGGCGGCGAATGAAGCGGTTCTTGGCGCAGTGCAGGGCTTCCGCTTTGGTGTTAGGATGCGCACAAAGTTTTGACCACCGAGGTCTCCATGCGCGGCACGATGATGGATTTTCCGTTGACGCTGCCCCACATTCTGGAGCGTAACGGCAAGCTTTTTTCACGCGTAGAGATTGTTTCCCTCAGACCGGACCGTTCTCTTGTGCGCGGGACATACGGCGATTTTTGTCGCCGTGCCCGCGGTCTTGCCGCGGCTCTAACGCAGCTCGGATTACAACGCGGCGATCGCGTTGGTTCGATGATGTGGAATCACTCCGGCCACCTGGATGCTTTTTTCGGTGTTTCCTGTGCGGGCGGGATTCTGCATACGCTGAATTTGCGTTTGCATCCACAGGAAATCGCAACGATCGCGAGGCATGCGGGAGACCGGTTTCTGCTCGTGGATGATGTTCTCCTGCCGGTGCTGGAAAAATTTCGTTCGGAAGTTCCATTCGAGAAAATTATTGTTGTTCCCTACGGGTGCGGCACGATGCCCACGGATTTTCTCAATTACGAAGAGTTGCTCGCTTCCGCTCCGGAAGAGTTCACCTATCCGGAGATTGACGAGAACGACGGCGCGGCAATGTGCTTTACGTCCGGCACAACGGGTTTTTCAAAAGGCGTGATCTATTCACACCGGGCACTGGTCCTTCACTCGATGGCGGAAGCCATGACGGATTCGTTCGGCATCAGCCAGCGGGACACTGTGATGCCCATCGCTCCGATGTTTCACGCCAACGCGTGGGGGCTGCCGTACACGTGTGTGATGGTGGGTGCTCGCTTGGTTCTTCCCGGGCCTAATGTGGACGCAGAAAGCGTGCTTGACCTGATGGTTCAAGAGCGGGTGACGCTAGCTTGCGGAGTGCCCACGGTTTGGATCAGCGTGTTGCAGGCACTTGAAGCGAATCCCGGCCGATGGAAATTTTCGTGGCCAGTGCGAATTGCGTGCGGGGGCACAGCGCCGCCGGAACATTTGATCCGAGGCCTCGACCGATTCGGTCTAAATCTACTGCATTTGTGGGGAATGACGGAGACGACGCCGCTCGCCACGATTGGATTGCTGAAGCAACACATGCTTGCCTGGCCGAAAGAAAAACAATATGAAGTGCGTGCCAAACAAGGATGGCCCGGGCCGCTGGTTGAGTTACGAGTGATGCGCCGAGAGGATTCCGCTCCCGGAGCGGCCGTTCCCGAGGGAACTGAATCGCCCTGGGATGGCGCGACTCCTGGCGAGCTCGAAGTACGCGGGCCATGGGTTGCCGCGCACTATCACAATTCGCCAGACCAGGCGCATCGCTGGACTTCCGATGGATGGTTTCGCACGGGCGACGTGGCGACGATTGATGAAGAAGGCTACGTAAGAATCGTGGATCGCGCGAAAGACCTAGTAAAGTCCGGCGGCGAGTGGATCAGCTCGGTGGATTTGGAAAATTGTTTGATGGGGCATCCGGCGGTGAAAGAGGCATGCGTCGTCGGCATTCCTCATCCGAAGTGGCAAGAGCGGCCACTGGCCGCGGTTGTGCTGAAGGAAGGTTGTGCAGCGACTCCTGAGGAATTGCGCCAATTTCTTGCCGCTTGCTTTGCGAAGTGGCAATTGCCGGATGCGATTGTTTTTGTTGAGGCGATTCCGCGGACGAGTGTGGGCAAGTTCAAGAAGATTGAATTGCGCCAGCAATTTGCTGATTGGAAGTGGGAGTAAAAGATGCGTTCGCGATTGCGCGCCGCTTGGGAGACTTGCTCCTCTACTTCTGCGGAACCTGCGCCGCCTGCAATTCGTGCGCGCGGGCGATTAGTTTTTTGAGCTTGCCTTCGATCGAAGCATCGCCGATGTGCTCCTCCTGCAACACTCCGTCCGCGTCAATGGTGAACGTGTGCGGGATCGCCCTTACTGCGAACACTTTTGCGATTGGCCGGAGTGAATCCGCCGTCGCGGTATTGCGGCCAGCTCATTTCGTGCTTGCCGATGAACTCTTTCCACGCTGGTTCGTCCGTGTCCAGGCCTACGCTCAAAGTCAACTATCCTGGATATGTGCCTGCTTGAATTGGAAGAACGGAGCCGCCGGCGTCTACGTTGAGAACTGCTCCAGTGACTTGCGCGGATTCGTCGCTTAGCAGATAGACGGTCGCGTAGGCTGCGTCCTGTACGGTTTGCATTCGTCCAAGCGGCAGCTTTTTCCCTTCCTTTTCGAGGTCAGCTGCGTTGCGGCCTTCTCCTTTTTGGATTGTCAGCTCGCCTTCCGTTGCGATCCATCCGGGAATGATGTAGTTGACGCGGATGCGATCTACGGCAAGAGCGCCGGCGAGCGTTCTGGTCATAGAGAGCATTCCACCTTTCGCGGCGGCGTACGCCACCAAATTTGGCAGGCCCTGAATTCCACAGACGGAGCCCATGTTGACGATGCTGCCGCCTTTGGCATTTCGCATATGCGGAGTGGCGTGCTTGGTCACGTAAAACGCGCTTCGAAGATTTACTTGCAGCACTTTTTCCCAGAGCTCTGTGGTGGTTTCTTCCAGACGTGCGCGTGGAAACCAGCCTGCGTTATTTACCACGCCATTGAGCGCGCCGAAGTTTTTGATGGCTGCTTCCACGAGCGCATTGCATTGAGCTTCGTCCGTTAAGTCTGCGTGACAAAAAATCGCCTGACTTCCTTCTTTTCGAATGGCCGCTGCGGCTTCTTCGCCGCGCTCCCTTTGAATGTCGCCAAGCACGACGAACGCGCCTTCCGCGGCGGCGAGGCGTGCGCAACCGAAGCCAATCCCTTGCGCCGCGCCTGTAACGACGATGACTCTTCCCTCAAGACGATTGCTCATTTTGCGTGGCTCCGCTACGACGGATGAGAGTTTACGCGCAAGGCAGCGGAATTTGCACCGGCTTACGCTTAGGTTCGGTAGGAGGCATTGATGCGAACGTATTCGGCAGTGAAGTCGCAGGTCCAGTAGCGCGCAACGGCTTTGCCTGCGTGGAGGTTCACGACGATGGGAACTCTTTCTGCCAGCAACTTGTTGCTTGCGGCGCGTTCGTTAAAATCGAGCGGCTGGCCGCGCCTGAGGACCTTGATTCCAGCCATGGTGATTTCCACGAGGGAAGGATCGAATTTGACACCGGAGCGGCCCGCGGCCGCGAAAATGCGGCCCCAGTTGGGATCGGCACCCGCAAAAGCGGTTTTCACGAGGGGCGATGTAGCGATTGTTTCGGCGACGCGTTTGGCTGACGCTTCCGTTTTTGCACCACGGACTTCTATTTCAATGACACGCTGCGCGCCTTCGCCGTCCGCGACGATTTGTTGCGCGAGCGAGCCGCAAACGCTTTCGAGTGCGGCCGTGAACTGGCGGTGAGCTTTGCTACCGTTGGCAATTGCAGGCGCTCCCCCCGCGCCGTTTGCAAGGACGAGCAGAGTGTCGTTGGTGGAAGTGTCGCCGTCCACGCTGATGGCGTTGAACGTGCGCGACGTCACGTCACGCAGGGTGCGCTGCAAAAGGGAAGGGGAAATGTTTGCGTCGGTCGCGACGAACGCGAGCGTTGTAGCCATGTTCGGGTGGATCATGCCGGCGCCTTTGGCACAGCCGATCAGGTGAATTCGCTTGCCGCTCATGCGGAAGGATGCGGAAGTCGTTTTAGGGCGCGTGTCCGTGGTGCAAATTGCTAGAGAGAGTTCGACGAAGGAGCGGGCCGAAGGTCGGCGATTCCGCGCCAGCATCGGAAGGGCACGCAGAATTTTTTCAACAGGAAGTTGCACGCCGATTACGCCCGTGGAACAAACGAAGATTTCCCGGGGCGCGAGGTTCAGTCGCCGCGAGGTCTCTTCCACCGTGCGGAGAGAAGCAAGATCGCCTTGTGTGCCCGTCGCGCAATTCGCGTTGCCAGCGTTCACAACCACGGCACGCATGTGGCCCTTTGATTCCACCAAGTGTTTCTTGGAGAGAGTGACCGGAGCAGCCACGACGAGATTTTGTGTGAAGACGGCGGCAGCAGAGGCCGGGACGTCGCTGGAGAGAATCGCGAGATCGAGCGCGCCCGTTTTTTTCAGGCCGCAGGCGGTGGCGGCGAAGCGGAATCCTTTGGGAAGTGCGGCTTCGGTGGGAGCTTGCGTCATCAAAGCACGATCCCGCTCACGATTTCATCGCCCCAATCCCGCTGGTCAAACTCCGCAAGCGCCCTGCGGACGGCAGCGGGGGAAGTTCCACCGGGAACATTCTTGGCGGCAAGTGCTGCGCTTAGCGTCAAAGATTCCCGAATGTCATCTGCAAATGCGGGTGAGAACTTTTTTAATTCGGAGAGCGGTAGTTCCGTCCACAAAATTTTCTGGCGCTCAGCTTCCTTCAGAACTGTTCCGACAATGTCATGGGCCTGGCGAAATGGAATCCCGCGACGGACGAGGTAATCCGCTGCTTCCGTCGCGAGAAGCGCTGGATTCGATGCTGCGGCGCGCAACTTGTCTTCATTGAATCTCGTTGCAAAGAGAGCACCCGAAGCGACCAGAACCATCTCTGCGACTTGATCGTGTGCATTAAAAAGAGCTTCTTTGTCTTCCTGCAAGTCGCGCTGGTAACTCGTCGGCAAACCTTTAAGGGTCGTCAACAACCCTATAAGGGCAGCATTGACGCGACCGCTCTTACCTCGGATTAGTTCCCAGCAATCAGGATTCTTCTTCTGCGGCATCAGACTGCTGCCCGTAGAAAACTCGTCCGGGAGTATAAGGTAGGAAAACTCCTGCGAAGCAAAAATCACGAAATCTTCAGCCAACCGGGACAGATGAGTAGAAATGCCAGCAAGCGCGAACAGATAGTCGAGAGCAAAATCGCGGTCACTCACTGCATCCAGGCTGTTCGCGGTAATGCGGGTGAAACCCAATTCTTTGGCGATTGCACGACGATCGATTCCCAAAGAATTGCCGGCTAGCGCTCCGGATCCCATCGGACAAACATTCGCACCTTCCGCAGCGAGTCTCAACTTCCGGACGTCGCGTAAAAATGCTTCGGCATGTGCGAGTAGGAAATGGGAGAGCAAAATCGGCTGAGCGTGTTGCATGTGGGTCATCCCAGCCATAGGAACTTCAAGAGAAGATTCCGCCTGAACGCAGAGACTCTCCATTGTCAGGCGGACGGCTGTTTGCATTTCATGTGATGCATCGATGACGAAGAGACGGAAATCAGTGGCGACGAGTTCGTTGCGGCTGCGGCCGGTGTGGAGTTTCCAGCCGAGAGGCCCTAGTTCTTCGACGAGCGCTTTTTCTACGAAGTGATGGACGTCTTCGGCGTCGGCACCGGTTTTTTCGAGCCAGGCTGGATCGTTTTTCGCGCGCTCTTCAATTTTGTCTAGAGCGGCGAGGGTTTGTCTTACCTCGGTTGCGGTGAAAATGCCGATGGGTTCCAGCGCTTTGGCCCACGCACGATCCACGGCAATTTCGTAGGGCAGCAAGCGGCGATCGAACGCAAAGGAGCGCTGAAACGCGTCGAATCGCGCGTTCGGTGCGCGTTCGAAGCGGCCGCCCCAGAGTCTGTCGTCTTTGCGTTCGGTCATACTGCGCGTCTCTTTTGGTTGCCGGTGCTTACGCTTTGCGAATGACAGCTCTCAGGAGTTACCTTCGGCTTTTGCTTTCGGGCGTACGGTAACCGGAAGCGCGAAGAGATTGATGAAGCCTTCGGCGTCCTTGGGGTTGTAGCGGCCCATAGTGAAACTGGCCAGGTCCGCGCGATAGAGCGAGAAAGGCGACTTACGACTCGTGACGTTGAGCGAGCCCTTCCAGAGTTTCAGGCCGACGGAGCCAGTGACGCGCTCCTGCGAAACGTTGAAGAAGCCGTCGAGCGCTTGCCGTTGCGTGGAAAACCAGACGCCGTTGTAAACGAGTTCGGCGTAACGCACGGAGAGACTCTGCTGCAGGTGCGCGGTTTCGCGGTCCACGGTAAGGCGTTCGAGTTCGCGATGCGCAGTGACGAGGAGCGTGCCGCCGGGAGTTTCGTAGGCACCGCGGGACTTCATGCCGACGAGACGGTTTTCGACGAGGTCGGTACGGCCAACGCCGTGGCGCGCGGCGATTTCGTTCAGGGTGTTGAGCAAATCCACGGGACCGAGTTTCGCGCCGTTGACGGAAACCGGAGTGCCGGACTCGAATCCTATTTCGACTTCTTCGGCTTTGTCGGGGGTCTTTTCTGGCGAGACAGTCCACTGCCACATGGCTTCGCTCGGGGCATTAGCGGGATCTTCGAGTTCGCCACCTTCGTGGCTGAGGTGCCAGATGTTACGGTCCCGGCTGTAGATATTTTTCTTGCTCTGCTCGATGGGGACGTTGTGTTTTTCAGCGTAGGCGATGGCGTCTTCGCGCGAATCAATATCCCACTCGCGCCACGGTGCGATGATTTGCACGTTCGGCGCAATCGCTTTGTAGGCGAGCTCGAAACGGACTTGGTCATTGCCCTTGCCCGTACAACCGTGGGCGAGACCATCCGCGCCGAGTTTCAGAGCGATTTCGGCCTGGCGTTTTGCAATGACGGGCCGGGCCATCGAAGTACCGAGCAAATATGTGTGTTCATAGACGGCGCCGGCGCGCAGAGTCGGCCAGATGAAGTCGCGGACAAATTCTTCGCGCAGGTCTTCGATGGATGCGGAGGATGCGCCAGTGGCAAGCGCTTTCCTATATGCGGCCAGGAGGTCTTCCTGTTGGCCGACGTCGCCGATCATAGCGATCACTTCACAGCCATAATTTTCCTTGAGCCAAGGAATGATGATGGAGGTATCAAGCCCGCCGGAATAGGCGAGCACGACTTTTTTCGGTTTTGGAGCAGTTCTGTTCACAATTCCTCTTTCGCGTTTGGAGATATTCGTGGCTTAGGACAACAAATGTTTCTTCAGTATTTCAGCTTTCGCGATAAAGCGTATGCAGAATCGCCTTTTGAACGTACATGCGATTTTCCGACTGATCGAGCACAACGGAGCGCGAGCCATCGAGGATTTCCGGTGTGACTTCATAGCCGCGGTGCGCGGGCAGGCAATGCATGAAAACAGAGTCGCGTCCGGCAAGCGCCATCAGCTTGCGATTGACCTGATACGGCTTGAAGACTTCGCTGCGGACTTTTTCTTCGGCTTCAAAGCCCATGCTCGTCCAGGAATCGGTATAAACCGCTTGGACGTCTTCGACGGCTTCGCGCGGGTCGTTGAAAAGTTCTATTTTCGCTTTCGTTTCCTTTGCGACGCGCTTGGAATCGGCGACAACATCGGCATCGGGCGCGTAGTTCTCCGGGGTCGCAACACGGAGATTCACTCCGAGTCGCGCCGCGAGATAAAGCAAGGAATGGCAAACGTTATTACCGTCGCCGACGTAGGCAAGTTTCAACCCCTTTAGGACACCGAATTTTTCTTCCAGCGTGAAAAAGTCCGCGAGCGCCTGGCATGGATGAAATTTATCCGAGAGCGCGTTGACAACAGGGATTTCCGCGCTGGCAGCCATCTCTTCGAGGACGCGCTGTTCGTAAACGCGGGCGACGATGCCGTGTACCCACCGTTCGAGATTGCGCGCGACATCCGCGATAGATTCGCGTTCGCCGAGGCGCGCCTGCGTGTGATCGAGAAAAACGACGTGGCCGCCCATACTTTGAATGCCGACTTCGAACGTGACACGGGTGCGGAGCGATGGCTTTTCAAAAATCAGCGCGATGAATTTGCCGCGCAGCGTATCCGCATAGTTCGCAGGATTTGCCTTGATGTCCGCGGTAATCGCGAGAAGCTCGCGCGCGTGCGTCGGACTCCACTCCGCTCCTGTGAGCAGATCGTTTGAGACCAAGACAGGCGCTGCCAGTGTGGTTGTCGCCATTTTCTTTTCTACCTCGCTGCGGACTTTGCCGCGTGCCGCGCCGGTTCCGTCGCAGCAATAGATTTAAAAACATGACCCAAAACTTCCTCGAAGATGCCGAGAAATTCGCGTATTTGCTTTGAAGTGACAATGAATGGAGGAAGCAAACGCAGCGTATAGTCGTGCGTGCAGTTTATGAGCAAGCCGCGATTCATCGCTTCCGCGACAAATGGAGCGCCGTCGGTGGAAAGTTCGACGCCAACCATGAGGCCTTCGCCGCGAACTTCTTTGATAAAGGCAAATTTCTTCGCGAGCTTCTCGAGGCCAGCGCGGAGTTCGACGCCTCGGGCGGCAGCGTTTGCGAGAATCTTCTTGGTCTCGAGAACTTTGAGAAATTCGAAAGCGACAGCACAGATCATGGGACCGCCGCCGAAGGTTGTGCCATGAACGCCCGGACTGACGCGCGTAGCCACGGCTTCGGAAGTGAGGATTGCGCCGAGAGGCAAACCGGCGGCAAGCGGCTTTGCGATCACGACGATATCCGGCTTCGCGGAAAATTTCTGGTAAGCGAAATAGCGGCCTGTACGGCCGAGTCCGCATTGAATTTCGTCAGCGATGAGTAGAGCGCCATGCTGCGCGGTGAGTGAGCGAGCGCGATTCCAGAAAGGTTCGCTGACGGGATGAATGCCGCCTTCGCCTTGAATTGTTTCGAGGATGACAGCGCAGACATTCTTGTCGAATTTCGATTCGAGGTCGGCGACGTCATTGAAACGAACGAATTCAACGCCGGGAACGACGGGCGCAAACGGCAAGCGATACTTTTCAGTTGCGGTGATGCTGAGCGCGCCAAACGTGCGGCCGTGAAATGAGTTTTCGATGGCGAGGATGCGGTGTTTAGGATTGGGGGCGTTAAGCGGCGTATCGCCAGGGCGGGAGTAGAGTCGAGCAAGTTTTAGGGCGCCTTCGACGGCTTCTGTACCGCTATTGGAAAAGAAAACGCGATCGAGGCCTGAGATTTCTGCGAGTTTTTTTGCTAGCGGGCCCTGAAATTCATTGTGAAAAAGATTGGAAAGATGAATGGCGCGAACCGATTCGCGGCGAATCACCTTCACAATACTGGGGTGTGCGTGGCCAAGACCGTTGACGGCGATGCCACCGAGGAAGTCGAGATACTTTTTTCCGGTGGAATCGAAAACATATGGTCCGCGGCCATGCGTGAAGACAAGGGGCTGACGTTTGTAGGTGGGGAGAAGGAATTTCTCCGCATCCGCGAGAGCAGCGGGCGTGACATTCTTGCGGGTTTTGGGGGCGCGCTTCATTTTGTTATGCAGCGGAAAGTGCGGCAGAGCGCGGCTCGCGCAAGATACGCGTTCCGGGAACCGGATCGAGTCCAGCGGAATTGGATTCAACGGTGCGCATCGCAGCAAGAAGAGCACCAGGTTCGGTGCCACCGACGATGTGAACGCCTTTCACGCCGCCTTCGATCGCGCGCTTGGCAGCTTCAAGCTTGAGAACCATGCCGCCGGAAATGGTGCGACTTTGGACGAGCGCCCCGATTTCTTCGCACGCAATGGCAGAGAGAACGTTTTCGCCGCTGAGCACACCGGCTACGTCGGTGAGATAAATGAGTTGGTCCGCGCCAAGATATTCGGCGCACGCTGCGGCCATATGATCAGCATTGATGTTGTAAAGCTCGTCGTCGGGGCCGAGTCCGAGACACGCGGCGACAGGAACGAGATTGCTTTGCCACAGCGATTCGAGAAGCGAGTTATTCAGGCCAGTGAGATAGCCGACAAAACCGAGGCCTCCGGCCACTTCATTGTGGACGAGCGGCTCGGCACGAAATGCCTGAGAGTCGGCCGCGGAAATTCCAATGGCAGGCTGGCCAGCGGCGGAGATGGCAGCGGAAAGCTGCTTGTTCAGGAGCCCGGCGAAAACCATGACAGCAACGTCGCGCGTTTCATGATCTGTGACGCGAAGGCCAGAAACGAATTTGCTTTCGATGCCGAGGCGCTTGAGCGTGGCTGTGAAGATGCGGCCACCGCCGTGAACGACTAGGATTTCATGACCCTGCTTTGCAAGCGCAGCGACCTGCGCGGCGAGTTCATGCACGACGGAGTCGCTTTCCAGTAATGCTCCGGCAAATTTAATCACGAGTCTCATTGCAGTCCGGTGTTCTCCACAAGTTTCAGCAAGTGATTGAAATTTTGAACGGCCTGGCCAGCGGCACCTTTGCCGAGATTGTCCAGGCAAGAAATGACGATCAGGCGGCGGCCGGACCGATCGAGCACGAAGCCGAGGTCGGCAAAATTCGTGTGCGCGACGTGCTGAATTTCCGGAAGCGTACCAGCTTTCCAGATGCGCACCATGTGGCGGCCTGCGTAGGTTTTGCGATAGAGCGCTTCGACGGCTTCGGGCGTTTGCGGTTCGGAAAGCGTGACGTAGATGGTGGAAAGAATTCCGCGCGCGATCGGAAGAAGGTGGGTAGAGAAAATGAGCTGCGATTCCGGGAGGCCGGTGTGATCGAGAATTTCCGGCGTGTGGCGATGTGAAAAGAGATTGTAGGCCTTGAAATTCTCATCGAGTTCTGAAAACTGCAGATCCCGGCGAAGTTCTTTCCCAGCTCCGGTGGCTCCTGATTTGCAATCACACACGACGCTGGAACCGCTATCGATCCAACCTGCGAGAGAAAGGGGCCGCAAAGCGAGGATGACGCTGGTGGCATAGCAGCCGGGGTTCGCGACGAGTTGCGCGGCGGCTAGTTCCTTTTCATAGAACTCGGGCAAGCCGTAAACGGCGGAATCCAGCCAGGCAGCGTGAGGTGCTGGCAATTTATACCAGGACTGAAATGTGGCAGCATCGCGAAAACGGAAGGCGCCGCTCAGATCAATCACCTTGAGACCCGCGTTGAGAAGCTGCGGGGCGAGTTCCGCGGACGCTTCGTGGGGTGTGTCGAAAATATTCTCGCTACCGGAGCGAAGACGACATTTCTCGCCACACCCCACGAAGCGTCCGCGGAACT
>Ga0137410_10002546_pt1 | contig 12396 bp, 9 predicted proteins | sample CZODoug1_16funga_FD_108878 | JGI IMG/M metagenome (GOLD analysis project Ga0137410, IMG submission 108878) | Vadose zone soil fungal communities from Angelo Coast Range Reserve, California, USA - CZODoug1_16fungal (Illumina Assembly) | ecosystem: Environmental > Terrestrial > Soil > Vadose zone... | reverse complement strand
GGCGCGAGACGGTTTATGCGTTGCTGCCAAAAGGCGTTCCGTGGATGGGGCCGGTGGGGCGGCTGGATAAAGCGAGCGAGGGATTGCTAATTTTGACGAATGACACGGAATGGGCGGCGCGAATTACGGTGCCGGAGAGTCACGTGGAGAAGAAATATGCAGTGCAGATTGGGGCCGTGGCGGATGAAGGGTTGTTGGGGAAATTGGAAGCGGGCGTGATGGATGATGGAGAAAGTTTGCGGGCGACACGAGCGACGTTTGTGCGCGCGGGAAAGAAAAATAGTTGGATCGAGATTGTGTTGGAGGAAGGAAGGAACCGGCAGATCCGGCGGATGCTGGAAGGTTGTGGCGTGGAAGTGTTGCGGTTGGTTCGCGTGGCGATTGGAGGAGTGGAGCTGGGGACGTTGGCGAAGGGCGCGGCGCGGGAGATGACGCGGGAAGAAATTCAGATGTTAGGCCGAAGCTAAAGGCACTGGCTGCACAAAACGAGCAGAAAGAGAATTCGTGCCAAGCATTTCCGGGGCTAAAGCTCCTGGACTACATAAAGCAAGAAAACACAAGGCGAAGAAAACAATTATTGGGGCGGGGCCTCAGTGCCGGCGCCGATTTTGGTGGTAGAGCCGAAGCGTTTGTAGTGGGTGTATTTGACGGTGACGCGGATGTGGATGGGACCGGTAGTGAAGCGGAGTGAGTCGTCAGTGTGCGTGTAGGTGGGAACCCAGAGGTCGCCGAAGAGATTTTCGCGATAGGTTGTGAAGTGAGCGAAGCGATTCTCGTTGTGCTTCGTGACGATATCGGGAACGGCTTTGCCGTAAGTTTTAACGATTTGGAGATCGTGGTCATCGACCCAGATGCGGCCTTCGAAGTAGCGCTGCTTTTTCTCGATAACTTTGGGAGCGACATCGAAAACGTAGGTGGAGAGGTCGTCAACTTTTTGGCGGCCGAGGTAGGTGATGTTGTATTTGACGAGTTCGTCGGAGGTGAACGCGAAGGGCTGGATTTTCTTTAGATCGTCCAAATCTTCCTGAGTCATTTGAATTTTCGTGAGCGTGTCGGCAGGGGCATAGGTGACCTTTTCAAAGCGCTTCCCTGTCGGCGTAAAGAGAATGTCGCTTTGGACTTCGTAGTTGCCGTCGGGGATATCGTCGGAGTCGAGGGTTTGCATTTGGAAATACTGCGTCCAGGTGTAGGAGCCGAGAAATTGTTTGAGCGTTTCTTCTTTGGCGGCGAATTTCTGGATGATCTGATCCGGAGGAAGCGAAGGCGGTTCTTTGGTGATGGGGGCTTCTTCTACTTTGCGTGCGACTGGCCTGGATTTGATGGCACCCGGCGCGCTGGGAGCAGGACCAGAGGCCGGCGGGGGCGTGAGCGGGCCAGTGGATTGGGCAACGAGGGTTGCGGCGAAGAAGAGAGAGGCGAGCGGAAGCGGATAGCGGATGAGTCTCAGCGAATTCAGGAAGCTAAGCAACGTGGCTCCTACGAAGAGAGATGGCATGTAGATTGGACTTCAAAAATAGCACGCCGGTTGCATGGCGGGGACGAAAAGAGAAAACGAAGAGCCCGCCTCGGTCCCCCAACTTCGCTCGGGATAAAAAGGCGGCCGCTACAACGGCAGAGGCGGTTGCGCGGTGCCAAGGAGTTTTCTTTGAAATTTGGTGGAGCCGAAGGGATTCGAACCCTCGACCTCCTCGATGCCATCGAGGCGCGCTCCCAACTGCGCCACGGCCCCACCGATTTGAAACTACGACCTTCCCGGTCTCACCGGGACGCGTCCAAACAATGCCCCGGCCCAACCGGGGGTAACAAAACAAGTTTAACACTCGGCTACGGACGGCGTCCAGAAAGGTGGTTGGCGCGAAATCCTCGCTGCAACGGTGAATTGTCAGGCTTCACTCAGGATGAGGTATCGTTTAGGCGGTAGCCGTGGAGGAAGGATGAACGGCGAGGGGGTCCACGCAGCGGAATTGATTGCGCTCTTGCTGCTGGTGTTAGTGGTGGCGTTTGCGGTGTTGGCGCAGAAGATCAAGACGCCATATCCGATAGTGCTGGTGATTGCCGGGCTGGCGTTGAGTTTTGTGCCAGGGATTCCGAAAGTTCAGTTGAATCCGGAAGTGGTGTTTCTAGTGGTGCTGCCGCCGCTGCTGTACAACGGAGCGTGGCAGATGTCGTGGCGGGATTTTCGCGAAAATTTTGTGAGCATTTTTATGCTGGCGGTGGGGCTGGTGGCGTTTACGGCGGTTGGTGTGGCGTTTGCGGCGCCGTGGGTGTTTAAGGGGTTCGACTGGCGGCTAGGACTTGTGTTGGGCGCGGTATTGTCAACGACGGACGCGATTGCTGCGACGGCGATTGCGCGGCGACTGGGATTGCCCAAGCGGATTGTGGACATACTCGAAGGCGAGAGCCTGGTGAACGATGCGACAGGTTTGGTGGCCCTGGCGTTCGCAGTGGCGCTGGTCGTGACAGGAGAACGGCCAACGGTGGCGCAGGGATTTTTGCGATTGACGTATTTGATTCTGGCGGGAGTCGCGATTGGGCTCGTGATTGGGCTGGTGGTGGAGTGGTTCGAACGGCGGCTGAATGACGGGCCGATTGAGATTACGGTCAGCATCGTTGTGCCATACGTGGTGTATTTAGTGGCGGAGGCGACGCATGCATCGGGCGTGATGGCGGTGATCGCGTGCGGATTGTATCTGTCGCGCAAGAGTTCGGAGTTTTTTTCCGCGACGGTGCGGATACAGGCGTGGGCAGTGTGGGATTCGTTGACGTTTGTGTTGAACGGATTAGTATTTATGGCGATTGGGCTGCAGTTGCCCTATGTGATCAGCGAGCTGAAGGGTTACAAGTTAAGTGGATTGATTCTGGATGGGCTGGCGTTGAGCGTGATTTTGGTTTTGCTGCGGCTGGTGTGGATGTATCCGGGAGCTTACATTGCAAACTTGATCCGACGGAAAGTGCTGGGGCAAAAAGTTGCGATGCCCGGGCCGAAACAGATTTTTGTAGTGGGATGGACGGGAATGCGCGGAGTGGTGGCTTTGGCGGCGGCAATTTCGTTGCCGGAAATCTTGGATAGTGGGGCGGCGTTTCCGCAGCGGAACATGATTATTTTTCTGACATTCGCAGTGATTATCGTGACGCTGGTGGGACAGGGATTGACACTGCCACCGTTGATTCGAGCGCTGGGGCTGGCAGGAATTGAAGGATCGAATGATGAAGAGCACAAAGCCCGGCAGAAAATCCTGCGGGCAGCGCTAGAGCGATTGAATGAAGAGCGAGTGAAAGATGGAGACGATTTTTCGGATGTGTACGACAACTTGCTGAAGATGTACCAAACGAAGATTGAGAAATATTCGAGCGGGTTGGAGCCGGAGACGCTATTGGCCCGACAGCGAACGGCAAAGCATGCGCAGCTCCTGCGCGAAATGCTGCGAGTGGAACGGCGGACGGCGGTGCAGTTGCGAAATGATGGGACGATTGACGATGGGCTATTGCGCCAACTGGAGCGCGAATTGGATTTAACGGAAGAGCGGTTGACGATCGGCGCGCGGACGGCGTGACTTTGTGCAAAGGATGGCCCTTCACGGCGCAGACGAGAGCAAGCGAGACGCCCGTCGGCTTCGGCGGCCTCGATCATGGTGAGGGCCATGCGGTTTTTCATGCTGCCAGTGGGATTTTCGCTTTCGAGTTTGAGAAGAATGCACGGACCATTTTTTAGGCGGGACGCTGCGCAACGGCAGCAGCGACGTGTTGCCGACGCATTGCAGGATTTCGCGCCGAATGTTGTTCTGGGGGCCGCTCTATCCCGGGAGCTTTGCGCCGAGCACGTCGATACGCTCGATCACCGGAGGAGTCGCGAGCAGGTCCGGAGCGCTGGCCATGAGGGCTTTGGCGATGGCTCCGTTCAGGTGGGCTTGGCGGCCGGCTTCGTCGGCGAAGGCGTCAAAGACGGCGAACGTGCCGGGAGCGAGGCGCAACGCGAACCACACGGGGGTGGTTGCTTCCTGATTAGCGAGTTCGAGGCCTTTTTCGAGGAACTTTGCGACGTCGTTCTCTTTTCCCTTTTTTGCTTCCAGACGAACGAACAAAGCTAGCTTAGGCATGTGAATCCTCCATGAGACGCAGGCGCTGGGCTCTGCATGGACGGAGAATAGCGAACCCGGCGGTCGCGGGCTATTGACAAGAATGCCAAATAAGATATCGTTCTTGCCATGAAGGTTTTTGTACTTGCGTTGAACAACGTGTTCGATACAGGTCTGGCGACGGTGCTGGACGCGTTTCAGACCGCGAATGAGCTGGCAGAAATGTCCGGGCTCGCTTCGCCGCGTTTTGAGGTGAAAATCGTGGGCTTGCGGTCGAAAGTGGTGACCTCGCAAGGAATGATCGTGCCCGTTCGACGAGCGGGAACGAGTGCGCCGGATTACGTCGTGGTTCCTGCGATCGGATTCAAGATGCCGGAACCGCTGGAGAAAGGGCTGGCGACGGCGGAGGTGCAGGATGCGGCGGGAGTGCTACGCGGATGGGCGAAACGTGGCGCGTTGATGAGCGCTGCATGCATCGGGACGTTTGTGATGGCGGAGTCGGGATTGCTGGACGAGCAGCATGCGACGACAACGTGGTGGCTGGCACCGTTATTTCGGACGCGATATCCGCGAGTGACAGTTGAGGAATCACACATGATTGTCAAGTCCGGACGAATGGTGACGGCGGGAGCGGCACTGAGCCACATGGATTTGGCGCTGTGGTTGATCCGGCAGAAAAGTCCGAAGCTGGCTTCGCTGACGGCGAAGTATTTGATTGTGGATTCGCGGCCGTCGCAATCGGCTTACGTGATTTCGGATCACTTAATTCATTCCGACCCGGTGGTGGAAAAATTTGAAAGCTGGGCGCGGAGCCGACTGGCGGAGGGATTCTCTTTAGATGAAGCGGCTCGAACGGTTGCGACAAGCAAGCGGACGCTGGCGCGGCGGTTGCAGGCGGTGCTGGGAAAATCGCCGCTCGAATATTTTCAGAATCTGCGCGTGGAGCGGGCGGTGCACTTATTGAAGACGACGAACGAGAGCGTGGAGGAGATTGCGGCGCAGGTTGGGTACGAAGATGGAGTAACGCTGCGGACTCTGTTGCGGCGGAAGCTGGGGCACGGAATTAAAGAGATTCGACGCGCCGCCTAGGCGGGTAGTCCGCGCAATACTGACGTAAAAGTGACAGGAAACTGAGATTGGCGCGGGTTTGGGAACGGCCACGGAGAACGACCGCGCCGATGGTGCGAGTCGCTTCAGGATCCGAGATGGAAACGTAGCGGCAGCCGGACTTTTTGTCGACGGCCATTTTCGGAATCAGCGAGACGCCTATTCCAGCGCTTACCATACCCAGCAGACTGGAAAACTGTCCGCTTTCGAAAACGACTTGTGGGTGGACGCGGGCACGATCGCAGGCAGCGACTGCGTTTTCGCGGAAACAATGTCCATCGCGAAGCAGGAGGAAGGGTTCCTCGCGGACGTCTTTAAGGGATATGGCGCGACGGCGTGCCAATTTGTGTTTTGGCGGAAGGACGGCGAAGAGCGGTTCGGTGAGGAGCGGGAAGGATTCGAATTCGTGGCCACGAATCGGAAGCGCGAGAATGGCGACGTCAATGGTGCCGGCGCGGAGGCGATCGAGAAGGACGGGCGTAATTTCTTCTATTACGCTGAGCTGAGCCTGCGGGAATTTTCTTGAAAAGTCTGTGAGGACGCGCGGAAGGAGATACGGCGCGACGGTGGGAATGGCACCGACGGTTACGGAGCCGCCGACGGAACCTTTTTGTTCGACAACGTCACCGCGAGCGGCTTCGAGTTCGCGCAAAACGCCGCGGGCCCGGGGGAGGAAAGCTTTGCCAACTTCGGTGAGGCGAACGGAGCGGCCAAGGCGGTCGAAGAGGCGGGCGCCGAGTTCATCTTCTAATTTGAGAATTTGTTGCGAGAGCGAAGGCTGAGAGACGTGGGACTGCTCGGCGGCGCGGGAGAAGGAGCCGGTGTCGGCGACGGCGCAAAAGTAGCGAAGTTGGTGGAGTTCCATAGGCGTAGGTGTCAGTCGTTACGCGTAGCCGCTCGAAGCGAGCCCTGAATACCAATGTCGTGCCATAGGCTATGCCTATCCATCTTATCTGAACTAGATATTGGAACAATAAGGGGCACGAAACATACTCTTGTTTAGTCGCCGCATGGACGACGAACTCATGGACAAAAAAGTCCCCTTACAGGAGCAGAACGTGTCAAGCGAAGCGAAATGCCCGTTTACGGGAAAAACTTCGGCGCCGAAGAACAGCGATTGGTGGCCGAGTCAACTGAACGTGCAGGTCCTCCACCAGCAATCTTCGTTATCGGATCCAATGGGCGAGGAGTTTGACTACGCGAAGGAATTCAAGAGCCTCGACCTGAATGCTGTGGTCAAAGATCTTCATGAAGTGATGAAGGATTCGCAGGACTGGTGGCCGGCCGACTTTGGCCACTACGGGCCGCTGTTCATTCGAATGGCGTGGCACAGCGCGGGCACGTACCGCATCCACGACGGCCGAGGAGGCGCCGGAGCAGGGCAGCAGCGCTTTGCGCCGCTCAATAGCTGGCCGGATAACGTGAGCCTGGACAAGGCGCGTCGGCTGCTCTGGCCGATCAAACAGAAATATGGCCGCAAGATCTCCTGGGCCGACCTGATGATTCTCGCCGGCAATGTGGCTCTCGAGTCTATGGGTTTCAAAACATTTGGTTTCGGCGGGGGGCGAGCGGACGTTTGGGAGCCCGAAGAGGTTTATTGGGGACCGGAAACCAAGTGGCTGGGTGACGAACGCTATACAGGCGACCGCGAACTTCAAAATCCTCTCGGCGCGGTACAGATGGGTCTGATCTATGTGAATCCGGAAGGGCCGAACGGCAAGCCGGATCCCATCGCTGCGGCCAGGGACATTCGCGAAACGTTCCGCCGCATGGCGATGAACGACGAAGAAACAGTCGCGCTGATTGCCGGCGGCCATACCTTTGGTAAAACACACGGCGCCGGCGAAGCTGCACTCGTAGGCCCGGAACCAGAAGCGGCTCCCATTGAAGAGCAAGGGCTGGGGTGGAAGAGCAAATTCCGCAGCGGCAAAGGGGCTGACACAATCACGAGTGGCCTGGAAGTAGTTTGGACCAAGACACCAACCAAGTGGAGCAACGACTTCTTCGAGAACCTGTTCGGCTACGAATGGGAACTCACCAAGAGCCCCGCCGGCGCGCACCAGTGGACGCCCAAGAATGGCGCAGGTGCAGGCACAGTGCCGGACGCGCACGATCCGTCGAAGCGCCATGCGCCATCGATGCTGACTACTGACCTCGCCTTGCGATTGGACCCAGATTACGAAAAGATTTCGCGCCGCTTCCACGAGCACCCGGATCAGTTTGCAGACGCGTTTGCGCGCGCGTGGTTCAAGCTGACTCATCGAGACATGGGCCCCAAGGTGCGCTATCTCGGCCCGCTTGTTCCGAAGGAGACGCTGCCCTTCCAAGATCCAATCCCCTCCGTGAATCATCCGCTCATTGCGGAACTGGACATCACAGCTCTCAAGGCGAAAATCCTCGCGGCGGGTCTATCCGTTTCTGAGCTCGTCTCGACCGCATGGGCTTCGGCATCGACGTTCCGCGGCTCGGACAAGCGCGGCGGTGCAAATGGCGCGCGCATTCGCCTTGCGCCGCAAAAGGATTGGGCGGTCAACCAGCCGGCCCAGCTGGCGAAAGTTCTGCAAACGCTCGAAGCGATCCAAAAGGATTTCAGCGCGTCGGCGACCGGTGGGAAGAAAGTTTCGCTGGCTGACCTGATCGTTCTCGGCGGCTGTGCGGCAATCGAGAAAGCCGCGAAGGCAGCTGGGCACAACGTCAAGGTTCCGTTCCGGCCGGGACGCATGGACGCGTCGCAAGAACAAACCGACGTTGCTTCGTTCGAGCCTCTCGAACCAAAGGCAGATGGGTTCCGCAATTATCTCAACGGCAAATCACGCCTTGCTCCCGAAGAATTGTTGGTGGATCGCGCGCAGTTGCTAAGACTGACGGCACCGGAGATGACCGCCCTTGTCGGTGGCTTGCGCGTACTCGGAGCGAATCACGAAAAGTCCGCTTACGGCGTCTTCACAAAGAAGCCGGAGACGTTAACGAACGATTTCTTCGTCAACCTGCTCGACATGGGCACGGTATGGCAGCAATCCAATTCGTCCAATGGTTCCGGAGAGGTCTACGAGGGCCGCGACCGAAAGACAAACTCGCTTAGGTGGACTGGAACACGTGTCGACCTAATTTTCGGTTCGCACTCCCAGCTGCGCGCACTCGCGGAAGTCTATGCGTGCGCGGACGCCGGCGAGAAGTTCGCGAAAGACTTCGTGGCTGCTTGGACCAAGGTCATGGACCACGATCGGTTTGACGTGGCCTGAAATAGCTCCAGAATGAGCAATTCTGATCGGGGAAAAGATGGGGGGCGGGCACGTAGCTCGCCCCTTCTCTTTTAGTGGAGCAGTCGATAAATGTCTGGGGATTCGAGAATGGATTTTGGTGCCCCGTGGCGGGCAGCGGCGAGAACAGCGTGACCGAGTTGTTCGGTACTGAGAATATGGCGGGGAAAGAGTTTGCGAAGGAGAAAGAAGAGCGGCGCGCCAATGGTGTAAAGAGTGTTGTACCAGGCGGTTTTGGATTTGACGCCATGCATCGGAAGGACGGCGCCGATGCGAAACATGTAGGCGGCTTTGAATGGCAAGCGGAGGATGGCGTTTTCGGTTTGGCCTTTGACGCGGGCCCACATTGAGCGGCCTTTTTCTGTGCTGTCCGTGCCGGCGCCGGAGATGTAGATGAAGGTCATTTGAGGATTGATTCTGGCGAGCGCTTGGGCGGCGGCGACGGGCAGATCGAAATTGATGCGGCGGTATTCGGGTTCCTTTCTGCCCACGGAGGAGGAGCCGAGAGAAAAGAAGCAGAGGTCGTAGCCGGCCATTTGATTTTCGTAGGCGGCGACGTTGTAGAGGTCGGAGACGACGAGCATTTGGAGTTTCGGGTGGTCTTGCGCAAGCGGGGAACGACCGACGGCAAGGACAATTTCAACGGAGGGGTCGGCGAGACACTCGCGGAGGGCGCCTTGGCCGATCATTCCAGTTGCGCCGAAAAATATGATTTTCATTCGCGTTCGTTCCTACCGGAAACAATATCAAATTTGGCTACATAGCTGAAAACGAAGGCTCTTGGTTTTGCAGCGCAGGACTAGAGTAAGGTGGAAGGCGCTTGTAGACATGGGGGATGAGGAATGGCCAAGCTGACGTTTTGGGGGGCGGCGGGAACGGTTACGGGTTCGAAATATTTGGTGGAAGCGGCGGGCAAGAAGCTGCTTGTAGATTGCGGAATTTTTCAAGGGTCGCGCGAATTGCAGGAGCGAAATTTTAAGCCGCTGCCAGCGAGTCCAGCAACGATTGATTATTGCGTGCTGACGCACGCGCACCTGGATCACACAGGGTGGTTGCCATGCCTGACGCGCGATGGCTACAAAAACAAGATTTATGCGAATCAGGCGACGATTGAATTGACGACACTTTCGCTGAAAGACTCGGGGCATTTGCAGGAAGAAGATGCGGAACGGGCAAGGCGAAAGGCGAAGAACAGCAACGCGGCGGATATCCGGCCGTTGTACACAAGCGAAGACGTGGAGCCGATGCTAGGCCGGCTGACGCCGATGCCGCGCAGCGGTGGATTTGATGTGTCGCCGGAGTTTCATGTGGAGTCGTTCGACGCGGGTCACATTCTGGGATCGTCGAGTTTGCGGCTAACGATTCGCGAAGGCGGAAAAAATACGACGGTGGTTTTTTCGGGGGACGTGGGGCGGTACAGCCAGCCGATATTGAACGATCCGGTTACGCCGCCAGGCGGCGACTATGTGATTTGCGAATCGACTTACGGCGACCGGGAGCATCCGGAGGGCGATCCACTGCAACTGCTGGCGGATATTGTGAACCGCGTGGTGAAGCGTGGTGGATCGATTGTGATTCCCGCGTTTGCGATCGGACGGACGCAGACGTTCATGTATTACTTGCGGCAACTCGAAGATGAGCAGCGGATTCCGCGGATTCCGGTATACGTAGACAGTCCGATGGCGTTGAGCGCGACGGATTTTTACGTGCGGCACAAAGAAGACCACGACCTGGACATGACGCGGCTGGACGATTCGGGCGATCACGATCCGCTGAATGTACGGGAATTTCATTTGACGCGGAGCGCGGATGATTCGAAGAAAATCAATGATGTGAAGACGCCGTGCATCATTATTTCGGCGAGTGGAATGATTACGGGCGGGCGCGTATTGCATCATCTTGCGCAACGTTTGCCGGATGCGAAGAGCGCGGTGATCCTTGCGGGCTTTCAGGCCCAAGGTACACGCGGACGAGCATTGCAAGAGGGCGCGAAGATGATGCACCTGTTTGGCGACGCCGTACCGGTGAATGCGGAAGTGATTGAGATGGGGCAATTCTCGGCGCATGCGGGGAAAAGCGAGTTGTTGAAATGGATGGGTAGTCCGCAGAAGGCGCCGAAGAAGATGTGGCTGACACACGGCGAACCGGCGGCGGCACAAGCGTTGCAGGCGGCGGCGAAAGCGAAGTTTTCGTGGGACGTGGCGGTGGCGCGGTACCTGGATTGCGTTGAACTGGCGTGATCGCTTCAGGCAAAGTATTTTGGGGGCGGAAGGAAACTTTTTTGCGGCTCGTCTCGTCTATATAAGCAAGACCACTCGCGGGGTAGGGGGCTAACCACCACAGGGCAACCGACCGTCAGTTCCCTACCCCAAATTTAAGCAATCCATTGAAAACAGGACACTTAGCGCCGGGCCTATTGTTGCCCTGTGTGTCCATAATGGCGAATTCTGCGGCGGTTGGAGACTGAAGACGGAGCTAGCACCTCACTCGCAACCGGAACAAATCCTCGAGCCTAATTTGTGATATTCCTTACCCGGAAATTTCGCGAAATTTCGTGAATATTTGTGGCGGCAGCCGTGCAGTCAGGACGGGCGCAATTTTGAAAAGCGCTCTTCGGCGGCCCTAAGCGTTTCTTCTTTTTTGCAGAAGGTAAAACGGACTTGGGAAGCGCCGTCCTGCGCGTCGTTGTAAAAGCTGGAGCCGGGAACGCAAGCAACGCCGATTTCCTGGACAAGATATTTGGCGAAGGCGACGTCTTTCGATTCGGAGGCGAAGCGCGGATCTTTTTCCGGAAAGTGGAAGCGGGAGATATCGGTCATGACGTAGTAGGCGCCGCGGGGTTTGAATACGGTGAAACCGGCGGAGGAAAGAATGTTGAGAAGGCGCTGACGTTTTTTTGCGTAGGTGGCGGCGAGGCCGTCGTAGTAGGACTGAGGAGAGCGAAGCGCGATGGCTCCGGCTTGTTGCAAAGGCGCGGCCGCACCGACCGTAAGAAAATCGTGAACTTTGCGGATGGCTTGCGTCGTTTCCGGTGGAGCGATCGCCCAGCCGACGCGCCAGCCGGTGACGCTATACGTCTTGGACATGCCGTTGATGACGATGGTGCGTTCGCGCATGCCGTCGAGGCGGGCCATGGTGAGGTGCTCGGTACCGTCATAGAGGATATGTTCGTAAATTTCGTCGGTGACGCAGTAGGCGTTCCACTTGATGCAGAGATCGCGGATGAATTCGAGTTCCTTGCGGGTGAAGACTTTTCCGGTTGGATTGTTGGGCGTGTTGAGGATGATGGCCTTGGTGTGAGGACCGAAGGCAGCGGCGAGTTCGTTGAAGTCGAAGGTCCACTCTGAATTTTCGTTTTTCGGCGGCTGCATTTTGACGAAACGAGGCGAAGCGCCGGAAAGAATTGCGTCGGGACCGTAGTTTTCGTAGAACGGTTCAAACACGACGATTTCGTCGCCGGGATTGATGATGGCGAGCATGGCGGACATCATCGCTTCGGTGGAGCCGCAGCAGATGGTGATTTCGCGCTCGGGATCAATGCGGATTCCCTGCGTGCGGTCGAATTTCTCCACGATGGCATCGCGCAGATTTTTTGCGCCCCAGGTGATGGCGTATTGATTGATGTCGTCGCTGATGGCCTGGCGGGCGGCTTCTTTGACGGGGTCCGGCGCGGGAAAATCCGGAAATCCTTGCGAGAGATTCACGGCATTGTGTTTCAACGCAAGGCGCGTCATCTCACGGATGACAGACTCGGTGAATTGTTCGGCTTTGGCGGAGATCATGCGGCGCGAAATTTGCGCCATGGAAGAGTCAGTAGTCACGCTTCACCCTAAAAGAGTTGAGAGCTAAAAGTTTAAGGGTGAACAAGAGAAAAACAAAGCGCCTAAGAGCTAACGGCGGGCTTGGGCCACGGAGCCAGAAGCGGCAGCGGTAGTGGAGGCCGGCACGTTCGC
>Ga0137410_10002545_pt1 | contig 12399 bp, 8 predicted proteins | sample CZODoug1_16funga_FD_108878 | JGI IMG/M metagenome (GOLD analysis project Ga0137410, IMG submission 108878) | Vadose zone soil fungal communities from Angelo Coast Range Reserve, California, USA - CZODoug1_16fungal (Illumina Assembly) | ecosystem: Environmental > Terrestrial > Soil > Vadose zone... | reverse complement strand
GTGACTAGATGCCAAAGATGACGCGGTCGAGCGCGAACTTCCCGCCGCCCAGGATCGCGAGGGCGAGGGCGACGATCAGCAGCATGAATTCGAATTCCCAGCCGGCCGTGTTTTCGCCCGTGAACTTGCGGTGCACCTTGGTGATCAGGAACTGGATCGCGCCGAGCATCACGATCACGAGGCCGAGGGCGGCGAGCTGGGTGAGAAAGCCGACGAGCACGCCGAGGCCGCCGGCGGGTTCGGCGATCGAGAGGATGCGGAGCTTGGTGAGCATGCCGGCGGGCAGCTGCGCGGAGGGTTGCATGCTCCACAGTTTGCGCTTGCCGAGTCCGTGGGTGAGGAAGACGGCGCCGAGGCCGACGCGGAGGACGAGCAGGGCGAGGTCGGCGAATTGGTGCAGCGAGAAGAAGAGTCCCATGGGCGCGCTCAGGGTCGAGGTCGACCCTAGTATAACCGTGCGTTGGAGGGGGTCAGGGGGTATTGGGGAAGGCTTTGTAGTTCGCATTTTGAGACCCCGCCGCACCCGCCTGGGAGGGCGTCAGCTAGCGTAACGCCTTGAGAGGCAAGGTGTTATGTCATCTGGCCCTCAAATTGCCTTCATTCCTAGTATCTCTCGGCGAAGCGACCTATGACCGCCTGGCAGGACGCTTGGACGTTCCGAATCGTGGATCAGGACACGGGGGCGGCAGTCCCCGGGGTCCCGGTCAGCGTGCTCGAGAGTGGCGGCCGCTCGGGCGGGTACTGGGTGAGCGACAGCGACGGCCTCGTGCGGATCCCTAAGCACGACCAGCCGCGGCTGCGGCTCCGCGTCGGGCTGCGCAACGAAGAGGCGATCGAATTCGACGCCCGCTCGCTGCCAGACGATCCGATTCCCCTTACTGCCCCGCGCGACCTCTCGGTTCCAGGGACCGCGGCGCCTTCCGCGCCAGCTGCTGCGTCCCCCCCAGCCCCGCCCCCGTCGTCCCCGGCCGCCACGCCGGCGGCGCAACATCAGGCGGGCCACCTGATGCGGTTCGCGCGCATCGGCGTGCTCCCGCAAGACCGGGATATCACCGCCGAATCGAGCGCTGACTCAACGTCCATGCGCTACGGCGTCGTCGTCGAGATCGAGCTGGTTTGGCAGTCGCTCGGCTCCCAAGCAGGCGACACGCTGTACAGCATCTCGCTCGGCCCGGGCGAGGAAGTGAAGCTCGCGGTGTCGGACGGGCGCTGGCGCAAGTCGCCGGACGCGCGCGAGCGCCCGCTCCAGATCGTTGCGAAGATGGTCGGCGCGCGCCAGATCGGCGACGGGATGGATGCGACGCCGCTGGACGTGTGCGTCGCTGCCGACCTGCCCAGCGCCGCCGCTGACACCATCAGGCTGCTCGCCGAGCGCACCGCGCGGACGTGTGAGGCGCTGCGCCGCCGCGCGCTGGGCGTTACGGAGCTCGGGGGCGACATCGCATCGGGCGCGACGCGCACCCTGCGCAACATGCGGTCCGAAGGGGTGCTCACCTATCATTTCGTCGAGCCGATCGAACGCCACCGCGTGATCGTGCGGACGCCGCGCTTCCGGCCGGCGCTGCTCGTGCCCTTCCGGCTCCCGAACATCGCCACGCGTGAGGTGGTGCAGCGCTTCGGGCACGCCCTGCGTCGCAACCTGCTGGACCGCACCCTCGGCGCCGACGTCGACCAGGTGCGCGGTCCGGACGCGGTGCAGGCCGCGGTCGAGCGGCGGGTGTACGCGCACATCGCCGCCCATCTTCCTTATTACTCCGCCACGATCATCGCCGCGGGCGACCCGGCGGAGCGGTTCTTTGCCCTCGCCAAGCTGCGCGATCCGCGCGGTCGTCCCCTGACCGACGTGATCGAGAACATCGTCGTGGACCGCGTGGGCAACTACGTCGCCTTCCCGCTTCGCTCCACGGACTACACGACGCCGCAGTGGCGCAGCGCGCTGGCCTCGAGCGCGGCGCAGCCGGCCCGCTCGTCGCAGGAGTTCAGCGTCACCCTGCCGGTCCCGGGTGTGTGGCTGCGCTCGGAGCTGTTCCCGGCCCATCTCGCTACCGAGAGTGCCGCCGGCGCCGAAGACGTGAAGCCGGAGTCGGAGACCGGGCGTACGGAGCGGCGGAAACGACGCTAGGCGAGAATGGTAACGGAGCCTACTTCAATCGCGAACCGGCTCGTACCTTTCCACCATGAATCGACGCGACTTTCTGCAGCGGGCCGGGGCAACCCGGCTCTTGCCCAGCGATGGGATCGTGAAAGAGAAGGCCGACGAAATCACGCGCGGCGCGAGGAGCGACGTCGACAAAGCCCGCGCGATCTATGACTGGATCGTGGACCACACGTTCCGCAAGCCCACGACGCGCGGCTGCGGCCTGGGCGACATCCGCTTCGTGCTCGAGACCGGCGACCTGGGGGGCAAGTGCGCCGACCTGAATGCGCTGTTCGTCGGCCTGGCGCGCTCCTCGGGTCTGCCGGCGCGCGACGTCTACGGCATCCGCGTCGCCCGCTCGGAGCTCGGCTACAAGAGCCTCGGCGCGGCCTCAGATCATGTCACGAAGTCGCAGCACTGCCGCGCGGAGGTGTATCTCGACGGCTACGGCTGGGTGCCGGTCGATCCCGCCGACGTGCGCAAGGTGGTGCTCGAGGAGCCGCCGGGGAACCGGCCGCTCGATGACGCGATGGTTCGGGCGGCGCGCGCGCGGCTGTTCGGCTCGTGGGAGATGAACTGGATGGCGTACAACTTCGCGCACGACGTCGCGCTCCCGGGTTCGCACGGTGAGCCGCTGCCGTTCCTGATGTACCCGCAGGCGGAGACCGCGGAGGGGCGAGTCGACAGTCTCGATCCGGACGCGTTCAAGTACGAGATCATTGCGCGAGCCCTCATGCCCTGAAAAGGACGTATTCCGTAGTTGTTTCAATCAGGACCGAGCTGCGGCCTCCACCTCGCGTCCCAAGTCCAGGATCTCCTCACGGATCTCACGACGCTCGGCTGTCAGTCGCAAGAACGCGCCGCGGCGAAACAGCAGGATCGCTAACGCGCGCGTGGCCCCCACCAGGCGATCGAACCGCTCCGCGCAGTGCAGCGCGACGTAGCCCGTCAGCGGTAACGCGGGCGCCACGAGCGCTGCTGCCCACATGCCGCGCCACAGCCATACCGCCACGATCACGACCGTCCACGTCAAAGGAAAAAGCAGCGCCGCGGCGAGCACTTTGACCGTCGCGAGCGCATCCTCATCGCCCTTCGTGATTCCGGTCGCGACCCATCCCACCGCTCGGTAAGCCGGATAATGGACCAACCAGCCGACGAGCGCCGCAGGGAGTCCGAGCGCCAGGAACAGTAGGCTCCTGAACGCATATGTGACCACGCGCCGCCATCCGTAGCTGCGCGGGGCGAGATGCTGTGCGTCCAGGCCGGCGGCGGACAGTGACGCTTCGAAGCGCGCCAGTCGGGCTTGTAGACGGGCGGCGCGGTCCGGCCACTGCCGGCGCGCCACGTCGTAGCCCGCGAGAAAGCGCTGGCGCAGATCGAACTCGTCGGCCAGCGCCGGGGGCTTCTCCGGCACGGTGTCCGTGGCGCTGAAGATGTGCTGGGCGCGGGCGACCAGCGCGTGAGCATCGACCTCTTCTGCTTCGAGCGTCACTCCCCGCAGCGCGCTCTCCAGCCGCGTGGTGAGCGCACGGACTGGGCCGGGAGGCGGCTCCGCGCCCCGTGCCAGGGAGATGCGCTCGACCGAGAACGGCGCGCCAAAGTGGAGTAGCGCGGCGCTGCGAAACGTCTGCTTCGCCCGGTAATAGAGGCCGACGGGCACGATTGCCAGACTCAAATGCGCCGGCAAGGCAGCGGCGGCGCCCAGTGCGATCCGAGCGGTCCCGGTTTTGAGCGGCCGGAGTTTGGGATCACTGTGCGAGGTTCCCTCCGGAAAAATCGCGATCGTGCCGCCTCGGACCAGTACAGCCTGAGCTGCTTCGAATGTCTCGGCATTCTTTCGCAGATCGGCTCCGGTGTCCTGGCGTCTCTGCACCGGGATGGCCTCGACCGCTCGGACGATCGCGCCGATGATCGGCATCCGGAACAGCGGCGCCTTCGCGAGAAACGACACGCGTCGGGGAGCGAGACAGAGGAGAAAGACAGGATCGATGAGTCCGTTCGGATGGTTGAGTACAAAGATGACGGGACCGTCGCGTGGCACCCGCTCCGCTCCCGTGATCTCGATGCGGCGGAAGAAGATCCGCAACATCACGCGGAGCAGCGGCTGCAACAACGTTCTCATGCGAACACGGCGGCCCGCGGTCGCGACTCGAGCCACGCCGCGTACGTCCAAATGAGTCCGCCGAGCAGCACGGCTACCGGGATAATCAGCACGGCTTGACCCAGCGATCGCGCATCCGAGATCACGCCGACCAGGGAAGGCGACGGAACATCGCCGAGAATGTGAATCGCGAAGATGCTCAGCGCGACGGCGGTCGCTCTCATGTGCGGAGAGACGGCGTTGACGATAGCGGAATTGATCGGGCCCGTTGACGCGAACAGGCATAGCTCCGCGGCGACGATTGCGGGCCAATAGATGCCGGGTTGCGGAGCCGCGAGAGCGGCGAGCGTGAGCGGCGCTGCGAGCAGCGTGACGAGTCCCGACACCCAGAGATAGGCGTGTTGCGATACTCTCAGCAACCGGTCGCCGAGCCAGCCGCCGCCGTACGTGCCCACGAATCCGGTGACGACGACGATGGCGCCGAACTGCACCGTCGCGTGCGCTTTGGGAATGCCTCGCGCCCGCTCGAGAAACGACGGCGTCCAGAACGCCAGGGCGCCGATAGCGAAGGTATAGCGGGCGTATCCCAGGACCGTGAGGACATAGGGCCGATTGCGGAGCAATGTCCGGTACGCGTGACGCCCCGCGGGCGCGTGCGTTTCGAGCGCATCCTGGCTGCCGCGCGGCGGATCGTGGAGCCGCAGCGCCAGTGCGGCGAGAATCAGACCCGGAATGCCGGCGACGAAAAAGGCCTGGCGCCATCCAAAATAGCGATCGACCAGACCACCCACGATGTATCCGAGCGCCGAGCCGACGGGAATCGCCGCGAAGAATATCGCGAACACACGGCCGCGCTTGTCACGCGGGAAGTAATCGGCCAGGAGGGCGGGGGAGATGGTGCCGTACGCTGCTTCGCCGACGCCGACCATTGCTCGCGCGGCGAACAACCCGGTGTAATTGCGAGCCAGGCCCGCGAGCGCGGTGGCGATACTCCAGATCCCGACGCCAAGGGCAAGCAAGCGGGGGCGCGAGCGTTTATCGCCGAGGGAGCCGAACAGCGGCGCGGCGAGCATGTAGACGATGAGAAAGCCGGTCATGAGCGAGCCGAGTTGACCATCCGAGAGATGCAACTCGGAATGCTTCATGCTCTCGGCGAGCGCGGCGACGATCCAGCGATCCAGGTAGTTGAAGAGATTGATCAGCGTCAGGACGACGAGACCGGTTCGCGCAGCCCTCGCGATCATGGGGTAGACGGTGACGCCGACTGCGCCACGATGTGTCGAAACCGCGGATCGGACCGGATCGGATCGAACCCGGGAAACCGCAGCCAAAACCACAGCACCGCCCCTCGCGGCGCAACGCGCTGCAGCACGTCCAATGCGCGCTCCTGATCGCCGAGCCCCACCCAGGCGCGTGCGAGTAGCATACCAACCAAGGGACTTGGATGAGCGGTGTCGAACCGCTTGACCACGCCGCTCATGCGACGTCGCGCGCGCACGTCGCCTTCCTGGGCCGCAATCAACACCAGCAGCGTCTCATCGGATAAGTGATTGCCGGTGGGCAGCTGCGATGCGACCTGCGCGTCGGCGTGCGCGCCGGCCGTGTCGCCCTGGAATAACCGATAGAATCCTCGTGAGACGTACGCATCGTAGAAGCCCGGATCCACCGCGAGCGCGCTGTCTGCCCACCGCAACGCCGCTTGGTTGTCACCAGCGACGGAGCTCTGGATGCCAAGCAACGTCAATGTCGTCGCACGATCGGGATCGAGCGCCAGCGCCTGATGAAACGCTTGCACCGCCCCCGAATCGTCGCCCAGCTCACGCAGCGACGCACCGAGCATGTTGAGGATTTCGGGATCGCGGGAGTCCAGTGCGCGCGCCCGCCGGTATGCCGCGATCGCGCCCTGATACGTGACGGGGTGCGCGACTTCGAGCATACGGCCCTGCGCCAGCCACGCCTCGGCGACGTTCGAGTCCGCCTGCAGCGCCTGGCTGGCGCACCGCTCGCCCCACGCGAGGAGTGTCTGGGGGGAGGCGGTGTCGTAGGGCCACCCGTAATAAAGGAAGAGGGCGTAGCCGTACGCCTGGCGGGCGAGTGCCTCGGCAAAGCGGGCATCACGGGCTGCCGCGCTGTCGTACTCGGCGATCGCCACGCCGACGGCGCGAGCCGTCCGCTGCGCCAGATAGTGATTCCCCCGCAGGTAGTGATCGTACGCGACCGGATCGCGGGTCACGGGCGCCCGCAGCGTTTGTTGTTCCGCCGGCGCCAACTGTCCGGCGACGGCGCCGGCGACCGCGGTCGCAACATTCGCTTCCACATCCAGGACGTCGGTGTCGGGTCGATCGAACTCCGCGCCCCAGAGGCGGGTTCCAGAGCTCGCACGCATCAGCTCCACGGCGACCCGCACGCGATGCTTGGACCGGCGCACACTTCCACTGACCAGGTTGGTCACGCGCAACGCTCGGCCGAGGGCCGCCGGGCCCGCGCCGGTATTCCCTCGGTAGTGCCACGAAGCCGTCCGCGATTTCACGCTCAACCGTTCGATTTGTCCCAACCGCTCGATGATTTCCTCGGTAAGTCCATCGGCGAGATATACGTCGGCGGAATCACCGGACAGATTGTCGAAGTAGAGCACGCCAAGCGTGCTCGTCACACCGTGTTCCGGCAGCAAACGTACCAGACCAGCCGCCGCGATAATCGCCAGCGCGGCTGCCGCTCCGATCATGATTCGGCTAGGGCGTACGGGTTGGCGATACAACGCGGCGACGAACTCTGCACCGCTTTGCCACCGATCTGCGGGAGCCTTCGCCAAGGCTCCGGCAATCGCCCGTTCGATGCGCGGGTCTACGCCGGCTCGATACGCCGTGACGGGACGCGGCGTCTCCACCATGTGTTGCCGCAGCACGCTCTCGGCAGTGGCGCCCTGGAACGGCGGCACGCCAGCGAGCATTTCGTACAGCACGCACCCGAGCGCGTAGACATCCGCCCGGCCATCTATTTCTTGTCGCCCCTCGGCTTGTTCCGGACTCATGTAGTGCAACGTGCCGACGGCGAGCCCTGTCTCCGTGAGTTTGTCCGCCGGCGTGGCGGCAGCGATGGCCCGCGCGACGCCGAAGTCAGCGACGAGCGCGTGCCCTTCCGAGAGCATGATGTTCTCGGGCTTGATGTCACGATGCACGATCCCCTGCCGGTGCGCGTAGTCGAGCGCGTCCGCGACTTCGGCGGTGATGCGGATCGCATCAGTGACCGGCAGCTGCTTTTCGCGCTCCAATCGCTGGCGCAGGGTCTCGCCTGCGACATACGGCATGACGTAGTAGAGGAACCCTTGCTTCTCACCGGAATCGAACAGCGGCAGGATGTGCGGGTGGCTGAGGTTGCTCGTGACGCGAATCTCACGAATGAACCGTTCGGCGGCGAGGGACGACGCGATGTCGGGGCGCAAGACTTTCAACGCGATCGCCCGACCGAGCTTGACGTCGTGCGCGAACCAGACCGTCGCCATCCCACCCCGACCGAGCACACGCTCGAGCCGGAACCGGCCTTGCAGCGCCGCGCGCAGTTGCGCCGTTTCAGTGTTCATCGGAGCGCATCTAGCATACGGGCTGTGCGATGAGGCAGCCAGGCGCGTCCCGTTCTAGCATCACGGCGGTGGAGCCGGTATGCTTGGGACGACTTTGCCGAATTGATGCGATGCGCGATCCGCCGCAACTCGAGCTGCATTGTTTTGGCGCGCCGAGTGCCCGCCTCGATGGGAGCGCGGCGCCTCCGCAGGTGCTGTGGCACAAGCACTTTGCTCTGCTCGTCTACCTGGCGCTTTCGCCGAACCGAACCCGGACGCGTGCTCACCTGTACAGCCTGTTGTGGCCGGAGAAGCCGGAAGATCAGGCGCGGCAGTCGCTGAATACGGCTGTGAGCCGGCTTCGCCTGGATCTGGGAGCAGAGCGGCTCACGTCGTCCGGCAATGCGCTCACATTGGCGGACCGCGTGCTGCGCGTGGACGCGATTCAAGTCGAGGCGCTGCTGGAGACCGATCCCGGCGCGGCGCTCGATCTCATGCCCGGGGACTTTCTCGAAGGGTTCGATGTGGATGGCGCGCCCGCGTTCGAGCAATGGTCGGCGGAGCGCCGGACCCACTTCCGTGCGCGCGGTGTCACCGCGTTGCTCAAGATTGGGGCAGCCGCCCTCGATACCGCGCGCTACGGCGACGCCGTCTCGGCCGCGCGCCACGCCCTGGCCCTCGAGCGCTTCTCCGAGCCGGCCATGATGCTGTCGATGCGCGCGCAAGCACTGAGTGGCGACGGGGCAAGTGCGCTCGTCGCGTTTCGTGATTACGCCGCCCGCATCGCTGCCGAAATCAGTGAACAACCCAGTCGTCAGGTCGCTGCCCTCGCTGAACGCATTCGGAAGGGGACCTGGCGACCGCCCCGCCCCGGTGGGGAGGCACAACCGCCGCTCATCGGTCGCGACGCGCTGCACCGGTCCGTGTTCGCCCTGCTGGGCGCTGGAATACGAGCGGAGGGAGGACCTCGGCTGCTCCTCATTACTGGTGACCCCGGCACCGGGATGACACGACTGCTGCGGGAATGCACGGACCGACTCGCCATCGATGGGGCCCTGGTCGTGGTCGCGCGGCCGCTCGAAAGCGATCAGGATGCGCCGTGGGGCACGCTGCGGGCGCTGCTGCGCGCCGGCCTGCTGACGGCGCCCGGGAGTGCGGCCGCTGATCCCGCAGCACTCGCTGTGCTTCATCGAATGACGCCCGGAACGATCGGGGACGTCGGCGAGATCGGAGGCGCACTGGCCTCGGTGTTGCGCGCCGTGTCGGAAGAGCGACCGCTGGGTCTTGCTGTCCACGACGCGCAATACAGTGATGGTGCCAGTATCGATGCGTTGTGCGTCGCGATTGCCTCATGTCACGGTTCGCCAATCGTGGGCGTGGTGACGGCAACGCCGACGTGGGACGCGGTGCCGTCCGCGTTGCTCCGGCTGCGGAGCGAGCTTGGCCGCACGCTCCCGGGGATGGAGGTCCGCCTGGAGCCATTCTCGGAGGCCGACACGCGGGAGCTCGTGTTTCGCGCGAGTCCCTGGTGCGCGAGCGACCGCGATCGTGAACGATTGGCCAAGCGGGTCTTTTTCGAAACCAGCGGCAATCCGTTTCTCGTCACGACGCTGCTGCGCGGGCTCGCGGATGCCTCGCTGCTGCGTGCCGAAGTACTGGCGTGGCCTCCGTCCGGCGGAACGGACGGTACGCCCTTGCCGATTTCCGTCCCCCTGATGGTACGCCGGACGATCACGACACGCATCGCGAAACTGGATGCGGTAACCCGCCGCGTGCTGCAGGCGGCGAGCATCGGTTCCGCCGCCATCGATGTGGATCTGGTGGCGGCGCTGACGGAACTGCCGAGGGCGGCGGTCGAAGACGCGCTGACCACGCTCGAGCGCGCCCGTTTGGTCGTATTCGTCGGCGACCGCCATGCGATTGCCGCACCGCTCATCGCCCAAGTCGTGGTGGCGGAATGGTTGCTCCCGGGGGAGCGGCGCATCTTGCGTGAACGCGCCATGGCGGCGCTCGTGGCCCGAAGGGATATCGATGCACTCGTACTCCGGGCGCACTTGGCCGCGGAGGTCACGCCGGGTTCCGCCGCATTCGATGCGGCCCTGTCTGCCGCACAAGCCGCCTTGACCGCCAGCACGCGGCGCACGGTTCGCCAGGCGTTGGCAGCGGCCGAGCGGGCCCTCCCTCCGGATGACACCGCCCGGCAGCTCGCCCTCGCGCAGCTCCAGGCGGTCGTTGCTTCACAAACCGACGCGTAATTCAGTCGCCGCAGCCGGCACGTCATCGGCACGTAACTCCTCTGCGCTAGGTTCGTCGCCACCTGTACGAACACTTTCGCTAAGGAGCGTTTATGCGCCGGACCGCACTGCTCACCGCAACCGTTGTCGCCTGGTTTGGAATGGCGTGTGCCGCCGCGTCCACCCCGCATCAGGCCGCCACGGTGCCGCAGCATCGCCTGTTTGAGTCCGTTCAAACGATCGCGCTCGACCCCATCTGCGCATGCGGATTGCCGGCGGACCTGCGTGGCATCGATGTCGGTCGTGGCAAGTTCGACTCGTTGATCACGGCGGAGCTCACCACCGCAGGCTACCGGGTGGTGCCCGCGGCGGAGAGCCAGGCAATCTGGGACCGGCTGGCCGATTCCCTCGGCGGCCTGTTCAATGCGGGTTCCGGTGAGATCGATAGCGTGCGGCTGCACAGCGTCAGAGCCCGGACACTGCGTGAGCTGCGGGAGCGCTTCCACGCCGACGCCTGGCTGCACCCGTTGATCGTGCTCGCGTCCGCAAAGTTCAAGAGCGGTACGGCGAAATGGGATGGGTCGAAGCAGGTGTTCGGCAAGAAGTTTCTGGGGATCAACCTGGAATCGGGCTATGGCACGACCCCCGCGTTGTCGCTCGATGTCATCATCGAAACCACGGACGGCAAAACCCAGTTCGACTGGAAAGGCGGGCTGCAGCTCTTTCAAGTGCCCTCGGATAACGGGTTCGTGCGGATTCCAGATTCTCAGATGTATGCCGACCAGGAGCGCAACGTTGCCGCCGTGCGGCTCGCGCTCGCGCCATTACTGGCGGGGACGCCAGCTACCACCGCGGCAAGCAAATGAAGGGAGTCCGGCCGTGGCACGGATCCTACGAGGCTGGGGTGCCGGCGACACTCGCGCTCGAGGCACTGACCGTGCCGCAGTTCCTCGAGCGCGCCGCGCGGGAGTACGGCGATGCGACCGCCATCATCTACTTCAATCGCCGCCTCACCTATCGGGAGCTCCAGGAGCACGTCGCCCGATTCGCAACCGCCCTCACGAGGCTGGGCGTCGTTCGCGATAGCCGCGTCGCGATCCAGCTGCCCAACATTCCGCAGACGGTCATCGCCTACTACGCGACACTTGCCCTCGGCGCACACGTGGTGATGACCAATCCGCTGTATACGCCGCGCGAGCTCGAGCATCAGTGGCGCGATGCGGGGTGCCGCGTCGCGGTCGTGACGGATTTCCTGTTTGCGAGCCGGATCGGGCCGGCCCGCGCACAGCTGCCGATCGAGCACTACGTCATCGCCTCGATCCCCGACTACATACGGCTGCCGCTGCGTTTCGTGGCGCGCTGGAAGCTGAGCCGCGCCGATCCGCCGCGTGTGAGTAACGTCGCGCCCGAAGCCGGCGTGCATTCGTTCGTCAAGCTGATCCGGACGAAGCCGCAGCCGTCGTTGACCCCTCCTCGGGTCGACGATCTCGCGGTGCTGCAGTACACCGGCGGCACCACGGGCGTCTCGAAGGGCGCGATGCTGACGCACGGGAATCTGTCGGCGAACCTGCAGCAGTGCCGAGCCTGGTTCACCGGATTGACGGCGGGGAAGGAGGTATTTCTGACCGCACTGCCGCTGTTTCACTCGTTCGGCATGACCGCGGCCATGAACTTTCCGATGAGCGTCGCGGGGGCGATGGTGCTGATTCCCGACCCGCGGGATATCAAGGCGACCGTGCGAGCGATTGCGCGGCACGGCGTCACCCTATTGCCCGCAGTCCCGCCCATCTTCAACGCAATCCTGAACTACCCGAAGCTCGGTGCGGGCGACCTCCGCAGCGTGCGGCGGTGTTTTTGCGGATCCGCTTCACTTCCCGAAGACATCCTGCAGCGCTTCGAGGCAATCACGGGTGCGCGCATCGTCGAGGGGTTCGGGCTGTCGGAGGCATCGCCCGTCACGCACATGAATCCCGTCAACGGGCTCCGCAAGTCCGGCTCCATCGGCATTCCAATTCCCAATACCGATGCGAAGATCGTGAGCATGGATGACGGTGTCACCGAGACCGGCCCCGGTGAAATCGGCGAGCTGGCGATTCGCGGACCGCAGATCATGCGGGGCTACTGGAAGATGCCGGAGGAAACGGCGCACGCGCTGCGTGACGGCTGGCTGTACACGGGCGACCTCGCGGTGATCGATGCGGACGGGTTCTTCCGGATCGTAGGACGGAAGAAGGAAATGATCGTCGTGTCGGGTTACAAGGTCTTCCCCGACGAAGTCGATGGCGTGCTGATGGCGCATCCAGCGGTGCTCGAAGCGGCGACGATCGGTCTTCCCGACGCGAAGCGCGGCGAGCGCGTGAAGTCCTTC
>Ga0137410_10002543_pt1 | contig 12402 bp, 6 predicted proteins | sample CZODoug1_16funga_FD_108878 | JGI IMG/M metagenome (GOLD analysis project Ga0137410, IMG submission 108878) | Vadose zone soil fungal communities from Angelo Coast Range Reserve, California, USA - CZODoug1_16fungal (Illumina Assembly) | ecosystem: Environmental > Terrestrial > Soil > Vadose zone... | reverse complement strand
CGCACGGGAAGCAGCACGGCGAAAGCCTGCCACACCTTTTCATAAAGGCCGGCCCGGCGAATTTCCTCGACGACGATGGCGTCGGCATCGCGAAGCAATGACAATCGCTCTTCGCTCACTTCTCCAAGCAATCGCACCGCAAGGCCGGGCCCTGGGAACGGATGCTTGGTCAGCATCTCTTCCGGCAGACCCAGTTCGCGCCCGATTCTCCGCACTTCATCTTTGAACAGTTCCCGCAGCGGCTCGATCAACGCGAACGGCAAGTCCTTCGGAAGTCCTCCGACATTGTGGTGCGTCTTAATGGTTTGCGAGGGACCTCGAACCGCCACCGACTCGATCACATCCGGATAGAGGGTCCCCTGCACGAGGAAAGCCGCCCGGCTCGGACCGCTGGCCATCCGGCGGGCCTGCTCATCGAATACGGCGATAAACTCTTCGCCGATCCGCTTACGCTTGTCCTCCGGGTCCGTGACACCCTTGAGACGATCGAGAAAGCGCTGCGCAGCGTCCACCCCTTCCACCTTGAGCCCCATCCGCTCGCGCAGCAGTTCCAACGTTTCTCGAAATTCATTTTTCCGGAGCAGCCCGTTATCGACGAAAATATTCGTGAGGCGATCGCCGATGGCGCGGTGCACCAGCACGGCCGCCACGGCCGAATCCACTCCTCCGCTCAATGCGCAAATCGCTCTCGCTTCGCCAACCTGCTTGCGAATCGATTCCACCGTCTCCGCGATAAAAGCCGCCCCGCTCCACAGCGGACGCGCGTGGCAAATTTCGAAAACAAAATTGCGCAGGATTTCGGAACCGCAGTCCGTGTGCCGCACCTCGGGATGAAATTGGACCGCATAAAGTTTCCTGGCCGGGTCTTCGGCAGCCGACACGGCGTTTCCCGTCTCTCCGGTCACGTGAAATCCCGTAGGGAGAGCCCGCACGTGGTCGCCGTGGCTGTTCCAAATGCGAAGCCGGTGCGGCAAGCCCGCGAACAGAGCCGAACCGTTCTTTACATCAAGTTCCGCCCGACCGTATTCTCTCCGGTCGGCCCGCTCCACGCGTCCGCCCAGGATGTGCGTCATCCATTGCAAGCCGTAGCAAATCCCGAGCACCGGGACGCCGAGCGACAACACACCCGGATCGCACGGCGGCGCCCCCGCGTCATACACCGAGTTCGGTCCGCCCGAGAGCACCACGCCAGCCGGCTCGTATTTGCGAATTTGCTCGACGCTCGCCGTGCAGGGCAAAATCGCGCTGAACACCTGCTGCTCGCGGATTCGCCGCGCGATTAGCTGTGTATATTGCCCGCCAAAATCGAGCACTACGATGCCGCCGCGCTCACTCATCGTTTCCTCACCCTCAAAACACTTTGTGCATGGGCTGGCCCGCGCGAAACGCTTCCAGATTCGCCAGCGTGACTTCCAGAATTCGGACTAATGCCTCACGGCTATTGAATGCGTTGTGTGGCGTGAATACCACGTCTTCCCGTGAGAGCAGCACGCGATTCCGAACCGCTGTGCGCAGACGCTCCACGTCCACCGGTTGTTGGAGCAACTGCTTTTCTTCCTTAATGAGTTCCTCGCCCTCGAGCACGTCCAGTCCTACGCCGCTCAGCCTGCCGCTTTCGAGCGCCCCCACCAGCGCGTCCGTATCCACCAGGCTCCCGCGCGACGTATTGATGAGCAACGCGCCGCGCTTCATTCGCGAAATCTGCGAGCGCCCGATCAAATGATGCGTCTTCTCCGTCAGCGGGCAATGCACCGTCACGATATCGCTCTCGCCCAGCAGTTGATCCATGGTTACGTACGTGAAGCCGAGCAGATCGGCCAGGAATGGCTCGCTGCGCACATCGTACGCCAGCACGCGCATTCCGAATCCGCGCGCGATGCGAATCACATGCAGCCCAATGTGTCCTGCCCCGATCACGCCAATTGTCTTCCCCTGGAGGTCGAACCCCGTCAGTTCCGCCAGGTCCACGCGTCCGCTACGCACCTGCAGCACGGATTGGTGCACTTTCCGCGACATCATGAGCAACAGCGCCATGGTGTGTTCGGCAACCGTGTTTTCTCCGTACGACGGCACGTTTGACACCACGATGCCGCGTTTCAGGCAGGCATCGAGATCGATGTGATCAAACCCGGTCGACCGAGTGGCGATAAATTTCAGGTTTGGCAGTGCTTCGAGAACTTGCGGAGTTACCTGCGAGTGGATGAACACGGAGAGCGCGTCCACGTCGCGAAGCCTGGTCCCAGAGGTGGGCAGAGTTCCACCATCGAAATGCGTGGTATCGTGCGTCACTCGTTCGGTCAAATAAGCCTGCTCCCAGTCTTTGACCTCAAAAAATGCGACACGCATTTTCTAACCCACGACCACGTTGACCAGTTTGTCCGGCACAAGAATTACCTTTACGATGTGCAGGCCGTCCAGAAGTTTCGCTATCTTCGGGTCGGAAAGCACCAACTTCTTGAGACCTTCCTCGCCCATCCCGCTCTCGACTTGCACCTTGCCCCGCACACGCCCGTTGATTTGCACCACGATTTCGACCTGATCCTCGGCCGCCAGCTCGGGCACAAATTTTGGCCACGGCGCGTGCGCCAGCGTCTCCTCAGTATGGCCGAGCATCTCCCAAAGCTCCTCTGCCAAATGCGGCACCATCGGCGCGAGCATCAGCGTCAGCAGTTCAAACACCTCCCTAGACACCGCGGGCCGGACACCTTCTTCCAGCGGCTCCTGCGCGTGCATTTCATTGACCAGCTCCATCAACAACGCGGTGGCGCTATTGAAATGCCAGCGTGTCTCGAAATCGTTTGTCACGCGCCGCAGGACTTGATGCGCTTTCCGCAGCAGGGTCTTTTCTTTCGGCGTCGCGGAGTCGAGCGGTGCGCCACCCAGCGCCGTTCCTGAATGCACCTCGCGCAAACGCTCCGCATGGCGTGATACCAGCCGATGCACGCGATGCAGAAACCGCGAGCATCCCTCGATCGCTTGCTCACTCCATTCCAGGTCTTTTTCCGGCGGCGCGGCGAACAGCGTATACAAACGCCCGGTGTCGCAGCCGTACTTCTGCGCCATCTCTTCGGCGCCGACGACGTTGCCCTTCGATTTCGACATTGCCGTGCCGCCCTTTAGCACCAGCCCCTGCGTGAACAGCCTCTTCACCGGCTCGTCGTGATTCACAAGTCCCAGGTCGCGCATCACCTTGCAGAAGAATCGCGTGTACAGCAGATGCAGAATCGCATGAACGATGCCGCCGATGTATTGATCCACCGGCAGCCAATACCGCACCAGCGCCGGGTCGAACATAGCTTTGTCATTGTGGGCGTCGGCGTAACGGTAGAAGTACCACGAGGAATCGAAGAAGGTGTCCATCGTGTCAGTCTCGCGCCGCGCCGCTCCTCCACACTTCGGACATTTCACGTTCACGAATTCCGGCACGCTCGCCAGCGGCGACTCGCCCAGCCCTGAAAATTTAGCCATCGGCGGCAGCACCACCGGCAAATCCTTGTCCGGCACGGGAACCATCCCGCACTTCTCGCAGTACAGCACAGGAATCGGCGTGCCCCAGTAGCGTTGCCGCGAGATGCCCCAATCCTTCAGCCGGAAAATAATCTCGCCTTTGCCAAAGCCGCGCGCTTCGGCGTCCGCCGTCATGATCTCGATGGCTTTTTCAGATGTGAGCCCGCTGTAAGGCCCCGAATTCACCGACCTGCCATACTCCGTGAAGGCCGCGCTCAGGGTGCGCGCGCCACTTCGAGTTCGCCAATCGACCGTCGCAAGCGTCAGCTCTTTCCCTTCGCTCGGCTGCACCACGATCGGTGTCGGCAGTTCATATTTCGCCGCAAATTCAAAATCGCGCTCGTCGTGCGCGGGAACGCACATCACCGCGCCCGTTCCGTATTCCATCAAGACGAAATTTCCCACCCAGATCGGAATCTTTACGCCGTTGAATGGATTGACGGCATATCGTCCAACGAAGAATCCTTCTTTCTCCGCCGTAGCGATGTCGGCAGCGCGCGTCAGCCGCCGCCGCAACCTTTGCACATTTTCTTCAATTTTCGCTTGACCCGCGACGCCCGCAACCAGCGTGCTCAACAACGGATGCTCCGGCGCCAGGATCAGCGCCGACGCCCCATAGATCGTATCCACGCGAGTCGTAAACACTTCGATCGACGCGCCCATGAGTCCGTCCACGGCAAATCGTACGCGCGTCCCTCGCGACTTCCCGATCCAGTTCCGCTGCATCGTCAGCACGCGCTCGGGCCACCCGCCTTCGAGGTGGTGCAGCGTCTCGAGCAACTCGTCGGCATATTTCGTGATACGCAAAAACCATTGCTCGATGTCTTTCGGTTCGACCGGCGTATCCTCATGCCGCCAGCAACAGCCATTGATCACTTGCTCATTCGCCAGCACCGTCTGGCACTTCGGACACCAGTTGACCCGGCTGCGTTTCCGGTACGCGATGCCGCGCTCGAGCATCCGCAGAAAAAACCATTGGTTCCACCGGTAATACTCCGGCTCGCACGTGGAAATTTCCCTGCGCCAGTCGTAGCTGAACCCGAACCGCTGGCACACGCGCTTGAACGATTCAATATTCGTATTCGTCCACTCGCGCGGATGAATCCCCCGCTCAATCGCCGCATTCTCCGCCGGCAATCCAAACGCGTCCCATCCCATCGGGTGCATCACGTGAAAGCCGCGCATGCGTTTATATCGAGCAATGACGTCACCTATTGTGTAATTCCGCATGTGACCCATGTGCATCGTGCCCGACGGATACGGCAGCATCTCCAGCACGTAATATTTCGGCTTCGCGGGATCGGCATCCGCCTCGAACGCGCGGTCGGCGTTCCAACGCGCCTGCCACTTCCCTTCAATCGCCTTTGGATCGTAATCCGTCACTGCCTATGCCCGCTCCTATTCAAACCCTAATTTCAAATCTGAAATTGAAATTTCAAATTTGAATTCTCCAGCCCCCTACCTCTTCCCGCCCTTCGTCTTCTTCGCTGCGACTCTCTTGCCTTTCACTTTCTTCCTCCGTGCCCTCTGCGCCCTCTGTGTTGAAGTCTTCTTCTTCCGCACCATCGAAAACCCATCCACGGCCTCAGGAACCTGCTTCGCATCCGCCCCCACCAAATCCCAAAGCGCCCGCACATTGCGCCGGTCATCCCCGGGCATGTCGATCGGCGTTTCAAGGATAAACGCGCGCCCCGCCAGCCCCTGCAAGCCCGGCCCCAGCCGCGGGTGGTTCAGAATTCTCCGAAACGCCTCAAGTCCAATTTTGCCGCGGCCGATATGTTCGTGCCGGTCGACACCCGAACCAAGCGGCGTCTTCGAATCGTTCACATGCAGCACATACACGCGATCCAGACCGACGGTACGCTCCACCAAGTCAAGCGTCCTGCCAAGCCCTTCGTCCGTCGTAATGTCGTATCCGGCCTCAAACGTGTGCGCCGTATCAAGACACACACCCATCGGCAAGTCGCGAGTCTCATCCAAAATGGTCTTGATCTCTTCGAACCGCGCCCCCACGGCCGATCCCATTCCCGAAGTATTCTCAACCAAAATCCGCAGGTCGCCGAGTTTCATTCCCCGGACCGCTTGCCGCATCCCCTGCGCAATTTCCGAAATGGCCTGCGATTTCTCGCTCCCCAGGCCGGCCCCGGGATGCGCCACCAGAAAATCCGCGCCGAGCGACACCGCGCGCACCAATTCATCATGAAACGCCTGGATGGACCGCGTGCGCATCACCCGGTCCGGCGACGCCAGATTGATCAAGTAGTTGTCATGGATGACCAGCGGCCCCAGGCCCAATTCGGCGCGGCGCGCGCGAAAGCGAGCAGCGTCCGCCTCCGCAATGCGCGTGCCTCCGCGCGGCCACATCCGCGGGCTGGCGGAAAAAATCTGCAGCGCGTTCGCCCCTAGTTTAGACGCGATATCGAGCGCCCCGGCGATATCTCCGGCGATCGAAGTATGGATGCCGATGCGAAAGCTGCCGTCCTGCCACGCAGGCGGCTCGGGAATGGGTTCGGGCACGGGGCGATACTCGTCGCTATCGTCGTAGGCGGGTTCTAACTTGTCCAACGAGTCGGCCATTCCCTCAGCAATGCTTCCAGGTGAGCGTTAAGCGCACCATTCTAACGGATGCCCGCCCCAGCGGCAATCAAAACAGCCACAGAGGCACAGAGAAAAGGAGAACGCAACCACGGATGCACACTGATGAACACGGATAGGAAAAATAGGGAGAACCCCGAGATAAAGTAATCTCCTAGCGTCTTCCACTCCTGGTCTGTCTTTATCCGTGTTCATCAGTGTGCATCCGTGGTTGCAAAGACTTTTCTTTCCTCCGTGACTCCGTGTGTCTGTGGCAGAATCACATGCTCACCATGTCGCGCCCCCTCAACTACCGATTACTGATCGCGCTTTTATTGATTGTAGGTTCGGCCACGGTTGAAATGCTGCGGGAGCGTCGACCGTCGTTTCTCCGTCCGGACCTGCGTCTCTACGCTTACGTCGGCAACTCGCGGGACGCCACGGTTTCGGTTGTCGACCTCATCCGTCTGGGGACTATTGCGACGATCCCGGTAGGGCCGGCGCCCTCGGGCCTTCGCGCGCATCCAACACTCGATCAAGTCTGGGGAGTCTCCACCGAGGGTGGGTATGCCTTCGTAATCGACGCGCCCAACGGCCAGGTTAAAGCCCGCATCTCGGTCGGCGCATCTCCATTCGCCGTGGATTTCTCACCTGACGGCCGCATGGCCTATGTTGCGGCCTCGGGCTCGGCCAGCCTGGTGGCCATCGACTGCCGCACATGGCAAGTTGTCGGGCGGGCGCGCACGGGCCGGCGGCCTTGGCTCGCTCGCGTAACGCCCGACGGCAAACAAGTTCTTGTTCCCAACCGCGACGATTCCACCCTCGAAATCTTTGACGCCTCGACCCTCGCTCATGAAGCGACCATCGGGGTGGGAACCCATCCGGAGCAGGTTGTCGTTCTCCCGGACAATTCGATGGCCTTTGTTTCCGCCACGGGCACAAACGAAATTTCAGCGGTCGATCTTCACAAACGAGCCTTGATTTCAAACCTGCGCTTGAGCGGCACCCCGACATCGCTGCTCCTCAAGCCCGACGGTGGCGAACTCTACGTCAGTATCCCGGATTCGCACGGCCTTGAAATCATCGACACGTGGAGAACGGAAATTTCCGACTCGATGGTGCTTGGCTCCGCTCCCACGGACGGCGCCATGACGGCCGATGCTTCCCTCGTGTACGTTTCCGATGCAGTAGCCAATAGCGTCACGCCCATTGCGATGGCCGTGCGCCGCTTGCTTTCCCCGATTTCAACGGGCCGCCATCCCGGCCCGTGCGAACTCGTTCCGAGCGGCGACCTCCTCCTCGTCGCCAACGAAGACTCCAACGACCTCGCCGTCATCCGCGTCCGGACGCAAAGCCTCATCACCATGATCCCAGTCGGCTCGCGCCCGCGTTCCCTTGCCATCAAGTTGTTTTAGTGGGAGGGCTGGGTTTCAGCCCGGCCGGAGAGAGATTCCTTCGAGGCGTCTTCAGCGGCTGAAGTTGCGTTTGGTCTTGAGTCCGCTGTGCTGTAAGTGCATGACCATTGCCCCAAGATTCTCCTTTAGCTTTAGAGCGAGGGCCACCCTGAATTCCTGCAAGCACTCGTTGTCGAGACTAGCTCCGCGTGTGGCGCACAAACCCCGCCAGGCGAGGCCGCCACAGTACGCGACCCCGCCGCTGACGACTGGACCACCGCCAAAACTATTGCGGCGGCCGTTGTCCTTGTCTCGCTCCTCCGCCACCCGCTGGCGCCTCTGGAAGCGGAGGCTGTGGTCCAAGCACCTTCACGAGTGCCTGGTACGCGCACTGCTCGTCCGCATTTCCGCCGCCCACTCCGACCGCGCCAATGAGTTGGTCATCCACAACGATCGGCAGCCCCCCTCCCACGAAGTAGTAAGACAATCCTTCCGCCTTCCCGAGGTCCAACCGAATCAGCCGGCCATCGACGTCTTTGAACCGCTGCGCGACGACGGCCGACGACGATCGCGCGTACAGCGCGGTCTTGGCCTTCATCAATCCCGTCTCCCCCCCAATTGGCAGCACGCCATCCATCTGGTGGGAGTCGACGATCTGGCCCGTCGGCGAGAGCACAAAAATAGCGATTGACACGTTCCCCGGCTGCGCCTTCTGCCACTCCACGCAAGCGTCCACAATCGCCCTGGCCGTATCGGCGTTGATAACCGCCTTCATCAACGTCCGCTTCGCCACTTCCGCCGATACAGTCACTTTGTTGAAGGGAGCGGGCGTTCCACCCTGAGCCCAGCCATCGACGTTGCCGAATGCCAACACCGCCACTATAGGAATCACTGCCATACGAAAAAACCAAGTCTGTTTCAGCATATTGTTTTTCCTCTTCTCTCCAGGAGATTTCTTTGCCTAATGGGCATCCTGCCAGCGTTCCGGAAATATCTGGTCATTCCCTGTAAAATTTCCGTTTTGGATTTCCCGGCAGCCGGGACTCTACACCCCCAAGCTCGGCTTCGCAAGTTTCTTCATTCATCGGGAATGTGTGAGTCTGCACGATGCGAAATTTCCGTGTTGCCGATTCTCACACTCGTCGCGCCGCATGCGATGATCTTGGATTGCCAATGATTCAGGCCCTGTGAAAACTCATGGAAACACTGTTCGGCTCGATTGCCTTCGCGGCCGCGGCCTGGAAAGACAGCGGCCGGAGAGAACCATTGGTGACATAAGAAATCTAGGACAGGGCGAACAGAGACGGCCAACACGGCGTGGTCATTTATTTTGGTCAGCGGTTTCGGGGACTTGCACCGTTCCGGTCCGTGGCGCAAGGTACTTCTCCAATACCTCATCGAGTTCCTGCGGCCGGATGGGCTTGGAGAGGTAGCCGTCCATGCCCGCGATCAGGCATCGTTCCCGATCGCCTTTCATGGCGTGTGCGGTTACCGCGATGATCGGCATATGGGTGCCATTGCGTTTCTCGCTCTCCCTTATTGCCGCTGTGGCCTCAAACCCGTCCATTTCGGGCATCTGCACGTCCATCAAGACTAAGTCGAAAGTTTGATTCGCGAGAGCTTCAACGGCTTGACGCCCATTGGTCGTGAGTGTGACTTGATGCCCCCGTTTCTCAAGCAATCGCAGTGTCAGCCGTTGATTCACTGCATTGTCTTCCGCAACCAGCACGCGCAACACAGCCATGGACTCAGGCGTATCCCCCACGGAGTAGCGGTCAATTAAGGGAATGGCGCCCTTCTGCTCTCGAGCGCCGAGCACTCGGGCGATCGCCTCCCGCAGTTCGGATTGGCGGATGGGTTTCAATAAATACGCTGCGACTCCCAATTCCTGGCAACGCGCCGCTTCCCCACTGTGACCCGATGAGGCGAGCATCATGATGATGGAGGCCCGCAATTCGGGTCTTTGCCGGATCCGCTCGATCAGTTCGAAGCCGTCCATGCTCGGCATATGCAAATCCGTGAGGATCAGCGCGTACGGCTCTCCAGCTTCCAAGGCAGAGGACAATACCGTTAGCGCCTGTCCCCCTTCTTCCACCGAAGTCGAGTTCATCCCCCAGCGCTTCAACATTCCTTCCAGAATCCGGCGGTTCGTTTGGTTGTCGTCGGCCACCAGGACCTTGACGCCTCGCAAGATCTCAGGAGAGGCGATCGTACCCACTTCGATGGTCTTCTCCGATGTTCCCAGCCGCGCCGTGAAATGGAACTGGGATCCTCGCCCAACTTCACTTTCGACCCACATCCTTCCGCCCATCATCTCCACCAGGCGCGTCGAGATGGTCAGTCCCAGCCCAGTTCCCCCGTACTGCCGCGTCGTCGAGGTATCCGCCTGGGAAAACGGTTCGAAGATCAACTTCAGCTTCTCTGCAGGAATCCCGACCCCTGTGTCCGAGACCGTAAAATGCACGATCCGATCGGAGCCCACTTGCGCGTCAACTCGAACGGTCAACGCGATTTCCCCCTTTTCTGTGAACTTGATGGCATTGCCGATAAGGTTCACGACGATTTGGCGCAGGCGGTTGGAGTCCCCCAGGACCATTGGCGACACTTCGGGAGCCAATTCGCACAATAGCTCCAGTCCCTTTTCGTGGCTGCGTAAGGCGAGCGTCTTCAGCGTCGCTTCCAAAAGTTCGCGAAGATTGAAATCCATCATCTCCAGATCGATCTTCCCGGCTTCGATTTTGGAGAAATCGAGTATGTCGTTAATCACCGTCAGCAGGGAATCCGCCGACACTTTCACGGTATCGAGATATTCCCGCTGCTCCGACGTGAGGTCAGTCCCTAAGGCCAGATCGGTCATTCCCAGCACGCCGTTGAGTGGTGTGCGGATTTCGTGGCTCATGTTGGCCAGGAATTCGCTTTTTGCCCGGTTGGCGGACTCGGCCATCTCTTTAGCATCATGAAGTGCAGCTTCTGCCTTTTTCCGGTCCGTAATATCGATGCCGACTATACCGATCAACTGCTCCCCGTCCGGTCCCTCGAGTGGGAATCTAAAAGTCAGCCAGTCATGAAGAACTCCATCGGGGGTTGGGACGACCTCCTCGAACTGGCGCATGCGTCTTGTAGAAAGGAACTCCTCGTCATGAATGCGAATCCTCTTAGCGACGTCTTCAGGAACCCAGTGGGCTAGAGTCTTTCCGCGCAGGTCTTCCAATTTGATTTTGTAGATCTTCGTCATGGGTTCGTTCATATAGAGGATGTGGCCCTGTTCATCTTTGATCAAAGCGATCGCCGGGATATTATTCATGAACGCCCGGTAGCGTTCTTCCGCCTGTTGTTTTTGTTTTTGAGAAAGCTGCAACGATCCCAACATTCGATTGATCGCCTCACCCAGATTGGCGATCTCGTCGCGGCCTTCAGAATGGACTCGGGCTGATGCATCGCCGCTGTTCGCGATACTTTTCACATTATTATTCAGCGAACTGAGCCTCGAAATGACGGACTTCTCGAGCAGAAGTAGGACAACGAAGCCGAAAACAATCCCCGCGATGAGCAATGCTCCCACGAAGTACAATTGGCTCAGGCGGCCCTGCTGATAGATAACCCGCGGCATTTCCACCCTCAAGATCAGTGCAGGTTTGTCGTAAATGTCATAGAGCAGGGTGTAGCCGCCAATTATGGAATCATTCATCGGGTGTACTTGGATCGCTCCCGTAGCGGTCAGGTGGGGGAGCGCTTCCTGAAAGTCGGGTGGCAATTCTTCTCCGTCGAGCCGGTGAACGGCCAGGGAGAAGTGAGTTGTATTTTGCAACGCTTTGAGGTCACCGCCGGATTCGAGGTAGCGTGCCGTGAGCATGTAGCCGCGGGCAGGGCCCTCTGTGCTCGTCTTAAGGATGGGATACGAGGTAATAATGAGCGGCCCTTCGGGAATCAGCAACAATCCTGTGAGACCCCCGCTCATCGCCGAGCGCGCAATGAGAGGATCGGTCTGCGAGAGGTGTTCCTCTAGACTTTTTGGAAGATTCTGGGAGGTGTTTGTCAGAATGTCCCTGCCTCTAGCCACTACGATTTTTGCGGAGGCGTTAGTGAGAATGACGAAGTTGAACCGCTGCGTTGTCGGGGTACCCCTGTCGTCTTTGCCCATCAGCGATTGGACAACTTCACCGGGACTGTCAATCGAATTGTAGAGATCATCGCTGGACGCGTGGTCCGAAGTATACCGGGCCATTGCACTTAAGTTTTGGGCGAAAGCGTTCAGTACCCTTTGCACGTTCTCGCGGGCGCTCGCTTGTTCCAGCTTTATGAATCCGCCCAACAGGAAAGAACGGGAGGCCGCATAGAGCACGATCACCAGCCCCAAACAGGTGAGGGCTACGATGATCAGAGTCTTTCGGCGAACCGTCATCGAGGGAACCTCCAGCCGCCATTCCTTCGAAGTTTCGATTTCTTAAGCGGGTTCGGTACCCCAAATTCAAAGCAAATCTGTACCCAACCGGCATGAAAAGACTGGCCTTTAAGTCTTCGGCCCTCATGGATTTCCAGCGCGTTCAGTGGTCCTAGTACAGGGCCCCGCCGGTATGGGTTCCAAAAGGGGAGGGATGGTCCTGAATGGAACGGAGTGGCCATAACCGCGAAAGCAGTCGCGGCTACCGAGCCTAGTGCTGACTGGGAGAATATTTCGCGTCCACAGACTCGTACATCGTGGCGCTTGGGTGCCTGGACTGTTCGAACGCGGTGATGGCAGCCTCGTGCTTGAGCGTAAGACCGATATCGTCGAGGCCTTCTGACAGAACATGCTTCCGGAATTTGTCGATTTCGAAAGCAAGGTTCAGCCCATGCGCGTCGTGGATCGTTTGGCTGGGCAGGTCCGCGGTCAGGGAGTAGCCTTCTTCTTTTTCGGCGCGCCTGAAGAGATCTTCCATCTTTTCCT
>Ga0137410_10002538_pt1 | contig 12410 bp, 12 predicted proteins | sample CZODoug1_16funga_FD_108878 | JGI IMG/M metagenome (GOLD analysis project Ga0137410, IMG submission 108878) | Vadose zone soil fungal communities from Angelo Coast Range Reserve, California, USA - CZODoug1_16fungal (Illumina Assembly) | ecosystem: Environmental > Terrestrial > Soil > Vadose zone... | reverse complement strand
TGGTGCCGTGGGCGTCATCGAAGCGAAAGGCCTTTCCAAGAACTACCCGCGCGTCCGCGCGCTGGACAACCTCACGCTCGACATCCCGGGGGGCGCCGTGGGACTCCTGGGTCCCAACGGCGCGGGAAAGTCCACGCTCATCAAGATCCTCCTCGGGTTCACCCCGCCCGGCGACGGCAGCGTCCGCGTCCTGGGTCTCGACCCCGCGAGAAGACCGCTCGAGATCCGGCAGCAGGTGGGCTATATGCCCGAGGTCGAAAGCCACATCCCGACGATCAGCGCCGTCGACTATGTCTACCTGGCCGCGCGCCTCACCGGACTGCCGCACACCGACGCGATGCAGCGCACCCACCGCGTGCTCAACTACGTCGGCCTCCACGACGAGCGCTATCGCAAGATCGGAACCTATTCGACGGGCATGAAGCAGAAGGTCAAGTTCGCCCAGGCCATCGTCCACCACCCGAAGCTGCTGCTCCTCGACGAGCCCACGACCGGCCTCGACCCGCGGGCCCGCGAGGAGATGCTCCTGCTCATCCGCGACATCGCCCACGGCAAGGGGATCGACGTCGTCCTCTCGACCCATATCCTCCACGACGTCGAGGTCGTCTGTGACCACGTCGTGATCATGCACCGCGGAGCTCTCATTGCGTCCGATCCGCTGTCGACGATGACCTCCTCCGTGGAATCCGCCTACGACGTGCGCATCAAGGGCGACCGCGACGCGTTCCTCGCGGCGCTCCGGACCGAGGGCCTCGAGGGCATCGCCGCCGCGGAGGAGGCCGACGCGGTCCGCATCGTCCACCGCGACGGAACGGGCCCCATCCTGCGCGCGGCGGTGTCGTCGGGCGTCCAGATCCGGCGGCTCTCGCGGCCGCAAACCACGCTGGAGGACCGTTTCTCGAAGCTGCTCGGCGCCTGAACCATGGCCATCTACGACCAGTCCTATGCTCCGTGGACGGGGACCTACTCCTCGCGCCTCTCGCGCATCCGCGCGATGATCGCGATGGAGCTCGCGCAGCCCTTCAAGAACCTGTGGGTGCTCATCATCGTCCTCTTCTCGTTCTCGATCGTCGGCAGCTGGCTGCTGCTGCTGTTCTTTGCGACGTCGTCGCAGGTGATCCCGCCCTTCGCCCTGGGCAACCGGATCTACCGCGAAGGCTTCTACAACTACCCGCTCTTCTCGATGATCCTGATGGTGCTTTCCGCGACGGTGGGCGCGTCCCTCATTGCGCGCGACGTCCGCCACCACGCGCTCCTGATGTATTTCTCCCGCTCGATCACGCGCGCGGACTATCTGGTGGGCAAGTTCCTCTCGCTCGTGCTTTTCCTGATGATCGTGACGCTCGGGCCCGGCCTGCTGCTGTTCCTCGGCCAGCTGGGCATGGGGCAGGAGCGGCTGAGCACCGGCGAGCGGCTGTCCGACCTGGTCGCGATCACGCTGCACTCCCTCATCCTGTCGGTGCCGATGAGCGCGGTGGTGCTCGCGTTCTCGTCGCTCACCAAGCGGACCTATCTGGCCGCCATCCTGTGGGTGATCTTCTACTTCATCAGCGCCTCGCTCAGTCCGACCCTCACCTTCGCGCTGAAGGCCGAATGGCCCAAGATGTTGTCGTGGCCGAATCTGACCGCGCACCTGGGCGATCTCTGCTACTCGCCGCGGGTGCCGTCGCCTCCCCTGCTGGACTGCGGCGCGTGGCCCCCGTTGCTGATCCTCGGATCCCTGACGATCCTGTCGCTGGCGCTCGTGTGGCGTCGCCTCCGCTCGACGGAGGGCGAGGAATGATCGTCGAAGCGGAGCGCCTGAACAAGTGGTACGGGCGCGTGATCGCCCTCAACGACGTCTCCCTGTCCATCGCGCCGGGCATCACCGGCCTGCTGGGCCCGAACGGGGCGGGCAAGACCTCGTTCATGCGCATCATGATCGGCCTCATGCGCGAGTCGTCGGGCACGCTCAAGGTCCTCGGCGCATCCCCCTGGAACAACCCCGCGCTCGCCGTCCGCCTGGGATACTGCCCCGAGCACGACGGCTTCTACGAGAGCATGACCGGCCGCGAGTTCGTGACGTCGCTGGCCCGCATCCGCGGGGTGAAGGATTGCGCCGCGGCCGCGTCGCGCGCGATCGACTGGGTCCGCATGGCCGAGGCCGCCGACCGGAAGATCGTCACCTACAGCCGCGGGATGCGGCAGCGCATCAAGATCGCGCAATCCGTGGTGCATCAGCCGGAGCTGCTGGTGCTGGACGAGCCGCTGACCGGCAGCGATCCCCTCGTGCGCCAGGAGCTGATCGGCCTCATCCGGAACTTCGCGCAGGAGGGCGGCAGCGTCATCGTCTCGAGCCACGTCCTCCACGAGATCGAGCAGCTGACGACGAAGATCGTCCTCATCCACCGCGGCCGGCTGGTGGCGGAGGGCGACGTCCGCTCGATCCGCGACCTGATCGACCGGCACCCGCATACGGTGGAGATCCGGGCGGAGCGCCCGCGCGAGCTGGCGGCGGCGCTGGCGAAGGAACCCGAAGTCGTGGAGATCCGTCTCGAGAACGGCTCGCTTTGGATCCGCACGCCGCAGCCCGACGCCTTCTACTCGAAGCTGCCGCGGATCGCGCTGTCGGCCGGCGCGGAGGTGAAGGCGATCTCGTCCCCCGACGACAACCTGGAGGCGGTATTCCGGTACCTGACCGAGCAATGAAGGCGTCTTCGGCGCTGGGCATCGCGGGCCTCACGATCCGCAGCCTCGTGGGAGGCAAGCGGATCTGGGCCGCCGCGTTCCTGGTCCTCGCCCCTCCCCTGTTCGCGGGGATCGCCGCCGTCTTCGGCAAGCACGTGGAGCCGATCAATCTGTTCCACGGCTTCATCTTCGAGTTCTCGCTCTGGTTCGTGGTCTACCTGCTCGCGCTCATCTACGGCATCGCCCTGACGATGGGCGAGATCGAGGACGGGACGGCCGGCTACCTCTACCTGAGCGCGGTCCCCAAGTGGCTGATCGTGCTGATCCAGCTGGCGGTGACGGCCGTCGCGCTGACCGTCTCCCTCTTCGTCAACGTCGCCCTGACCGGTCTGGCGGCGAGCCTCGGCAAAGGGACGATCCCGCACCTCTGGCGCGACGTCTTCTCGTGCACGCTGGTCGGCAGCGCGGGGATCCTGGTCTCGCTCGGCTACTACGTGACCTGCGGTCTGGTCTTCCGGTCGCCGACGTCGGCGCTTGCGGGGGCGCTGATCCCGACGTTCTTCTGGGAGATCCTGATGACGAACTGGCCGATCCGCTTCGCCGGCTTCACGGTGACCAACAACCTGCGCGGGATGCTGCTGCCCCTGGTCTTCGAAGGCAAGCGCGGCGCCCTCTACCGCTACGTCCGCAATTTCCACCTTCCGGACTACGGCGAAGCCGCGATGTACCTGTCGATCCTGTCGGGAATCTTCCTGGTGACGGCGATGATCGCGGCGATGAACCGATCGATCGAGGGGAAGGAAGCCCGGTAACCCGAATCACGAATGACGAGTCACGGGAAGATCAGAAACGCCCCGCGTCATCAACCATCCCCAGGTCTTCCGAAACTGACCGATTCTCTCGAAGGATTTGGGATACGTTCTCGACCTCCAGCCGGTGCGGAACGACGTCGAGGATGTCTGCGGCAGGCTTCGCCGCTGGACCGACTCGACGCTCCGAGCATCTTAGCGGTCGGACGACGCTGGACGCCGGGACTGAGGAAGATGCTTTCGGGAGAAGTTTCATCCCCTGATTCGTGATTCGTCAGCGCTTGGGTTTCCGCCGCCTCTTCTTTTTCCCCGGCTTCAGGGGCTCGACCTTCTTCTTGGTCATCTCCTCGTACGCCAGCGTCGCGGCGCGCCAGATGCGCAGCGGCGTCTCCTTGGAGAAGGAGAGGTCCCAGAGGAAATTGATGACCTCGTCGCGGGTGACGACGTACCAGCCGCCCACGGTGCGGCGGGCGCGCAGGCGGCCCTCCTCGATCCAGCGGACGACGGTCGTACGGCTGGCCTGGACGAGCCGGGCCAGGTGACCCGTGCTGAACTTGTCGCGATCTTCAATCCGGACCTTCGCCATGCCACCCCCGAAACACCCCCTCTGCGCCACCCATAATACACCGAATGTGAATGAAATTGCATGAAAATGCACATGTGCATTTTCGGACCCGCCCCGCCGCGGCGCTTTGACGCCGCCGCGCCCCGCCCCTATAATCGACCCCTGTGAAGCCCGATTTCGTCCACCTCCACGTTCACAGCGACTACTCCTTCCTCCTCGGCGCCTGCAAGATCAACGATCTCGTCAAGCGCGTCTCCGCCCTCGGCATGAAGGCCTGCGCCCTCACCGACCACGGCAACATGCTCGGCGCGATCGAGTTCTACGACGCCGCCCTCAAGTCGGGCATCAAGCCCATCATCGGCATGGAGGCCTACATCGCCCCCCGCTCCCGCCTCGACCGCAAGGAGGTCAAGGGGATGAAGGAGCCCCTCCACCACCTCACCCTCCTCGTCCGCAACGAGAAGGGCTACCGCAACCTGCTCAAGCTCACGTCCGCGTCCTACAAGGAGGGCTTCTACGGAAAGCCCCGCATGGACCGCGAGATCCTCGCCGCCCACCACGAGGGCGTCATCGCCCTCTCCGGGTGTTCGAACTCCGAGTTCGGCCAGGCCTGCCGCACCGACCAGACCGACAAGGCCCTCAAGTCCGCCGACGACTTCAAACAGATCTTCGGCGCCGACAACTTCTTCCTCGAGGTGCAGAACCACGGCCTCGAGGAGGAGAAGAAGATCTTCCAGGGCGCGAAATCCGTCGGCCACGACCTCGGCCTCCGCCTCGTCGCCACCAACAACGTCCATTACATGAGCCGCGACGACGACAAGGCGCACGACGCCGTCCTCGCCCTCGGCGAGGGCAAGCTCGTGTCCGACCCCGACCGCCTCCGCTATCCCGCGCCCGAGTTCTACCTGAAATCGCCCGAGGAGATGGCCCAGGCCTTCGGCCACTGCCCCGAGGCGCTGAAGGCCTCCGTCGAGATCGCCGACCGCTGCAATCTCGAACTGCGCTTCAACGAGATCCACCTGCCGAAATTCGACCTGCCCCCGGGCCAGGAGAAGGTGGGGGACTACCTCCGGATCCTCTGCGAGCAGGGCGCTAAGCAGAAGTTCGGCGACCCCATCCCCGAGAACGTCCGCACGCGCATGGACTACGAGCTCGGGGTCATGGACAAGATGGGCTTCGCGAGCTATTTCCTCATCGTCTGGGACCTCCGCCGCTTCGCCATCCAGAGCGGCATGCGCGTCGGCCCCGGCCGCGGCTCGGCCGCCGGCTCCCTCGTCAGCTACCTCCTCGACATCACCCTCGTCGACCCCCTCCGCTACGGCCTCATCTTCGAGCGCTTCCTCAACCCCTCGCGCAAGGAGATGCCCGACATCGACCTGGATTTCTCCGACGAGGACCGCGGCCGCATCATCGAATACATCTTCGAGCGCTACGGCCACGACAAGGTCGCGCAGATCATCACGTACGGGACCCTGAAGGCGCGCGCGGTGCTGCGCGACGTGGGTCGCGTCCTCGCCATCGACCTGAAGCGCGTGGACCAGCTAGCGAAGAAGATCCCCAAGGTTCTCGACATCTCGCTCCACGATGCCGCGCGCATGGAGCCCGAGATCCAGAAGGAGATCGACCAGGACCCGCAGATCAAGGAGCTCTGGGAGATCTCGCTGCGCCTCGAGGGGAACGCGCGGCACGCCGGCAAGCACGCCTCGGGCGTCGTCATCTGCGACCGCTCGCTCGAGGAGATCGTCCCGCTCTACACGCTGGACGAGGCGGTCATGACGCAGTACGACATGAACGCCATCACCAAGCTCGGCATCCTCAAGATCGACATCCTCGGCCTGGAAACCCTGACCGTCCTCGACCGCGCCACCAAGCTCATCGAGAAGGTCCAGGGCGTCAAGGTCGACCTCGCGAAGATCCCCCTGGACGACAAGGACACGTTCGCGATGCTCGGGCGCGGCACGGTCAAGGGCGTGTTCCAGCTGGAAACCTCGCGCGGCATGCGGGAGCTCGTCCAGAAGATGAAGCCGGACCGCATCGACGACCTCATCGCCACGATCGCCCTCTTCCGTCCCGGGCCCCTGCAGTCCGGCATGGTCGAGTCCTATATCCGCTGCAAGCACAAGCTGGAGCCCATCAAGCCCCTGCATCCCAGCATCGACCCGATCCTGGCCGAGACGAACGGCGTCATCCTGTACCAGGAACAGGTCATGAAGATCGCCAACGTGATGGCCGGCTTCACGATGGCGGACGCCGACGGCCTGCGCAAGGCGATGGGCAAGAAGATCCCGGAGATCATGGCGAAGTACAAGGAGCAGTTCGTCAAGGGCGCCACCAAGGCCGGCGTCAAGGAGGACACGGCCATCCAGGTCTTCGACCTCATGGCCTTCTTCGCCGGCTACGGATTCAACAAGTCCCACTCCGCCGCCTACGGCATCATCTCGTACCAGACCGCCTACCTGAAGGCGAAGTGGCCCGTCGAGTACATGGCCGCCGGCATGTCCGTCGCCATGGGCGACACCGACAAGCTCGCCTCCTATATCGAGGAGTGCCGCCAGCTCGGCATCGAGGTGCTGCCGCCGGACATCAATGAGAGCGACCTGGACTTCACCGTCACCGGCAAGAAGATCCGCTTCGGCCTCGGCGCCGTGAAGGGCGCCGGCGAGAAGGCGATCCAGTCGATCGTCGACGCGCGCGCCAAGGGCGGACGCTTCGAGTCGGTCTACGACTTCTGCGAGCGCATCGACTCCAAGTTCTCCGACAAGAAGGTCGCGGAACAGCTGATCCGCTGCGGCGCGTTCGACTCGACGGGCGGCCACCGCGCCCAGGTCATGGAGGCCCTCGAGGAGGCCCTCCGGGTCGCCGGAGTGAAACACGCCGACCGCCGCGCCGGCCAGCTCTCGATCTTCGACTCCGTCGCCGGGGGCGGGAACGGCAAAGCCGTCCTGCCCGACATCCCGCCCTGGCCCCAGGAGTCCCTCCTCGTCTTCGAGCGCGAGGTGCTGGGCTGCTACGTCACCTCCAACCCCCTGCTCCGCTACGAGGAGATCCTGAAGACGCTGTCGACGGCGACCGTCGACCGCATGGCCGATTTCCAGGACGGCGCGGAGGTCACGATCGGGGGCATGATCAGCGGACTCCGGGCGATGATCACCAAGACCGGGAAGAACGCCGGCCAGAAGTACGTGATGTTCAAGTTCGCGGACCTGACGGGGACCACCGAGGCCGTCTGCTTCGCGGGCGACTTCGAGAAGAACCGCGAGAAGCTGGTGAACGACGCGATCGTGTTCTGCCAGGGTCGCATCGGCTTCCGCGAAGACACCCCCTCGCTGCGGGTGTCGCTGGTGACGCCGATGGAGAAGGCCCGGGAGATGCTGGCCGGCAGCGTGCGCCTGACGGTGTCCAGCGCCGGCCTGGAGGAGGACCTGCTCCGGAACGTCCAGGACGTCATCCGCTCCCATCCGGGCCCCTGCCCGGTGTTTTTCGAGGTCGAAGTCCCGGGGGGGCGGAGGGTGCTCGTGAAGACCGCCAACGAGCATTTTGTCTCTCCCTCCGAGCGCTTTTTTGCCGATATAGAAGGCGTCTTGGGAACGGGACATGTGAGACTGGCGGGGAAACCCACGCGATGATCACGACCATGAGCAACACGCCCCAGGCCGAGGAGTGGAAGATTTCCAAGCGCGGACGCTCCTGCAGCGTCTGCCAGCGCGAATTCCGTTCGGAGGAGACCCTCTATTCGGGGATCGCGGAGGTCGAGGGCAAATTCGCCCGCCGCGACGTCTGCGTCGCCTGCTGGTCGCAGAAACCCGAGCTCTTCTCCTTCTGGAAGACCCAGATGCCGCGCCGCGAGGTGAAGCGCCTCGAGGACATCAACGCGATGCAGGAGTTCTTCAAGAAGCTCCTGGAGAGGCCCTCGGAAGACCCGTCGCGCCAGAAGATCACCTATCTCACGGCCCTGCTGCTGGCGCGCAAGCGCCGCATCCGCCTGGCCGGCTCGAAGGACGGAAAGCTCCGCATCGAGAAGACCTGGGACGGCGAGGCGACGGAAATCGCCGACCCCATCATCGCCGACACGGAGCTCGAGGCCCTGAAGGAGCAGATGGAGCAGCTCTTCGTCGTCGAGCTCGGCGACGGCCAGCCCCCGGCCTGACCCCCCTCCCCCTCCAGTCCTCCTTTTCCCTGCTGATCTTGGGCTATCGCTTGCATGCCTGATGCCCGATGCTTCTCCGGGGGTTCTCCTTTTTTCTTGAAAACACCCCCTTGCGGGCTATACTCGCTCCGATGTCCGCGCGGCGCGTGCTCGTAGTCGATGATGAGCCCCGCATCCTGGACATCGTGAAGTACTTCCTCGAGCAGGGAGGCTACGAGGTCGAGGCGGTCGACGGGGGTGAAAAGGCCCTGGCCGCCGCCCGCAAGAAACCCTTCAATATCGCCGTGCTGGACATCGTCCTCGTGGGCGACAGCGGCTACGAAGTCGCATTCAAGCTCAAGAAGATCAAGAGCGCAGAGTCGATGCCGATCCTCTTCATGTCGAGCAAGGTCGAGATGGCCGACCTCTTCCTGAAGAACTACGACGGCCGGGCGGAATTCCTTCTCAAGCCGTTCAAGAAGGAAGCCCTGCTGGACGCGGTGAAGATGCTGCTCGACGGCGGAGGCCGGCAGGCGCAGAAGCCCGCCCCCCGCGCGAAGAGGAAATAGGACGCACGATGGCCGACAGCGGAATGGACCATATCAGGGTCGAGACGACCGAGCTCGCTCCCGGCATCCACGAGCTCCGCATCGACGGCTCCCTCGACTGGTCCAATTTCGCCAAGGTCGAGACCGCGATCGAATCGATCTTCGCCAAGAACGTCTACAAGATCGTCGTCAACCTCAAGCACTGCAAGTACATCTCCTCCGCCGGCTTCGGCTGCTTCATCAGCTCGCTCGACACTGCGATGAAGAACAACGGCGACCTGGTCTTCGCCTCGACGCCCCCCGAGATCCAGGACGTCTTCAACATCCTCGGCCTCTCCAAGATCCTCCGCTTCGCCGACGACGCCAAAGCCGCCCTCGCGCAGTTCAAGAAGTAGCCCGCCTTCTGCGAAGGCCCACAGCGATGGAGGCTCGGGCGGCGCGGAACCATCCTGGATCCCCTGTCTCCGGATCCGGAGAAGCCTGAAGGTCGGCGGGGACCGGCTGACGGTGAAAACCCGGGTGTCCGATCGAATCCCCGGCGGATTCGCGCGCTCCGAGACTACGGTCGAAGGCGCGGCGCCGCCCGTGAGGACGGGGATCGTCCTCTCTTTCCTGAAGAAGTGACCTTCCGCGAACCGGCTCGGCTCTTCCCCCTATTCTTCCGTTCCTACTTCAGCGCCGCCCTCACCGCGTCCGCCGCCTTGTCGAGCTGGCCCGCGTCGTAGGGCTTCGTCTTCCACTCGAAGGACTTCCCGTCGTTCGTCTTGCGCGGGATGATGTGGAAGTGGGCGTGGAAGATCGCCTGGCCGGAGCAGCGGTGGTTGTTCATCAGCAGGTTGAAGCCTTCCGCTCCGGCCGCTGTTTTCACCGCGGCCCCGACCTTCTGCGTCGCCGTCGCCAGGTGCGCGGCGAGGTCGGGCGGGAGATCGAGCCAGGTCTCGTGATGCTCCTTGGGCAGGACCAGGACGTGGCCCCAGCTGACCGGGTTGATGTCGAGGATGGCGAGCACCCGGGGGTCGTCATGGACCTTCTGCGCCGGGATCTCCCCGGCCACGATCCGGCAGAAGATGCAGTCGGCGGGCATACGGACCTCCCTGAAAAGGAAAAGCCCACGGATCCCGCGAGGGGCTCCGTGGGCTTTCCGGTGAATTCCCTCGGGTTACTTCTTGGGCTCGGCCTTCTTCTCGGCCTTGGCCTTCTTTTCCTTCTTCTCGGGCTTCGCGGGGGCCGCGCCGCCGGCGGGGGCCGCCGGGGCCGGCGCCGCCTTCACGCGGCCCGCCGAGCGCAGCTCCTCGTCGCGGTCCTTGCGGACCACCAGCTCCCAGATCGCCTTCTTCCCGTTGTCGCCCAGCCGGTTGAACGCGTACTGGCCGCGGCCGTCGCCGTCCCAGCGCGAGCCGCCGAGCTTCACGACGCGCGTGTAGCCGCCCGGACGGTCGCCGAAGCGCTTGGCGACGTCATCGATGATCTTCTTCGCCAGCCGCGGATCCTGCACGGTGCGGAGGATGCGGCGGCGCGCCGGAAGGTCGCCGACCTTGCCCAGCGTGATGAGGTGCTCCGCGGTGCCGCGGAACTCCTTCGCCTTGGCCTCCGTCGTGATGATGCGGCCGTAGATGAAGAGGCTCTGCACGATGTTCCGCTCCAGCGCCTGGCGGTGGGCGGTCGTCCGGCCGAGCTTTCTGCCTTTGAGTCTGTGGCGCATGGCTTCCCTACACCAAAGGAGGAGTCTTCTTCCCGAAAATCGCCTCGAGATCCATCCCGAGGTTCAGGCCCATGTCGCTGAGCTTCTTCTTCACTTCGCGCAGCGAGGTCTTTCCGAAGTTGCGCACCTTGAGGAGTTCGCCCTCGGACCGGGCGACCAGCTCGCCGATGGTCTCGATGCGCTCGCTCGCCAGGCAGTTCGCCGAGCGGACCGACAGGTCGAGCTCGCTGATCGACATCGACAGCTTCTGGCGCAGATCCTCCTTCTCGGACTCCTTCTTCCGCTGCTCCTCCTCCTTCTTCTCGTTGATCTGGAGCTCGCGGCCCAGTTCGAAGTACTGGACGAAGGGGTTGAGGTGCTTGCGCAGGATCTTGGACGCCTCGGTGACCGCCTCCTCCGGGGTGATGGTCCCGTTGGTCCACACTTCGAGGATCAGGCGCTCGTAGTTCGTCAGCTTGCCGACGCGCGTGTTCTCGACCTTGTGCCGCACGCGCTTGATCGGCGAGAAGCTCGAATCGACGGGGATCATTCCGATCTCCGCCTGGTCCTTCGAGTGCTCCTCGGACGTCACGTAGCGGCGGCCCTTGTTGACGGTGATCTCCGCGGCGAAGTCGGTGTCCTCCGCCAGCGTGCAGATGTGCAGGTCGGTGTTGATGATCTCGACGCCCGCCTCGGGCGCGATCGCGCCGGCCTTCACGATGCCCTTCTTGGTGGCCTCGATCCGGAGCACCTTCTGGCCGGGCTCGGCCAGCTTGATGACCAGCTGCTTGAGGTTCAACACGATGTCGGTCACGTCCTCCACGATGCCCTCGATCGTCGAGAACTCGTGGGCGACGCCCTTGACCTTGACGGCGGTGACCGCGGTGCCCTCGATCGACGAGTACAGCACGCGGCGCAGCGAGTTGCCGATCGTGTTGGCGAAGCCCCGCTCGAACGGCTCGGCGAAGAACATCGCGTACGTCGGCGTGGCGGTCTTCTCGTCGCAGGACACGCGGGTGGGAAGCTCGAAATCCTTCCAGCGGACTCTCATGACCAGTGCTCCTTGTTCTCGGGGGCCCGTACGGGCCGGCTCGCTTCCGCGGGCTCAAAGGCCCGCACGCGCCGATCCGTTCGGACCCGCGTCCGAATCCTCCGGCTTGCGCCGGTCTTATCGCGACATGTATTCGACGATGAGCTGCGACTCCACGGGGACCTGCAGCTCCTGGGCCGTGGGCAGCGTGACGACCGTGCCCGTGGCCTGCTCCTCCGCCAGCTTCAGCCACGACGGGATCTGCTGGTCTTTTTTGTTGAGGAGCGCTTCCTTGACGATCTTCGCGCTCTTTTCCTTCTTCGAGGCCTCGATGACGTCGCCCGCGTCGACTTGGTAGGACGGGATGCTGACCTTCTTCCCGTTCACGCGGATGTGCCCGTGCAGGATCATCTGCCGCGCCTGGGGGCGCGAGCTGCCCATGCGCAGGCGGTAGACGACGTTGTCGAGGCGGCGCTCGAGGATCTGCATGAGGTACTCGCCCGTGTTGCCGGGCTTGGCGATCGCCTCGTCATAGTAGCGCCGGAACTGGCGCTGCATGATGCCGTACATCTTCTTGGCGCGCTGCACTTCGCGCAGGTGGATGCCGAACTCCGTCAGGCGGACGCGCTTCGCGCCGTGCACGCCGGGCGGCTTGTTCTCTTTCTCGATGGGGCACTTGGGCGAGTCGCAGCGCGTCCCCTTGAGGAACAGCTTGGTCCCCAGGCGGCGGCAGATGCGGCACTTCGCCCCGACGATGCGCGCCATACTCTAAACTCTCCTCTTCTTCCTGGGCCGGCAGCCGTTGTGCGGCAGCGGCGTCACGTCTTCGATCACGCGGACGTCCAGGCCGGACGCCTGCAGCGCGCGGATCGCGCTCTCCCGGCCCGCGCCGGGTCCCTTGACCTTCACCTCGACCTCGCGGACGCCGAACTTCTGCGCCTTCTCCGCCGCGCTCTCGGCCGCCTTCTGCGCCGCGAACGGGGT
>Ga0137410_10002537_pt1 | contig 12411 bp, 9 predicted proteins | sample CZODoug1_16funga_FD_108878 | JGI IMG/M metagenome (GOLD analysis project Ga0137410, IMG submission 108878) | Vadose zone soil fungal communities from Angelo Coast Range Reserve, California, USA - CZODoug1_16fungal (Illumina Assembly) | ecosystem: Environmental > Terrestrial > Soil > Vadose zone... | reverse complement strand
TGGTCATCGTGTTGATCCTCGGTGAAGTTAAGGTGTGGTAACCCAACCTTACCAAGACTCACGATGACTGCCGCTCTAGCTCGCGGCCGCCGCTCTTACACCACTACGCGGGACACGATCCGTCCGGCCCGCAAGCTGCAGCCATTTGTGGTCAATAACTTTGCGGGAACAAGCTGGCTGCAATACTCTTGTTGGTCGACCTGCCTTTATGCCACATGGCATGCTCGTCGGGCGAGACACCCGAGCACCCCTGCCTGATGCGAGGCGCGGTTCCTGTTGTAGAGCCGACATCTTGTTGTGCTCCCAGAACTTCGATCGCCGACACTAGACGGGGCGCAGGTGCCTGGAGAAGCGCCCACGTGCGTGTCAACCCGCGCCTTCTAACCGCATTTGGGCGCCGCGAGTAGTACTGCAGGCGGACGCCGGCGGTCGGACCCACGGCAGCTCTGCTCGCTCTTGGCTGCCGCAAGCTCATGGGCCCATCGGACCAAAATCCTCGGCTCGGGCCCGCACGCGCGAAAAGCTCCTGTGGGCTCGTCGCGACCGCTATCGTCTTCCCTCGTGCCCGTGGCGCTAGCTGTTGTCACGACCTCTCGCGAGCCGGAGATCGTCAAAGAGCGCTCTGGCTTCCGCCTTGGCCTTTCGCCTCGCCGTCTCGTAGAAAGCCTGGCGGGCGCCTACCTCACCATGGCGAGATCAGGCTTCGGGACGATTCCTTTTGCGTGTAACCAAGCGGAGACAATTCGACCCGGCCCGTCAACCGAGCTCCACTTGGAGATTCTCTATCAGGGTCCGTGCGTACTGTTCTCTGGCTGCATCGAAATCCATGGCGACATGTTGGGTGATGGTATGGGTGTCGCGGAAGAGACGCTGCAGCGGGTTCCGCTCATAAACCGCGTGTCCGCCGCTGCCGCGGAACAGACGTGCGACAGCCCTGCTGCACAGCTCGGTAATGTACGCGGAGTCGTAGCTGACTCGCGCGATCACGTAATCGATGCGCGCGGCCGGCAAGCCCTCGCAGTCCTCGATCTCTCGCACGTCCCGCCGAAGCGCAGCGAGCGCGAGGTCGACTTCGCCGACGGATTCCCCGAGGCGCAGCAATGTGGACGGCTTCTCCCGGTAGAGTTCGCCGGTATTCGCCGCCTTTCGGGAACGGGTGTACTCACGAAACAAATTGATCGTTTCGAGTGCGCAGCCGATGGCCACGGGGCAGAAGGAGTAGTAGAGAATGGGCTTCCACGTCCGCCGGATCAGCGGCGACCGGCCGATCATACCGCGTGCCGTTCCTTCGTTAACCGCAACCATCGTCTCGCTGCGGTACTCAGGCACCACAACGTTGCTCATCACGAGCGAATGGCTACCCGTCCCTTTCAAGCCGGCAGCGTGCCAATCGTCCAGAATCGTGCAATCGCTGATCGGAACCAGACACGCTCTGCTGCGAACCGGCTCGGAAGGACCCGCCTCGTTCGCGAGCACAAACACCCACTTCGCATGATTGATGCCGCTGCTGAGCGGCCATTTTCCATCGAGTCTAAAATGATCGCCGACCCGGACCGCCGAGCCGAGGGGCGCGATCGACGATGCAACGAGCGCATTTGGGCCGTCGCCCCAGACGTCCCGCTGGGCACGCTCGTCCAACCACTGAATCATGAGCGCGTGAAACGCGAATAACGCCCCGACCCATGCCGTAGAGGCGCAAGCGGCGGCCAGATCGATCAGCGCCTCATGAACCGCCAGCAACTCACGCTCATCCCCACCGAACTGACGCGGCGCGAGCGCGCGGAACAAACCGGCCGCAGCAAGCCCTTCGATGGTCTCCACCGGGACCCGGCGTTCGGATTCGATCCGTGCGGCGCGTTCCCGAATTGCGGGCAGCAAAGGCGAGATTCGTTCCTTGAGAGAGTCCGGAGGACAGGCATCGTAGTCGCCGGCTCGTTCTGCGCTGCTCATCGAGTGTCATCCCTGCTGGAAGTGGCAACCTACGAGGCGATCGGGACCGACCTCCCTGAACCGCGACCCTCTGCCGCGCACTGCGGTCGGCGACGGAACAACGCGACTACGCGCGCCAAGCGCTCGCGGCACTGGAGAGGTGCTGCCGCTTAGCCGCCACTGCTGGTTAATCGGCGCTCGGCACAAGACGAATAGCTCGCGCTGACCACAGGGCGAAGAGCTCAGTCGCAACGGAGGCGGCAACGGGGCCACTGTCGTCACTACAATCCTCAACGAGGTATCGACGCACCGGTCCTGCGTGATGCAACAGTAGGTCGAAAACCACTGGAGACACCGAGGTCGAGGACTCGCCGAAATACTCACCCGCAGTCGTCTCGATGAAATAGCCGCTGCCGTTCGACGTACTTCTACGAACTAATTTGCGGCTCGGGAGCAACTCACAACCCATGTCGAGAAGCGCTGAGTGGTGCGCGACGTCGGCCACCTTTCGAACGAGCCAATCGCCGATGACGACCGCTTGAATTCCCGTCGTCAAGAACGTGGCGACAGCGTCATCGACCGAGTCCACAATCGGCTCGGCATTGTTGTTAAACGACGTGTTCAGCACGATCGGTACTCCGGTACGGCGACCGAACGCTGCTATTAGGGCATGGTAGCGAGGGTTTTGAAGTCGAGAGACGCTTTGCACTCGCGCTGAGCCATCAACGTGCGTGACGGCCGCCAAAAGAGACCGCACCTCCGGTTTCGCCGGCACCGCTACAACCATGTAGGGAAGATTGTCGACCGTCGCGGGCACCTCGAAGAACTCTCGCAGACGCTCCTCGACGATGGACGGCGCGAAAGGTCTATAGTCTTCGCGCTTCTTGATCATCGCGTTAATAGTGCGTTTGTTCTCGGCCGGCCTTGGATCCGCGAGGATCGAACGGTTGCCCAATGCTCTCGGCCCGAACTCCGAGCGTCCCTGTACCCAACCGATCACGAGGCCCTCGGCGAGCAGGCCGGCCGCCGATTCCGGAGCATCGTCTAGCAGTTCAATGTCAATGAGAGGCATCCATCGGCGCAGCCTCATTTCTATGTCGTTCGTCAAACCGATATCGCGGCCGAGAAAGACGTGCGGCATGACATCAAGTGGCCTTGGACGCTTTGCGTCGCGCATCACAGCTAACGCCGCACCGAGCGCGTTTCCCGCATCGTGCGCGGCCGGTTGCACGAAAATCTCGTCAAACAAGCCCGAGCGCAGCACCGTACCATTCATCGCACAGTTGTGCGCAACGCCGCCTGAAAGGCATAGCCGACGGCAGCTCGTCTGTCGCCGAAAATGCTTAATGACATGCATGCACATGTCTTCCAAAGCTTGCTGAAGTGCCGCAGCAAAGTCCTTATGCACTTGTAGGAACGGCTCACCCCTGCGGCGATATTTGTCCGCCAGGCCGGCTTCTTTCATGAGCATCAGCACCTGCACTTCCGATGCCAAGCTAAACCTGCCGTCCGGCTGTAACTGGTACATCTTCTCGAATAGGGGTTTGAAGACCGTGGGATCGCCATACGGGGCAAGGCCCATGACCTTGTACTCGTCGAAACGTTTGTAGCCGATAAAGCTGAGTTGCGCTGTGTAAAAGTTGCCTAAGGAGAGCTGCTCCGGCAGTCGACGCAGGACAGTGAACTCGTTTCCTTCACAGTGCGCGACGAGCCCGGAGGCTCCGTCGCCATCGCCATCGAGACATATGGCTAGGCATTCCGTGAAGCCGGACGGATACCAAGCGCCGAATAGATGCGCGACATGATGAGAACAAAACCGCAATTTCTTGCTCACGTCCATGCCGAATTGACGTTGGAACGTATCTGCGATCAGGTCGCGCGCGCTTTGGCGAACCGCCCGAGGATTACGCGCTGCGTTGCGCAGGATAATGAAATCGTAGAACTCCTCAGAGCTATCCGTGACGATCGCGTCCACGTCCTCGAGCCGGACCCCTGCGGAGTTGAGGCAGAAGTGTATCGCCCGCATTGGGAAGAAGTTGGAGTGCTTCACCCGGTTCAGTCGCTCTTCCTCGGTGGCAGCAACGATTTGTCCGTCTCTGAGCAGCACCGCCGCGCCATCGTGATAAGCGAACCCAGATGCGTCATCGGTTTCCCCCAAACTTGGATGCCCATGCCACCCTAGAATGAGCACTTACTCGTCCTCCGTCTTTCTGAGATCTTTGCCAAAAATCAGGTTCTGAGCTATCCGCTCCGACTCCAGCCGCCTCGATGAGAACCTATGTCCGAATCACGAAACGGATATCCATCGATATCTGCTCGGTCAATAATTCGGCCGAACAACGGCAGACGGCTGCGCCGCGCCTATCTGCGGCAAGCTCGCTCGCGAACAAGGATCTGACAGGATCGTGAGCATTTCGCATGTTCCCGAAAAGGCCGCGCGAGAGTGTGACGTGAACATGTTGTCTAACAGCAAGACCTCCCCTGCACGAAAACTGACACGCGCCTGCTCGTACGCAAGCCCTACACGTCGTATGGTCGCCGCCTCTATCGGTGAGCCATCACCGGGTATTCGTTGGCAACTCCTCGTCAGGCAATTCCAGCATGTTCGCGGAACTCTGGCGGTTCCAAAGCCTGCACGTTGAGAAAGAATGAGTGGCCGAACCAGACGGCCTCACCTGGATTCACTCACTGGGAAACCTCGCCACAGGATCGCGCCAGCCTCGCGAGGAACGTCTATCCACGCCCTTATGATCTGCCGCCCACTTGGCTGGATCTGTCCCACGCGAGGTCGGCTGGACAACCAACGGCAACCGCCGATCTTCGTGAAGCCAAAGCGCATCCACTCCGCATCCCGGCGCGTCAATTACTCGTCGCATCTCTACCTCTCTTGCCCTGGTCGGCACGCCGCCCGGCGAAACATGAGTGGTCCTTTTTTCTCGTAAATGTTCGAGCTCGAAATAGCCGTAGCCCCGCGATTTAGGCCACCGCCGGGAGCGGCAGGTTTTGAAGTACACGGCATCGGACGTCCGTCAGTCAGGGACGCTTGCGGCGCGTATAGACGCGAGCGCAGTACTTGGCCGGTGCCGCCGGGGAATTCGTAGGGGTGCAAGTGACCTCCTAGTACTTTATCGAGCACTCAAGCTTTCGTGCCAATCACGAGCGAGTAATACAGGTGCGCTCGCACCTCGGAGATGTCGACAAATCCTGCAGACTCGAGGAGCGCCGCGAGCTCGGCAAGTGTGTACTGCTTGCCTTCGTTGGTCGTCAGCATTCGCACCGAGAACCCGGCAGTGGTCGGCGGCCCGCCGGTGTCGTCAACCAGCATCTCGTGTACCAGTATCTTGCCGGCCGACGGCAAGACTCCGAAGGCAGAGCGCGCCAGGTGCGCGTTCGTCTCGGCATTCCAGTCGTGAAATACATTCGAGAAGAGGACAGCGTCGTACCCTTCCGGCCAGGGGTCGCGGAACATATCGACGGGCTTCGTGTCGACTCGATCACTGACGCCGCCGTCGAGAATGTAGCCCTGTGCAACCTCGCAGACAGCCGCGAGTTCCATCACCGTGCATCGCATCTTCGGGTGCTGCTGCGCGAGTGCGATCGAGAATACGCCCGAGCCGCCGCCGACGTCGAGCAAACGCCTAACGCTCCCGAACGCGGACATCGCACCGAGCGCAACAGCCGCTGGTAGCGAGTGACAATGCATGATGCGAGAGACGGACGCCGCGAGCTGCGGACTCATCTGACCGAGCGCCCAGGCGCTGGCCGGCCCCGAGATGCTCTTTGTTCCGCGCACGGCCTGGACGAGCTGCCGATGCATGTCCGGGATCACCCCGATCTTGGCAATCAGCGGCCCCCAGTCGAAGGAACTGTCTGGCAAGAGGTAGGTCTCTGAAACTTCGGTTAGTCCGTAAGCGCTGCCGTCCGAACGAACAAGACCAAGGGCGCCCAGCATCGCGAGCACAACCTTGGTGGCTCGCAAATCGAAGCCGCGTCGGGCGGCGAGCTCTGCCGCAGTGAGTGGACCGTCGGCCAAGGTGTGAAAGATCTCGAGCTCATACGCGGCGGACAGCGTCTGAAGTCGGTGCACCGACAGCCAAATGTCCCACAGCGCGCGATCATCAACGGCGGGGGGGCGATAGAGCATCGTGTCCTCCAGCCGATTCCGCGGCGCCGAATTCAAGATCCGCATTCTCGGGCTGCCCGCTGCCGGTCTCGCTGCAGATAACGAGGTTTGTCATAGCGCGCCAAGTGATCACGTTGCACCCGAAGGCTGCCACAGTACGCGTTCTCCCGCGCAGTTCGAAGCGAACCTGGGCGACGCGTTGCATTTCCTTTCAGATGCAGGGGATGATCGATAGGTCCATTGCAGTCTTTAACGGCGGTGCTCAGCGCAGAACACAACAAGCGGCTGACAGAGGTCGGACCAGGCACTCCGATGGGCAACTTGCTGAGGCGCTACTGGCATCCGGTGGCGCCGGTTGCCGAGTTGGAAGACCGTCCGACCAAGCAGGTCCGTTTGCTGGGCGAGGATCTCGTTCTCTACAAGGACAAACGGGGAACCTACGGTCTCCTCGACCAATATTGTCCGCATCGACGAGCCAACCTGTTCCATGGCCTCGTTGAGAACACCGGCCTCCGTTGCAGTTATCACGGCTGGCGCTTCGACGAAGCGGGCATGTGCATCGAGCAGCCGTTCGAGGACGCCCTTCGGACCACCAATAGCTACCGCGGAAAGATACGGACGCGAGCGTACGCCGTGCGCGAGAAAGCTGGCCTTCTGTGGGCGTATCTGGGGCCCGATCCCGCGCCATGTCTGTGGGACTGGGATTTGTACTACGCGCGCGGCTTCAAATACGTGTCGATTGCGCGCGCACCGTGCAACTGGCTGCAGTGTCAAGAGAACAGTGTAGACCCCGTACATTTCGAGTGGCTGCATCAGAACTGGTCGCTACATCGTGCCGGGCAACCGTACGGTCCCAAGCACACCCACATCGCTTTCGACGAGCATGAGTTCGGCATCACGTACCGTCGTATCCTGTCGAACACTAACGAGCAGCATGACCTCTGGCGGATCGGTCGCGTGTGCCTGTGGCCGACCTGCTTATTTGTCGGCAATAGCTTCAACTGGAACGTGCCGATCGACGATGAGACGACGCTGCGAGTGTCCTGGTGGATCCATCCGCTGCGCGGCACACGCCCTTACGAACAAGGTCGAATCCCGTATTGGTATGCGCCCGTCAAGGACGCCAATGGCTACTGGATCATCGACGGCGGCTCGCATCAAGACATCGTGGCGATGATCAGCCAGGGGGCAATAGCGGATCGCTCGCGCGAACACCTGGGCCAGAGCGACCGTGGAATCGTCATGTTGCGTCGGATCTTTGCGAACGATCTCGACCGGGTCGCCGCAGGAGGCGATCCAAAAGGCGTGTTGCGAGATGAGTCGCGCAATCATCGGATCGCTCTACCGTATGTTCCGGCCGAGCTCGCCGCACCGGATGCGATCGTTCCCGCGAGTCGCGTTGGCATGTCCGAACAGCCGCGAGAAATCAGCGACGAGCTAGAGCGCGCGTGGCGCGCGCACGCGGACGATGCATGAACGACCATGCCGCACTGGAGGAGCTCGCTCAACGCATCCTGGCGATGATGAATGGCTACCATCAGACGTGCGTAATCGTCGCTGCATCTCGGCTCGGCATCTTTGAGCATCTAGCGCTCGGCCCACTTGCGGAGGAGGCCCTGGCCGAACGGATCTCTGCCGACCCACGATCGCTCCATCGTTTGCTGCGCGCGTTGCGATCACTTTCGCTCGTGAACGGAGAGCGCGAGGTCGGCTTGACGGAGATAGCACGCTTACTCGTCCCGAACAGATATGGTCTGGCCGAAATGTCGACGCTCATCGGAGCGGAATACCTTCGGAGCTGGGCCGATCTCGATTACAGCGTCAAGACAGGACTGCCTTCATTCGACAAGATCTTTGGAATGACTGCTTGGGAGCATCGCAAGCTGCATCCCGAGCTCGGCGAGGCGTTCAACCGCATGACGTCCGGCCATGCCAACGACGAGGTTCGAACGATCGCGAGCACGTACGACTTCTCGTCGCATCGCCACATTGTCGATGTGGGAGGCGGAAGCGGGTATTTACTGAAAGCGATACTCGAGCGGTATCCCGCGGTACACGCCACGCTGTTCGACCTACCACAAGTCGTGCACGCCCCGCTCGTTGTCGGTGATCGGTGTGCCGTCATCGGCGGATCGTTCATTGAGAGCGTGCCGTCGGGAGGCGACCTTTACATCCTTAAGCACATTCTTCATGACTGGAGCGACGAAGTCTGCATCGCGACCCTTACCAACGTTCGCAACGCCATCGCGCCCCACGGCACCCTCCTCGTTATCGAATCGATCCTGCCGGACCGCAGCATAGACCCTGCCGCGACGCAGGCGATCACGATGCTCGACTTGCACATGATGACCGTCCTCGGCGGGCGCGAGCGCACCCTCTTCGAATACGAGCAACTCCTGACTGCCGGTGGCTTCGAGCTTGCGACGTCTACGGTCGGACGTCCTTGCATGCTGGGTGCGCGACCACTCTGAGACGCGGGCGCAATCGTCCGTACGCTCCACGCACGAGCGCCGCGCGGGCCGGCGTCAAGAGCAGTCATTCCCACACCGCTCCGCCCGCCGCGAATCGGTTTCGTTTGGTACGAAACCCATTCTGGAGAGCGCATGGGGCTCTACGTGAAGGAGTTCTACGCTAAAGCCCTGGCTATCGGTGAGATACACCACGGTAGCGACACCAGGAACGCTCCAAGGCTCCGCTACGCCCTTGAACCCATGCGCCAGCGCGCGATTGTACATGGCGTCGAACGCTCGCTTGTCCGTCGATCCAAATGCGACATTGAGAATTCCCTGATCGCTGAGCATATAACCTGCGGGGCGCGCCCTACCGATCGGAGACGCGTACTGAACGAACTCCAGCGCCACCTCACCCGCTAGCAGTACCAGCGCTCTTCTTCTCGCTCCCGCGAGTCCCCACAGTCGTTCATGGTCTGGTTCGTGCAAAACCATCTCGGTTTCGTCGCACCGCAGGACTTCAATCCAAAACCGGCGGACGACATCGAGATCGCGCACTGAGAGAGTCACACTTGCTACGGCAGGCTCCATACGGTCGTCACCTCTCGCAGCACCGATACCGAGCGGATCGTCCTCCATCAACTCGATCAGCATGCCATCCGGATCCGTTAGGCAGACGCGCCGCCTCCCGCTCTCGCCGACCGGCGCCGTCTTGAGCCCTCCACCGACAGCATCGATCCGCGCCAGCGTTGCGTCGAAGGACGCGACGTGTATACCCAGGGAGGCGTAACCGATATCGCACCGGCGCCAATCGACGGGACGGCATCTCATTCGTGGCCGAGAAAACTCGAACATTTCAAACTGAAAAAATCGCTGTCGTCCCGTAAGACAATGCACGTCGAACGCTGCCTCGGGGAGTCCGGGGACGGCCGCGAACGCTGGTCCCTCTCGGTGGCGCATTTCCCCAGCCGGGAGAAACCCGAGCGCACGCTGGTACCACCAATGGGATCTCGCGAGATCGATCGTGCTCAGCGCGACTTGGCAACATTGCAACCTCGATTGATCATGCATGTTACGTCCCCGGATCCGTGGACAACGCACTTCGCAAGCGCGTCGTCTACGGCCTCAACCCATTGCACACACCATCAGACTCACATTCCGTCATCCAGTCCCAATCGTCTGCCATCGCGTCGTCGAGCAGACAGAAACATGATTACGCTACGCCAACGTGTTGCACAGTACGTATGTGTCTCCGTGAAGAGCGCGTGCGGTTCGGTGGCGTGGGCTGGCCTGGCCCCCTAGACTCCGCCAACCGAGTCGTCTCAGATTCGAATACCGATCCAGCTGTCGAAAAAAAGTCTCGGCGCTGCGCCACAGACCGCAACGGGAGCTTTCGTCGGGGGCGGCCCAAAGAGGTCGTTTTGTTGATGTTGAGCGAGGTTCGGCGTGGGCACTCAAGAATGCGACGGCAGCGCCAAAGGAGCATTGTTCGTGAATACCTTCCTTGGACAGGTGACCGACGCGACAGCTGCGCATGACACTGTGCGCGTTGCGGCTGGCGCGCATGTAGCTCCTCACCTCTCCTTGCCTTCTTACGATCTTAGTGCGTGGCTCGAACGCCTAGGATGCAAGCTCTTCTGGCGCGACCGGCCGCTTATTCAGTACGTAGCGTGGTGCTATGAGCTCGGACTGCTCGATATCCTGAGTGATGGTCCAATTTCCGCGACCGACGTCATATCGCGCACACGACTCAACGAACACGGCGCGGACGCCCTGTTGGGTGTGCTGTCTGCTCTTGGCATCGCCACTCGGGCACCGACCGGCTATTCGCTAAGCAAGGAAGCACGCGAGTTCTTTTCCCCGAGCAGCCCGTTCTTCATTGGCGGCGAGCTCTACGCGCCAGGTGAACGAATCCCGCCGCCGTACCTTGCAAACTCAGTTTTCTCACGAACCTGGGTCAGGCTAATTCATTTGCTGCCATCGATGCGCTGCGGCAGAACCGATCGCCTGACCAATCAACACGCGCGAAACCTGCCGGCATGTATCGCGGCGGCTCGGAGTGGCGCGTTTTCCGGGCTCAAGTGTCTCGTTGATGTAGCCGGCGGGAGCGGAGCCTTTGCAATCCCGCTCGCGCTCGACTATCCGACCACACGCATCGTTCTCGCCGACTTACCGACCAGCGTGAAAAACGTCAAACAGCTCCTGGCGAAGCACGGGTTGGCCGCTCGAATCGAACTCTTTGGTATGAATGCCTTCGAGTATCCGTGGAAGATACCGGCGTGCGACGGAGTCTTCCTCGGCAACTTTCTTCACGGCTTCGACGACGATACGTGCATCAGCGTATGCCGCGAGAGCTTTGAGCGACTGGACCCGGGCGGCAAGATCTTTATCCACGAGATGGTCTGGAACGCCAACCGGGACGGCCCCCTCATCACCGCGTTGTGGAACGCAAGCATGCGCGCAGGCGGCGGAAAGCAGCGAACCACCGAGGAGTTCGGCGAGATGCTCCGTCGCGTTGGGTTCACGTCATCATATTCCGTGGCCACGGCGGGAGCTTTTGCACTCACGGTAGCCACGAAACCGCGGTAAAGAACCGCACTCGGGCCGCGTGCACACCTTCCTTGTCCGATGCGACGGCGTCGCCGAAACCTCTTTCGCAACGAACTGAAGCGCAAGAGCAACCGCGTGGGCAGCGTAGTAGAACTACGATGCCGTAAGCTCCCCCGTCAACCGGACGGTTGAGAACTAGAACTTCTGACGGTTTCTGCATACTCGATCGGCGGCAGATCGCCCAACGAATCGTGGGGTCGATGCTCGTTGTAATCGATCACCCAGCGATGCGTGATTTCCCGAACCTGCTCGAGCGTCTCGAACAAGTACAGGTCTAGAACTTCGTCTCGATACGTCCGATTGAACCGCTCGATATAGGCGTTTTGATTCGGCTCACCGGGCTCGATGTATTGGATCATCATGCCGTTGGTTTTCGCCCAGTCGACGAACTCGTGAGCCATCGTTTCCGGGCCGTTGTCGACGCGCAGCACGTCGGGCAGGCCGCGCCAGCTCTTCAGCTGCTCGAACACGCGGATGATTCGAGGGGCGGTGATCGAAGTGTCGATCTCGATCGCCACGGCCTCGCGGTTGTGATCGTCGAGGACATTGAACGTGCGGAACCGCCGGCCGTGATACAGCGCATCACTCATGAAGTCCGCCGACCACACGACGTTGGCTCGATCCGGCACCCACAGCGGCTGCGGCTCTCGAACCGGGATCCGTTGCTTGGCCCGCCGGCGATGATTGAGCTTCATTTCGCAATACACCCGATACAGCCGCTTGTGATTCCATGCCCGACCCGCGCGCCGCAGCATCTTGTAGTACTTCCAAAACCCGCGGCGCGGATGGCTATCTGCTAACGACTGTAGCGCTTCGATTAGCTCTCGATCCCGACTCACCCAATCGATCGGCGGCTCGTAGTACGCCGACTTCGACATCCCCACGCTTCGGCACGCTCGCACCACCGCGAGCTCGTGGGTCCTGATCAGATACTCCGCCGCCGAGCGTCGCTCGGACGGCCCTAGAGCTTTTTTTCGATCAGATCCTTCAGCGCGTAGTTCTCGTGTGCCAGCTCCGCGTACATCCGCTTGTACTGGCCGAGCTCCCCTTCGAGCTCCTTCAGCCGCTTCAGTTGCGAGGCGTCGAGTCCGCCGTACTTCGCCTTCCAGCTGTAGTACGTCGCTGAGCTGATCCCGTGCTTGCGCCACAGATCCTTCAGCACCACGCCCGCATCGGCTTCCTTCAAGATCGCAACGATCTGTGTCTCCGTAAAACGCGACTTCTTCATCCGAACCTCCTGGTCAAAGTGTGCCAGAAAGTTCTACTCTCAAATCGTCCGGGATCAGGGGGAGCTTACGA
>Ga0137410_10002535_pt1 | contig 12416 bp, 7 predicted proteins | sample CZODoug1_16funga_FD_108878 | JGI IMG/M metagenome (GOLD analysis project Ga0137410, IMG submission 108878) | Vadose zone soil fungal communities from Angelo Coast Range Reserve, California, USA - CZODoug1_16fungal (Illumina Assembly) | ecosystem: Environmental > Terrestrial > Soil > Vadose zone... | reverse complement strand
GCTTTTAGACTCTGCGGCGGGATGACAAGCGCGTAGTAGTGTGCCTAAAATCGTGGGCAGGAAAGACTATGAGCGGACCGACGAAAGTAGAGATATTCGGGCAGACATATTCAATTCAGGGCGATCTGGATGCGAAGTATGTTCAGATGCTGGCGAAATTTTTGGATGAGAAGATGCATGTGATTGCGGATGCGACGCGGACGGTGGATACACAAAAAGTGGCCGTGCTGGCGGCGCTGGCGATTGCGGATGAGCTGCACTCTTCGCAGCGAGAGATTGGCGAGCGCGAAGAGATGCTAAAAGAACAGGCGGAGCGATGTTTGACGCTGGTGGAGCGGGCTTTAAAGCAGACGGCTTGAGAAAAAGTCTTCAGTCCTCAATCATCAGTCTTCAGTAAAAATAAGAATCCTTTCCGCAGCAGTTTGCTCACAACTTTTCGCTTGTGTTGTGGTTGGCGCAGAGGTCCTTGGAGCATCTTCTTGGATGCCCTCAGGATGACAACACGCGTTGGGGCGGCGCTTCCGGGTCGGCGGGTACTACCACCTAAAACTGACTACTTACCAATGGCTTACTGGCTCCAGTGGGTGGGGCGGCGGACCCAGCAGTGGGGGCGGAGTTTTGCGTGGAGGTCGGCGGGGAGTGGGCCTTTGTCGCTGGCGGCGAGGTTGGATTCGACGTTGCGGATTTTGCGCATGCCGGGAATGATGGTTCCGACGTCGGGGTTGTTCAAGATGAATCGCAGCGACATTTCGGGGAGTGAAGAGCCGGCGGGAACGAGCTGCTTCAGTTTTTCTGCGCGTTCGACCGTGGCCTTCAAGTTTTCCGGATTGAAATAGCCGTTGCGCCAATCGCCGGAGGGCCACTTCGCATCGGCTGTGAGCGTTCCCGTCAGACCACCTTCGTCGAACGGGCAGCGGGCGATGATGGCGACGTCTTTTTCGCGGCAGGCGGGAAAGAGTTCGCCTTCGGGATTTTGGTCGAAGATGTTGTAGATGACTTGCACGGCGTCCACGAGGCCAGAGCGGACAGCGCGAATTCCGTTTTCGGGTTCCCAGCGATTCTGGCTGATGCCGACGGCACGAACTTTCCCAGAAGATCGAAGTTTTTCGAGTGTGGTATGCGTGCGGGGATCGTCGAGCCAGGAATCCATCCAAGTGTGGTACTGAATGAGGTCGGCCGATTCGCGGCCTAGATTTTTAAGACTTTTGTCCACATATTCGAAGACGTATTCGGGCGGGTAGCAATCGTCGAGCGAAAATTCCTTGAGCGCGGGCCAGCGGCGATTTTTCGGCGGGATTTTGGTGGCGACGTAGAGTTTCTTGGAAGGATTCGCGCGAAGAGTTTTGCCAAGGAGCTCTTCGCTGTGACCGTCGCCGTAAGCCCAGGCGGTGTCGAAGAAATTGCAGCCGAGATCGATGGAACGCTGGAGCGCGGCGAGCGATTCGGCGTCTTCCGATCCGGTCCAGCCGGCCATTCCCCACATGCCGTAACCGATTTCGCTGACTTGCCAGCCGGTGCGGCCAAAGCGGCGCAGTTTCATGGTGCGAAAGTTCTCCTCGCGCGATTTGAGAGCGCCCTAGTATACGGCACGGCGCGAATGGCCGGAGAAAGTAGTGATATAAACGAAGTGCGGAGGAAGAGCGATGCGAAGCGTACGGAAAGTTTCAGCGATGCTGGCGGGGATTTTGCTTGTGGCTTGCGCGGCGAGTGCGGCACCACGAGCGAGCACACCTGGACGATGGTCTGCGGAAAAAGCGAACACGTGGTACGCGAAACAGCCGTGGCTGGTGGGCAGCAACTACACACCAGCGACGGCTTCGAACGAATTGGAGATGTGGCAGGCCGAGACGTTTGATCCGAAGCGGATCGATCTGGAATTGGGATGGGCGGAGTCCATCGGACTGAACACGATGCGCGTGTTCCTGCACGATTTGCTCTGGAAGCAAGATGCAACTGGTTTTTCGAAACAATTGGATGAATTTCTTGCAATAGCCGCGAAGCATCACATTCGGCCGGTGCTGGTGCTGTTCGATTCCGTCTGGGATCCCGATCCGAAGCTGGGCCCTCAAGCTCCGCCGCGGCCGGGCGTGCACAATTCGCGGTGGTTGCAGAGTCCGGGAGCGAAGGCGCTCGAAGAGCGTGCGGAGTATCCGCGGCTTGAAGCGTATGTGCGCGGCGTGGTGGGGAAATTCGGGCACGACGAGCGAATTCTGGCGTGGGACGTCTGGAATGAGCCGGACAACACGAACGGTGGGAACTATACGGACCCGAAAGATAAAGTGGAACGTGTGAATGAACTTCTGCCAAAAGTGTTTGCGTGGGCGCGCGAGGCTGGCGCGCAGCAGCCGCTGACTAGCGGCGTCTGGAAGGGCGATTGGTCCGATGCGGCAGAGCTGAGCGCTACTGAAAAGATTCAACTGGAAGAATCGGACGTGATCAGTTTTCACAATTACGACAAGGGCGAAGAGTTCGAAAAACGAATCAAGTGGCTGCAACCTTACGAGCGGCCGCTGATCTGCACGGAATACATGGCGCGGGGAAATGGTTCGACGTTTGAAGGGTCACTACCCATCGCGAAGAAATACAACGTGGGTGCGATCAATTGGGGATTGGTGGCCGGGAGAACGCAGACGTATTTGCCGTGGGATTCGTGGAAGAAGCCGTACACGGATCGCGAGCCGGAAGTGTGGTTCCATGAGATTTTCCGGACGGATGGGAAGCCGTATAAGGAAGAAGAAGTTACTTTGATAAGGAATCTGACGGGATCGCAGCGCAGAGCGGCGTCTTCCCAATAGCGTTTGGCGACAATGTGTTCATTGAGGTCCTTCGGGCATCTTCGTGGATGCCCTCAGGATGACAAACAGTGAGTGTCGGAGCTTCCCGACTTATTCTTTTAGCTTGAGTTTGCCGGCGGATTTATTTTCTTCGAGAAATTCGCGCAGGTCTTTGGAGACATCGAGCAGGCGAATCCATTGTTCGTAGTAGAGCGTGACGGGGAAGCGCCCAAGGCCGTAGACGCTTACTCCGCCTTTTTCTCCGACGCGAAATTCGAGAGAGCCGGTACGCTTGGGGCCTTTTTCTTTTTCGAGTTGAGCGAGCTTGGCTTTTAGTTCTTCGTAGGTTGGTTCGGACATGAAACACCTCTAGCGATTGGGTTGAACCTCTAGTATAGCCGCAAGACGGCCCGCTTCAGAAAGCGGGCCTACAATTGCCTCGGGCATTTCAGTGCTCGTGGGAACGGATAGGTTTGCGCGACGCGTTACGCCGTAAAAGCGGCGTCCAGCCGCCGCAATTCCAAATTTACACTTGCAGGACATCGCCGTCGCGGGCGACTACTTCGTAGAGAACGGGGTTGACGAAGAAGCCGAGGAACAAACGCGAAAGCAAGCCGGCGACGACGACGATGGCGAAAGGCTTTTGCGTATCGCTGCCGACTCCGGTGGACATGGCAGCGGGCAAAAGACCCAAGCAGGCGACAAGCGCGGTCATCATGATGGGACGCAGGCGGAGAAGAGAGGCTTCGCGAGTGGCATCGCGGATGGACGCGCCTTCTTTGCGCAGTTTGTTGATGTAGCTGACAAGGATGACAGCGGTTTCGACGCTGACGCCGAGCAGGGCAAGAAGGCCGAGGCCGCTGGAAACGCTGAGCGGCGTGTGGGTGAGCTTGAGCGCGATGAGCGCGCCGACAGGTTCGGTGAGCACGACGCCGAGCGCGATGGTGACGGGAAATTTGAAATTGCCGTAGAGCGCGAAAAGAATCAGGAAGATGAGCAGAATCGCCAGTGGGCCGATGACGTAGAGCTGCGACTTGGCTTCGAGGAGCTCGCTGTATTCACCGCCCCAATCGAGACGATAGCCTTCTGGTAGCTGCACTCTTTGGGCGACAGCGCGCTGGCCGGAATTGACGATGCCTTCGAGGTCGCGGCCTGTGACGGAAAACTGAATGCCGATGTAGCGCGAATTATTTTCGCGATAGATGAAGGACGCGCCGGTAGCTTCGCGGATATCGCAGAGTTCGCTGAGCGGAATTTGCTGTCCGCCGGGAGCGGGAACGAGCAGATCGCCGATCTGTTTTGCGCTGGAGCGGTATTGCGGCTCCATTCGAACAACGAGGTCAAAGAGTTTTTCTCCTTGAATGACTTGCGTGGCAGCCTGGCCGCCAACGGCGGCTTCGATAACGGCCTGAACGTCGGCAACGTTAATGCCGTAGCGCGCGATTTTGGCGCGGTCGGCGTCAACGATAAGGCTGGGCTGGCCGAGTTCGCGGACGACGGTGAGCTGGGTGAAGCCGGGCGTTTTGTCCAGGACGTTGCGAATTTCGACGGCTTTTTTCTCGAGAACGTTGAGATCTTCGCCGAAGATTTTCACGGCGAGGGCGGATTTGAGGCCGGTCAGGGCTTCATCGACCGCATCTTCTGCAGGCTGCGTGAAATTGAAAATTACGCCCGGGTAAGCATTGAGTTTTTCCTCGAGGTCGCGCGTGAGCTCTTCCTTATTGTGAATCGCGGTCTTGCGCCAAGCGGGATCGTCGTATGGCTTCAGGCCGACATAAAACTCGCAATTGAAAAAACCTGTGGCGTCAGTGCCATCATCGGGGCGACCAAGCTCGGAGCCAACAACGGTGACCATTGGATATTTGACGAGGATATCCCGAATTTGCGGCGCGAACTTTGCGGAGTTTTCGAAGGAAATCGTGTACGGCATGGTGGCGCGAACCCAGAGGGCGCCTTCATCGAGATGAGGAAGAAATTCTCCGCCGATCAGAGGAATCAGGAGAAGGGTCGAGCCGAAGACAAGCAGGCTCACGACGATCGTCGTCTTCGGATGGTTCAGGCACCAATCGAGGCGACCAGCATAGTTATCGCGAATCCAATTGTAGACGACGTTTTCCTTTTCTTTGACGCCGCTCTTGAACAAGTAGGAAGCGAGAACGGGGACGAACGTGAGTGTAAGAACGAGCGCGCCGATGAGCGCGAAGGCCATGGTATCGGCCATGGGATGGAACAATTTCCCGGCAGGGCCGGTGAGCGCGTAGATGGGAAGATAGCCAGCGATGATGACGGCGACTGAATAGAAAATGGGGCGGTCCACGTCGCGAGCGGCTTGGAGGATAACTTCGCTAAGTTTGTAGTCCTGGCCGTGACGGATGCTTAGCTCACGGTAAATGTTCTCGACCATGACGATGGTGCCGTCAATGATGATGCCGAAGTCGATGGCGCCGATGGAGAGCAGGTTTGCGGCTTCGCCTGTCTGGTGCAGGAAAATGAAAGCAAAAAGCAGCGCCAACGGAATTGTGAGCGATGTGATGACGGCGGCGCGAATGCTGACGAGGAAAAAGATCAGCACGATCAGAACGAGAATCATTCCGCGAATGAGGTTCCATTCGACGGTGTCCGTGGTGATTTTGACCAGGTCGCTGCGGTCGTAATAGGGATGGACTTTTACGTCTGGCGGAAGAATGCGTTTGTTAAGTTCTTCCGTTTTTTTCTCGACGCCTTCGAGGACGTTTTGCGTTTGTTCGCCGCGGCGCATCAGGATGACGCCTTCGACGGCGTCGTCGTTATTTTTCTTTGCGTCCTGAAATCCAAAAATGCCCAGGCGGGGCGGGTGCCCTATGTCGACGCGGCCAATGTCTCTTACGCGAATCGGCGCGCCATTGTTGCTGCCGACGACGACTTCGCCAATGTCTTCCGTGGAGCGAATCAGGCCAAGGCCGCGCACGTAATAGAACTGGCCACCTTGCGAATAAAAGCCGCCGCCCGCGTTGGAGTTGTTGGCTTGCAGCGCGGTAAGGACTTGCGTAACGGGGAGATGAAAGTTGTAGAGCTTCACCGGGTCGAGCAGGACGTGATACTCCATCGTCGGGCCGCCGAAGCCGGAATCGTCCGCGACGCCGGGAACGCTGCGATAGGCGCGCTCGATGATCCAGTCTTCCATGGTGTGCAATTCCATCGGCGAGCGATCGGGGCTTTCAATCACATAGCGATAGACGAGACCACTGGGACTGAAGAGGGGCGCCATGCTGGGCGTAACGCCTTGCGGAAGCGAAGCGTCTCCAATACGTTCGAAAACGACTTGCCGCGCGAAGTATGCGTCCGTGCCTTCGTCGAACGTGAGGACGACGTCCGAGAGGCCGTACAGGGAAATGGAACGCATCACGTTGAGGCGCGGCGTGCCATTCATCGCAAATTCGAGGGGAAGCGTGGTGAGGCGCTCGACTTCCTCGGCGGCGTGGCCGGGCCATTGCGTGATGAGCTCGACCATGGGGGGAGAAAGATCGGGATAAGCGTCAACAGGCATCTGTCGGAACGAATACGCGCCAGCAAAAACAATCAGAACCGTGATCATGAGGATCACGAAGCGCTGGCGCAGAGCGAAATGAACGATGCGATGGATCATTTGTCAGTTGGGGCTGGTATGCCGTCCTCAGTGCTGCAAAGAATTCTTGAATTGCAGGAAAAGTGCCCCGTCGCCAGCGACGCGTTCGCCTTCTTTGAGGCCCGTGGTGACGATGGTGCGGCCGTTGCCGCCTTCCGCGACGGAAACCAGGCGTCGCGCGAATTTGTTCTGGTCCTGCAAGACGTAGACGAATGGCTGATTTTCCGTGTCGCGAAGAACGGAGGAATCGGGAACGGTGAGTGCATCCTTAACGGCGCCGGCTTGCACGGTGGCGGTAACGTACATGTTGTTTTTCAATTTTTCGCCGGGATTTTGGGTGACGATGCGCGCTTGCAGTGTGCGTGTCGTTGGATCGAGCGCGGCGGCGATATAAGAGACTTTTCCGTGGAAGGAACCGGGATAAGCGTCGGTCGTGATTTCGACAGCGTCGCCGTTGTGAACGTAGGCGAGATCGTTCTGATAGACATTCATGAGCACCCAGACGGTGCTCAAATCGGAAATCGTGAAGCATTGTGTGGCGCCGGCTTGCAGCAACTGGCCGGGACCGACGAGCCGGTCGGTGATTTCGCCGCTAACAGGCGCAGGAACGGGTGTGGCGCCGGAGCTGGCGGCCGAGTTCTTCAAAACGGATTCGGGATCTTTGATACCGACGGAGCGAAGTGCGTCTTCGCTGGAGACCATGTCCGCTTGGGCGGCGGCGCGATCGGATTCGGCTTGTTGGAGATCGCGCTCAGCAATGGCTTTGTGCTCGTAGAGATCTTTCGCTCGATCGTAATTCTTGTCGGCAAGAAGAAAAACGCTCTTGGCCTTAATGTACGCAGAACGCGTGGCGGAATAATCTGGGCTGGTGACGGTCAGCAAAGGCTGGCCAGCTTTTACGACCTGCCCGGGCGTGGCCAGAATTTCCTGAACCGGGCCGCCAACTGGAGAGAAAACCGGAGTTGTCTTGAAGGCGTTGTAAGCGACAGAGCCGGTGAACCGGAGGATGCGCGGGAAATTGGATTTTTCCACGGTGGAGATTTTTACGTGCGCCATCTGCTCCTGCGGAAGGGAAAAAAGATTTGCCGTGTCGGCTTTAGATTCGGAGCCGTTGTACGAAGTCATCTTGGCTTCGTTTTCTCCGGGAGGATTGCCGCATGAAGCGAGAAGCAGCGCGGCAACGAACGCACCCGTGGAGAAAAAATGCTTTTGCATAAATAATTTTCTGCGAGCTGAAATGGAGAGTCTGGGCATCATGGGAGATTCCTTGTTCCGACGGCCTGGCGCATCTGTTCGACGGCCACCATGTAACTGGCAAGAGCCTGTCGGTACGCGAGCTGATTGGAGCGATAGGTGCGTTCGGCGTCGAGAAAATCGAGGAGGCTGGCGGCGCCGCGTTTGTAGGCGTATTCGCTGATATCGCGCGATTGTTTGGCCTGGTCGACGTAGCCGCCTTGATAGAGCTGAATGATCTTGTCGTTGGTCTTGAGGTTTTCGAACGCGTCGGCGACGTCCGTCATTACTTGCTCGGCGGCTTCACTGGCTTGCTCCTGAGCCTGAGTGATGGCGTAACGCGCGTGGGCGATGTTGCCCTGATTGCGATCGAAGATCGGAAGATCCACGTTGAAGAAAAATGCGCCGCTGCTCTGGCCCGCCGTGTGTGTATAGCTGAAGCTGACACCGAGGTCGCGCTTGCCATTCGCTTCGGCGAGAGCTTCCTGGCTGCGTGCGGCACTTACGCCAAGGATGGCGGCGGTAAGGTCTGGACGACTGCGGAGCGCGAGGGCTTTCAGATCTTCAACGTTGCCATGGACGGTTTCGTAGGTCAGATCGCCGTCGCAAACATAGTTGTCGGGAACAGAATCGAAACCGAGCAACTGGCGAAGCGCCGCGAGCGCTTGCACTTTTGCGAGCTGGGCGCCGGAAACGTCCGTCTGAAATTGCAAGAGCTGCAGCTTGATCTTCAGGTAGTCGCCTTCGCTCATATCGCCGATTTTGAAGCGCGACTCGCTGATGGTGACGGTTTGTTGAAAGCTATCGAGATCTCTCTGGGCAAAATCGAACATTGATTCCGCGAGAAGAACGGCAATGAATTGCTGTGAGACGTTGAAGAAGAGTTGGCGTTCGCTGTCCGTAGCTTGCGAACGTACGACGGCGGTCGCGTCCTTCGCGGCTTGCAAACGGTGTTGACGCTTCTTGCCGCGTTCGAAGAGATAACCAATGCCGAGGTCGAATTGCGCCTGATTCGCGAGATAGTCGCTGTTGAACTGGTCGGGATGAAAGAGCGGGAAAAACTGCGAGTCCCACGAGATGGTCGGATTCGGGCGCAGATTTGCGGTGATTTCATCGGCCTGGCTGATAAGAATCGTGGAGCGGACGGCTTGCAACGCGTGATTGTGCTGAAGCGCCAGACGAATGGCCTCGTCCAGAGTGATGTGGGCGGACGCGTTCGCGGGGGTCACAGGAATGGGCCCAGCGCCGACCGGAGCGGCGGGAGGTGCCGATGGCGGCTTCTGCGAAGCTTGTTGACCGAAGGCGCCGGCGTTCCTGGCCAGAAGGGCCAGGGCCAGCGCTAGAAACTTCTTCATTGAAAAACTCCTCGAAAACCGCAACGCAGGCGGCGGAAGACAACCAGGGACAGGAATTAGGTCAGGGAGCGCGAGAGATTACAGAGCAGGAGAGGCGCGAGGAGAAGCTGCATACGGAATATGCGATGAAACGACGCGCGGAGCGGGTTGAGCCACGAATTGAGGGTCCGTGGAAACAAAAGCAATTACGGGAGATACCGTGGGGACCACTGTTCCCGCGACAGAGCAAAGCGGGCAAATGTGGGAAGCCGAGGAATTAGCGCTCAGATCGGCACACTGATGGAACTGCGCCGCGAGGAAAAGAACCGCGAGGAGCAAAGCAATAAAGGTCAGTTTGTGTGCGCGTGCAGACATCTTGGGCAAAAGACTATGTATATATCCTAAGACGAAGGTTATGCAATAAGGGTTACCGCGGTCAAGCAGTTCGGGGCGGTGGTTGCTGGCTAGCAACCGTTTGGCATAAAGCTACGTCTAAATATCTACGGTGGAGTGTAACCTGAAGCTGCATGAGAATGGGTAAACACATTTTGGGTAAAGTTACTGCGCAGCGAGCGCTGGCCCTGTTAGCTGGCCTTGCTCTTTTCTACTTTGCAGCCGGTGGCGCGTACCTCCACGAACACAACAAAGATGGCCGCGGCGACACACCTTGTCATGTTTGCCAGGCGCTGCACATGCCGGCGCTGGCAGCGGCAAGCTCGGCGTCTATTCCCGTTTCTGAGTTTGTCTGCGGATATTTATCGCAGCCCGTTCATGCGGCTCCCAGTGAAGCGTTTTCGATTCATCACGCCGGCCGCGCCCCTCCACGGGCGTAATTTTCTCCAAAACTGAAGTCCGAGTTGTTTTCGATTGCCAGATGTTCGCACCTGCGAGCGCTTTGGCGTAGCCGCTCATTCGAGTGCGGCGTTGATTCTCCCCTACATACAAGTCCCGGCGATCCGGGACGGAGGAAAAAATGATGAAGAGCTTGAGTCGTTTTGCATTTGCGTATTTTGCACTGGCGTTCTTGTTTGCTCGGCTTGGCACCGCGCAGTCTTCGGGAATTTTGGATGGAACGGTCACGGACGCCACGGGTGGCGCAGTGCCCGGAGCAACCGTGGAAATTCACAATCCTGTGAGCCACTACGATCGGAGCACCTCGACGGATACGGATGGAAAATTCCGGTTCGCGAACGTGCCGTTCAATCCCTATCACCTGGTGGTGAAGGCGGAGGGCTTTGCGGCCACCAGCATGGACGTGGAAGTGCGGTCGGCTGTTCCATCGGCGATCGTTGTGACTTTGAAAGTCGCATCGGCCGAGACGACGGTGACGGTGGAGTCGAGCGGGACGGATTTGGTGGAGAACAATCCGACGTTCCACACGGACGTGGATCGCGGACTGTTCGACAAGATGCCACTCGAAAGCGCATCGTCTTCCGCGACTTCGCTCGTGACGCTGGTTTCGCCGGGGATTGCGGCTGACTCCAACGGAAACATGCACGCGCTGGGCGACCACGCGCAGACCGCTTTTTCGATTGACGGTCAGATGGTGACCGACCAGACGAGCAAAGTTTTTTCCAATCAGATTCCCGCTGATTCGATTCAATCGCTGGAAGTAATTTCGGGCGCGCCGCCCGCGGAGTTTGGCGACAAGACAAGTCTCGTAATTAAAGTGACGACACGGTCTGGCCTGGGGGCGACGAAGCCAACGGGTGCAGTCACGGGATCGTTTGGAAGTTTTGGAACGTCCACAGCAGGATTCAACATGGCCAACGGCAACGAGAAGTGGGGAAATTTCGTTTCGCTGAGCGGCTTGAACAGCGGGCGATTTCTGGATCCGCCGGAATTTACCGTGCTCCACGACAAAGGGAACGAGGAAAATTTCTTTGACCGCGTGGACTACAACCTGACGAAGGCAGACACCCTGCGGCTGAATTCCCAATATTCGCGGTCATGGTTTCAGACTCCGAACACGTTCGACAACTTGAGCGCGATGAACGAAAATCCAGCCGGAGATACCGACCAGCGCTCGCAAATCGGTTCCTACAACATTGCGCCGAACTGGACGCATTTGATCAGCTCCTCCGCCGTGGCAACGTTCGGCGGGTTTGTGCGCCATGACCAATACAACTACTACCCGAGCAACAACGTGTTTGCGGACTTAGGGCCGATCAATTCGGAAACGATTTCGCAAGACCGCCAACTGACGAACGCGGGCGTTCACGGCGATATTTCCTGGGTAAAAGGGGCTCACAACGTCAAAGCGGGCGCTGTTTACCAGCAAACGTTGCTGACGGAGAACGATCATTTCGGAATCATCGATCCGAATCTCTTGCCGTCAACGACCGACAACAGCGGAGTTCCCTGCTTCGACTCGACGGCGAACACGGCCGTGCCGGGAACGCCTTGTGCAACGCTGTTGCCCATTGATTTGACGCGTGGCGGGAGCCAATTTTTGTTCCACGGCCACACGGATGTGAAGGAGATTGGGCTCTATCTGCAGGACACGATCACCAAAGGCAACTGGTCTTTCAACCTGGGCCTTCGCGGCGATTTGTACCGCGGACTTTCTTCGGCCAGCGAAATTCAACCGCGGTTGGGAATCGCCTACAACATCAAACCGACCAGTACTGTACTGCGCGTTTCCTACGCGCGCACGCTGGAAACCCCGTTCAACGAAAATCTTGTCGTGGCGACGACAGGATGCGACACCGCTGTGATTGCCGCGTTGATTCCCTGCGTTCCCGCAAATTCACCGGCCGGATTCCGTAACGAATTTCATGCAGGATTCGAGCAGGCGTTTGGAAAATACCTGGTAATTGACGCCGAGTATTTGTGGAAGTACACACACAATTCATTCGACTTCAGCGTTCTCGGCAACACGCCGATTACTTTCCCAATCGTCTGGCACAACTCGAAAATTCCGGGTTACGCAATCCGCGCGAGCGTGCCGAATTTTCACGGGCTGACTGCACTCGTTGTGATGTCGAGCGTTGCGGCGCGTTATTTTCCGCCGCAAGTGGGCGGACTTGGCGTAACCGTCGGCCAAAGCGGCTCGGTATTCCGCATTGACCACGACGAAAAATTCAACCAGACCTCGCATTTGCAATATCAGCCATGGAGGCGCGGCCCGTGGGTCGGCTTCAACTGGAGATATGACAGCGGACTCGTCGCGGGCGCAGTGCCGGATTTCGCCACGGCGCTGACGTTCGACGGCGATCAGCAAGCCGCCATCGGTCTCTTCTGCACCGGACCCGGCGGACAGCGAATCTTTGGGACGCTGACGTCTCCCTTGACCAACGCGACCACGAGCTGTGGAGCTAGCCCGGCGGGAACCGGCGCCACACGGATCAGCATTCCCGCGGAAGGCACAGAGAACGACGACAAGAATCCGCCGCGAATCGCGCCACGCAATCTATTCGACCTGGCGGTGGGCCACGACGATCTTTTCCACGGCGATCGTTACAAATGGAG
>Ga0137410_10002534_pt1 | contig 12417 bp, 11 predicted proteins | sample CZODoug1_16funga_FD_108878 | JGI IMG/M metagenome (GOLD analysis project Ga0137410, IMG submission 108878) | Vadose zone soil fungal communities from Angelo Coast Range Reserve, California, USA - CZODoug1_16fungal (Illumina Assembly) | ecosystem: Environmental > Terrestrial > Soil > Vadose zone... | reverse complement strand
GGGCAGCCGGAAACGTGCGACAAAGCTGGGCTGCGCCGCGGGCACGGCCGCATCAAAAGTACTCATAATCCTTGCCTGCTTGAGATCACCAATGACTGATCCGCAGCATATCGTATGGAATTGTGGCGTTGTGAGGGGTAGGGTCCAACCCCCAACTTTTGGGTGTGCGGTCGAGCTCAATGCGCGGCGGTCGCCGGCAGGAGGACATCGCGATATTGGTCTCGCAACGCAGTTTTGAGGATTTTGCCTGTCGCTGTATGCGGTATTTCGGTCACGAATACCACCTCGTCGGGCAGCCACCAGTCCGCCACCTTCCCCCGCATGAACGCCAGGATCTCCTCCTTCAGAATCGCCTGTCCCTTCTTGGGCACTGCGATCAAGAGCGGGCGCTCGCCCCATTTCGAATGCTTGACGCCGATGACGGCGGCCTCGCCCACCTTGGGGTGGCCCGCCGCAAGGTTCTCGAGCTCGATTGATGAAATCCATTCCCCTCCGGATTTGATGACGTCCTTGGAGCGGTCGGTGATCTGCATATAGCCGTGCTGATCAATGGTTGCGACGTCGCCAGTGTCGAAGAAGCCGTCTTGATCGAGAATATTGCTTGAGTCCCGGAAGTAGGCTCCAGCAACAGCTGGCCCGCGCACTTTCAACCGTCCGAAGGTTTTGCCGTCGCGCGGCAGCTTCTTGTCTGCATCGTCGACGATTTTCATCTCGACGCCGAACGGCGCGTGTCCCTGCTTCACCTGCACATCCAGGCGCTGCTCTCCGGTCAGAACAGCACATTCAGGTTTCAGGGACCCCAGCGATCCCAAGGGGCTCATCTCGGTCATGCCCCAGGCATGGCACACGGCCACGCCATAGTTGTCCTGAAATGCCCGCAGCATTTCACGCGGGCAAGCGGACCCGCCGATAATGACTCGCTTCAGATCAGGAAGCTTGACCTTGTTGTCCTCCAGATGCTGCAACAACATCATCCACACAGTCGGGACCGCCGCGGTGAAGCTGACACGCTGGGTCTCGAGCAGTTCGTAGATGGAGGCCCCGTCAAGCTTGGCGCCCGGCATCACCAGTGTCGCGCCTTGCATGGGAGCAGTCAGCGCCAGTCCCCAGCAGTTGGCGTGGAACATCGGCACGACCGGCATGACGACGTCACAACTGGAAATTCCCATGGCGTCCGGTGCGCTCACGATCATCGAATGGAGCACATTCGATCGATGCGAATAGACGACGCCCTTGGGATTTCCCGTCGTGCCGGATGTATAGCACATGCCGGCCGCAGTATTCTCATCGAACGACTGCCAGCTGAAATCATCATCGACCTCGCCAATCCAGTCTTCGTAGCTGACGGCGTTCTTGAGCGACGTCGCGGGCATATGAGCAGCATCGGTGAGGACGACACAGCGTTCGATCGAAGGAAGGCGTGCCGCGAGCTTTTCCATGAGTGGCACAAAGGTGAGGTCGACCAGCATGACCCGATCTTCGGCGTGGTTCACGATCCAGGTGATTTGCTCTGGGAAGAGCCGCGGGTTGATGGTGTGATAGATCGCTCCGATGCCAAGGATCCCGTACCAGGCTTCCAGGTGGCGCCAGGTGTTCCATGCCAAGGTTGCAACCCGGTCGCCGAGCTTGATGCCGTCCTTGGTGAGTCGCTTGGCGACCCGGAGGGCGCGTGCCCGGACGTCTTGGTAATTGGTCGTGTGTATTGGACCTTCGACTGAGCGTGAAACGACGCGCCGCGCGGGGTGATTGAGAGCCGCGTGATCGATAATGCGATGGCAGAGCAGTGGCCAATCCTGCATCAACCCAAGCATGTGCGTTCCCCTGTATTTTATGTCCGGTCGTTTTGGTGTGACCGGACTTGAGTGATGACCTGGAGACTATACGAATAAGAGCGCCTGAACGACGCAATAGGGATGTGAATTATTTCTGATAGAATATTCTATGATCTACAACCAAAAAGCTTGTGCTGCGGCATGGTCCTGACAAACTGGTGCGAAATTGTCGCGGGCATTGGGGTATTTTTTGAATGGAGACCGAGTAATTCTGAAGAATAACGGTCTCGGAGGACGCGACCAACACCGGCAAGGCCATGATGCAAACCGTTCGAACGCGTATGCGACTTGTCTTTGTGCTGACTGTTCTGTCGGTCGGAGGCTCCGGCTTCCCGGCGGTGGCGCAGGATTTCTACGCTGGCAAACAGATTACGCTCATCGTGGGTGCCGGCGTGGGAGGGGGATACGATCATCAGGCGCGCCTGGTGGCGCGGCATCTCGGCCGGCACATCGGCGGCAACCCCCCGATCATCGTTCAGAACATGCCAGCAGCCGGCAGCATGGCGGCCACCAACTACATGTTCAGCACGGCTCCACGCGATGGAACAGCGATCGCGCTCATTCAGCGCGGCATGCTGCTCGCCAAGCTCACCTATCCAAGCAGCGCTCGCTTCGAGATCGACAAGTTCCGCTGGTTGGCGAGTCTCAACAGCGAAACGGCCGTGACGCTGGCGTGGAATGCGACTTCCACGCATCGAAGCGCGAGGGATTTGCTGGCAAGTGAATTGATCGTTGGTGGGATCGCCGGCGTCGATCCGGAAACGACACCGAAGCTGTACAATTCGCTGCTCGGAACAAAATTCAAGGTCGTCACCGGATACAACAGTACGGCTGAGATCGCTCTTGCGATCGAACGGGGCGAAGTCCAGGGCATTGCAGATTTTTCCTGGTCGAGCCTGAAGGTGGTGCGACCGCATTGGCTGAGCGAGAAGAAAGTCACGATGCTGATGCAGGGCGCGTTGACCAATGATCCGGAGCTGGGCGACCTGCCGAACGCGCTGGATTTCGTCAAGAACGCAGACGATCGCAAGGTGCTTGAGCTGCACTTCACCCAGAAGACGGCCGCGCGCCCCATCATTTCGCCGCCCGGCGTGCCGGCTGAGCGAGTTGCAGCACTGATTTCTGCCTTCAAGGCGCTCGGCCAGGATCGCGAGTTTCTTGCCGACGCCGAACGGTCCAAACAAGAGATCGAATTGATCTCGAGCGAGGAGGTCGAAAAGGTCGTCCGACTGATCGTCTCCACGCCTGCGGACATTGCCGACCGCTACGCCAAGGCATTTGCGCCGGAGGCCAAGTAGGCCGGTCGCGAAGGCCGGGTCGCGGGCCGCGGCTGCCTGATGCGCAGTGATCATAAAATCTGACTGAGGAAGCGCCTCGCGCGCTCGTCGCGGCATTGGGTGAAGAATTCCTCGGGCGGGCCGTGCTCGACCACTACGCCTCGGTCGGTGAAATAAATCTGGTCGGCGACTTCCCGGGCGAAGCCCATTTCGTGCGTGACAATGACGCAGGTCATGCCCTCCTCGGCGAGATCGCGGATGGTGACCAGCACTTCTTTCACCGTTTCCGGGTCGAGGGCGGCGGTGACCTCGTCGAACAACATGGCTTCGGGCTGCATCGCGAGGCTTCTTGCGATGGCTACGCGCTGCTGTTGGCCGCCGGAGAGCTCGCCGGGATAAAAGCCCTCCTTCCCATCAAGGCGAACCTTTCGCATGAGTGAACGAGCCCGAGCATCGACTTCCGCGCGATCGTGCTTGAGCACGTGGATCGGTGCCATCATGATGTTTTCGAGGGCGGTGCGGTGCGGGAACAGGTTGTATTGCTGGAACACCATGCCGACCTTGCGGCGAAGGGCGAGCTTGTCGAGCTTAGCATCATGCACCTCCTGGCCCGCAACCAGGATCGAGCCGCGGTCGATCGGTACCAGCGCATTGATGCAACGGAGCAGGGTCGACTTCCCGGCACCCGAAGGGCCGATGATGCAGATCACCTCGCCCCTCATCACATCGAGCGAGATGCCGTCCAAGATTTTCTGTGGTCCGAAGGACTTGTGGACGTCGTGCATGCGGATGAGCGGCTGATCAGGTGTCCAATCCATCACCGCACCTGGAAGCGGCGCTCGAGCGCAACCGTCGCGAGCGCGATCGGATAGCAGTAGACGAAAAACCATAGCAATAAATAGAGATACATCGGCACCAGCAGCTCAGTGCGGCCTTCCGAAGACAGGATATCGCCGGTCAGTGTCATCGCCTCGCTCACGCCGACGACGGACGTCAGCGGCGTCGCCACCGTGAGGATTGCATAGAGATTCATCCAGGGCGGCGTCATTCGCTTGATGCACTGCGGCAAGATGACCATCCGTAGGGTCTGCAGCCGTGTGAAGGCGAGCGCCTCGCACGCCTCCCATTGGCCGGACGGAATCGATTGCACCGCACCACGCACCAGCTCCGAGACATTCGCCATGACGGGCAGTGCCAGCCCGACTGTCGCTTTTGTCCAGCCCGGCAAGGAAACAAAGCTGTCGCCTACTCGAAACTCAAAGGGCAGCAGGAGCATGCAGTAGAACAGCAGCACCAGCCAGGGAGAATTGCGGAAGAACTGTGTCACCGACCACGCAGTTGCGCGTAGAGGAGCCAGCACGGAAATCTGGCCTAGCCCGAGCGCCACGCCGAATGCAGTGCCGATTGCCATGGCGAGGAAGCTCATGGCGATGTTGAGCGCGAATCCCTGTGCAAGCAGCGGTGTCCACTTGACGATCGTCGCAAGAATCGACGGTGCACCAGGCCCGGCATTCGCCTCCCCGATGCCGGCCGACACCAGGAGCGCCGCGACAAGGATGACGCCCTGGCGTCCATCCAGCGGCAAGATCGAAGACACGTTTGACGCTGCGCCCAGCCGGAACGGCCTGAGAACGGGAAGGTTGGTGCGGCTTGTCGGTATCACGGCGTATAGCCCGGAATGCGCAGCGCTCGCTCCCAGCGGCCCATTGCGTAGACCAGCATGCCGACGAGCGAGACGTAAATCACCAGAAGCACATTCATCATTTCCGCTACATTCAATTCGTCCGACCAAATCTGGTTGGCGACGTACAGCATTTCCGGCACCGCGATGGCGTAGGCGATGGTGGTGGTTTTCACCAAGTTGACCAGATTGTTGTTCAAAGCCGGCAGGCTGATGCGAAAGGCGAGCGGCAAGATCACATAGGCATAGGCCTTGAGCCGGCTGTAACCGAGCGCCTCGGCGGCCTCGACGGTCTCCTTCGGCACTGCCTCGATGCCGGCGCGGAAAATCTCGATATTGAATGAACCAGCGTAGAGTGAGAGGCAAATCACAGCCCAAACGAAATTGGAGACGATCGGCACCTCTAGCCCGGCCGCGTTGGTGATCCGCAGATACGATCCGAGTGCAAAGTAGAAAAAATAGAGCTGGACCAGCGGCGGCGTGTTGCGAAAGAACTGGATATAGGCCTGGGTGACGGTGCGCAGAAGTTTGAGCTGCGATCCTTGGACCCATGCGCCCACGATGCCGATCGCGACGCTGCACGCCAGGCAGAGCGCCATGAGGCGGATCGAGGTCAAGAAGCCGTTGAGAAAACGCAGCCGGTCGAAGGCGTCATAGAAGATCGTGAGCTTTATCCCGGTGGTCGCATGGAGCACACGGAACCAGTCCCAGACCGGCTGAAGGTCCATCATCGTCCCAGCAAACCGGCCGCTGAGCGCCACACTTGCGCGCTCACTTGGTCTCGGCGCTCACCTTCTTGAGGAACGCGGAGGGCGGAATGCTCCACTTCTTCTCGACCTCGATCAGTTTGCCCGAACGGTGCCATTCCGTGATGGTCTTTGCCATGAACTGGCCCCACGGCCCGTCGCGCTCCTCAAGCTTGACGGCGGCGCCCCACGGCTCGTCCAGAATGGTTTCCAGCGGCATCTCAAACGCCGACCATTTCGGGTCTCCAAGGCGTTCCAGGAACGCCGTGTCGTCGTACATCCACCCGATGCAGTTGCCTTGAAGCAGCGCGGTCTCGGACTCGGTCTGTCCTCGAAACGCCACGATTTCGGCACCGTATTTCTCAGCCACGACCTTGTTATACCAAGCGCCCTGGATCGCGCAGATCTTTTGATTCTTGAGTTGCTCCCAGGTCTTGAGCGCTGCCTTCTTGATCGCCAGCACATTGACGCCGGATGCATAGTAGCTTGGATCAATGATGCCGACCGTCTGCCGACGCTCTTGCGTTACGTTCATAGTGGCGAGCATGAGGTCGATCTTGCCCTGCTGCAGGAATTGCATGCGGTTCGATGACACGACCGGCTCCAACTCGAGCCTGACGCCGAGCCGGCTCGCCACGTCTCTGGCAAGATCGGGCTCGAATCCCACGATGGCGCCACTGGTGTCGCGGAAGCCGAATGGCTTGTAGTCAGCCTTGGTGCCCACGACCAGTACGCCGCGTTGTTTCACCTTGTCGAGCGTTTGAGCCGCCAACGGACCCGTTGTGACGATGAAGGAGGCGATGGCCGCGATTCCGAAAATGACCAATTGCAACATGGAACGCTCCCCTCGGACTGCCGGCGACTAATCCTATAACCCTGTCAGGCGGATGTCATTAGTTCACAATAACCGCCGCTACGCCTTCAAGTTCGCCTGTCCACCCCGCTTGTGGCCCTTCTCGGCCCCCCGCGATATCCGCTCTCGCGTCGCTGTTGGGGCATGAGTGCTTTGTTTCGACTTGAGAGTACACGCCTTAAGCAAAGCGCTTCAGCGAAAAGCGGCCGATCTCGTGCCTTGGCTCGCATCGAGTCACCAAGTCGGCGAGAATTTCGCCGATCACCGGCGCAAACTTGAACCCATGGCCCGAGCATGGCGACGCAACAACAACATGCGGATAGCCGGGAAGGCTGTCGACAATGAAATCGCCATCGGGCGTGACAGTGTAAAGGCAGGTCGTGGCTTTGACCCGGCGTCCGTTCGCGTCGGGGAGATGATCTGCAAGCGCTGATCGGATCAGGTTTTCGTCGGCGATCGAGACCGCCCGGTCGCAGGCATCAGGACCAACTGTTTCGTCGCCGTGGTGATGCTTGGCGACCTTGATGAGTCCGTCACCGTCGAGTGGGAAACCATAGTGCATGCCATGGTGGCTTTCCATGAGGAAGACTGGAAAGTGTTCCGACTGGAACAACGCTGGCTCACGAGGCGAGAACCAGGCCATTGCCTGTCGCGTCACCCTCAATGGAGCTTTCAGCTCCGGCAGTATTGATTTGATCCATGGGCCGACGGCGATCACCGCAGAACCGGCATCGATGCGCGCACGGTCGCTGATGATGCGCACTCCGGTTGAGCTCGTCTCGATCGCGCGAATGGTCTCCCCGGACCGAATTTCGGCGCCGGCCGCCTTGGCCAAAGCCAACATGGCGTGGATTGATGGCTCGGCGGCGAGGAACCCGCCATCGGGTTGCACGACAGCCTGGTATTGCGGCGGGATATGAAATGCCGGATATCGGCGCATCAGATCCTCGGCGTTCAACAATTCGTGACGAAGGGAGTGCTGTCTGATCGACGCGAGAACGCCGGTGATCAACATGCCATCCGGAGCGCCGATCTCCACGATGCCGGTGATATGAATGAGTTTCTGATCTGACGATTGCTCCAGCTCGTGCCATAGCTCGTAGGTGCGACGCAGCAGCGGCACGTACGAAGGGTGTTCGAAATAGTCCAGGCGAATGACGCGGGTCGCGCCATGCGAGGAGCCGCGATCATGCCCCGGCGCGAATCGATCAATGCCCAGCACACGCAGGCCTCTGCGAGAGAGCTCGCGTAGGGCCGCGCTCCCCATCACGCCAAGACCACAGACAACAACGTCGAAGCTTGACATCAGCGCTCGCAATATTCATCGATAGGGGGTGAGCGGAGTGGCCACTCCTTCCATGCATCCGACGGGCCCCGGCTGTCTCTTGAGTAAGGCTCGCAAGCAGGATGCGCAATGCGGCCGAATTGGTCTGCTCGCAGCTTGCGGGTCTTGCCTGAACTTGCGCACATCCGGATGCGGTTGATGCCTTGTCGACGTCTTCACTCGAGCCAGAACGCCGGTGTGAAAGCAGTCCTGCCACTGATTCTGCTCTTGGCCGCGGTTGGCGGCGCGGCCGCGGAGGTCGTGCCGCTGCCGAGGCCACGGCCAGTGCCGCCACAGGCCTCGCATGATGCGCCGGCCTGCCAGCTGCTCATGAACACAGAGCTGGCCATTGCGGCGCCGCTTGAGACCTTGGACGGTCCGGGGGAATGCGCGGTGACCGACGCGGTGCGGCTCGAGGCTGTGGTGCTGCCTGACGGCAGTCGTGTTGCGCTCAATCCGCCGGCAACGCTTCGCTGCGGCATGGCGGAAGCGATCGTGCGCTGGGTACGCGAGGATATGGCGGCGGCCGCGCTCACGCTCGGCGCGCCACTGCGCGGCATCGACAACTATGCCTCATATCATTGTCGGGGCCGCAACAATATCGTCGGCGCACAGCTCAGCGAGCACGGCAAAGCGAACGCTCTCGATATTCGCCTGGTCAGGCTGGCTGACGGAAGGCGTATTAGCCTGACCGAGCCGCATGTCGCAAGAGACTTTCGCGAGCGGATGCGACGGGACGCATGTCAGCGCTTCTCCACTGTGCTCGGTCCGGGCTCGGATGGCTATCATGAGGATCATGTTCACGTGGACCTGCAGGAACGCCCGCGGGGTCGTTTTGCGATGTGCCAATGGCAGGTGCTCGATCCGCCGGCAGAGGCCGCCGACAGCGAGAAGGTCCCGCTTCCGCCGCCGCGCCCCAAATTTGAAGCGACCGCGCGTGGAAAGCTTTGACACGGCCGGGCTTGCGCGGCGAGTATCGTGGCTCCTCCGCGCGAAAGTAACGCCATGCTCAGCAATCTCGCCACTCGCGACATCGAAACGCTGATTCACCCCTATACCAATCTGGCGTCGATCCGGAACACCGGGCCGCTCGTGATCGACCGCGGGCAGGGCGTCTTTCTCTATGACAGCAACGGCAAATCCTACATCGATGGCATGGCGGGGCTGTGGTGCACGGCGCTCGGCCATGGCAACGAAGAGCTCATCGAGGCTGCAACGCGTCAGATGCATAAGCTGTCGTTTGCGCATCTGTTCACGGGTAAGAGTCATGACGGGGCAATCGAGCTTGCCGAGAAGATCAAAGAGATCGCGCCGGTCGAAACGTCCAAAGTTTTCTTCTGCAACTCAGGCTCGGAAGCAAACGATACCCAGATCAAGCTCGTCTGGTATATGAACAACGCGCTTGGGCGGCCGCGTCGAAAGAAGATCATCAGCCGCATCAAGGCCTACCACGGCGTGACGATTGCGGCGGCCTCGCTGACCGGACTCCCCAACAATCATATCGACTTCGACCTGCCGATTGCGGGCATTCTTCACACGAGCTGTCCGCATCATTATAGGTTTGCCCTTCCGGGCGAGACCGAAGAGCAATTCGCTGCCCGGCTTGCGGCCGACCTCGAGGCAATGATTGTCGGTGAGGGGCCGGAGACCGTTGCCGCATTCATTGCCGAGCCCGTCATGGGCGCGGGCGGCGTCATCGTGCCGCCGAAAACTTATTTCGCCAGGATCAGCGAGGTCTGCCGGAAATACGATGTCTACATGATCTCGGACGAGGTGATTTGCGGGTTTGGCCGATTGGGGCAGGGGTTCGGCTGCACGCTTCTCGGTTTCGAGGCCCATTCGATCTCGGTCGCGAAGGCGCTGACCTCAGCCTATGTGCCGATGGCAGCTGTGACGGTGCCGGAGGCGATGTATCAGGCGCTTGTCGACCAAAGCCGAAAGATTGGGGCGTTCGGCCATGGGTTCACCTATTCGGGGCATCCGGTGGCAGCTGCCGTGGCGCTCAAGACCCTGGAGATCTATGAGCGTGACCGAGTCCCTGAGGCCGTTGCACGCAAATCGCCGCAATTCCTGGCGCGGCTCTCTGCGCTCGGCCAGCATCCGCTGGTGGGCGACGCGCGGGGGTTGGGGCTGGTTGGGGCGCTCGAGCTTGCTGCCGACAAGGCGTCCAAGCGGCCGTTTGAGCCAAAGACGGGGGTGGGCCCACGCGCGGTTGCGTTCGCCGAGGAGGAGGGTCTGATCGTGCGCTCCCTTGCCGGCGATGTGATTACGCTTTGTCCGCCGCTGATTATTTCCGCCGAAGAGATTGATCTGCTGTTCGAGCGCCTGGGGAGGGCGCTTGACCGCACGCTGGATTGGGCGAAGCAGCAGCGGCTGGTTTGATCAACGGCCCGGTCGAGCTCAGATCGTGTCCCTATGAATCAAACGGCGCCGAACCTTAAGGTTCGGCGCCTAGCGCATAACTGCGGCTTCAGCCTACAGCCTCCGCTTAATCCTGGGTCGGGCCCACCGTGGCGACCCGGGAGTTCCAGGGCGAGTCGCCCTGCTTGGGCGCCAGCACAACCACGATCGCGCCAAGCTTCACGCGATTGAAGAGGTCGATCACGTCTTCATTCGTCAGCCGAATGCAGCCGGATGAGATGGCTTGGCCGATATACTCGGGCTGGTTCGTGCCGTGGATCCGGAACAGGGTGTCCTTGCTGCCCTGGAAGAGATAGATGCCGCGTGCGCCCAACGGGTTATGTGGCCCACCTTCGACAAAGTTGGGGAGATTGCCAAGCCTCTTCTTGATGTCGGCAGTTGGCACCCACGACGGCCATTCTTCCTTGCGGCCAACCTTGGCGATCCCGTAGAACGAGAGTGCATCTTCACCAACCGTCACGCCGTAGCGTATGGCCTTCTTGTCGGGCAGCACGTAGTAGAGGTACCGGGCATCGGTATCGATGACGATCGAGCCAGGCGCCTCAGAGCGATGATAATCCACGATGTGACGCTGATAGGTCTGCGGGATGCTGGCTTGCGCGTAAGGCGCATTCGCAAGCAGCTTCTTATCTCTCGCAGTGAAATTAGACTCACTTGCCGGCTCCAAGGTTGCCTGCATGCAACCAGCCAACAGCAAGCCCAACAAGACGCACGCGCTTCCACGAATTGCCATAGGTCAGGCCTTGATCCGCCTCATTGCACTGAAGTTTAGGGCACCCCGACTCGAGGCATACCAGATAGCTGAAACCCCCCCGAGACTTCCAGCGCTACGTCTCGTTAACCAAATTGTCCTTGGAAACTGTGGCAAGAATATCGCAGTTTCATGACCCCACACCGTTGAAGAATACCGGTATTCGCGGTCAGGCCCGTCGTCGGCGGTATATAATTAAGCTGAAATAACCCGCGCGGGTTAAGTCTCCTTTCACAATCGGCAAGCCAATGTAATCGCTGCGCTGGGCCGGCGAACGTCGCCACAGCTTACGATTTCCCACGATTTTTCGTGTCGATCCTGGCTGCGCGCCGGCCCTTTGGCCCAGAAAGCGTCCTTCCTTTCAACGAGAGGTCCCCAATGCCAGCAAGCCGAAAGTCCCCACCGAAGACCCAACCTGAGGTGCAGAGCCTTGATTGTCGCTACGGCAAGATTGGAATTTCCGCCGTCGCTGCAGCGATGCGCTACCAGAGCGAGCCGAAGAACATGGCCTACGCGCCTGTCGCGCCCCGCAGCGACCGTGGGCGCTCCGAGGGCTTGCCGGCCTGATTGGCGAGCGCGCCGCTGCCGCTCGCCTGAGTGCCGTCAACAGGCTTGCATGTTCCGCCCCTATCAGGTCATTCAGTGCACGATGGGGCGAGTTTGATTGAGCGCGCCTGTTGGTGGCTCGGGGATGGGGGCACGACGCGGCCATGCTCTCGGTTTATGTTCCGCACGGAGCGTCCCTTGATCGCGTCCCGGTGGCGTCCGGCGACCAGGTACCGGATAGCGCCATCTGGTTTGATCTGATCCAGCCCACCCAGACCGAGGACAAGCTGGTCGAGAGCGTTGTAGGCATTTCAGTACCTACGCGCGAGGAGATGCAGGAGATCGAGGTCACCAGCCGTCTCTATGTGGAGAACGGCGCGCGCTATATGACCGCGACCCTGATGTGTCAGTCCGACACGGACACGCCCAAGACCACCGCAGTGACGTTCATCCTTTCCGGGCATCGACTCATCACGGTTCGGTACGACGAGCCGCGCCCGTTCATGATTGTCGGCAGCAAGCTTGCCAGGGTCTGCCCCGCCGGCATCAACGGCGAATCGGTTTTGATGGAACTTCTCGACGCCGTGATCGATCGGGCGGCCGATATTCTCGAGCGGATCGGTGCCGAGGTCGATCGCGTCTCGCACGACATTTTCGAGCCGGAGACGGACCAGACACGCAGTCATCAGGAGATCCTGAAGGCGATCGGGCGCAAGGGCGACCTCACGTCCAAGGTTCGTGAGAGCCTCGTCTCCATCGGGCGTGTGCTACTGTACCTGGCCAATGAAGCCGACAGCATGCGCTGGGCAAAGGATATCCGCTCGCAGCTGCGTGGCATGCAGCGCGACGTTCAATCCCTGTCAGACCATGCCAGCTATCTGTCCAGCAAGATCACATTCGTGCTCGATGCCCTGCTCGGCGTCGTCTCGATCGAGCAGAACAACATCATCAAGATATTCTCGATCGCAGCGGTCGTGCTCATGCCG
>Ga0137410_10002532_pt1 | contig 12421 bp, 16 predicted proteins | sample CZODoug1_16funga_FD_108878 | JGI IMG/M metagenome (GOLD analysis project Ga0137410, IMG submission 108878) | Vadose zone soil fungal communities from Angelo Coast Range Reserve, California, USA - CZODoug1_16fungal (Illumina Assembly) | ecosystem: Environmental > Terrestrial > Soil > Vadose zone... | reverse complement strand
GCGTCGTATCATAGCACAACTTTCCCGGGAGGCCCGTTCGATGTCGGAACCGTTCTTGAGCTCCGACGACTACGACGAACGCGCGCATCAGCTCTACAACGAAGCCCAATACGACGAAGCGATCGAAGCCTTGCGAGAAGGCCTGGGGCTCTACCCCCACGCCGTCGAGCTGCATGTGGGCATGGGATACGCCCGGCTCGCGCGGGAAGAATATCTGTGGGCGCGCCGCGGGTTCGAGGAAGCGGTGGGCCTCGACCCCGAGCACGAAGACGCGCTCGCGGGGCTCGGCGAGGTGCTGCTCAAGTTCGGCGATCGCGCCGGCGCCGTCGCGTGCTTCGACCGCATACTCGCGCTGGGATTTCGCGAGGACCACGACCTCATGCTCCAGGTCGGGCGCGCCCTGTTCCGCGAGGGAGTGCTGGACCAGGCCCGGCGCTTCTTCGAAGTAGCGATCACCGGGCATCCGGAATCGGCGGAGGCGGCCGCGTGCGTGGGCTACGCCTCCCATCGCCTCGCCGACGAGGGCGGCGCGCTCTATTGGCTTCGCCGGGCGCTCGAGCTCGACCTCGAGCACGCCGAGGCGCGCGTCTACCTCGCGAACCTGCTGTACGATCGCGGCGAATACGAAGCGGCGTTATTCCACCTCGAGCGCACCGCGCCGGCCGACCACTTCGACGGCCTCGCGATCTGGCGCCTCATCGAGCTCAAGAAGAGCGTCTACCGGCTACCGGACGACGACCCTGAGCTGGTGCCGTGGCATCACCGCCTGGACGAGCTGGCTGCGGACGCCAGCCCGGAAGACCTGCTGCTCGCGGAGATCGAGGCCATGGGGCCGGACGGGCAGATGCGCGACCCGCGGCAGCTCGAGCTGTTCGGCACGCTGCTCACGGAGCTGCAGGGAATGAAAGCGCGCTCGGGATCCGGAGGGGAGGTCCACCGGGTCAGCATGCTGAACGGCGCGACGTACGTGGGCACCTGGGAGGAGATTGTGCGCCAGATGAAGGACGACGCAGCGGAGTGGGCCCGCGGCTCGCTGGAGCAGTACATGGCGGCGGTGGCGCACCGCGGACGGAAGGAGACCGGCGTCGCCATTCCCGCCACGGATCCGGAGAGCTTCATTCGTGGAAGCGCGGACGCGGGGTTGCTCCGGATACTGCATTGACGGTAGGCTGCCGGTAACCCTTCCCCGGCTTCTTACCGGCACTTCACGGGCAGTTACGGGTTCTAGCTCCCGTGTTTGAGCTTCACCGCGACCGACAGCGGCCCATCGCCGAGCGCGACCAGGGTCAGCGCGCCGGCGAACAGCAGGGCTTCCAGCTCGAAGTTCCCGCCCCGGGGTAGCTGAACGGCGAGGATCGCGATCAGCATCTCGAACGCCATGCACGCCGCCCAGAGGCGCGTGTAAAATCCGATCACGACGCAGATCGCCCCGATCGTCTCAACGACGATGACAACCACGGCGAAGATCGTCGCGAAGGGGACTCCCACGCCGTGCAGGAAGCCGGCGACGGCCGGGATGCCGTTGTGGAACTTGACCAGACCATGCTGGAAGAACACCAGGCCCACCGCGAGGCGCATGATGAAAGCCGCGTAAGGGGTGAGTGCGTTCATGAATCCTCCGGATGGATGGCGTGCGTCACAGGACCGCGCCGGCGGGCGTCCGTTCGCACTTGGCGCGCGCCGAGCCGTTTAATGATCACCTCGAGCCCGCGCTGCGGCAGCGCTCCGCTCATGCCCGCCAGGTCCGCGAAGCAGAGCCCTGCCTCCGGCACGCTGTGCATGGCGACGTGGCCGCCGTGACACACCAGGGCCGCCGATACGCCTCGTGGCCCGAGCGTCACCACCGGTGGGTTCGCCGGATTCAACCCGGCGGCGTTGGCGGCGGCGAGCAGCAGGCCGGCGAGCCCCTGGGGATCGGTGAGCCGGTCCGACGGGATCCCGCCGAGATCGGCGAAGACGTGCTCGAAGGTCACCCCTGACAGGTGTTGTGCCGCTCGCGCAGCGGCGCCACGAACGTGCCCCGGATGGTCTCCGAGCCGAGCGGGTCGCCGTACAGGTCGAGGCGCTGCGCCCGGAAGAGGTAACGACCGCTGATGATCGCTCCGCCGCCCACCGCCGGCGCATACTGGGTGATGCTGAGACTCCCGGCCACGGAATCGGTGGGCGTCCCGTGCGAATAGCTGATCACTCCCGGTGCGGGCAGGAGGCTGCCGAAGAAAGCCCACGGCCGCTTCGGATTGCAGGTGGGGTTGACGGTGCCGATGCTGGCGGTCGCCTCGTTGGGACTGATGGAGTCGATCTCGAAGGTCCCGGGGACCTGCACGGGGAGCACCGAATCCCGCAACGTGATGAGAACCCGTTCGTCCACAGAGTCCCCGACGACGAGTGTGTCGACCAACCGGAAGGCGAGCTTGCTGTTGAGCCGGGCGTAGTTCAGCGCCAGTGCCCCGCCGCTCTGATGGCGGATCGCCGTGCCGAACGCGGTCATGAAAAAGCGGCCGTTTCCGGTCGTATCCGTCAGGCTCATGACGACTACGGCGCCCGTGTCGCTCACGCTGTTCGTCCCATCCGTCAAGCGGGCGACGTAGCGGACCACGCCGTCGGCGTGCGCGGTGACCAGGCCGCTCAGGGTGTCGATCGTATAGACGCTCGGCGTGGCCGACGTGTCGAATTGCAGCGTGGTCGTAGCCGGAGTCTTCTGCCTGGTCACGAGCGGCACCGTGATCGTGTCGCCCGGCATCACGTAGATCGTGTCCATGAGGAGAGTCATCTCGAGCGGTCGGGACACGATCACCAACGCCGCGCTCAAGGCGCCCGAGGCCGAGGCGAACACGACCGCCGTACCTTTGGATTTGCCAGCGACCTTCCCGGCTGCGTTGATCGTCGCGACCGAGGTCGGACTGATCGACCACGTCACCGCACCGGGGTCGTGATCGACACCGTTACCGTCTCGCAGGAACACGTCCCTTGGGGGGAGCGTGTCTCCCACAAAGACGGAATCGAGGATCGGTGCCACGACGAGCACCAGCTGCTGGGAAGTGTCCGAAAGGCCTACGCACCCGAGCGCCGTGGCGGCGGCGAGGGACAGCGCGAACACGTATCGTTTCATAGCGCCTAAGTGTAAGGGAAGTCGGTTGCGAAGTACCAGGCCCGTCGGGGCCCTTCCGGCACCATTATGGAACACCGGCGGTCGGAGATTGCTCCGCCACCTAGAACATCGACATCGCGAGGAACGACCGGAGGTTGTCGTTGGTCACGCGCAGCCGGGCCGACAACAGCCGCACGACCGACCACAGCACCTTGTAGGCGATGTCGCGGTTGAAATCGAGCAGCAGCTCAAAATCGGAGCGGGCGATGGTGATCAGCGTGCAGGTGGTGTTCGCGATCGCATCGGTGGAGCGCTCGGAGCGGTCGAAGATCGCCATTTCGCCGAAGCAGGCGCCCGGCTTGAGGACCGCCAGGGCCTCCTCCCCGGATCCGGGGATGGTGCGGGAAATGCGCACCTCGCCCTCGGAGATAATGAAGAGCCGGTTGCCCGGCTCCCCTTCCTTGAAGACCGGCTGGCCGACGGCGAACTTCTGCTCCCGGCAGACCTCGGACACACGGGCCAGCTCGCCGTCGTCGAGGTCTTGGAAGATCGCCGCCTGCTTCAGCAAATTGAGGTTCACGCGCACGAAGGTATGATGCACCGGGGGGAGGGGCAAGTGAAACCGTGGGTGACGCGGGCGGATCTCCTGACGGCGCTTCGCCTTCCTCTGGCCGCCGCGTTTCCGTTCGTGCACCAGCCGGCGTGGCAGCTCACGCTCGTGGGCGCCGCCGCCGCGTCGGACTTCTTCGACGGGATGCTGGCGCGCCGGTTCGGCGGGTCGCGCGCCGGCGCCCTACTCGACCCGACCGCCGACAAGGTCTTCATGGCGGCGGCGTTCCTCACCGTCGCGCGCACGGGTCTGCTGCATCCTCTGGAGATCGTCGGCGTGGTGGCCCGGGACATCGTGGCGGCCCTGGGGTACGTGGGAGCGTGGCTGTGGCGGCGGCCCACCGCGCTGCCGGCCCGCGCCGGTGGGAAGGCGGTCACCGCTCTGCAGCTGCTCACGTTGGTGGCGTTCATCGCCCGCTCACCGCTGGTGCGGCCGCTCGCCTGGGCCACCGCGGCGGTAGGACTGTACGCCATCTGGGACTACGGCCGGGCGGCCGCCCGGGCGCGCGCAACCGAGACGCGGGGGGAGGAGACCTGATGCGGCGGGTGTGGCTGGCCTTGCTACTCGCGGCGGGCGGAGTCAGGGGGCTCGCTGCCCAGGAGTTCCATCCGCCGCAGGTACGACAGGCGGGTGGTCGCGGCACCCGCCTCGGGCTGTTCGGGTTCGGCGTACGCGGGGGCATCGATCTGGCCAGCAGCACTCAGATGGTGTTCGGCGTCACGCTCGACGCCGGCAATATCGTCTCCCCCCGCTTCCGGATCCGTCCCTCCGGCGAGATCGGCTTCTTCAATGGGCGCAACAGCTACGTCGGCAGTCTCGAGGCGCTGTATCGGTTCACCGGCGACGAGCAGATGGCAACGCCGTACGCGGGGGCGGGATTCAGTCTGGTGGGTCATCAGTCCTGCGGTGCGGACCCCGACTGTCCCGACGTGTGGGCCAACCTGGTGGTCGGCTTCGAGGTGCACTACCGGTCCACGTTCAACTGGCTGCTCGAGTACCATGGCATGGGTGGCTTCCGCCACAATCGATTGTACGTGGGACTGACGACGCGGCGAGGGAATTGAGGTGGCGGGCAACAGTCGCGAGATCACGGCGCGATGGCGCGAGGGGCTGCTGTTCGACGCCGGGCCACCGGGCCGGCCCGCCGTGCTCGTGGATGGCGACGGCACGGTCGCCACGACCCCGGTCGAGATGTTGCTGGTCGCCGCAGCCACGTGCGCCGCGTCGGACGTCGTGCTGATCCTCCGGAAGCAGCGTGTGGCGCTCGAGGCGCTCGAGGTCGCGCTGCGGGGGACTCGTCGCGAGGAGGAGCCGCGGCGCTACACCGCCCTTCACTTCGTCTTCACCATCTCGGGCGACGGAGTGGACGAGACCAAGGCCCGCCGCGCGATCGATCTCTCACTCGAGAAGTATTGCTCGGTCGTCGCGTCCCTCGCCCCCGACATCCCCGTCACCTACGACGTCGCGCTTCGCTAGCCCCGTTCCGACGTGGGGTGGCCGCTGTCTCCACCGCCTGCGCTCGAAGTGTCGGAACGGGGCTAGGACCGTGGTCGCCGCGACCGGGCTCGCCGCGGGCATGGCGGCGCCCGCGCCCGCCCAGGCCGTGCGAGCCACGGAGATCGGCGCCGGCGCGACGGTGATCCTGGCGCACCACGGCTTCTGGGGTCCGGAGGTGGGAGTGGCGCGGCGCCCCGGAGGCCAGGCACGGTTCGCTTTCGCGGCCGGGTGCGGCGACTACGAACGCGCGCTGGGCGTCCGCCTCGAGGCGACCGCGCAGTTCCTGCTCCGCCCGGGTGAGCGGGACGGCGTCGGGCCGTACGCGGGGCTGGGGTTGGCGTTTGTCGGCTCGGAAGGAGCGCGGGGCGCGAGCTATCTCACGGCGCTCCTCGGGGTCGACCAGGGACCGGGCGCCCGAGCGGGGTGGTACGCGGAGCTCGGGCTGGGCGGCGGGGTGCGGCTCGCCCTGGGCGGCGCTTCCGCCGCTTCCCCTCCCCGTGGCCGCACTAAAAAGGGCGCCCACGAGTGGGGGCGCCCGGAGATGCGTCCCGGTCGGCGACGGCTCAGGCGCTGGCGCCCACGGGCGCGCTCCGCGCTACCACGGGCCGGCAGTAGCGCTCGCCCAGCACGCGCAACTCCACCAGCTGCGGCTCGTCCAACGCATCGTAGCGTTCGGCGAGGTACAGCATCGTGTCGTCGAACCATTCCTTCTGGTGCTCGGGGGTGGCTTCCAGCACGCCGCAGCGCAGAATGTGCGAGAACAGCTCGTCGCGAGCCTGTTCGAAGGGGGTGGGGGTGGACATTTTGCGGGGTTCCGAACGCTTCTTGGTCATGCGTGGGGTGCTCCTCTCTTGTCTGGACCGGGAACGCGGGGACTGGGAGACGGCTCGGGTCGCGCAAGCCGCCGATCAATCGGCGCCGCAATGTAATAGGGCGCTTTGCGTCACGCAAAGGCCGACCCCGGGCGCCGGGGGTGGTATTATCATGGACAGGGCGGTGGGCGGGCGGTGGGTCACATCAGGGAAGGCGGGCACATGAGCGATCACTCGGAAGAAGTGTACGGGCCGGACCGCGCCGAGCGCTTGCTCGCCATGCTGCGCGCGCTGGCTGAGCGCATTCAGGCGCTGGACCGGACGGGCGGGCTGCTCGAGGGAGCGCCGGAGCTCCAAAAACTCCTGGGGAACGCGCGGAGCGAGCTGTTTCACTATGAGGTGCGAGTGACGTACGATACGCCGGAGGTCGCGGAGGGCCGGCGCATCGTGGACGAGGCGGAGCGGCGGGAGCGCGACGCCGCCGCCGGATTCGACGACGACGAGGACGACGAACCGTGGCGGAGGGAACGGGACGAATGAAACGGTTTTACCTGTTGCTCGTGGCCGTGGCCGCGATCGGCGGCGGGGCGCTGTGGTACGGGTCGCAGCAGAGCGTGCCCCCGGCGCCCGCCGCGCCGAGTGCGCCGCTCCCGGTCGCGGCGGCGGACGCGTTCCGCGGCTTTACGCTGGGGTCGGACTCCGCGCCGCTCGAGGTCACGGAGTATTCGGACTTCGAGTGTCCGTTCTGTGCGTCGTTTGCGACGGTGCAGATGCCGGTGATCCGCGAGCAGCTGATTTCCACGGGGAAGCTGCGGTGGCGCTTTCGCGACTTTCCGTTGCCCTCGCACAAGTACTCCCGGTATGCGGCGCTGGGCGCCCAGTGCGCGGGCGAGCAGGGCAAGTTTTGGGAGATGCACGACCAGTTGTTCAACAACCACCAGTGGGCCCAGACGGGGAAGAACCCGCGCGGGCTGTTCCGCGACTTCGCGCGGGCCATCGGGCTCGACCTCGACAAGTACGACGCTTGTATGGATGGCCAGCGCTACGCCGCGCGGCTCGAGGCGAGCGTGCAGGAGGGCGAGGCGCTCGGGGTGCGGGGCACGCCGAGCTTCTTCCTGAGCGGGCGTCCGTACACGGGTCGCGGCACCTCGGACGATTTCAAGGCCCTCGTCGACAGCCTGACCAAGAAGCACAAGTGATCCGGCGGCAGGCGATCGTGCTCCTCGCGCTCGTGGGGCTGCTCGTCGCGACCTATCTCTGGCTCTACAAGATCGGCGTGCTCGGCGAGCTGCAGTGCGGCACCGGGAGCTGCGAGGCCGTGCAGGCGAGCCGCTACGCCGAGCTGTTCGGCATCCCTGTCGCCTTCTACGGCGTGGCCGGGTACGCGGCGCTGATGGCACTCGGTCTCGCAGGCCTGCAGCCCAGGTTTGCAGCCGACCGGCGCGCGGCTGTACTGTTGGCGACACTCGCCACCGTGGGGTTCGCGTTCTCGCTGTACCTCACCGCGATCGAGTTGTTCGTGCTGCACGAGATCTGCCGGTGGTGCCTCGTTTCCGCCGTGATCATGACGGCGATCTGGCTGCTGTCCCTCCCAGAACTGCGTCACTCGCCCGCGACGACGTGATGACGGCGCACTCAGACCACCGGGCCAGCCGGCGCGGTCGCTATCTCGTCACGCTCGCGCTCGCGGCGCTGGGCGTGGTGTACGGCGACATCGGCACGAGTCCGCTGTACGCGCTGCGCGAGGCGTTTCACGGGACCCACGGCATCGCGGTTACACCCGGCAACGTCCTCGGCGTGCTGTCACTCGTGTTCTGGTCGTTGGTCATCGTCGTCACGATCAAGTATCACATCGTCATTATCCGGGCCGACAACAAGGGTGAAGGCGGCGTGCTCGCCCTCATGGCGCTCGTTAACGGCAGCCGCCTGGCGCGGGGGCTGACTCCCCGTCGGGTCATGATCATCCTGGGGATCTTCGGGTCGGCGTTGTTGTACGCGGACGGCGCCCTGACGCCAGCCATCTCCGTGCTGAGCGCCGTGGAGGGACTCGAGATCGCGGCCCCGGCGCTGGCCTCGTGGGTGATCCCCGTGACACTCGTGATCCTGATCGGCCTGTTCCTGCTGCAGAGCCGCGGGACCGCCCGGATCGGGGCCGTGTTCGGCCCGGTGATGCTCGTGTGGTTCGCCACCATCGGCGTGCTTGGGCTGAGCGAGATTCTCCAACAGCCCGGGGTGCTGGCCGCGATCTCCCCGTACTACGCCCTACGCTTCTTCGCCGAGGACGTACACCGCAGCTTCGTGGTGTTAGGGGCCGTCTTCCTCGTGGTTACCGGGGGCGAGGCCCTGTACGCGGACCTCGGCCACTTCGGCCATCGCGCGATTCAGATGGCGTGGTTCGGCGGCGCGTTCCCGTGCCTGCTGCTCAACTACTTCGGGCAGGGGGCGCTGCTGCTGCGCGACCCGACCGCCGCGGTGAACCCATTCTATCACCTCGCGCCGAGCTGGGCGTTGTACCCGCTGATTGCGCTCGCGACGGCCGCCACGATCATCGCGTCGCAAGCGGTCATCTCCGGTGCGTTCTCCCTGACGCGCCAGGCGGTGCAGCTCGGCTACAGCCCGCGGCTGCGAATCGAGCACACGTCCTCGCGCGTGATCGGCCAGATCTACGTGCCCGCGGTCAACTGGGGCCTCATGGCGCTTACCTGCGCCCTGGTGCTCTCGTTCCGCACCTCGAGCAACATCGCCGGCGCGTACGGCGTGGCCTTGTCTACGTTGATGCTCATCACGACGCTGATGTTCTACGTGATGAGCCGTGAAGTGTGGCGCTGGAGCTTCGCACGCGCCGCGATCGTGTCCGGCCTGTTCCTGTGGGTGGACCTGCTGTTCTTCGGCGCGAACATGCTGAAGATCCGCTACGGTGGCTGGGTCCCCCTGCTCATTGCGGCGATAATCTTCCTGCTGATGACGACCTGGAAGCGGGGACGCGAGATCCTCGCCAAGCGCATGCTGGAGAAGACGGTGCCGCTGAAGATGCTGCTCGCCGACCTGGCGGCGGAGCCGCCGACCCGCGTGCCCGGCACTGCCGTCTTTATGTACGGCACCGCCGATCACACACCCCCGGCCCTCGTCCACAACCTGGCCCACAACAAGGTGCTGCATGAGAAGGTCGTGTTCCTCACCGTGGTCACTGAAGACGTTCCCCATGTAGAGCCGACCGAGCGCGTGACGGTCAAGCGCATGGGGAAGGGATTCCACGCAGTCGTCGCTCGATACGGCTTCATGGACGATCCGGATATCGAGGACGTGCTGGGGTGCTGCCGAGCCGAGTCCCTCGACATCCGGACGGAGGGCACGACGTTTTTTCTCGGTCGCGAGACGCTCGTCGCCTCGGACCGGCCCGGCATGGCCCAGTGGCGGGAGGAGTTGTTCGCGTTCATGTCGCGAAACGCGCTGCGGGCCACCGCCTTCTTCAAGATTCCGGCGAACCAGGTGTTCGAGGTGGGAACCCAGGTCGAGCTCTAGCTCTCCGCCGCTTCGTACTGGTTCTTCAACCGCTCCACCACGGTCGGGTCCGCGAGCGTCGTCGTGTCGCCCAGCGCGCGTCCCTCCGCGATGTCCTTCAACAGCCGGCGCATGATCTTGCCGCTCCGCGTCTTCGGCAGATCGGCGGTGAACAGGATGTCGTCCGGCCTGGCGAGCGCGCCGATCTTCTTCGCGACGTGGCCCTTCAGCTCCTCGCGCAGCTCATCGCTCGCGGCGTTGCCTTCCTTCAGCGTCACGAACGCGGCGAGCGCCTGGCCCTTCAATTCGTGCGCGCGTCCCACCACGGCCGCCTCCGCCACCGCCGGATGGTCCACCAGCGCGCTCTCCACTTCCATGGTCCCGATGCGATGGCCGGCGACGTTGAGCACGTCGTCGACCCGCCCCAGGATCCAGAAGTACCCATCTTCGTCCCGCTTCGCCCCGTCGCCCGTGAAGTAGGTGTTCTTCCACTTGCTCCAGTAGACATTCTGGTAGCGCTCGTCGTCGCCCCAGATGGTTCGCAGCATTCCCGGCCAGGGACTGGTGATCGCGAGGAACCCGCCACCCACCGGCACCCGATCGCCATCGCCGTCCAGCAGCTCGGCCTCGATCCCGGGGAACGGGATCGTGCCGGAGCCGGGCTTGCAGGCCGTCAGGCCGGGGAGCGGCGTGATCATGATGCCGCCCGTTTCCGTCTGCCACCAGGTGTCCACGATGGGGCAGCGCTCCCCGCCGATATGACGCCGATACCACACCCACGCTTCCGGGTTGATGGGCTCACCCACGGACCCGAGCAGCCGCAGCCGCGAGAGGTCGTGCTGCTGCGGATGCTGCGGGCCCCACTTCATGAACGCGCGGATGGCGGTGGGCGCCGTGTAGAACACGGTCACGCCGTGGCGCTCGCATACCGACCAGAAGCGGTCCTTGCCGGGGAAGTCCGGAGCCCCCTCGTACATCACCTCGGTCACGCCAAGCGCGAGCGGCCCGTACACGATGTAGGAGTGTCCGGTGACCCAGCCGACGTCGGCGGTACACCAGAAGACGTCGTCGTCCTTCAGGTCGAACACCCACTTGGTCGTCGCGTACACGTGCGTGAGGTAGCCGCCCGTGGTGTGCAGAATGCCCTTGGGCTTGCCGGTCGTCCCGGAGGTGTAGAGGATGTACAGCGGATCCTCGGCGTCCATGTGCTCGGGCTCGCACTGGGGCCCGGCTTGCGCCATCGCATCATGCCACCAGCGGTCCCGGCCGGCTCGCATCGGGACTTCCTGGCCCGTCCGCCGCAGCACTACCACGTTGCCGATGCTGGGCGTGCCCTCGAGCGCCTCGTCGGCGTTGCGTTTGAGGGGCACCAGGCTGCCACGGCGGTAGCCGCCGTCCGCCGTGATGAGGACCTTCGCTTCGCAGTCGTTGATGCGGTCACGCAATGATTCCGCGGAGAATCCCCCGAACACCACGGTATGGGGTGCGCCGATGCGCGCACACGCGAGCATCGCGACGGCGACCTCCGGCACCATCCCCAGGTAGATCGCGACGCGATCGCCGCGCTTGACGCCCAGGTTCTTGAGTACATTCGCGAACCGGTTCACGAGCCCGTGGAGTTCACGGTACGTGAGCTTGCGTACCTCGCGCGGCTCGGGCTCCCCCTCCCAGATGAGGGCCACCTTATCGGCCCCACCGCCGCGCACGTGGCGGTCGAGGCAGTTCACGGAGGCGTTGAGCGTGCCGCCCAGGAACCACTTGGCATGCGGAGGCTTCCACTCGAGCACTTTGTCCCAGGGCCGGAACCACTCGAGCTGGCGCGCCCAGTCCGCCCAATAGCCTTCGCGGTCCTGTCGGGCCCGGTGGTACGGAGCGTCGTCCTTCACATGGGCCGCGCTCGAGAAGCTGGGCGGGGGGGGGAAGCTGCGCTGCTCGTCGAGCAGCGTGTCGATGCGATCTTTCACGCAGATAAGGTACGCGCCCCCAGTGGGAGGGGGTCAAGGCGGGCCCTTGCAAACTGCGCCGCAAGCGCTCGGTCTGCGGCAGCGCAGCGGGTGCGGCGCCTCACCCCGCTTTGACAAGCGGTTGACCGCTCGCAGGTTAGCTGTATGGCATCGGAGTCGCATAAGCCCCAGCCGGTGAACTACTGGAGCCGACTGTGGAGGAGCTGGTGACAATGTCCACGCGACCGAGCGAGAAGGTCTTGGCCGCTCCCGAGGAGCTGGGGCTCGACTCACGTACGGCGTTCCGCCGTGCGGCCACCGAGCTGCTGGAGCAGCTGGGAGAGGGTGCCGGGCGTCTGGTTATCGACCTCGCGGGCACCCGTCAGATCGACAGCGCCGGTCTCGGTGCCCTGATGTTGATTCAGCGCAAGGCCGCGGAGCGCCGGCTGACGGTATGCCTGCGCGGGGCCAACGAGGAGCTGCGATTCCTGCTGGTGCTGACCAAGCTGGACGATCTGTTTGAGCTGGAGAGCAGCCCGAGCTGAGCCGCCCGTAGACGGCGGGAGGGACCCGCATATATTGGCCCACCATGGGGTCCCCCGCCCTCGGCCCGCGGCGCAAAGTGCTGTTCGTCGAGGACGAGCCGACGCTGCGGCGGACCTACCAGCGATTCTTTGCCGAACGCTACCAGCTGGCCTTCGCCGCGAGCGGGACCGAGGCTCGCCGCCAGATGGACGAGTTCCACCCCGAAGTGCTGGTGCTTGATCTCCGACTGCCCGACACCGACGGCATCACCCTGCTGCAGGAGATCCGGCAGTCGCAGCCTGCGCTCCCCGTGATCGTCACAACCTCGTACGTGAGCATGGAGCCGCTCATCAACGTGCTCGACCTCGGCCACTCGGGGTACCTCGTCAAGCCGTTCGACCTGGAAGATCTCGCCGCCCGCATCGATGCTCTCGGCTGAGGGCCT
>Ga0137410_10002530_pt1 | contig 12423 bp, 10 predicted proteins | sample CZODoug1_16funga_FD_108878 | JGI IMG/M metagenome (GOLD analysis project Ga0137410, IMG submission 108878) | Vadose zone soil fungal communities from Angelo Coast Range Reserve, California, USA - CZODoug1_16fungal (Illumina Assembly) | ecosystem: Environmental > Terrestrial > Soil > Vadose zone... | reverse complement strand
GATTCCGCGTACGTCGAAGGGCGCGGAATCTCGAACCAATCCGGGGCGATGGTCCGATGGCCCCGGGTCTTCTTCCCCGAGACGACCCCGAACGCCTCGAACGGGACTACCGACCCTCCACGGAGCGCGACGATCCACCGCACCGGCCGCGCAAAGCGCGCCGGCCCGTTCCAATGCATCGTCTTCGGGAAGTGGAGACCGAGCACCCAGGAGCCGAGGAGCCCGGGCAGGACATCCGCGGTGGGCAGCCCCAGGTCGCGAACCCGGGCAAGGAGGTACTCCCCTTTCGGCGTCGTGACGCGCTCGAGCGCCTCCACCGCGATCCCGGCCCCCTTCGCGAAACCGCGGGCGGCGTCGGTCGGCTTCCCCGCGGCGTCATAGGCGACCCGAACCGCGGGGCCGGTAACCTCGCGCACGCGGTCTTCCTGGCGGTCGGCAAGCCCCTCCACGATCAGGGCGAGCCTCCTCGGCGTTCCGGTCGCGCGCACGGACTTGAAGCCGAGGCGCGCCCCGCCGAGGCCGTCACGCGCCGATTGCGCAAGCTCCGCGAGCGCGGGGGCGATGAACCCGGCCGGGAGCTCCTCGCAGCCGATCTCGAGAAGGAGGCTCTCAGACACGGGCGGCGACGGCGTCCCGTCCTGCCCGTTCGGAGTCCCGGAGCAGCGGGTAGCCCATCTCCTCTCGCTGCTTCAAATACGCGCCCGCGGCGGCGCGGGCCATCTTGCGCACGCGCGCGATCGTCCCGACGCGCTCGGTCACGCTGATCGCCCCGCGGGCGTCGAGCAGGTTGAAGAGATGCGAGCACTTGATCACATGGTCATAGCCCGGCAGCACGAGGCCGACCTTGAGAAGGCGGTACGCCTCCCGCTCGAACTTCTCGAAGAGGTCGAAGAGCAGCGCCGGGTCCGAATGCTCGAAGTTGTAGGAGCACCATTCGACCTCGGCCTGCAGGAACAGGTCGTCCCACCGGTGATCGCGGGACCAGCGCAGATCCATGATCCGGTCGACGCCCTGCAGGTAGCACGCGATCCGCTCGATCCCGTAGGTGATCTCCGCCGTGATCGGCTCCAAGTCGTAGCCGCCGGCCTGCTGGAAATAGGTGAACTGGGTGATCTCCTGGCCGTCGAGCCAGACCTCCCAGCCGAGCCCCCATGCCCCCAAGGTCGGGGATTCCCAGTCGTCCTCCACGAAGCGCACGTCGTGCTTCTGGAGGTCGATGCCGAGGTGCCGGAGGCTCTCCAGATAGACCTCCAGGACGTCCTCGGGCGAGGGCTTGAGGACGACCTGGTACTGATAGAAGAGCTGGAGTCGATTCGGATTTTTCCCATAGCGCCCGTCCTTCGGCCTGCGGGACGGCTCGACGTAGGCGGCCCTCCACGGCTCCGGGCCCAGGACGCGGAAGAAGGTCGCCGGGTTGAATGTGCCGGCTCCAACCTCGCTGCTATACGGCTGGAGGAGCGCGCAGCCGCGATCCGACCAGAACTGCTCGAGACGAAGGAGGGTCTCCTGGAAGGTGCGCGGGGGCTCGGCGCTCACCGGCCTCTTCGAGGCGCTCACAGCTTTTTTGGAAGGCCCCACCACCCGTTTCGGGGCGCTCACCACTTTTTTCGAAGGGCTCACCGGACGCTCCTCGCGTAGCTCTCGATCCGCTCGCCGACGCGGAGCGAGCGGAGCCCCTCGAAGCGCTCGAGGTGCGCCGAGAGGAATCGCTCGACCGCGCGCGAGATCTCGGGGCCGGGATAGCGCTCCATGGCCCAGGACCCCACCGAAGCGGGTGGACGGTCGCCCAGCGCGAGCAGGGTCTTCCGCGCGCGCTCCGAAATCCGGAAGGAGCCGCCGTCTCCCCCGCACGGCGCGCCGCAGAGGAGCCCGCCCCGGAGCGGATGGAAGAGCCCGCCGCGCTCGAGCGGAGACCGGCACTCCAGGCACGACGTCAGCTCGGGCGCCAGGCCGAGGTGCCGCAGGGCGTGGATCTCAAACCCGCGCAAGATCGCCTCGAGGGCGGGGAGCGGCGCCGTATTCATCGAGGCGAGGGTCTCGGTCGCGAGGTCGAGGAGCCGCGCGTCGCCCGCCTCTCCGTACGCCGCGCGGTCAAGGAACTCGAGCACCGCGCCCGCGCGGGCGAAGCGGTCGGGACTCTCCCAGAGTGACGGCCAGTAGGTGACGATGTCGGCCTTGGCGAGGAGCTGGAGGTCCCGCGTGAGCTTCCGGTAGATGACCGCGTTGACGCGCACGCCCGGCTCTAGCGCCGCCCCGAAGCGGCTCTTCGGACCGCGCGCCCCCTTCGCGACACAGCGGAGGAGCCCGTGATCTCCGGTGAAGAGGTGGACGATCAGGCTCGTCTCGCCGAGACGGTAGGAGCGGAGCACGAGCCCGTCGGTCTGGACGATCGCCACGGCTAGCCCGTTCCCTTCTGGTTCCGACCGGCCGGTCGGAAGGAGCCGGGTCCGCGGGAACCACGACACCCCCCGAGACGACAATCTTGATCGCCTGCTCCACGCGAAGCGCGGTCGGGATCAGCTGCTCGCGCGGGTAGTAGACGAGCGGCCCCGTCGTTGGGTTGGGGGTCGTCGGGATAAAGACAGCCTCCAGCGCTGTCCCGGCTGCATCCTGTAGCGAACGGGGCGGCGACGTGGTCACGAGGCCGATGCAGTAGACGCCGGGCGAGGGATACGGGACGAGGACCACGCGCTGAAACGCGTTCTTCCGATCGCCGAGGATCGCCTCGCCCACCTCTTTCAGCGTCGTGTAGAGGCTGCGAAGGAACGGCACCTTGAGGACGAGCGCCTCGAAGACGGCTCCCAGCGAGCGTCCGAGGAAATTGTTCGCCAGGGCGCCGGTGATCGTGATGATGACGATCACGGTGAGGAATCCGAGCCCCGGCACGCCCCCGGGGCGGATGTAGCCGCCGCGCAGCGTGGTGCCGAGGAGATGGTCCACGAATTCGAAGAGCTTCCAGATGATGTAGGCGGTGATCGCGACCGGCGCGAGGACCAGGAGGCCGGTCAGGAAGTAGGTCCTCAATCGTTTCAACATCTTGCCATCTTACCACTTCGCCCCGCGACCCTTCCACGGGGAACTCCCCTTCAGCGCCCTTCCGAAGCCATCGAGGCGACCTCCCCGCGGAGCGCGCGGAGGAGCCGCGCTTCGAGGGCGGCCATGCGCCGCCGTTCCGCGCGCGTCCGGTGATCGTACCCCAGCAGGTGGAGGAGCCCGTGGATCACCAGGTGCGCGACCTCGCGCGAAAACGGTCGCCGGGCGGCGCGCGCCTGGGCCCGGGCTGTCTCGAGCGAGACGTAGATCTCGCCCAGGAAAACGGCGCGCTCGGGATCATGGATCGACCCCGGTTCCGCGAGGGGAAAGGAGAGCACGTCCGTCGGCCGGTCGGACTCGCGGTAGTCCCTGTTCAGCTCGCGGATGGCCGCGTCGTCCGTCAAAACGATGGAGGCGGTCGCGAGAGGATGCCCGAGACGCTCGAGCGCGCCGCGGACCAGCGATTTAAGAATGGTCGATCTTAAGCCGGGATTTCTCTCCGTGGACGCGACGCTGGTCGGGGCGGACGGCCCGCTCGGTCGCGGGCGCGCCCGGGTAATCGACCCGCGCGTGGAAGAGCGCCGTGAGGATGGGGATGAAGCTTTCGCGGACCTTCGCGAGGTCTTCGAACGTGAGCGGGCTCTCATCGAGCTGACCGTCCTTCACTCGGGCGTCGAGGATCCGGGTCACCACGCCGCGAATGCGGCTGGGCGTCGGCTCCGAGAGGGAGCGCGCCGCGGCCTCCACCGCATCGGCGAGCATCAGCACCGCGGTCTCCTTGGATCGCGGCTTCGGCCCAGGATAGCGGAAGTCCCGCTCCTCGGTGTTGGGATCGGTCTCGCGCGCCTTGTGGTAGAAAAAGCTCATCAGGGTCGTGCCGTGGTGCTCGAGGATCGAGTCCACGATCGCCCGCGGGAGGCGCTCTTTCCGCGCGATTTCCGCCCCTTCCCGCACGTGCGCCTCGATGATCAGGCAGCTCATCGTCGGCGAGAGCTTCTCGTGGCGGCTTCGGGCGCTCGATTGATTTTCCACATAGTACTCCGCCTTCTCGATCTTGCCGATGTCGTGGTAATAGGCGCCCACCCGCCCCAGCAGCGGGTTTCCGCCGATCGCCTCGGCCCCCGCTTCCGCCAAGCTCCCGACCACGAGGCTGTGGTGGTAGGTCCCGGGCGCTTCGAGCATCAGGCGCCTGAGGATGGGGCGGTTGAGATCGGCCAGCTCGAGCAGCGTGATGTCGGTCGTGACCGAGAAGACCGTCTCCAAGATTGGAAGGAGGAGCGTCACCGTGAGCACCGAGGCGAAGCCCGCCGCCACGCCCCAGAGCGCCCGGCGCAGGAGGACGCTCCCCAGCGCGCCGTCCACGAGCCCCATGGCCACGATCGCGAGCGCGTACGCGAGGGCGATCAAGATCATCGGACGGTAAAAATCCCGGCGGCGCCGCACGCCGGTCGCGGTCGCGATCGCCGCGATTCCCGCGAGCGCGCTTCCCGTCATGAACGGAAGGCCGAGGCCGAAGACGATGCCCGTGAGAAGCGATGCCACCAGCGTGGCCGCGAAGCCGAGGGCCTGCCCGAAGAGCAGCGCCGCGGTGAGCGAGAGCACGGTCACCGGGATCAACATCTCGTAGCCGCGGAACTGGTTCACGACGACCCATCCCACTCCCATCACGGAGGCGGTGAGGATCGCGAGGAGCAGGAGGAGGCTCGTCTCCTGGTAGACCGACCGGTGGTTGATCCTCAAATAGCCGACGACCCCCAGGATCAGGAAGGTGATCAGCGTGAGGCGTCCCAGGAGCGGCAGCAGGTCCTGGCGCCAAGCGGTCGAGATCCGCGTGCGCGCGTTCCAGGCCCGAAGCGACTCGAGCTTCCGGATGTGCTCGGCGGACGCGATCTCGTGGCTTCCGATGATCTTCTCGTCCCTGCGGACAAGCCCGTCATAGAGATCGACTTCGGTCCGCGCCCCGGCCCGCAGCCTCTCCGTCGTCGACGCCTCAAAGCGGAGACTGGGGGAGACGACCGCGGTGATCAGCTCTTGGAGCGCCTGCGTGGCCTCGGGGCGGACCGGGAACGCCCGCTGCCCCTCTTCCCAGGCAAGCTCTCGAAGAGAGGTGCGGTCGTGAAGCGCTCCCCAGGGGACGCGCATGCGGATCCCGTCCCGCTCGACCGAGGGACCGAGCGCGTCGGTCTCGAGGCGGGCGCTTTCGATCTCGGGAAGGAGCCCCGCCATGTAGGCCTGCTCCGCGATGCGCCGCGCCAGCACCACGATCCGCCGCCCCTCGGCGCCGCCGAGGAGTCGGAGCGTCTCCGTTGATACGCCGAGAGATCGAAGCCGCGCGGTGAGGCGGCTCCCCGCTCCGGAGCTGAGCGGCGGGGCGCCCTCCGCGCCGGCGAGGGAGTCGAGGAACGCCCGAACGCGCGGTGCGACCGCGGGATCGACCGAGTAGACCGGGGCCACGCGCCGCGCCGCGGCCGCCTGCTCCGTGCGCAATCGATCCTTGTCCTTGAGCACGTAGAACTGGAACGGCGCGATGATGTCCCGCCGCGCGGGGAACCCTTCCCGGAGGGTCGTCACCTCGAAGGCCGCCTCGCGCGGGAAGAGCAGACAGGTGAAGAGCAGGAACCCGACGAGCAGCGCCACGCGCCGCGTTCTCCAGCCGAAGAGGCGGGCGAGACGCGCGGAGCCGCCGCCCTTGTCGCGCCGGCGCGATTCCAGAACTTTCAGGGGTTCAGCGCCCATCTCTTCCCCGGGATCCGTCGTGGTTCGATTTCCCGTGCTCGTCGAACGCGCGGATGATCTCCCGGACCAGGTGGTGGCGCACGACGTCGCGCTCGTTCAGGTAGACGAAGGAGAGATCCTTCACGTCCTTCAGGATCGATTGGATCTCGACCAGCCCGGAGGCGTGCTGCGCTCCGAGGTCGATCTGCGTGATGTCGCCGGTGATCACCGCCTTCGATCCGTAGCCCAGACGGGTCAGGAACATCTTCATCTGGCCGACGGTCGTGTTCTGCGCCTCGTCCAGAATCACGAACGCGCTGTTCAGGGTGCGCCCGCGCATATAGGCCAGCGGGGCCACCTCGATCACGCCGAGGTCCAGGAAGCGCCGGATCTTCTCGTAGGAAAGGAGGTCGTTGAGCGCGTCGTAGAGCGGACGCAGATAAGGATCGACCTTGTCCTTCATGTCTCCCGGGAGGAAGCCGAGGTTCTCCCCCGCCTCGACCGCGGGGCGAACGAGCAGGATCCGCTCCACCAGGCGCGACTTCAGGGCGTGAACCGCCGCCGCGACAGCCAGGTAGGTTTTCCCGGTCCCCGCCGGCCCGATCGAGAAGACGATGTCGTGTTTCTGGAGCGCGGCGACGTAGCGGGCCTGCCCCAGCGTCTTGACCCGGATCGTCCGCTTGTCGAAGGTGAAGAGGACCGGAGAATCGTAGAGCTGCATCGAGGCGTTCCGCTCCACCGGGTCGTTATTCCCGATGAAGTTGTGGACGTCGTGCTCCTCGAGCACCGCGCCGCGGCGCACCAGACCGGCGAGCGCGTCCAGGATCGAGCTCACCTCATCGACGGTCGCGGGCTCGCCGCGCACGGCGATCTTCCCGTCGCGGTAGGTGAGGTGGACCGGATAGTTCCGCTCCACCAATCGGAGATTGGCGTCGTTTCTCCCGAAGAGGGAGAGTGGATCGAGGTCTTCGACGACTACGGTGCGGGTCGTCTCGTCCGGCTGGCTGCTCATCGTGGTATTTGTATCTCCTGTCCCGGATAAATGCGATCGGGGTCTTGGATCCGGTCGCGGTTCGCTTCGTAGAGTCGGGGCCACTCCGTGGATCGTCCCAGCATCGCCGCGCGGCCGCTGATCCGCCAGAGCGAATCGCCGGGCTTCACGACGTACTTCCCGGATCCGGAGGTCGCGGCGCCATCCTTCTTCCCGCCCGCGGGTGGAGCGCCCTTTCCGACCCGCTCCGACGCGAGGCGCTCCTCCAGGCTCGCGGCCAGCGCGCGGAGCGATTCTGCCTCCGCTCCCCTGGAGCCGGCCCGCCGCCCGATCGCGGCGAGCGCCTCCTCCGCGTCGGCGATCTGCCCGGTGTAGATCTCGCGCTGTTCCGCGAGCTCGCCGCAGTACTCCTCGCGCTGCTCCTTGCTCAACTTCCGGTACTCCTTGTCCGTGTAGTAGTCCCCCAACGACGCGTCCGCGACGCGGAGGACCGGCTTCCCGCAACCGTTGCCCGCGATCCAGAGCGCCGCCGCGCAGGCGGCTGTCGCGAGCCTCAACGTCCCTTCGCGCGGGCGATCGAGTCGAGCGCCGCCTGGGCCGCTTCGATCCGCCGCCCCGCCTCCTCGCGCTGGGCCGAGACCTTCCGATCCTCGCGCGTCGCCCGCGCCAGGTCCTCCTCCAACCGCTCGCTCCGGTCTCGAAGCTGGTCCAGCTCCGTCGTGGGGGTCGGGCAGGGCGCCGTGGCTCCGCCGCAGCCGGCGGCGGAAATCAGCAGAACGAGGATGGCCCGCCGAGCGTCCGATCCGAGAGCGCGCCACCCAGGGCCCGGCCAGATTCGGGCCGGCTGATCAGGGCCCAGCCGCTCGACACGGCTCACCCGGGAGGGCCCTGACGGGCACTGCCCCCTTAGGGCTAAGTTAACTCTTATAAGCAATTTAAGTGGCTCTGAGATCCACTGTCGGGGTTCCCCACAACAGCCTGACCGTAGGCACTGGAGAGCGGGAAGTCAAGAGCGGCTCCCAGGGCGCCTGCATCCCAATGCAGGAAAGGTACCACCGGGGGCGGCGGAGCGGGATTGGGCGCGGGCGGGCGTCCGGCGTCAGGCGTCCGGTGTCAGGCGTCAGGCGTCCGCGACGATCTTCAAGTGCAGCTCCCGGAGGTCGGCCGGCTCGATCGGCGCGGGAGCATCGTCCATCAGCGACGTCGCCCGGGCCGTCTTGGGAAACGCGATCGCGTCGCGGATCGAGTCTCCGCCGTGGAACAGAATCACGAGACGGTCGAGGCCGAGCGCGATCCCGCCGTGCGGTGGCGCGCCGTACTCGAACGCCTCGAGCAGGAAGCCGAATTTCGATTTCGCCTCCTCCGGGGTCATGCCGATGACCTGCATGACCTTCTCCTGGATGTCCTTTCGGTGAATCCGGATGCTCCCGCTCGCAAGCTCCTGCCCGTTCGCCGCGAGATCATAGAGCTGCGCGTGGACGCGCCCCGGATCGGTCGTCAGGTGCGCCAGGTGCTCATCGAGCGGCATCGTGAAGATGTGGTGGGCCGGCGCCCACGCGTTCCGCTCCTCGAGTCTCTCGAAGAGCGGGAACTGATGTACCCAGACGAAGCGGTAGTCCTTGGGATTGAGCTTCCCGTGCGAGGCCCCGATCTGGACGCGCACGTGGCCGAGCGCGCGCTGGACCGTCGCGCGTGGCCCGGAGGCGAGCAGGAGGAGCGCCCCCTCCTCGGCGCCGGCGGCCGCGATGAGCCGCCCCGCGAGGTCGCCGGCAAAGTGCTTCGCGACGCCGCCGTCGAGCGCGCCACCCTTCACGCGCGCCCAGGCGAGGCCCGCCGCGCCCATCTGCTTCGCGGCCGCCTCCCACGCGTCGATCTCCCGCCGGGAGGCGCCGGCGAGGCCGCGCGGCGCCAGCACGCCGGTCATCGATCCGGGCGCGGCCGCCTTGGCCTCGCGGAATTTCTCGAACGCGCTCTCGCCGGCGACGTCGGTGACGTCCTCGATCTCGAACGGAATCCGAAGATCGGGCTTGTCGCTTCCAAAGCGCTCCATCGAATCGCGGTAGGTCAGCCGCGGAAACGGAATCTTTAGCTCGCGTCCCAGGTCGCGGCGGAAGATCGACGCGAGCATCCCCTCGACGACCTCGAACACGTCGTCCTCGGTGACGAACGTCATCTCGAGATCGATCTGGGTGAACTCGGGCTGGCGGTCGGCGCGCAGATCCTCGTCCCGCAGACACCGGGCGATCTGGAAGTAGCGGTCGAACCCCGAGACCATGAGGATCTGCTTGTAGAGCTGGGGCGACTGCGGCAGCGCATAGAACTTCCCGGGATGGAGCCGCGCCGGCACGACGTAGTCGCGCGCGCCCTCCGGCGTCGGCCGGACCAGCATCGGCGTCTCGATTTCAAGGAAGTCGTGATCCGAGAGGAATTCGCGCACGCTCCGCGTCATCGCGTGGCGGAACGCGAGGCTGCCCTGGAGAGGCGCGCGCCGCAGATCGAGGTACCGGTACCGCAGCCTCAGGTCTTCCGATGCTGTCACCGTCTCGTCGAGCGGGAAGGGCGGCGTACGGCTTGCGTTCAGGATGGAGAGGAAATCGGCCTCCAGCTCGACGCCGCCGGTCGGGAGCTCCGGATTCTCGCTCCCCCGGGGCCGCTTCAGTACTTTTCCCTCCACGAGCACAACGTACTCGCTCCCGATGGAGCGGGCGCGCTCCATCAGCTCGGTGTCGAGCTGCTCCGGACGAAACACGACCTGCGTGATCCCGTAGCGGTCGCGAAGGTCGAGAAAGAGAACGCCGCCGTGATCGCGGATCCTCTGGGCCCAACCCATCAGACGGGCGTTCATGCCGGCGTGCTCGGGCCGGAGATCGCCGCAGCGGTGGGTCCGTTTGCGCCCCTTCAGAGGCTCGATCACCGCGCGGCCCCCTCCGGGGCGGGGCCGACTTGTCGGCGGCGCTCGAGGAGCCAGTGGCGCAGCGATTCGGCGGATTTCTGCTTCGCCTCATCCTTCCCCGCCTCCATGTCCCGCACCGGATAGCCGTCCGGATCGGGGGGGACGAATACCGCGAATCGGGCGCCGATCTTGGACGCCCACTTCAATTGGGCGGAGGCGCTACGCCCGCCCGGGTCCACCATCACGCGCAGGGCGTCCTTGGGGTCATACCGGTCCACGTTCCGGAGGCTCCGCGCGAATTTCAGGGCTTCCCACGTCGCGGACGGCTCCCGCGCCACGACGCAGGCGTCGGGCCGCGCGGGTTGGCCGACCTCGAGAGGCCCGGTCGCCATCAGGAGACGCTCCATCCCGATCGAGAAGCCGATGGCGGGCGTCGCGGGCCCGCCGAATTCGCGCACCAGCTCGTCGTACCGTCCCCCGCCGCCCACGGCGTTCTGCGCGCCCAGCTCGGCCGCATACGCCTCGAAGACCGTCCGCGTGTAGTAGTCCAGGCCGCGCACGAGGCGAGGCGCCGTCTCCTGGGAGATCCCGAGCGCGTCGAGCCCGGCCCGCACCGCGTCGAAATGCTCGCGACAGGGATCGCAGAGCGATTCGAGGACGCTGGGCGCGCCCGCGATGACCGGCTGGCAGGAAGGGACCTTGCAGTCGAGAATCCGGAGCGGGTTGGTCTTCAGGCGCTCGCGGCAGTCGCCGCAGAGGCGGTCGGACTGGGCGGTAAAGTAATCACGGAGCCGCTCCCGATACACCGGACGGCACGTCGCGTCGCCGAGCGAGTTGACGTGCACCGTGATCTCGGCCAGGCCCGCGGCGCGGAGAATCCAGTAGAAGAGGTCGATCATCTCGACGTCGGCGGCCGGTGCCGGCGGGCCCAGGAGCTCCGCGCCGATCTGCCAGAACTGGCGATACCGCCCCGCCTGGGGGCGCTCGTAGCGGAACATCGTTCCGATGTAATAAAGCCGCGTCAGCGGATCCGTCTGACCAAGCGAGTGCTCGAGGTAGGCGCGAACCAAAGGCGCCGTTCCCTCGGGCCGGAGGGTGAGGGAGCGCCCCTTTCGATCCTCGAAGGTGTACAGCTCCTTTCGAACGATGTCGGTCGCCTCTCCGACGCTCCGCACGAAGAGATCGGTCGCTTCGAAGATCGGCGTCCGCACCTCGCGGTATCCGTATCGGCTCAGGACGTCGCGCGTGCTCGACTCGAGACCAACCCAGCGCTCGCTTTCCCCCGGAAGGATGTCGCGGGTGCCCCGCGGCACCTGGAACTTGCTCGCCAAAACCGGCTCTCCCTATTTGTCCGTGTGGTCGATCTCTCGCCCGCGGCCGCGAAACGGGCCGATATGGACGACCTGCGTCAGCACGACCGCCGCCGTGATCGCGGCCAGGTCGGTCAGCCAATCCAGAGGGTCGCTCTGTCGGCCCGGAACGAAGCTTTGGTAGATCTCGTCCAAGCAACCCACGCCGGCGCCGATCGCCACCGTCACGATCGTGACCACGAACGCGCTGCCGCGGGTGAACGTGGAGCGAATGGCCCGCCCCAAGAGCAATCCGAACAGCGAATACTCCATCAAGTGCGCGATCTTGTCCATGTACGGGAAGAGACTGGGGAGCCGGCTCCCGTGGATCGAGGAAGCGGAGAAGATCAAGCCGGTGTAAGCGAGGACGGGGAGCCAGTAGAACAGAAAGAGGGCCCGGCCTCGCGGTCCGGGCCCTTTTCGCTCGGGGCTAGGGGCTGTCAAACCGGGTGACGCCCCAGATGTTCGTGCCGCGCCGCTCGGTGTTGAAGATGCCGTTGAGTCCGTAGTGATCCGCCCGATTCGAGATGAATAGGATCACGGAGCCGCCGGCCGAGAACCGGGGACGGGAATCGTCCGCGGGCCCAAAGGTCACGCGCACCGCGGTGCTCGGATCGCTCGAGGCGGCGTTGATGATCCAGATGTCCCGGTCCCCCGTGACGGAGTTTCGCTTCGAGTAAACGATGTGATGGCCGTCGGGAGACCAATCGACCTGCTTGGCGTCGTAATCAAGCAGCCACGGCACCGCCGAGGTCTGCTCCGGCGTGGTCCCGAATTTGAAAAGGCCGAGCTTGACCTCGCCCGGGGTGCCGAAGGAGTAGTAACCCGGGCAGACGATCGAGTCGGGGAGCCCGTTCGCGTCGATGTCCGGACCCCAGGCCGGCTGCCAGAACACGCCGATGTTTTCGGTGCCGTCGGCAAGCACGCGCTGCGGCGGTATGTTGGAAGGCGGCTCCAGGTGAAAGTCGGTGCAATCCTGGAACCAGGGCTTCGGGTTGGTCGCCGTGCCGGCGTCCGCGTTGTAGAGAAGCCATTTTCCCGTACGGGCGAAAATCGGGTTCGCGGGGGGCAAAAAATTCGACGGCGACTTCGACTCGACGGGGATCGCCATCGACGGGTCGCCCCCGGTGCCCGGGAGAAGCCAAACCCCGACGGAATCGCCGGTGGCGCGCTTGCTGTAGAAGGCGAGCTGCTGGCCGTCGGACTGCAGGCTCGGCGACGCCAGCGTCAGAAAACCCTGTGTCAGCTTCACCGGTGGGTCTCCGGCGGCGGCGAGATTGTAGACATCGGCCGCGCCGGTCGCGATGCTCCGGAACTGCGCGTAGACGACGCCGCCCGTCTGCGTCGGGGCGGGATCGAACTGAACGTCCGGGGACCGCGTCCATCGCGTGTACTCGTTGTCGACGAAGACCTGGAACGTCGTCGTCTTGAAGTAGGTCTTG
>Ga0137410_10002527_pt1 | contig 12432 bp, 8 predicted proteins | sample CZODoug1_16funga_FD_108878 | JGI IMG/M metagenome (GOLD analysis project Ga0137410, IMG submission 108878) | Vadose zone soil fungal communities from Angelo Coast Range Reserve, California, USA - CZODoug1_16fungal (Illumina Assembly) | ecosystem: Environmental > Terrestrial > Soil > Vadose zone... | reverse complement strand
GCGCCTACCGCAAGCTGGCGCTGAAGTACCACCCGGACCGGAATCCGAACGACAAGGAAGCGGAGACGAAGTTCAAAGCGATCTCCGAGGCCTACGACGTCCTCTCGGACGACAAGAAGAGGCCGCTCTACGACCAGTACGGCCACGAGGGGCTGCGGGGCCAGGCCCAGCGGGACTACCAGAGCGCCAGCGTCCAGGACATCTTCGAGGCCTTCGGGGACATCTTCGGCGGCTCCGACTCCCCGTTCGGCGACTTCTTCGGGGTGAGCCGCGGCGGGCGGCGGGGGCCGTCGCGCGGCGCGAGCCTCCGCGTCGAGATGGAGATCGACTTCAAGGAGGCGGCGCTCGGCACGAAGCGGACGATCGAACTGCAGCGGCACGAGCGCTGCGGCACCTGCAGCGGGTCGGGCGCGAAGCCCGGGACGTCGAAGTCGACCTGCACGACCTGCGGCGGCCGCGGCTCGGTGGCGCGCAACGCCGGCTTTTTCATGCTGCAGTCGGCCTGCCCGTCCTGCGGCGGCGAGGGGCAGAAAATCACGTCGCCGTGCGCAACCTGCAAGGGCGAGGGCCTCACCCGCGTTAAAAGAGAGATTGAAGTGTCGATCCCCGCGGGGATCGAGAACGGCACGAGGATGCGCGTCTCGGGCCAGGGCGAGCAGTCCCGCGACGGCGGCCCGGCCGGGGATCTGTATTGCGACATCTACGTGCGCGCGCACGAGTTCTTCCAGCGGCACGAAAACGACATCCTTTGCGAGATCCCGCTGAACTTCTCGCAGGCGGCCCTGGGGGCCGAGATCGAGGTGCCCACGCTGCAGGGGAAAAGCCTGCTCAAGGTCCCGAAGGGGACCGCCAGCGGGGCCCTGCTGCGGATGCGCGGCCTGGGCGTCACGGGCGTCAACGGACGCGGTCGCGGCGACCAGATCGTGCGCGTGGTGGTCAGCGTCCCGACCCGGCTGACGAAGCGCCAGGAGGAGCTCCTGTCGGAGTTCTCGAAGATCGAGCAGGAGCAGTCGGGCAGGAAGAACCTGTGGGAGAAATTCTTCGGGTGATGAACGAGGAGAAGTCGGTGAATCCTGAATCGGAAACGGAAAAGGCGCCCGAGGCCGGGGCTCCCACGTTGGAGCAGGTCCAGGCCGAGTCGGCCCGGTGGAAGGCGAAGGCCGACGAATACCTGGAAATGGCGCGCCGGGCCAAGGCGGACTTCATCAACTACCAGGACCGCGTCCGGCGCGACAAGGCGGACTGGAACCGCCAGGCGCTGGAGGGCTTCCTCCGCGAGATGCTGCCCGCGATGGACGGATTCTCGATGGCGAAGTTCGAGGATCCGAAGCTGCTCGAGGCGGTCCGCATCCTCGAGAAGGAGTTCCTCCGGGTGCTCTCGAAGGCGGGCGTGACGCCCATCGAGACGGCGGGGAAGTCCTTCGATCCGCTGTACCACGAGGCGGTGGCGATGGACCCGGGCGGGACGGAGCTCGAGGAGGTCCGCCGCGGCTGGCTCATCGACGGCAAGGTGCTGCGGGCGGCGTCGGTCAAGCTGGTGAAGCCGAAGGGCTAGATCGGAGTTGACGCGGCCCCCTCCTTTCTATATAAGAGGGGGCCCATTTTTCTCTGGAGATTTCATGGCTGAAACGGCCGCCCCCGACCTCAAGGAAGTTCTGAGCACCGAAGAACTGACGACCGACCGGCTTCACGACATCCGGCGCGAAGTCCACTCGCACGTGGATCTCCGCGGCCAGCTCGAGGAGCTCGTCGCCGACTTCGGCACGAAGGTGGCCAAGTCCCTCTCCAGCGACAACAAGGTCGAGATCCGCAAGGGCACGGCGAAGTGGCTGCTGGGCCGGTCCGAGGAGGCCATCCAGCTGCTCGCGGCCGCGCGTCCCAGCAAGGAGCGGTCCTACGTGCTGGGCGTGAGCTACCTCGAGGCCGGCCGCCCCCAGGACGCCCTCGTGGCCCTCAAGGAGGCCAGCGACGCGGACGCGTCCGATCCTCACATCTCGGCCGCGTACTGCGAGGCCAAGATCCGTGCGGGCAAGTACGACGAGGCCGAGACGCACGTCGACAAGCTTCTGAAGAAGGAAGGCGCCACGGGACTCTACCTGAAGGGCCTGCTGGCCGACTTCCAGGGCTATCGCGACGAGGCGTTGAAGGCGTACGAGAAGGCGCTCGAGGTGGAGCCCGGCCACGCCTCCTCGCTGTTCCGTCTCGCGTACATCATGGACCTCACCGGCGACGACTCGAGGGCCCTGGAGCTTTACGAGCAGCTCCGCAAGCTCCGTCCCATGCACGTCAACACGGTGATGAATCTCGGCGTGCTCTACGAGGATCGCGGCGAATACGAGCGCGCCATCCAGTGCTACCAGACCGTGCTCGACTATTTCCCGGGCCACGCCCGCGCGCAGCTGTACCTGAAGGACGCCCAGGCGTCGCTGACGATGTTCTACGACGAAGACGCGGCCCGCCGCGAGGCGAAGGTGGCGCAGATCCTGGCGCAGCCCGTCGCGGAGATCTCCTTCTCGCCGCGCGTCCGGACGGCGCTTCAGAAGCTCGGTGTGAACTCGCTCGCCGACCTCGTCGCCAAGAGCGAGGAGGACCTGCTCCAGATCCCGAACTTCGGCCGCACGTCTCTCCGCGAGCTGAAGGAGTTCCTGAGCTCCAAGGGCCTCAGCCTCGCCTCGGCGAGCGGCCCCGGCGGCGTCGTCGAGCCCGCCACGGAAGAGGTCCCGATCGTCGCCGAGGGCCCCGTCAGCGAGGAGACGCTCAAGAAGAACCTGAGCGACCTCGAGTGGTCGGGCCGCATCCGCAAGGTGTACGAGAAGATGGGCGTCGTGACCATCGGCGACCTGCTGAAGCGGACCGAGAAGGACCTCCTGAAGAGCAAGAACCTGGGCGTCACCTCGATCAAGGAGATCCGGAAGAAGCTCGGCCAGCTCGGCGTTTCGATGAAGCCCGAATAACGCCGCGCGCGCCGCGCAGGCGTTAGAATGGGGCCATGGCCGACAGTCAGCGGCTCGTACTTTTCGTCTTTTCCGGCCTTTTCGGCCTCGTCATCGGCTCCTTTCTCAACGTCTGCATCTTCCGCCTTCCCCGCAACTGCATGTCGATCGTCGGGCCGCGGTCGCGCTGCCCGAAGTGCCTGAACTGGATCGCCTGGTTCGACAACATCCCGGTCCTCAGCTGGGGCGTTCTGGGCGGGAAGTGCCGGCACTGCAGGAACCCCATCTCGGTGCGCTATACGCTCGTCGAGCTGCTGACCGGCGTCCTGTTCCTCGTCGCGGGATGGCGGGCGCTCCACGGGGTTCCCGCCCCCGGGCTGCCGCAGGCGGTCGGCTTCGCCCTCGAGGCCTGGCTCGTCGCGGCCATGATCGTGTGCACGTTCATCGACCTGGAGTTCCGCATCCTGCCCGACGAGATCACGCTTTCGGGGATCGTGATCGGCCTGGCGGCCTCGGCCGCGTTCCCGTTTCTCCATGGCGGGTCGCTCCTCGATCTCGAGGCCGACGCCCTGCCGCTGCATCACGGCTGGCACTGGCTGCCGGGGCACGGACTGCCCTGGGCCGTCCGCGAGCCGCACCTCGCCTCGCTGCTGGCGTCCCTGGCCGGGGCTCTCGCCGGCGGAGGCTCGATCTGGCTGGTCGGCGTCCTGGGAAAGCTGATCTTCCGCAAGGACGCGATGGGCTTCGGGGATGTGAAGTATATGGCGATGGTCGGCTCCGTCCTGGGGTGGCGCGGCGTCCTCCTCACGTTCGTGCTGGCCTGCCTGGCCGGGTCGATCTTCGGCATCGGCAAGTACGCCGCCGTGCGCCGGATGGGCTACGTCCCGTTCGGCCCCTTCCTGTCGGTCGGCGCCCTGGCCATGCTGTTCTGGGCGCCGCTCGTGGACGCCGCCCTCGCGGCCTACCTGCGGGGCACCCACCACCTGCTCGACCGCTTCATCCACTGAGCCCCGCCCTCCCGACAGCCGGGCTTGTTTGCCGCGGTTCGTAAAGATTTCGCAACGGAGACGGGGAATCCCTGCCGATATATACGGCGGGGGGGAGTCCGCTGGGGCTCCCCGATTCGTTGGGGAGGAACCATGCTCAAGAAAGCCGCCGCTCTCTTCGTCGTGACGCTCTGTGCCGCCGCCGCCGTCGGCTGCTCCTCGGGCGCCGATCTCCAGGCCCGCGTCGATGAACTCACCCGCGAGCAGGAGGAACTGCAGCGGCAGAAGGAGGCGGCGGAATCCGACGCCCTCGCCTACCGGACGAAGTGCGAGGCCCTGGAACGGAAATCCCGCCGCGATCCGGAGCCCGCGCCCGCCGTCAGCCCCATCCCTGCCGACCCGGTCGGGCTGGACATCCGCAAGCGCGGCAACGACACGGTCATCAACATCCCCAGCGACGTCTTCTTCGCCAGCGGATCCGCGACGCTGAGCCCGGGCGGGGAGAAGTCCATGGGCAAGATCGCCGACTACATCCGCAAGAACCAGAACGGCGGGATGATCCGCGTCGAAGGCCACTCCGACAGCGATCCCATCCGCCGGACCAAGGGGAAATTCCACTGCAACTGGGACCTGTCCTTCCAGCGCGCCCACGCGGTGATGCACTTCCTGGTCGACAAGGGCCAGGTCGACCCGCACCAGCTGGTCTGCGAGGCCTATGGGGAATATCAGCCCCAGAATCCGGGCGACAAGTCCAAGAACCGCCGGGTGGAGATCGTCCTCGCCCGCTGATTCCCGCCGCAACTCCAGGCCCGGAAGGCGCTCGCCTTCCGGGCTTTTTTCTTGCCCTGCCTTTCCCGGACCCATGGGCTATACTTTGCATTGAACCGGGGGCTCACATCCGAACGATGAGGAGACACGCGTCCGGACGTCCGCGCCGTTACCGACTATGCCCAATGATGATTTGAATGCCCTGTTCGGCTCCTCCGCCGACAGCACCCGGACCGCGTCGGGCTCCCCGCCCGCCGCCAGGGCCGCCGAAGGGGGGCCCGACCCGCTCATCGGAACGCGCCTCGGAAACTGCATCCTCCAGCGCGAGATCGGGAAGGGCGGCATGGGCGCCGTCTACCTGGCCCACCACGTCGGCCTGAACAAGCCCGTCGCCATCAAGGTCATGGCCGCCGCCCTCATCGGCACGCCGGCCCACGTCCAGCGCTTCGTGCGCGAGGCGCAGCTGGCCGCGTCGCTGGAGCATCCGAACGTCGTGCAGGTGTTCGACGTCGGGGAGTCCGGGGGTCTCTACTACCTGGCCATGCAGTACGTGGTCGGGTCCAGCCTGGACAAGGTGCTCGAGGAGCGGGGCCGCCTTCCGCTCGCCGAGGCGGTCTCCATCGTCAAGGGGGTGGCCCGGGCGCTGGACGCCGCCCGCCTGAAGGGCGTGGTGCATCGCGACATCAAGCCGGCGAACGTGCTGCTGACCAAGGACGGCGCGGTGAAGGTCGTCGACTTCGGCCTGGCGCGCGGCGACCAGTCCAACGAAGGACTTTCCATCCCGGGCACCATCGTCGGGACGCCGTTCTATATGTCTCCAGAGCAGGCCCAGGGGGTGACCCTGGACGTGCGCTCCGACCTCTACTCGCTCGGCGCGACGTTCTACCACCTGATCACCGGAACGCGCGTCTTCGAGGGCGAGACGGCGCTGGCGATCCTGATGAAGCACCTGAACGAGGCTCCCGTGCCTCCGCACGCGATCTGTCCCGACCTCCCGCCGGCCGTCAGCCGGGTGGTGCTCACGATGCTGGCGAAGGAGCCCGACGACCGGTATCCGACGGGCGAGGCCGTGGTCCAGGCGCTGGACGTCCTGATGTCGGGGCGCGCGGCGCCCTCGGGCGGGCCGGGCATCCTGGACCTGGGCGAGGGCACCATGCTCGACATGGGCCGCCCCGCCGCGCGGCCGAAGACGGCCCCCGCGGCGGACGATCCGCTGCTCGCGATGGGCGAGGGCACGATGCTCGACCTGGGTCGCGGCTCCGTGCCGCGCGCGGTCCCCGTGCCGCCCCCCGCGGCGGCAGGCAAGCCCACGGACCGGAAGATGGTGAAAACGGCCGAGGGGTTCGAGATCAAGGACAATACCACGGTCGAGGCGAAGGCCAAGGCCGAGGGCAAGAGGGTCATCGGAAAATACTCCCTGAACCGGGAGCTGCGATCGGCGAAGGCAGGACTGGAGATCTGGGAGGCCACCGACCTCCGGACCAACAAGCCCGCCTGCGTCCGTATCCTGCGGGAAAGCGACGGCGACGCGATCCGCCGCTTCTACAAGCTGGCGGCGGACGCCTCGAATCTGCAGCATGCGAACATCCTCCGGGTCTACGAGACCGGCAACGACATCGACGCGAAGGGCCGGGTCATCCACTTCATGGCCACCGAGCTGGTGCCCGGCGGCACGCTCGACCAGCTGATCGCCGGCAAGCCGATGAATCCCAAGCTCGCGGCGGAGATGTTCCTGGGCGGCGCAGAGGCCCTGGAGTGCGCCCATAAGAAGCACGTCGTGCACGCACGGCTGCTGCCGTGGGACATCCAGGTGGAGGTGCCGTCCCGCATCGTGATCTCGTACCACGACCTGGCGCTGACGACGCCCGTCGACGATAAGACGAGGGATAAGCGCGCCCACCAGGCCGCGGCCTACCTCGCGCCCGAACAGGTGCCGGACGCCGAGGAGACGGTGGACGAGCGCACGGACATCTACCGCCTGGGCGTGCTCATTTACGAGTGCCTGACCGGGCGTCCCGTGTTCGGGGCGGCGTCCGTGCCGGAGCTGCACCGGAAGATTTACGAGGAGAACGTCGCCGCGCCGTCGACGATCAACCGCGGCGTCGAGCCCGAGCTGGACGGGATCCTCCTCAAGTGCGTCAACCGCCCGAAGGAGCTCCGGTACCAGACGGCGACGGAGCTGGTCGCGGCGCTCCGGAAGCATCTGAAGCGGGAGCCCGCGTCGACGGGCAAGACGACGCGGAAGCGCCTCCCGACGACCGTGAAGATGCGGATGCAGATCTGGCTCGTGATGCACCGCACGAAGCTGAAGCTCGGCATCCTGCTCTTCCTCCTGATGGGGGCGGGGCTCGGCGCGGCGGGCTGGCAGTGGTACCAGAACCGGCTCAAGGAGCAGGAGTTCTCCCGCAACTATGTCCTCGCCTACCAGATGCAGCGCGACGGCAAGTACCGCGACGCCATCGACGCGGCCAATCGCGCCATGCTGGTCCGGCCGGACGCCGACCTCCAGCGCATGGTCATCGACTGCCGGGTGCGCCTGATCGAGACCGACGTCCAGAAGAAGCTGTCGGACCTGGAGACGGCCTCCTACGGACCGGCCTCCGATCCCGCCGCCTACGAAACCCGCCGGGCCGCGGTGGAGCACCGGCTGACGGAGCTCGCGGCGGTCTCGGCGGAGTCGCGGGACGCGGCCCAGCTCCGGCTGTTCGGGCTCTCCGGCCGCGCGCTGCTGGCGCTGGGGGATCCCGAGGGGGCGGAGCCGCTGCTGCTGAAGGCGATGGGGACGGGTCCGGCGGACCCCAAGCTGTCGATCTCCCTGGTGCGCGCCCTCTTCCTCCGCCTGGTCGTCGCCCACGCCCTGGGCCGCGGCAACTCGCTGGAGAAGTCCGACAAGAACGTCCTCATCAACGAGATCCGGACCCGGATGACGGACGCCCTCGGGCGACCCGTGCTCCTGGGCAGGACGCCGATGGACGAAGAGTTGATCGACGTCTACCGTGCCCTGGCCCGGGCGGACCGGGAGGGCGCGCGGCTGCTGGCGGAGCAGGGCGTCGAGCGGAACGCCAAGGGGAATGGGGGCGAGGAATTCCGCGCGATCCTGGCCTGGACCTCGACGGAGATCGAGCCGCTGCAGGACCTCGACCGGGGCGTGGAGCTGCGCCCCCACGGCTTCCTCGTCTTCCTCGTGCGAGCGCAGCGCCGCCAGGAGTCGGGCGACCTGCCGGGCGCGGTGGCCGACTATCGCCACGTCGTGCGCCTTGCGCCCTCGTCGTCGTCCGCGCTGCTGCTGCGCGGGAGGGCGCTGCGCCTGCAGGGCGACCTGGAGAACGCGCTGGCGGACCTGCTGCGCTGCCGGCGGCAGGCCTCGCCGAACTGGGAGTATTCCGCCGACCTCGACAACCAGATCGGCGCCATCCAGGGGACGCAGACGCCGCCGAAATGACCGCCGGTCCTTCATTTGACACCCGGCCGGAGACGTGGATACAATTCAGGGAGTCTGCGCGCGCCCCGGCAGGAGCCGGGCCGCGTCGGGCTTAGGACGGGCTCTCGCCGGTTTCCCGTCCCGCCGGAGGCTCCAGAATGCCTAAGTACGAGACGAAGGACATTCGGAACATCGTCCTGGTGGGCCACAACTCGTCGGGCAAGACGACGCTCGGGGAGGCGATGCTGTTCAAGGGGAAGGCCTCCGCGCGCATGGGATCGGTGGACGACGGCACCAGCGTCCTCGATTTCGAGCCCGAGGAGAAGGAGCGCAAGAACTCCATCGACCTCGCGGCCGCCTCCGTGAACGTGCACGGCCGGGAGATCAACATCCTCGATGCCCCGGGCTATCCGGACTTCGTCGGCGAGGCGATCTGCGGCCTCAACGCCGTCGAGACCGCGGTCGTCTGCATCAATGCCGTCGACGGCATCCGCGTCAACACCCGGAAGATGTGGGACCTGGCGCAGAAGGCCGGCGTCGCGAGGGTCATCCTCGTGAACAAGATGGACCTCGACAACATCAAGTTCCTCGATCTCATCACGTCGATCCGCGAAACGTTCGGCAAGGAGTGCGTCCCGGTGCTGCTGCCGCAGGGATCGGGCGACTCCCTGAAGGGCGTCGTCAGCGTGATCACGAACTACGCGGGCGCGCCGAACGAGCTGAAGACGCTCGCCGACGAGTCGCGCGAGAAGCTTATGGAAGCCGACGACAAGATGATCGAGGAGTACCTCGAGGGCAAGCCGGTGACGACGGAGGAGCTGGCCGCGGCGCTCCCCAAGGCCTTCGCCCAGAACAAGCTCGTCCCCATCCTCTGCGCCTCCGCGAAGAAGGACATCGGCGTGGCCGAGTTCATGGACTTCATCGCGAAGTTCGCCCCGTCTCCCCTGGACGTTCCGCCGAAGAAAGGGATCGATCCGGAGAAGAAGGCCGAGAGCTCGCGCCCGCCCGGGAGCCCGTTCTCGGGCCAGGTGTTCAAGTCGATCGCCGATCCGGTCGTGCATCGGCTGTCGTACGTGCGCATCTATTCGGGCTCGCTCGCGGCCGACCAGCCCCTGTTCAACCAGCGGACGGCGAAGGCGGCGCGCATCGGGGCCCTCTACAAGCCCTTCGGCAAGGACCATCACACCTGCAGCGTCGCCGTGGCGGGGGACATCGTCTGCGTCGCCAAGGTCGACGAGCTCAATACGTGCGACACCGTCTGCGACCCGCACGCGCTGATCCAGTATCCGAGGATTGAGTTCCCGCTGTCGATGGTCTCGCAGGCGGTGGAGCCGAAGACGAAGCAGGACCTGGCCCGGATGTCGGAGTCGATGCACAAGATGGCGGACTCGGATCCCACGTTCCACTTCTCGCGGGACGCGGGGACGGGCGAGCTGGTGATCACGGGACGTTCGAAGCTGCACGTGGAGGTCATCCTGCACCGCCTGAAGCGGAAGTTCCACGTCGAGGTGATCACGCATCCGCCGAGGCTGGCGCTGAAGGAGGCGATCCTGACGGCGGCGGAGGGCCACCACAAGCACAAGAAACAGTCGGGCGGCCACGGCCAGTACGGCGAGGTCTACCTGCGGCTCAAGCCGACGCCGCGCGGCGAAGGCTTCAAGTTCACGGACAACATCTCGCAGGGGCGCATCCCCCAGCAGTACGTGCCGGCGATCGAGAAGGGCATCCGGAAGACGATCGAAAAGGGCGTCATCGCGGGATACCCCGTCGTGGACGTGGAGGTCGAGGTCTACGACGGGTCGTACCACGACGTGGATTCGGGGCCCGCGTCCTTCGAGCTGGCGGGGTCGAAGGCGTTCAAGGACGCCTTCGCGAAGTCCAAGCCGGTGATTCTGGAGCCGGTCGTGCACATCGAGATCACGGTCCCGTCGAAGTTCATGGGCGACATCACCGGCGACCTGAACTCGCGCCGGGGCCGGATCGAGGGGATGGATTCGCAGGGCCAGATGCAGGTGGTGCGCGCCCACATTCCCATGATGGAGATCATGGACTACGAGACCCAGCTGCGGTCGGTGACCGGCGGCGAGGGATCCTATTCAACCGAGCCGTCCCATTACGACGTGATGCCCCATAAGCTCGCCGAGGCGGTGATCGCCAAGGCCAAGAAACCCGTGGAGGAAGAGGAATAGCATGGTCAGCCTCGAAGAACTCCTGCAGTTGCTCGTGCAGCGCGGAGGGTCCGACCTCCATATCGCGTCGGGATCGCCGCCGCGCGTCCGCATCGACGGCAAGCTGATGCCCACCGAATTCGACACCCTGACGAAGGAGGAGTCGCAGAAGCTCGTCTACGGCGTGCTCTCGGAGGACCAGATCGCGAAGTTCGAGAAGGACCTCGAGCTGGACTTCTCGTTCGGCGTCGACAACCTCGGCCGCTTCCGGACGAACGTGTTCCTGCAGCGCGGCTCCGTCGGGGCCGTGTTCCGGCTCGTGCCGCACGCGGTGCGCAGCTTCGACGACCTGGGCCTCCCGCGCGCGACCTGCCAGGCCCTCTGCGACCAGCCCCGCGGCCTGACCCTGGTGACGGGCGCCACGGGCTCGGGCAAGTCGACCACGCTCGCGGCGATGATCGACTACGTCAACAGCACCGGCAACTACCACATCATCACGATCGAGGACCCCATCGAGTTCGTGCACAAGAACAAGAACTGTCTCATCAACCAGCGCGAGATCGGCACGGACTCGCACGGGTTCAAGGAGTCGCTGCGCCGCGTGCTGCGGCAGGACCCGGATGTGGTGCTGATCGGCGAGATGCGGGACATGGAGACGATCGAAGCCGCGCTGACGATCGCCGAGACGGGCCACCTGACGTTCGCCACGCTGCACACGTCGGACGCCGTCCAGACGATCAACCGCATCGTGGACGTGTTCCCGATGGGCCAGCAGCAGCAGATCCGGACGCAGCTGTCGTTCGTATTGAATTCGGTGTTCTGCCAGCAGCTGGTGCCCAAGTCGAACGGGAAGGGGCGGGTCCTGACCTCGGAGATCATGCTCGCGAACCCGGCGGTTCGCTCTTTGATCCGCGAAAACAAGGCCCATCAGGTATACTCCATCATTCAGGTGTCGGGAAAGATCGGCATGAAAACGATGAACCAGTCCCTGTACGAGGTCTACAAGGCGGGGCACCTGACGTTCGAGGACGCCATCCAGTACTCGGGCGACGTCGAGGATCTGAAGAAAACCTTCCAGCGCGGGTAGGGGCAGGCCGAAATAGAATTGCATGGTTCAGATCGCGAAGCTCATCCGGAAGAAGATGGGGGAGGTCCTCGTCGATGAGGGCCTCGTCAAGGACGACCAGGTCCAGGAGGCCCTGCGCCGCCAGCGGGCGACGGGCGAGGGCTTCGGCGAAGTCCTGGTCTCCCTGGGCTTCGTGACGGAAACGGACATCGCCCGCACGCTCGTCAAGCAGTCCGGGCTTCCCTATCTCGACGCCTCCAAGTACCGCATCAACAAGGACGGCATCCAGGCGGTCCCGGCCGACCTGATGTGGCAGAACCAGTTCGTCGTGCTCGACAAGATCGGCAAGACGCTCCTGGTCGCCATCTCCAACGTGATCAGTTCCGAGATCTTCGACAAGCTCGAGCGGGTCTCCGGCTCGCAGATCTTCGTGTACGTCTCGACCTGGAGCCAGATCCAGACTGCTCTCGAGAAGAACGTCCCGATGAACGGCAAGGCGGACGCCAGGTCCGCCGCGCCCGCGCGGCCGGGCATGCCCGCCGCCAGGCCTGCAGCCCCGCCGGCCGGACCGCCTCCGCCTCCGGCGAGGCCCGCGTCCACCCCCCCGTCGGGCGTGATGCCGGCCCCCGGCACCCGCCCCTCGACCCAGGTGAGGAAGTAGGCGATGGCCATCAAGGACAAATTCTACCAGCGCATCCGCAAGGTCCTCGTGAAGCACGGCGTGCTGGACGAGGCCAAGGCCGAGGAGGCCGCCAGCATCGCCGACCGCGAGAACCGCTCCTACGCCGACGTGCTCCTCGAGCGCGACATGGTCGACGAGATGGGCTACCTCTCCGCCATCTCCCTCGAGACCAACATCCCGCCGGTGGACGTGGAGAAGGCCGTCGTGGACGAGGACGCGCTGCAGGTCATCAACCAGGAACTCGCCACCTATTATTGCGTCCTGCCGCTCTCCAAGATCGGAAACGTCCTCACGCTCGCGGTGGGGAACCCCTTCGACATCCTGAAGCTCGACGACGTGCGCACGCTGACCACCTGCGACCTCCGTCCCGTGGTTTCCAGCGAGCGTTCGATTCGCAAGGCCATCCAG
>Ga0137410_10002526_pt1 | contig 12436 bp, 14 predicted proteins | sample CZODoug1_16funga_FD_108878 | JGI IMG/M metagenome (GOLD analysis project Ga0137410, IMG submission 108878) | Vadose zone soil fungal communities from Angelo Coast Range Reserve, California, USA - CZODoug1_16fungal (Illumina Assembly) | ecosystem: Environmental > Terrestrial > Soil > Vadose zone... | reverse complement strand
GTCAGGGCGCTCGCCCTCGAGAATCATGCTCCCACTGACCAGTCCCCCGTCGAGCTCGAGCGCTCCGCCGCGGTCGTCAATCCAAGTTTGGTGCCATCGGTGCCGGCTGCGGTCGTAGAAATTGATGCTGCGGCCGCGGCTGCCATCGACGGACGTCCAAGATTCAAAGAGCGCACAGCGCTTCAGGTCCGGCTCGATCGTGTTCCGGCCGGCCGGTTGTTCGCCCTCAACCACGCTCCATCTTCCGATCCAGAAGTCGAACTGCCGATACTCCACCGAATCGCAGGTGGGCGCCGGCGCGGAGGGGGCGGTCTCAGCCATCGCGCCCAGATTCCAGAGAAGCGCAGTGGAGGCGGTGAGTGTTACGTACCGGTTTGTCGACCACAGCATCTTTGTCTCCTAAGCGATTGTGCGTCGAGTGTAGGTCAGTCGCGCCGAATCAGACGTTACGACCTCACTGCTTTTTGCAGGAGTGCAACGTGGCGTCCGTCGGAGGTGTGCATCCGACCGATTTGGATGAACCCGTAGCTCATGTGGAAGGCCATTGACGCAGGGTTCGGTGGATCGAGATTGACTTCGCAGCTCAATGATTCGCATTGCTGCCTGGAGCCCCACCGCTCAAGTTCTGAGTACAACACGCTCCCGATGCCTCTACCGCGGTACGACCGCGCCAGCGCGACTTGATCCACATACACAAAGTTCTGTGTTCGCTGCTTGAACCAGGCGAATTCTTCTCCGCCGTAACTGGCCGAGCCGAGAAACGCGATTAGGTAGCCGGCGATATCCCGATCCGTAACCGCGACCCAAGCCAGGGTCGCCTCGGTGACCAAGCCCGCAATGCCGCGCACGGTGAGCCGCGTAACTCCCGGCGACGATTCCACATTGATGCGGAGGATTTCCGGGAGATCGTCGGGCCGAACCTCGCGAATAACAATAGGATTGCGCATACTCGATCGGAGGATGGCGGACTTGGCCCCATCTTGGCAATGACCAATCATTCATGGCGAGGAGGAGGTCACCGGGGTAAGCTGATTAAACCGTTTCGACGGACGGACTTTGACAGTCGTCAACTCTTTCAAGGAGTGAATTCATGCTCATAGCGGTTGCGATCGTGATAGTTCTCGGGCTGTCCGGGCTCCGTGTCGCTCAGGAGTACCAGCGCGGAGTCGTTTTTCGATTGGGCCGCTATGTCGGTCTGCGCGGACCGGGATTGTATTGGATCATTCCTCTCAATATCGAGCGCGCAGTTACCATCGACGTTCGTACGCGCACCGTCTCGGCTGAGCAGCAGGAAACGATTACGCGTGATAGCGTAACGATCAAGGTCAATGCCGTGCTGTGGTATCGGATAGTTGATGCGGCGAAATCCGTCATTGATGTAACGGACGCCCCTGCCGCCGTCTATCAGTTAGCGTTGACCGGGCTGCGCAACATCATCGGACAGCACGACCTTGACGAAGTCCTCCAGGAGCGCAATAAGATCAATGATCTTCTACGCGAGAGTATCGTGAATTCGACGATGGCGTGGGGGTTGGAAGTCCAGCGGTTTGAAATGAAGGATGTGGAATTGCCTGAGGCCATGCAACAGGTGATGGCGATGCAGGCTGAGGCTATTCGCGAAAAACGGGCGCGAATCATCAAAGCCGAGGCTGAGCTGGAGGCGTCGTTGAAGCTGTCGGCGGCGGCCGCGCAGATGATGGCAAATCCCGCCGCCCTGGAGTTGAGGCGGATGCAAATGATTTCGGAAGTCGGAGCGGAGAACAACAGTACGACGGTGCTGATGATTCCATCGGACTTTGTGTCGCTCTCTCACACACTGGACAAGTACTTGCAGCAGCGTAACGCGGAGAGTGCCGCTCAAAAGCCCTAAACAGCACCTTGTCCATATGGAAATTGTTATCCGCACCTATCCGCAAGCATTAAGCTCATCTGTCCATTCAACTGCAAGGAAAGGCCATGCAATCGATACCGGTCGGGGCCACGGGTTCGTTCAGTCTTGTAGTCATGCCGGACCATCTGGCCAGCCGCTTCAAGGATGTGACATTGCCTCCGGTCCTGGCGACGCCGGTCATGATCATGATGATGGAGAACGCGGCGCTCAATGCGATCAAGCCTTATCTCGACGCCGGCGAAAGCGCGCTCGGTACGCGCGTGGATGTGCGCCATCTGGCGGCGACGCCGGCGGGTCGACGCATCACCGCCGAAGCGAAAGTGACCCACGTGGATGGGCGGCGCATCGAGTTTTCGATTCGTGCGAGCGACGGAAATGAGGAGATTGGAGTGGGCTCGCACGAACGCGTGGTGGTACAGCTGTCGAAGCTATCCGAGCGGATGAAGGCTAAATTCGGCTAGCGAAGAGAGTAGGCTAAGGAGCCACTAACGAAGAGCCCTACGCATGGCCGATCGCACCGAACTAGAAAGTCTTAAGGGACCCGCCGCGACGGCGGCGCCGTGACCGACCCGGGCAGGGCAGTGTTCCTGAGCTACGCATCCCAGGACGCCGAAGCGGCGCAGCAGTTGTGCAATGCGCTACGTGCCGCGGGTGTCGAGGTGTGGTTCGACCAGAGCGAGCTCCGCGGAGGCGATGCCTGGGATGCGTTGATCCGCCGGCAGATCAAGGGCTGTTACTTATTTATGCCGATCATCTCGGCGAACACGCAGTCGCGCGAGGAAGGCTACTTCCGGCGTGAGTGGAACCTTGCGGTGGCCCGCACGCTCGACATGGCCGAGGGCAGAGCCTTCCTGCTCCCGATCATCATCGATGGTACCTCTGAATCGCAAGCCATGGTGCCGGAGAAGTTTCGGGAAGTGCAGTGGACGCGCCTGCCCGCCGGCGCGAACACCGATGCCTTTGTTGACCATGTGCGCCGGTTGCTGTCACCGGACGCTCCGACGCCCACGGCAACGAGCGTCCGATCATCGGCGCTGCCCACGTCGTCGGCGGGAGCTGCATCGACCCGATCGATGCGCCCTGCCTCCCGCTCGCTCATACCCTGGGTCGTGGGTGGTTTATTGATCCTCGCGATGGGCTATTTCGTCGTCGATAAGTTCGTGCTCCCAAAGCGCTCGGTGCTGGCGGCCGAGGCGCCGGTCACCGCGCCCGCCTTCAACCCGCCAGCGCACTCGATCGCGGTGCTGCCATTTACAAACATGAGCGGGGACAAAGGGCAGGATTACTTTTCCGACGGACTGTCGGAGGAGTTGCTCAACTCCCTCGCGCGAATCAGCGAGCTGCAGGTTGCGGCCCGCACCTCATCCTTCTACTTCAAGGGCGAACACGCGGATCTTGCGACCATCGCGCACAAGTTGAATGTCGCGTCGGTTCTCGAGGGGAGCGTGCGGCGTTCGGGTCATACTATCCGCGTTACCGCACAGCTCAACAATGCGATCACCGGCTATCACCTCTGGTCGCAGACCTATGATCGTGATCTCGGGGACGTGCTAAAGCTACAGACCGACATTGCCAATGCGGTAGCCAATGCCCTTCGCGTCACGCTGCTTGGTAACGTTGCTGCGAAGATCGAAGTGGGTGGCACGCGCAACCCGGCGGCATTCGACGCGTACTTGCGCGCCTCGACTGCGTACCGGCGGTTCGGACCGGCGAACCTGGCCGCGGGAGGTCTGAACAAAGAGGGTCTCGAATCTGCTGTCGCCGCTTTCACCGAGGCCATTCGCGCGGACCCCGATTACGCCCTCGCCTACGCCGGCCGGTCGCTCGCATTTGCGGACTTTGCCCGAGCTTTGGTGGCGGGACCTGAGGTCGGCGACTACTTGAATAAGGCGCAGAGCGATGGGCGCAAAGCGATTGCGCTGGCGCCTGATCTCGCCGACGGCCACCTGGCGTTGGCCAATTTCTTCGCCGGGTCTCTCGAGCTTACGGGCGCAGTTCAGGAATACGAGCGTGCGCTCGCGCTCGCGCCCGGCGATGCAAGAGTATTGAGGGAGTACGGCGCGTATGCCGTCCTGATCGGCCGGACTGAAGCCGGCTTGGCCGCCGCGCACCGCTTGCTGGTATTGGATCCGTTGAATTCCATCAACCATTTCGGGCTTGGGGTGTCTTTGGCGTTCGCGCGGCGCTACGGCGCCGCCATACGAGCCTTCAGGGATGCCGAGGCGTTGGGTCAGGACGACGTGTCCGTCAACATGTGGCTTGGAATCACTTACTACCTGAGCAGTGACTTCGAGCGCGCCCGTTCCACGTGCGTAAGAGCGGGCGAAGTCAACGGACCCTGGTGCTTGGCAATGATCTACAACAAGCTCGGGCGACACACCGAGGCCGAGACGATGCTTGCCAAGGTTCGGGCCATTGCTGGAGATCGGCTGGCGGAAGGGTACGCCGACATCTACGCGCAGTGGGGCGATTCTGCCCGCGCGCTCGATTGGCTCGAGACGGCGATGCGGAACCGGGACCCGTATCTCGCGTACACGAAAGTTAACCCGTTCTTCGATCCGTTGCGCAACGAGCCGCGCTTCCAGGCGATCGAGCGAGCGCTGAAGTTTCCGGACTGAGCGGCTGGATAAAGGCATGCGTTGTTCGGCGGCGCTCGGGCCTTCCGCGTCGTAGCCGAACAGTCATTGCTGCGAAAAGCAAAGCGGCCGGATTAGCGAAATCATCAAGCCTCGCCCGCGAGATTGGATGCCCGATTGCTGCTGTTCGCGTCTGGTGGCTGGGGGAGAAAGCGCTGGGTCGCCTCTGCGGTCTATTCTGGGGCACCAGGCGGCCATTGCCTGACGCAGTTCGTCGAAGCATGGGGCGACGGGCATTCGTCTGGTTTCCTGTGGTGGCCGGTGGAAGAACAGTGTAGCTTCGCACCCTCACCCGAGCTGCGGCTGGAAATGCTCTAGCACAGTGGCGGGACAAATAAAGCGAAACCAAATTGGGAGACAACCTATGCGTTTAATTCAAGCTATCTGCGGCACCGCCGCGCTCGTTGCTGCGTCAGCGCTGACGACCCCCGTATACGCTGACGGTCAGGACTGGAACGACGGACCGGTGATCAATGTCTCTTCCATCCGCACGGTCGATGGTCGTTTCGACGACTACATGCATTGGCTTGCGACCACCTACAAGAAACAGCAGGAAGCGGCCAAGAAGGCCGGACTGATTACGAGCTATCGTGTCATCGTGATCGAGCCGCGTGGACCGAACGAGCCAGATATCCTGTTGGTCACCGAGTTCAAGAATTGGGCTGCGCTCGACCACCTCGGCAGCAAGCTCGATCAGATCAGCGCCCAAATCGAAGGCTCGGTAGAGGCCGCTGCCAAGTCCGAAGTGGACCGCGCCAAGATTCGCACAGTTCTTGGCTCGCGCACCCAACAAGAAGCTATCCTCAAGTAGACGACTGCGCGGGTGGGCGGCCCGGCATCGGGCGCCCACCGATTCTCCTCAAGCGCCTGACTCTTCCCAGTTTGCGCCGCGCGACCGCAATCGATGTACCGGGTCGCAGGGTTCGCGGGCGCGCCTCGATGCATCGGCGTTTGCGATGACCGCGACGAATCTTCCGCGAGTTCGGACCGCTCTACCGTCTCGGTCCGGCCCACACCCGCCGTTCGCGTCGAGGCGCCAACGGTCGTTGCGGATCACGATGTCAACGTGATCAGGTAAAGTGACTGCGGTGAAGGAGTCTTGCGTGAGGAGTGGAATTGACGGCTGGTGACGCTGGAGGGTCATATGAGAGCTCAAGAGATACGTGCCGCACTGGATCGGCATTGGATTGCATCCGATGCCAACGATTTTGAAACGGAGCACGACATCTATCTCGAGGATGCGGTGCTGGAATACCCCCAGTCAGGCGAGCGAATCCGCGGTCGGCGCAACATACAGATCACGCGCACCAATCAGCCGAGCAAAAAGCGCTTCGCTGTGCGGCGACTCATTGGCAGCGGTGATCTTTGGATCACCGAGTATATTCTGACGTATGACGGGAAGCCTTCCTACACCGTGAGCATCATGGAGTTCAGCGGCGACAAGGTTGCACGGGAAACACAGTACTTTGCGGATCCGTTCGAGGCCAGCACGTGGCGCGCTCAGTGGGTCGAACGGATGGGCGAAGCGGAAGGCCAGATGCCCCGGAAATGACAACCGGATTGCATCGCCAAGCGAGCCTGAAGCTCGCGCCGATTGTTCGGGAGGGCGCGTCGCGCTGGCGTGGGGAGCCTGTCGTTCTTCGAGGTGGGCCGTCCGCTTGCGCAGGTTTGAACGACAGCTTCAAGGACCGTAGTGGGTCGAGAGTGCGCGTTGGCGGTCGCCGACGCCACCGGCTCCCGCCGGCCAAAAGCGGTACTAGAGCACACTCGAATACTAGCCAGAAAGCCGTCATTCGCTTCCTGCGATAATCTAGAGTCGCATTTAGCGACCGGAGCACAAAGAGTTCAGGAGTGTCATCCGACATATTCGTCGCGTGTCGTCACGACCCCTATATAGTCTAATTTATGTACAGGCAGCCAGCATGAAAAAGCAGATCCGCATTCGTAAATCAGGCAGTGAAGCGATCGTCATAGATGTCATTGATGACGAAAGCGTACACGTCGATGTGGATACACACGCAAATCAGTTCATGCCAGCGCCAACCGCGCCGACTTTCGCTGTCACGGGTCTTCGATGGCGGGATGGGAAGCATTACCATTTGGCGTGGGCGAAACGACCCCTGAACCTTGGCGAATCGATACACATTGAGTATTCCAACGCAGATGCGCCGCCCACGGCTCTTGAGAGCGAAAACGAATACATCGCACCGGAAGAGTCATGCAATTTCTGCGATAAGCGTGCCAGCGAGGTTGAGTTCCTCATCAAGCGGAGTCTACTGGCAAATATCTGCAGTGACTGCGTCCAAATCTGTCAGATTGAAATCGACAATCGGAGGCAAAATCGGGAACCTCGATAAGTGTGAATGCGGTCAGGCCGCCCGCTTAGCCGGGCACGCTCGGAACTCTGACTGGAAACGATGATGGATTTACGATCCCAGCTTTTTCCATGGCCCCACCTAGGTACAGCGATTTGTCTACGCGTGGTGGTCTCGGCATTTACGGCGTTGCTTGTGGGCTGTTCCAACACAGAACCACCCATAGGTCGCGGCCTACCTACGACTTTTGGATTCACACCGGCGTTCGAGCAAAGACTGAGAGAACGCTATCCTGTCGGCTCTGATGAGCGGCGCCTGATCGCCGAATTACGCAGCGAAAAATTTACCCTCGGAGAAGTACGCAATCCGCCAGGCCGCTACCGAAGTTCCGCACTGTATGAAGCGTCGCATGGCCCGTTCTGCAAGGGTGAGTGGCAGATTTACTGGACTGCGTCCCAAGGAAATATCGTCGAAATTGGGGGAATGAACAGGGAAGTCTGTTTATAGCTGCAATGTTCGAAAGCTGACGCTCATGACAGGCAGGAGAGGGTCGGTCAGCGACATCGAGAGGATTTTAGATCGGCGACAGTCGCTGACCAGCCAAAACCCGGCAGTGACGTTGCACGAATTGTTGCTCCGAGGCTGCCCCTCAAAGTTGTGAATGCAGCTGATGCGGCCAGTACCACTTCGCATGCCATCGCCCTTCGCGCCATGGCTGCTCGTGAATAACCGCTCGATTGGTCATTTGCCGGCAAGACCGCTACGATCCGCGAAAGAAGTCCCCGCGGAGGGAGGACGTATGTACGACGGTAAGCTGCTGAGACGAGCGAGCGTTGCCGCGCACTGGGTGTGCATTGCGCTCTGCTTCGTGGTGGGGGTCGCACAAGAGGCTGAGACCTCAATTGGCGATCAACCTGCCACTTCGTCGAATGCTGATCCGATGCAGGTCAGATGCATTCCTGCCGCCGAGCGTGCAGGTCGCGAGCTTGGATGCTTCATCACCGATACAAGGGTTTTAGGAGAACTTCCAGACGAACCACTGTATTGGTATCTCGATACCTATTCGACACGCGAAGCGGCGGAAAAAGCCAAGGGAAAATACAGCACGGTCGTTGAGTCGTATGCGAAGATCTGGCTTTTCACGATTAGCAATCAGAACTGGAAGGCAAGTGGAGGTCAGCGAGTCGCGCGCGTGGGCCCGCTGCCGCTCGTTGGTGCCAGTAGCTACACCGCACTTTACATGGAGGCCACATTCATACCTGGCATGCACTCGACGGCGCACCGACACCCCGGACCCGAGGCGTGGTATGTGCTAACCGGCGAGCAATGTTTGGAAACCCCAGGACATCGCATGATTGTGCGGGCTGGCGAGAGCGGAATTGTACCTGAGGGGCCCCCTATGATGCTTGTCGGCACGGGCACCTCAAAGCGTCGGGCGTTGGTCTTAGTGCTACATGATTCTTCCAAATCCATGACCAGCCTTGCACCGGATTGGAAGCCTGCGGAGCTGTGCTCGGAAATTAAACCCGAGGCCTGAAGCTGGTAGTGAGGTGCCCGATTGCCGACGGTCATCGGAGACAGCAACGGGTCGAAATGAGCCCCCGACCTGCCTGCAGTAAATTGATCCCTTTCGCTCGAAGCACAAACAACTGGCTAAGGCTAGGCGCTGTTTGTCGAACTTACCTTGATCTCCTGAAACGGCTTGTCGCAGATTCACCAGCGCCCATAGCACTCCTCGGCCCCTTCTCGCGCCAGATGCCAGCTACTGAGTCCGTGTGACATAGTGCATGTGACATAGCGTATTGCAGCCTGCGATGGAGGACGTGCTTTTGGAAATGCAGCGTTGCCACGAATCGGAGAGTTAAGGACCATCACTGTACTGAGGTCAAGGTGGTGGAGGTGACGGTATGAAGTCTATGCTGTTCATTCTGGTGGCTCAGCTACACGCGGGCGGGATTCAGACCGTGGGCGCGTATCCGAGCCTGGAGCAGTGCAGAGATGCACTCGAGGTGGCAGCCACGAACGTCGCAGCGCACTACACGTGCGAGGCGACGCGGGTGCAGGGGACGTGGTTGCGGAAGGATTCGCGCTACGTCATGGCGCGGGATTGAGCCGCGCCTAAAAGCCGGCGTCTGCACGGTCGAATCGAAGACCGAGCACTACGCGACGGTGTGCGCCGAGCACGGCGCACACCAGCGCAGCGGCTGCGGGAATGACAAAGATTGTCATCGCTGCGATGTTCACTGCTGTTGGCCGAGAGTTCGTCACGGCCATCCATGCTAACCGAATGAGTGCGGACTGATTTTCATGCCGAGGACGTTTCCGCGGAAACGTCATCCTCCTCTTCGAAGGTTTCCGCAAAATCATCATCTTCCTGATCGCACGTTTCCGCGGAAACGTCCTGTTCCTCGCGGGCGCGGTTGGCTTGATTGCACAGCATCCAGACGCCGAGGTCGTAGTCCATGCGCTCGCCCTGCCAGCGGGTCGCGGCGGTGTCGGCGTCGATGGGGATGCCGAGTGCGGCGTGGGTGCGCTCGAGTTCCTCCCAGTCGTACGAGGCGGCCCGGGAGCAGCGGATCAGCGCGAAGTGTCGACCGTCCGGATGCACGAAGCGCCAGCCGCCGCCGGGGAGCGGGTCGATGAGGATCTCGCCCTCGTGCACCAGGCGGTGGTGCAAGCGGCACAGGGTGACGAGGTTCGCGAGCTTGGTCTCCCCGCCGTCGGCCCAGTGCTTGATGTGGTGCGCGTCGACATAGCGTTGGTGCGTGCAACCGGGGAAGCGGCAGCCGCCATCGCGGGTGTTGAGCGCGCGGCGGATCGCCGGGGGGATGCTGCGGGTTTTGCGCCCGACATCGAGCGGCTCGCCGCTCACGGTCTCGAGCACCTGCAGCAGGCTGGCATCGCAGGCGAGGCGGCGCACGGTCTCGGCGGGGAGGGAGGGTCCCTGCTCGATCTCGCAGCGCCCGGCGGTGTGCTCGCGCAGGGTCTCGGCGTCGACGTGAACGACGACTTGGTAGCGATCGGCACTGCTCGAGGAAGAGTGCGACTCGGCGAGGAAGCTCTCGGCCACCGCGGCGAGCGCATCGGCGCGGAGCGACTCGAAGGGAATCGACCGCTCCGCGACCACGTCGGCGGAAATCTCCTCCTCGGGCAGGCTCTCGAGGGCGGCGTCGAGCGCTTGGATCAGCATCGCGCCCGCCAGGGCGGGCAGTCGCGCTCGGAGGATCAGGCTGCCGTCCTCATCGTACCCGTAGGTGACGCTGCGCTTGGCGTGCTGTTGCGCCTCGCGGGACAGCTCTTCGGCTTCCTGGGCCCGCCGGTAGCCGCGCACCAGGCGCTCCACGTGATGGGCCGTGCCGTGCAGCGCGATCATGAGCAAGGACTCTTCGGTCGCCGGGCAGGCGACGCGCGAGAGCGCCCGCACTTTCGAATAGCTCAATTCGCCGCGCGCCATGGCGGCGGCGATCCTCGGCAAGCCGGCGAGCGCATGCGCGACGCGCACCTTCTCGCGCGCCGCGCCGAGGTTCAGACCCACCTTGAAATTCAGCCAGTGCGCGCAGGAGTGCAATTTTCCATTGGTTGTATGTGTACTGGTTGTATATCCAGTATTGTAGATGAAAGCTACTTGAAATTCATCTGGCGCAATATGCATTTTTTAGTTATTTATCAATAGATTGAAGTACAGCGGAGCGACATGTGGGCGCGGCTGATACCATCCCCGCGGTGAGCTGGTCTGCCAAGCAATATGTAATATTCGAAGACGAACGGACGCGCCCGGTACGAGATCTTTTGTCGGCGTTGCCCGCTATCGAGGCGCGTTCAGCGATTGACCTTGGGTGCGGACCGGGAAATTCGACTGAGCTCTTGGCGGCTCGCTTTCCCCATGCGGCGGTGCGCGGCCTCGACAGTTCCCCCGATATGATCGCGACGGCCCGCCGGCGGTTGCCGCAGGTGCAATTCGCGGTAGGCGGTATCGAGGAATGGAACGACGCCGGTCCGTTCGACGTGATCCTGGCAAATGCCGTATTGCACTGGATCCCCGATCATTCCAGCTTGTTGCCGGCGCTGGTGGCGCGGCTCGCCTCCGCCGGAGGCCTCGCCATTCAAATGCCGGATAACCTTGATGCGCCCACGCATCGGCTGATGCGTGAGATTGCCGCCGACGGACCGTGGGCGCCCCTGTTGGCAGCGGCGGCGGCGACTCGCACGCCTATTGCCAGTGCGGACGGGTACTACGAATTGCTGCGCCCCCTATGCAGCAAGGTGGATATCTGGCGGACGACCTACTGTCACCCGCTGGCGGGGGGCGCGGCAGCGATTGTGGAATGGTTCAAGGGCAGCGGGCTCGTGCCGTTCCTGGACCCGCTCGACGCGCCTTTGCGCGCGGCGTATCTCGAGCGTTACACGGCCGCCGTGGCGCGCGCCTATCCCACACTGTCGGACGGCTCGGTGTTGCTGCCGTTTCCGAGGCTATTCATGGTGGCGATTCGCTAAAACGGCGGAGCGTTACGTCGGCTCGACCGCGTGCCGTGACGCGGATTTGATCTCCGCGCCACGGCGGCCGGTTGCATCATTCGCCAAACGTCACGAAAACTTCAAGAGCGGCTCGAACAGGGATTTGTATAATTTCCGCGGACCTGTCGGTCCGTGCGGGCTTGGTTCGTCCTTAGGTTGAACTTTTCAAGGAGCGCAAACATGCAACTACAGCCATACCTCCATTTCAACGGCGACTGCGAGACGGCGTTCAAGTACTACGAGCGGGTTCTCGGCGGCAAGATCGAGGCGATGATGACCCACGCGGGTACCCCCGCGGAACAACACGTCCCGGCTGAATGGCGCGATAAGATTCTGCATGCCCGGCTCGTCGTGGGCGACGCGGTGCTGATGGCTTCCGACTCTCCCCCAGGGCACTACCAGAAGCCGCAGGGTTTCACGGTGTCGATCCAGATCAACGATACGGCTCAGGCGGAAGCGATATTTCGCGGACTGGCCGACGGCGGCACTGTCACCATGCCGTTCGCAGAAACCTTCTGGGCCGCACGTTTCGGCATGCTGGTCGACAAGTTCGGTACGCCGTGGATGGTGAACTGCGACCGGCCCGCCTGACGGGCGCAATCAACGGGGCAGGGTAAGATCACCACCCGAACACTGGTTCATGGGTGGGATAAGTGCAGTTTGAATCCGTCCCGGAAGATTTGCGCGAGCCGCTCGCGCTGTGGTGGGAGCGTGCCGCCGCGCAGGACGGCTTTCTCAGCGCCTACGCGGGACTCTCCGAAGACCTGCGAACGGAACTGCCTCGCGTCGCCGCGGGCAGCGAGTTCGTCGCGTCGGCGTTGATTCAGGATCCGCGGGCCCTCGAGTGGTTCGGGCGGCACGAGGAACCCTCCGCGGCGCGTGCCGCCGGCGCGGACTATGAGGATCGCGCGAGATCGGCACCGACGGCAGGCGACGCGCAGCGCATCCTGCGCGAGTGGCGGCGCCGCGCAATGCTGCGCATCGCGTGGCGGGATATCGCCGGGCGCGCAGGCGTGCGGGAGACCTTGCATGCGCTCTCGGATTTTGCGGACGCTGCCATCCGTGCGGCCGCCTCGGCC